>Ga0318562_10001005_pt1 | contig 12702 bp, 14 predicted proteins | sample GRESIP066b5f18_FD_203688 | JGI IMG/M metagenome (GOLD analysis project Ga0318562, IMG submission 203688) | Tropical soil microbial communities from Luquillo Experimental Forest, Puerto Rico - GRE.SIPMG.066b5f18 | ecosystem: Environmental > Terrestrial > Soil > Tropical forest > Bulk soil...
ATGTCGCCATCATCGGCGTGGGACTCCATCCGTTCGGCCGGTTCGACAAGACCGCGATGGAGATGGGCGCCGACGCCATCCAGGCCGCACTGACCGACGCGGGTGTCGATTGGAAGGACATTCAGTTCGGCTTCGGCGGCAGCCACGAAGTGTCCAACCCGGACGCGGTGACCCGGCTGGTTGGCCTGACCGGGATCACGTTCACCAACGTCTTCAACGCCTGCGCGACCGCGGCATCGGCAATTCAGCAGACCGCCGACACCATTCGGCTCGGCAAGTACGACATCGGCATCGCCATCGGGCTGGACAAGCATCCCCGCGGAGCGTTCACCGACGACCCTGCCAAGCTGGCTCTCCCCCAGTGGTATGCCGAGAACGGTCAGTTCGTCACCACGAAGTTCTTCGGCATGAAGGCCAACCACTACCTCAACAAGCACGGCATCTCGCAGGAGACGTTGGCCAAGGTCGCCGCCAAGAACTTCCGCAACGGTGCGCTGAACCCGAACGCGTTCCGGCGCAAGCCGATTCCCGAGGATGAGATCCTCAACTCGACGGTGCTGAACTATCCGCTGACGCAGTACATGTTCTGTGCGCCCGACGAAGGTGCGGCCGCGGTCATCATGTGCCGCGCCGACATCGCACACCGCTTCACCAAGAAGCCGGTCTACGTCAAGGCCACCGAGATCCGCACCCGCACCTTCGGCGCCTATGAGGTGCACGCGACGTTCGCACCACTCGACGAGGACGCCTCGCCGACGGTGTACGCCGCTAAAGCCGCGTACGAAGAGGCCGGCATCGGACCCGAGGACGTCGATATCGCACAGCTGCAGGACACCGACGCGGGCGCCGAGGTCATCCACATGGCCGAGACAGGCCTGTGCGCCGACGGTGAGCAGGAGAAGCTGATCGCCGACGGCGCAACGGAAATCCACGGCACGATGCCGGTGAACACCGACGGCGGCTTGATCGCCAACGGCGAGCCGATCGGCGCATCGGGTCTGCGGCAGGTGCACGAGCTGGTGCGCCAGCTGCGCGGGGAGGCGGGCGACCGCCAGGTGCCCGGCGAGCCGAAGGTCGGCCTGGCTCAGGTCTACGGCGCGCCGGGAACGGCGTCGGCGACCATCCTCTCGGTCTAGCGCAGGCGTCGATCGGGCTCATGACGCCTTGCTCGTCACGCGCGCAATGACGACGGTCGCCGACACCGTCAACCGCTACGTCGAGCTGCTCGCGAACGGCAGCGCCGACGAACTGGCCGCGCTCTACACACCCGACGCGACCGTCGAGGACCCGGTCGGCAGCGGGGTGCGGCACGGCCATGATGAGATCCGCGATCTGTACAGCGGTGTCGAAAAGCAACACCGCACAGTCGAACTCCTCTCGCTGCACGTCAACGGCGACGAGGCCGCGTTTCTGGCGCGGTTGACCATCATCACCGGGAAGATCCGCACCCGGATAGACGGGATCGACGTGATGACGTTCGACGACGAGGCCCGTATCACGTCGATGCGGGCCTTCTGGTCGGCGCCTGGGACCCCAAGCTAGGACCGCATATGCCCGGTTTCGGTGTCGGCATCATAAACAACACCATCAACTCGCGATACGGCCCGAAGCCGCCGATCCAGGCCGACTACCTGACCGCGGTTGCGGCGGGGGCCGACTCCTTCTGGGTCGCCGACCATCTCAATTCGGTTCTGCCGCCGTCGATGTGGAAGCCCGAGTATGTCGGCGCCGCAAAGATCATCCCGAAGATGGACGCGCACCTGGAGCCCTGGACGATGCTGGGCTACCTGGCGGCCGCGAACAAGGTGGGCCGGATGCGGCTCGGGGTCGCGGTCACCGACACGGGCAGGCGTAATCCCGCTGTCACCGCGCAGGCCGCGGCGACACTGCATCTGCTCACTCGCGGCAGGGCGGTGCTCGGCATCGGAACGGGCGAGAAGGAGAGCAACGCGCCCTATGGTGTGGACTGGTCAAAACCGGTGGCGCGCTTCGAGGAAGCGCTTGCCACCATCCGCGCGCTGTGGAACTCGAACGGCGAACTCGTCACTCGAGATTCACCGTTCTTTCCGTTGGACAATGCCCCTTTCGCGCTTCCGCCGTACAAGGGCAAGTGGCCGGAGATCTGGGTGGCCGCGCACGGTCCCCGGATGATCCGCGCGACCGGGCGCTACGCCGACGGCTGGTTCCCCGGTACGACGCGGGCGGTGGACTACGGCGAACAACTGGGCTGGCTGAAGGCCGCGGCCTCGGATGCGGGACGCGACCCTGATGAGATCAAGCCCGCGCTCATCCGGTTCATCGTGACCGGCCGGTCGCGCGACGAGGTCGACGAGGTCATCAACTCCGATATCGCGAAGGTCTTCGCGCTCAACTGCACGGCGGAGCAGTGGGAACGCCACGGCGCAGTGCACCCGCTCGGGGCCGACTTCACCGGTGTGCAGGAACTCATCCCGCAGCTGATCGACGAGAAGACGGCGCTGTCCTATGCCGCCAAAGCGCCCACGTCGCTGGTGGCCGAGCTGTTCACCGTCGGCACACCCGACGAGGTCGTCGACCAGATCGCCGAATTCCGCGATCACGGCCTGCGCTACCTCGTCGTCGGCAACGCAGGCGCCATCCAGCCGAGCCTGGGCAAGAGCGCGGCAACCACGGCGCCCTACATCAAGGCCGTGCGTGCGCTCAAACGTTTGTGATCACTAGCCGGCGATCGCCGATCAGCGAACGTGAAGCCACTGCGAATTCTTGCAAGGATTTTCGCAGTGGGTGCACGCTCGGCGATTAGCCGGCGATCGCCGAGCCGACGAAGTAGCTCCCGAGCAGACAGACACCGATGAGCACCACCCAGGCGTCGGTGAGGCGGCACAGTAATGCCGGAGCGTGGCGCACCTCCATGAATTCTCTGAAGATGATGCGCACCTTTATGAGTGCGATCACGATCGCACTCACCGTGACGACAGTGCTTGCCTTGAGTGTTCCGTTCTGATCGACCGAGTGGTCCAGCCAGACGTACACCAGCGTCATCGACGTCAGGATCGCCCAGACGATCAGCAGCCTCTTATTCAATGTAGTGCTCACCGATCACCTCACGACGTAAAGCAATGCGAAGATCAGGACCCACAGGAAATCGATTGTGTGCCAATAGGTGGCGCACGTTTCGACAAGCTGCTGGGATCGCCGACGCGGACTTGACAGTTGATAGACGAGAACACCCAGCACGATGAACCCGATCAGGACATGTATGCAGTGGATCGAGGTCAAGAAGAAGTAGTGCTGGAAGAACTCGTTGCTGGTGAACGTGTTTCCCATCCGGATCTCTTTGATCCACTCCAGGATCTTCGACACGAGGAATACCAGCCCGAAGAAGATCGTCAGGTAGGCATTGCGCATCGCCGACCGGTACACGCCTGCCCGCGCGGCTTGGACGCAGCGCGCGATTGCCCACGAGCTGAGCAGCAGGGCGATGGTGTTGAATACACCGATGTGCAGATTCAGATCGGCTTGAGAATGGAGATACAATTCCCGATTCTGGGTTCGCGAGACCAGGTACACCGAGAAATACCCGGTGAAGAGCAGCGTCTCGAAAAGAACGAACATCCACATGTCGGGCTGGCCCGGCACGAATTTCGTCCGTTTCTCGTCGGCATGCTGCTGCGCGGAATCCGCACCGGCGACGTTGGTCATCGAACCGCCTCCAGTGAATCCGACGTTGTGGTCTGGCCTTTGCCCGGAAGATCCGGCAGGGGGCCGGTACCGAAATCCTCGCGTTGAATCATCTTGCGCAACAACACGATGAACACGCCCGTGTAGAGGACGAATACCACCATGTTGATCCACCAGGCGATCGCACCGTTCCAGGCGAATGCACCGCGATGGAAGATCCACGCCGGCGCGACGACCACTTCCGTCAGTGCATTGCACAGGCTCAGGTAGCCGAACCACTTCGGGAAAACGCGATTCTTGTCGAGCAGGACCGCCACCAGCCAGACCAGCGAGCCGATCATGAAAACGCCCATGGTTCCGCTGAACGACAGGAACGCGAAATCGTAGAGCCAGTGGATCAATTCGGGGTCGCGGTCCGGCCGCAGAGCCGCGGCAGTCATCGCGATGGACATCACCAGCATGCCGGGAATCGCGGCGAGGGAATAGATGATCAGGTAGGAGTAGGCGAAGACCGGGCTGACCGACATCCGCCGCATCGAATATGCGAGGAGTGCGTTCATCGGCGCGCACATTCCGGCGACGATGAACACGACGGCGAAGCCGGCGAGGATGCCCAAACCGTGGTCATCGAACCACCGCACGACGGTCGCGGTGTCCCATGCGGGGCTCGGCGGAGGCTGCACGCGCGTGACGAAGAAGAACAGCACACCGTAGAGCTGGTAGAAGATCACCATCACCCACCACGCGAACCACAGTTCGCGCTTCGGGTGGAAACGGACGTTCCACATCAACCTGCTCACCCGTGAGCCGACAGGCGGGTCAGCCGCTATGCACGGTTGTTCCGTGGCCATCCTCATGCGGCCACCCGTTCCAACGCTCGCTGCTGCCGAATCGTCTGGGCCAGAACCAATCCCATGACGATGATCCACACCGCGATCGCGACGTTCTTGAGCCAGAAGGACAACACGCCGTCCCAAGCGAATGGTCCTGTGGATGCCAGCGCGGTGAAGGCGGCAGGCGCAAGCGCCGCGGCGATCAGCAGATTGAAGACCGCCACCCACGGTTTGAAGACCGGTTGTTCTTGTCGGTCCCAGAAGATCGCCAGCGCGAACAGCAGGCATTGCGCGATCAGATAGGGCACCAGGATGGTGAAGGTGAGCCAAGCCAGGTCGTTCAGCAACTGGGTCAACTCGGGCGCGCGCTCCGGCCGGAAAGAGCCGAGCAGCCAGAACATGTTGGCGATCAGAAAAAGCGTTGGCGGGCCGCCTGCGCAAGCGATCAAGCTGTAGGTCAGGATCGGCGTCTTGAAGGCCATCCGGCGGATCTGCATCGCCAGCAGGATCACGATGGGGACCAAACCGACGCCGAACCAGTTGAACAGGATCATGCTGTAGCGGATCCGCGCGGTCTCATCGCGATAGAAACTTGCGACCTCCTCGGCGGACAAGTTCGGCGACATCGGATGCACGAAGCCGGGAAACAGAAAGAATGCGGAAACCCAGATCAGCGCCACCACCGGCAGAGTGCACAGAAGGATCAACTCACCGTCAGTTCGCTTCATCGTCGAACCCTCTTCATCGATGGACGTCGGTTGCCGATCGGCAACTGAAGACGGTAGCCGATCGGCTACCAAGCGGTCAATGGTGGGCTACCCTCGTCGCTGTGACGTCCATCCAGCAAGGCGCCAGGTTCAGCGCGATCGTGCGCACTGCCGCCCAGACCCGTGTGCTGGACGCGGCGCTCAAACTCATCGCCGAGCACGGCGTCAGCGGTACGTCATTGCAGATGATCGCCGACGAGATGGGCGTGACGAAGGCCGCCGTGTATCGCCAGTTCAAGACCAAAGAAGAGATCGTCATCGCCATCACCGAACGGGAGATGGGCAGGCTCGAGGACACACTCGAGGCCGCCGAGGCAGAGGGGCACCCGCTGCGGGCGCGTGAAGTGCTGCTCGACCGCATGATCGAACAGGCCATCGACCGTCGCGGCGCCTTCAGCATTCCGATGTTCGACCCCGTCATCATTCGTCTTCAAGCGGAATACGAACCGTTTCAACGGTTTATCGAACGCCTCTATGCGGCGCTGCTCGGCACCGAGGCCGGCGAGGTGGCGCGCTTACACGCGGCAATGCTGTCGAGCGCGATCAGCGTCGCCGTCATGCATCCGTTGATCGCCGACGTCGACGGCGACACCCTGCGCGCATATTTGAAGGAGATGACGCGCCGGATGATCGGCCTGTCGGCCTGACCGGCCCGAAAGCCCAGCGCGAATTTGGTTCGGGCCGAGGGTGTTTCCGTTCGGGGATAGAAAAACCTAGCTGTCTATCGGCGGAATCTGGCTCCCCGGCGATTACGTAACCCACCTGGTGATCGCGAATATTGCTGAGCACCGGCGGCCCAACCCGGCCACCGCGATTACACATCAGGAGAAGAAATGACAAGCACTATCGGGCGGTCGAACCGGCTGCAGCGCTTCGTGCCCGCCATTCTCATCGCCTCGGCCGCGTTCGGGGCCCTCGCCGGTGTCTCGATGGAGGCAGCCGGTGTTGCCTCTGCCAGGCCGAGCAAATGCGCCGACATGGAATGCCCTCCACCGCATCCGCCGAATGAGTCCACTCACCCCGCTGGGGGGTCGCCCTCGTATAACCCGCCGCAGGGGTCCCCGCCGCCAGCCCCTACTCAAACATTCACGTGTGACGAGAGCGGCAGCTGCTTCACGCTCACCGGGGGAAACTCCTTTCCCTGAGTAATCGCGCCGCCACCGTCGGGAGGTCGAGGCGGCGGGCCTAGCATTAGGTCGCCGCCACGTCCGTCGCACCCGCAGGCCTTAGTGGCGGCCGGTCACCGCCACCCGTCGAGTTGGGCCCGCGATTACCTATACCCCGCGAAAATCTTGTTCTAAAATCCGGAAATGATGTTTCCGGCAGGTTGTGCGATGCTGCGCGCCCGACGTGGACTGGCCGCCCTGACAGTGCTGGCGGCGGCCGCCGTCGCGGTGCCCACGGGAGTGGCATACGCCGACGACCCACCTCCCCCGCCGCTGAGACACGTGCAGTACACCGTCTGGACCGAGCAGCCGTACGGCAACGCCGAGATCTACTACCGCGACACCGACCCGCCGAACTGGGCCGAGTTCAGCCACAACTCCTACCTCTACAGCCCCAACGTCGAAGCGCACCTGGGCCCCGACCAGAAGTGGAACCTCGATGTCTACCTGGCCAACCCCGACGAATGGGCGATGGTCACCACCGGAATCGCGGCCGACTCCACCGCGGCCCCCAACTTCCATTGCGTGCTCGCTGTCGACGGCGTCGTCGTCAAGACGGCCGAAGGCCCCAAGGGGGCGCTCTGCTCGATCCGCTCTTGGTGAGCCGGTCAGGCCCGAGTACTCGTCACGGTAGCGGCGTTCGCGGCCGGTTCACCTTCGAGTTGCCGAAGCCAGGCCTCGACGAATTCCAGTGTCTCCGAATGGCCGGACGACATCCCGAGCGCGGTCTCCATGACGAGGGTGCGGGACAGGCTGGTGGCAAACACCGCCCACACCACGGGCGGCACCTCCGAGGTATCGATGCCGTATCGCTGCAGCGCGTCGGCCAGCGCTCGGCGTTCCCTGTCGCGGAACAGCTCGCCGTAGCGCGCGAATTCGTCCCTCAGCTCCTTGCGGTGGCTGGCCAGCGCCATGAACTCGACGGTGAATGCCGCAATTCTGGGATCCGAGCTGTATCGCCACAGCGCCCACAGCGGTTGCGGCGACTGCAGAGCCGCGGCCTGCGCCTCGAGCCCCTGCTCGGCCCGCCTGCGGAACACGGCGAGATACAGGTCGCCCATTGTGCGGAAGTAGTAGTGCACCAGCTGGGGTTTCAGACCCGCCTTCTCTGCGACGCGGCGCGACGTCACCGCGGCGTAGCCCTCCTCGAGCATCAGCCGCTCGGCGGCGTCGAGCAGCACGCTGCGGTTCTTCGCGTCCGGCGCCCCGATTCTGCGCTCCGATGCCATGCCCGTTACTCGCCTTCCAGCAGGTTGACCGCCCGAGACGCCGATCGTATCCGCGACCGGGCTCGTCGCCTTGACCCTGACCTTAGCGCCATGCTAAGCAGGTGCTCAGCATATTTCGGTCATTCGACGACAATCACCGTTCCGGCCCGGGAGGCGCGCAGCAGATGAGCACAGACTTTGACTCGCTGGACTACTTCACCGACCCGTCGCTGGTGCCCGACCCCCACCCGTACTTCGACCACATCCGGACGAAGGACGCGACGTGCTGCCCCATCACCAACGGCGTGCTGGCCGTCACCGGCTGGGAAGCCGCCAACTCCGTCTACAAGGACGTGGACAACTACTCGTCCTGCGTCGCGGTCGCGGGTCCCTTCACGCCCATCCCCTTCGTCCCCGAGGGCGACGACATCTGCGCACAGCTCGAGGAGCACCGCGCCGAGATCCCGATGTACGAGCACATGGTCACGATGGACCCGCCGTACCACACCGATGCGCGGTCGCTGCTGAGCCGGCTGCTGACCCCCAAGCGGCTGAAGGAGAACGAGGACTTCATGTGGCGGCTGGCCGACCGCCACATCGACGAGTTCATCGACGACGGCAAGTGCGAGTTCCTCAAGGCTTACGCCAGACCGTTCTCACTGCTGGTGGTGGCCGACCTGCTCGGCGTTCCCGAGGAGGACCACGAGGAGTTCCGCGCGGCGTTCGGTGCGCAGCGGCCCGGCACCAACATCGGCGGGCTCGACCACGAGCCCATCGCCGCCAACCCGCTGGCGTGGGCCGACGAGAAGTTCGTCCACTACATCGAGGACCGCCGCAAGAACCCCCGCGACGACGTGCTCACCGGCCTGGCCACAGCGCTGTACCCGGATGGTTCGACGCCCGAGGTGACCGATGTGGTGCGCACCGCGACGTTCCTGTTCGGCGCGGGCCAGGAGACCACCGCCAAACTGCTCAGCGCGGCACTTCGGGTGCTCGGCGACCGGCCCGACATTCAGCAGCAGATGCGCGACGACCGCAGCCTCATCCCGGTTTTCATCGAGGAATGCCTGCGTATGGACAGCCCGGTGAAGAGCGTGTTCCGGATGGCGCGCAAGTCCACTGCGCTCGGCGACACCCCCGTCCCAGCGGGCACCACCGTGATGGTCAGCCCCGGCGCGGCCAACCGCGATCCGAACCGGTTCGACAACCCGCACGAGTTCCAGTTGGACCGCAAGAACGTCCGCGAGCACATCGCGTTCAGCCGCGGCATCCACTCCTGCCCCGGTGCGCCCCTCGCGCGCGTCGAGGGCAGGGTCAGCGTCGAACGGATCCTCGACCGGTTGAGCGACATCACGATCGACGAGGACAAGCACGGCCCGGCCGGCTCACGCGCATACAACTACGAGCCGACATTCATCCTTCGCGGGCTGACCGAGATCAACATCAGGTTCACGCCGACGCAATAGCGGTTTGCTGCGCACGCGAGAGCGGGCGATCAGAGATCGCCGCGCTCCCAATACGTTCTGCCGCCCTTGGAGACGCAGGTCAGGAACAGGCCGTCGGGAGCCTGGGCGACGTCACCGTCCTGGCCGGGGCAGAAGTCGTTCTCGTTCTTGATGCCGTGCATCTCCGGTGAGCGGAACCAACGGGAGTCGTAGCGTCTCGGCGACCCGCAGAACACCAGGCGGCCCCAGCTGGTCACGCCGAAGGCGTAGTACGTAGGGTTGTCGCAGTAGGAACCGAGGACGATGTTGGGCTGGATGCCCGGCGTGCAATCGGGATAGTTGCATTCATCGGCGGCCGCGGGCGGCGCAACAGCCAGCAGGCCCGCAGTCAACACCCCGGCGAGCACCGCGACGACAGATCGCACGCTGTCATTCTCGCACAGAGCGGGAACGAAATTCTCCCTTTTGGAGAGTATTGCTCCGAGGGACGATAGGCTGACGGCATGCGCGCAGTAGAGGTCATCGGCGGCGTCGCGGCGGTAGCAATGACCGTGCTCGGCAGCCTAGGCGCCGCGCCGTCGGCGCACGCGTCGAACTACGGAATTGAGCTGAACGGGACCTGGCGTGTCATGTCCAACGGCGAGTGGGCCAGGACGAACCAGGTCCTCATGGACGAGCAGACCGATATCCAGACCTGGTCGATCACCTCGAGCTGCGTGAGTCCCATCGAGTGCGCCGGGACGGTCACCAGCGACAAGGGCTGGAGCGCTCCGATCAACCTCGTCAAGGTCTACTGGATCGTCAACCACGACATCCCCAACTGGGCGCCGTGTCCCGACGGCACCTTCGCTCCCGGGCACCAGAAGTTCACCGTCTGGGGCGTCAACCCGACCCTCAATGAGCGCGACCTCAAGATCACGGACCTTCTCGCAGGCCGCAACATCACCGAGGCCGACAGCGGCTCGTGCGGCAAGAACCAGCCCCTCGACATCGAGCTGCCCGTGCGCATGGAACGGATTTCCTAGCCGGTCGCTTACGGCGCTCAGATCGGGAGCAGGTCCTTCCACGTCTTGGGCGCTCCTCCGGCAGCCAGATTCTGCACCCGCTGCAGTGAACCGTCGGGAGCCTGGTACTCGCCCGTGTTCGGATCGTAGTGCGCTACCGCGACCGACGGACCGCCAGATGCGTTGCCGTTGAACGCACTTGGCGCAGCAGGCACGGCACCGTCGGCGGGCGGCGCCTCGGCCGGTATCGGTACTCCGTTGAGCGAGTTGCCAGGCGGCGGAGGCGGCGGCACTGCTTGAGCAGGCACCGCGCCAGGAACCGGGCCAGGCGGCGGACCGAGCGGCACAGGCGCACCGGCTGGCGGCGCATCCGGAGGCGTTCCCGCCGGACCCACACCCGGTGGCATTGGCGTGCCCTCGACCGGCGCGTAGATCCGGTCGTTGAAGTCGACGCGATCGTCGGGCGGAATGCCCTGCGAGATCAGGTTGGGATCCAGCGGGTAGGGCCCGAGGTAGTGCTGACGTATCGCCAGCGGCTGATAACCCCTTGGGTCGTCGCACAGTTCGACCGTCGGCGCGCGCTTGCCCGGGTGTCCCATGCACGGGTAGTTGCGGGCACCGCGCACGCCGATCGGAGAGTCCTGCGGCAGTTTGCAATACAGACCGTCAGGCGTGTCGATCACCGTCTCGTCGGCCGGGTTGCGCCACTGCGACGGCGGCAGGAAGCCGACCGTGCACGGTGGCGGGTCGCTGATCGTCAGCGCGAAGTCACCGGACGGCAGACCGGTCGGGTTGTTCTTGGGAAGACCGAACGACTGCTCCGCGGAGATGATGCCGGGGAAGATCACCAACAGCTGTTCCAATGACGGGTTGTACGTGACCAGCATCTGCCCGACCGTGGTCAAATTCGCCAGGAGTATCGGCAGCGTCGGCTTCACCTGATTCAGAAGCGACGAAACCTCTTGGGCGAACCCGGGTCCGCGCTGCAGGATGGTACGGATCTGTGGGTCGTTCTGCGCGAGCTGAGCGGTGATTCCGTTAAGGCTGCGCGCCCAAGTCCGGATTTGATCAGCCGTCTCGGCCTGTGAATCCAGAAGTGGCCCACTGTCATCGATCAGGCCCCGGGTCTGATCGGAGACACCGTTGACGTCGTTCGTCAGCTTCGAGGCGGAGTCGAGCAACGACTGGAAGTCAGGCCCAGCGCCGTTGAAAGCCTTGAACGACTCGTCAAGCAGGTCGGAGATCCTGTCCTTCGGAATGCTTCCGACCAACGAGCTGAGCTTGTCGAGCATCGGACCCACCTCTTGCGGGATGGTGGTGTTGTCCTGGGCAATGACAGAGCCGTCCGTCAGGAAGGGGCCGGAGTCGGTGCGCGGCCGCAAGTCCACGTACTGCTCGCCGACGGCGGAGACGCTGCGCACTTCGGCCTGCAGGTCGGCCGGAACCTTCGGCGAGGTGTCAAGCGTCAGCGTCGCAACCGCCCCGTTCTCCGTCAGCTTTACGTCGGTTACCTTGCCGATCTGCACACCGCGGTAGGTCACGTTCGCAAAGTTGTACAGACCGCCCGCCGCGGGCAGTTCCATCTTCACGTTGATGCGGCCGAGACCCAACAGCGTGGGCAGCTGCATGTAGGCGAACAACATGACGGCCACGCCGACGATGGACGCAATCGTGAAGATGATCAACTGGTTTCGGACGAAACGGGTCAGCATCAGCCACCACCTCCAGGGGCAGGCGGTACGTCGGCCGGTGCCGCGGCAGGCTCAGCGGGCGGTGGCGGAGCGTCCGGACCGTAGGGTCCCGCGAAGATCGGCGAGTCCGCTCCGGCCTGCGTCGAGACCATCTGCGGCGCCGTCGGCGGCGGAGCCACCGGCAGCACCGGTCCAGGGATCGGGGGCGGTGCACCGCCCGGCGACGGCGGCGGCGGAGGCAACGCCTCGTCCGGCGGTGGCGCGACGCCGACCGTCATCGGGTTGTACGAGTAGTTCAGGTAGTAGGGGTCGCCCGGCGCTGGGATGAGCTTCGCGTTTTCGTCGCCCCACCGGGTGCCCGCCAGCAGCGTTTTCTTCAACCGCGGATAGGTCAGGTCGAAGATTGCGGTCAGGTTGATGTAGTCACCGCGGGTGATCGTGTCGGCGAAGCCCGGTCCGTACGGGAAGGCCGTCGCCCAGATCAACGCAGAACTCAGGTCCGGCCCGATGTCGGCCAGCGCCTTGAGCGCCGGTTCCAGATTCTTCAGATCCGTCACCAGATCGGCACCGGCGTCGTTGACCAAACCTGTCGCGGTGTCGCCGAACTGTCCGAGCTTGGTGAGCGCCTGGGTCAGCGTCGGACGCTCCTTGATCAGCACGTCCAGCGCAGGCGGCACATCCTTGAGCGCGCGATCGATCACGTCGCGCTGACCGGCGAACTTCCCGGCGACCCGGTTCAGCTGCTGAATCGAGGCGATGATGTTGTCGCGCTGCGCATCCAGCACACCGACGAAGTTGTCAAGCCGCGTGAGCAGGTCGCGAATCTCGGGCTCCCGCCCGCTCAGCGCGGAACTGAAGTTGTGAACGATGTCGCCGATCTGGCCAAGGCCGCCCCCGTTGACGACCGCGGATAGTGAAGACAGCGTCT
>Ga0318562_10001006_pt1 | contig 12691 bp, 12 predicted proteins | sample GRESIP066b5f18_FD_203688 | JGI IMG/M metagenome (GOLD analysis project Ga0318562, IMG submission 203688) | Tropical soil microbial communities from Luquillo Experimental Forest, Puerto Rico - GRE.SIPMG.066b5f18 | ecosystem: Environmental > Terrestrial > Soil > Tropical forest > Bulk soil...
TCCTCCGGCTTCGGTAGGTTCTCTTCGACCGGCGACGGCTCGTAGCGGAACACTCCGTCCTCACCGGGTGCGCCGAGCATCTTCGTGAAGCCCTGTAGCGCTGCACCGAAGTCGCTTGGCACCAGCCAGACCTTGTTGGCCTCGCCCTTGGCCATCTGGGGCAGCGTCTGCAGGTACTGGTAGGCCAGCATCTCCGGTGTCGGCCTGCCCGCCTTGATGGCAGCGAACGTCTTCTCGATCGCCTTGGCCTGGCCTTGGGCCTGGTAGTACTGCGCCGCGCGTTCACCCTGGGCGCGCAGCATGCGCGACTGCCGGTCGGCCTCGGCGGCCAGGATCGCCGCCTGCTTGGCGCCCTCGGCGGCGAGGATCTGCGACTGCTTCTGACCCTCTGCCTGCTTGATGGACGCCTCCCGGGTGCCCTCCGCGGTCAGGATCATCGCGCGCTTCTCACGGTCGGCGCGCATCTGCTTTTCCATCGAGTCCTGAATCGACGGCGGCGGGTCGATGCTGCGCAGCTCGACACGGGCAACCCGAAGCCCCCAGCGCCCAGTCGCCTCGTCCAGAACGCCGCGCAGCTGGGCGTTGATCTGATCGCGAGAGGTCAGCGTCTGCTCCAGCGTCATACCGCCGACCACATTGCGCAGTGTGGTGGTGGTGAGCTGTTCGACGCCGACGATGTAGTTGCTGATCTGGTATACCGCTGCCTGCGGGTTGGTGACCTGGAAGTAGACGACGGTGTCGATGTTCACCGTCAGGTTGTCCTCGGTGATCACCGGCTGCGGGGGGAAGGACACCACGCGCTCGCGAAGATCCACGCGAGCCCGGATCCTGTCGATGAACGGCAGCAGCAGCGTCAGCTGACCCGACACCGTCTTGCTGTAGCGACCCAGCCGTTCGATGACGGCGGCCTCGGCCTGAGGGATCAGCGCGATCGACTTCCCGACGACGATGGCCGCGAATATCACCAGCACGGCGACGAGCACAAGGCCGGCGACGGCACCTTCCATGACGGGTTCCTTCCGTAGTTGCCCAGGACTTCTCTAGACGACTTTTTGAACTACCGCGGTGGCGCCGTCGATATGCACGACGGTCACGTGGTCGCCCGGTTCGTAGACATCGTTGTCGTTGTACGGCCGCGCGGTCCAGACTTCCCCATCGAGTCTGACCTGCCCCTCATAGCGGGCGACCCGGTCGAGCACCAGCGCGCTCTTGCCCTCGAGTTCCTTCGGCCTGTCCGGCAGACCCGTGCCTGACAAGAAATGCCGTCGCAGCGCCGGGCGGACCAACACCAGCAGCAGCACCGACACCACCGCGAACACCGCCCCGTGCACCCACAGTTCGTCGAAGATCAGGCTCGACCCGGCAGCGGCCAGCGCACCACCGCCGAGCATCAGCAGGAAGAGGTCGCCGGTCAGCGCTTCTGCACCGGCTAGGGCCAGCGCGGCGATTAGCCAGATCAGCGCAACAGGCATGCCAAAAGCCTAGCGCGTGGGCGGCCCCACGCGCCCGTAACAACTACACTGCGAGCATCATGTGGTGCCCTAGTGTTTCCCTGTCTGTGTGGGCCAACGCCTGGCTCGCGGGTGCGGCCGCGCCCGATGACGTCCTTGACGCGCTATCTCAGTGGGCGCCAAGGCATTCGGTCGCCGCATACGATTCGGTCGCGGCCGGCAGCACCGGGCTGCCCTGGCCGGATATGGACCACTCGGGGACCATGTCGTTGCTGCAGACGCTGCGCACCGCGGCAGGACCTCCCACTGGTACGCCTGCGATCTCCGTCGCGCTGCCCGTTCCCGGCGATGTCCGCGGGCTGGCAGCGGGCACCCAGTTCGAGCGCGACGCGGTGACCGTCGGCGAGGCGATCATCGTCGACGGCGGCCAGGGATCGCCCGCTGTCGGCCTCGTGCCCGACTTCGAATACGACGACGCCGAACCCTACGACGACACCGACGATGTGGAGTTGTCCGGCCTGAGCTGGATGGCGTACTCACTGCCCGCAGCACCGATCGCCGAACACCTCGACCTCGGCGAGGCGGAGTACGCGCTGCGGTCGGCGGTCAGGTCGGCGGCCGATGCGCTCGGTGCTCTCCGCGCCGAGGCAGGCGGTGTGGATGTGGCCGATCCCCGCAAGCTCGTCGAGCAGGTGCTCGAATCGTCCGGCAGGCACAAGGCGCCCGACCATGCCCCGTCACGGGCGCTGCGGGTGTTGGAGAACGCGGCGCACATCGACGCAATCGTCACGGTCAGTTCGGGTTTGATGCCTATAGGGCTGCAGAGTTCGTCGGAGGCACAGATCGCCAACGAGGCGTTGCGGCCTCTCTCCACGGTTGTGCGGTCTGCCCGGCTAGCGGCGATCAGCGCGATCCTGCACTCGGCGTGGCGGCGCTAGGCCTTACCGCAGTGGGGCGTGCAAAGCACCCCGTCGATCGAAAAGCCTTGCAACGGAGGAGGCTCCGGCCCCTGCACGCGAGTCGGTTCACGCCCGTTGTGCACCTCGTCGATGAGATCGACGGCGAGCCTTGCGAACCGCGGGTCGGCGTTCGGTGTGGCGGCCCGCGCGAACGCCACACCCAGATCCTGCGCCTGCTGCCGCAGCTCGTGATCCAGATCCCACACGACCTCGATGTGGTCGGCCACGAAGCCGATCGGGCAGACGATCACCGCCCTTGTGCCGTTTTCGGCCAAGGCCGTGAGGTGGTCGGCGACATCGGGTTCCAGCCAGGGTACCTGCGGCGGCCCCGAGCGTGACTGCCACACCTGGTCGTAATCGTCGTAACCGGCCGCGGCGGCGACCAGACGCGACGCATGGGCCACCTGGCGCGCGTAAAGATCGGTGCCGCAGCGAGATCGGGCCGCTACGGGTATCGAGTGCGCGGTGAAGACCAGACGCGCGTCGTCGGGGACCGTCTGCGCCGCCTCGCCGATCGCCTCGGTGAACATCTCGACGAACAAGGGGTGGTCGAAGTACTGGCGCATCTTGACCAATTCAGGCGCGCCGTCGCCGGTGGCTTGCCGCCCCCGCGCGATGTCTTCGACGTACTGCGTGCAGCTGGAGTACCCGCCCCACGCTGATGTGGTGAACACCGCCGCGCGGCGAACACCGTTGTCGCGCATGGCCGCAACCGCGTCCTCGACGTAGGGCTGCCAGTTCCGGTTGCCGAAGTACACCGGCAGGTCGATCTCAGTGCGCAGCTGTTCGATCAGCGCCCGGTTGATGCCGTTGATCGGTGAGACGCCGCCGAAATGCAGGTAGTGCTCGGCAACCGCCGCAAGACGCTCCTTCGGGATGCCCCTGCCGCGAGTCACGTTCTCCAGGAACGGCATCACGTGCTCGGGCGCCTCCGGCCCGCCGAAGGACAGCAGCAGCACGGCATCAAAATCCATTTACAGCAGCTGAGTGTGCGCGCCGCCGTCGGCGTAGACGACCGTGCCCGTCGTGGCGGGCAGCCAATCCGAGAGCAGAGCGCACACCGTCTTGGCGACCGGGGTGGGATCCTTCATGTTCCAGCCGACGGGAGCACGCTGGTCCCAGCCCTCCTCGAGCAACTGGATCTGGTTGCCCGCATCCTCACCGAGCGCACCGCCGACGATCGCACTCATCGCGAGTGTGCGGATCGGGCCCGCGGCAACGAGATTGGACCGCACACCGAACTGGCCGGCTTCGCGCGCGACGAACCGGTTCACCGACTCCAGCGCGCTCTTGGCGACGGTCATCCAGTTGTAGGCGGGCATCGCTCTGGTCGGGTCGAAGTCCATGCCGACGATCGAGCCGCCCGAATTCATGATCGGCAGCGTCGCCTTGGCAAGCGATGCGTAGGAGTAGGCCGAGATGTGGATGCCCTTGGAGACGTCCTCGTACGGCGCGTCGAAGAACGGATTCACGCCCATGCCGGTTTGCGGCATGAAGCCGATGGAGTGCACCACACCGTCGAGCTTGTTGCCCACGCCGATGACCTCGCTGACACGGCCGGCCAGCGACGCCAGGTGCTCTTCGTTCTGCACGTCGAGTTCCAGCAGCGGCGCCTTCTCCGGAAGCCGATCGGCGATGCGCTGGATCAGCTTCATCCGGTCGAAGCCAGTCAGCACCAGCTCAGCGCCGGACTCCTGGGCCACCCTGGCGATGTGGAACGCGATCGACGAGTCCGTGATGATGCCCGTGACCAGGATGCGTTTGCCTTCGAGCAGTCCTGCCATTGTGCTCACTCCTTTTCAGGGAAGTTCTGATAAGCCAAAGCTCCTGGGTCAGTGACCCATACCCATGCCACCGTCGACCGGGATCACCGCGCCGGCAATATAGCTCGCGTCTTCGGATGCCAGGAAGCTGACGGCGCCTGCGACCTCCTCGGCCGTGCCGACCCGCTTAGCCGGGATGAAGTCCAGCGCCCCCTCCTGAATCCGCTCATCCAGCGCGCGGGTCATCTCGGTGTCGATGTAGCCAGGGGCCACCACGTTCGCGGTGACGCCGGCCTTGGACAGCTCCCGGGAGATCGAGCGAGCCATGCCGATCAGGCCGGCCTTGGCGGCGGCGTAGTTGGCTTGGTTGCCGATACCCCAGCTGCCGGATACCGACCCGATGAAGATGATTCGGCCGAATCGCTTCCGCTGCATGCTGCGCGATGCGCGTTGGGCCACCCGGAACGCACCGGTGAGGTTGGCGTTGATGACCTTTTCGAACCGCTCCTCGGTCATCCGGATGAGGAACGCGTCCGCGGAGATGCCCGCGTTGGACACCAGCACCTCGACCGGGCCCTGATGCTCCTCGACCTCCTTGAAGGCGCGGTCGACGGCGTCGTTGTCGGTGACATCACACACGACTCCGAACAGCCCCTCGGGCGCTCCGGATCCGCGATGGGTGACGGCGACCTTGTGTCCGTCGGCGGCCAGCCGTTGGGCGATGGCCAACCCGATACCCCGGTTTCCACCGGTCACCAGCACCGAACGGGAGACGAAAGGCGGTCGGCCGCCAGCCGTTTTATCGGCGGTCTCGGCCGGACCCTCGGTCGCTGAACCGTCGCTGCTCCTCCCGTGCGCTGAACCGTCGCTGCTCCTCGCGTGCGCAGTCATGCCCGCCAACTTAACGTGTGTCGACTGTTCTTAAGAAATCGCCTTAGTTGGGCAGCCTGCGGTTGATCAGCAGCGCGGCGAGCGCCGCCAGCGCGAGCAACAGGGCACCCAGCCGCAACCAGCCGGTGCTGGCATCGCCCTTGCGGGTCTCGTAGCCGATCTGCTCCTGCAGGTTGGTGAACACCTCCTTGAGTTGCTCGACGCTCGACGCCGTGTAGGTCTGTCCACCTGACAGCTGGGCGATCCGTTTGAGCATCGCGTCGTCAACAGGCACCGGCGTTTGCTGGCCATTCATTTCAACGGTGCCGTACGGAGTGCCGAACGACACCGTCGAGATCGGCACACCCTGATCCTTCGCGGCGCGGGCAGCGGTGTATGCGCCCTTTGGATTGTCCGGATTAGACGGTTGCGTCTCCTTGCCGTCGGACATCAGGACGATGTGGGCAGGCGGTGGCGTATCGCCCCCGCCGATCACTGCGCCGACGGTGGAGATGGCCTGTAATGCGGTGAAAATGGCCTCGCCGGTCGCGGTGCGGTCGGCCACCTGCAGCTTGTCGATTCCATTCTTGGTTGCATCGCGGTTGGTGGTCGGCGATACCAGCACGGTGGCGTTGCCCGCATAGGAGATCAGCCCCAGGTTGATCCCCGGCGTCATCTGATCGACGAACTGTTTGGCAGCTTCCTGCGTGGCGGCCAGCCTGCTGGGTGCCACATCCTTGGCCCGCATCGACTGCGATACGTCGATCACGAGCATGACCACGGCACGGTTACGTGGAATGCGGACGTCACGAGTCGGCCCGGCCATTGCGATCGTCAGCATCACCAGTGAAAGCATCAACAGAACCGTCGCCAGATGGCGCCAACGCGTCGGCCGTTTGGGCGCGACACTTTCCAGCAGCTCCGTGTTCGCGAACCGCAGCAACCGCCTGCGCCGGGCCGCCTGCATGGCGAGATAGAGCCCGATCAGTCCTAACACGACGAAGAGGAACAGGAAGAACCAGACGTGATCGAAGCCCGTCAGCGTCATCGGGCCGAGCACTGGTAACGTCATGCGCTGCTTGCCATTTCCGTTGCTAGTTGGGTAGCCGGCGGTTGAGCAGCATGGCTGCCAGCGCCGCAAGGGCCAGGATCAACGCGCCGAGCCGCAACCAACCCGCACTGGCGTCACCCTTGATCGTCTCGTAACCGATCTGCTGCTGAAGGTTCGCGTACACCTCTTTCAACTGGTCCAGGCTGGACGCCGAGTATGCCTCGCCGCCGGACAGCTCGGCGATCTTCTTCAACGTCTCATCGTCGACCGGCACCGGCTGGCGCTGGTCGTTGATCTCGACGTAGCCGTAGGGCGTGCCAAACGAAATAGTCGAAATCGGCACACCCTGATCCTTGGCGGTGCGCGCGGCGGTATACGCACCCTTCGGGTTGTCCGGATTCGACGGAACCGTCTCCTTACCGTCGGAGAACAACACGATGCGCGCAGGCGGCGGTTGGTCACCACCGCCGATCACGGCGCCGACCGTGGCGATGGCCTGCAATGCCGTGAAGATGCCCTCACCCGTCGCGGTGCGATCGGCCAGCTGCAGCTTGTCGATCGCGGCCTTGGTGGCCGCCCGATTCGTGGTCGGCGACACCAGCACGGTGGCCGTGCCCGCATAGGCGATCAAGCCGAGATTGATGCCGGGAGTGAGCTCGTCGGCGAACTGCTTGGAGGCGTCCTGCGCGGCTGCCAGCCGGCTGGGCGACACATCGGTTGCGCGCATGGACTGCGACACGTCGATCACCAACATGACCACGGCACGGTTACGGGGAATCCGGATGTCGTTCGTCGGCCCGGCCATCGCGACCGTGAGCAGCAATAGGGCGATCACCAACAGGATCGCGGGCAGATGGCGCCACCGGGAAGGCCGTTTGGGCGCAACGCTTTCCAGCAGCTCCAAGTTCGCAAAGCGCAGCATCCGCCGTTGACGGGCCAACTGAACGATGACGTACAACGCCACAATGCCGACAACAACCAGCAGAAAAAGGAAGAACCAAGCGTGTTCGAAGCCCGACGGTGCCATCGGCCCGAGCAACGGCAACGTCATCTGCAACCGGCAATCGACTTGGCCGCTATCGGCGCCGGACGTGCGGAACCGTCGGCGCAGGGGTTGCCCGGCGCGGCGAGTGTGGCGGCAAGCCAAGGTAGCGCAGCGGCGAACGCCTCCGCGGCGAACTGCCAGTCATGGCCACCAGGCTGGGTATGCAGGTCACAATCGATGCCGTGCGCGCGGCCCAGCGCGCACAGCGAATGTGCGGCCACATCCTGCCCGCCGACGTTTGCGGTCGGGTCGCTGCCGTCGGCGACGACGAACCGGCCCGACAGGCCGTTGTAGAGGTTTTGCGAGATGACGGTGCTTGGATCGAAATTTGCCCAGGCGGCGGCGTTGCCACCATACAGGCGGGCGATGGTTTCCTCCTTCGTGCCGACGTTGGGTCCGAGGTCGCCGGCGATGTCGACGAAAGCCCGGAACAGTTCGGGATGTCTCACTGCCAGCCCAACCGCGCAGGTACCGCCAGTGGAGAAGCCATCGACACCCCAATTGGCGCGATCGCGGCTCACGTCGAAGGTGGAAGCCACGTACGGGATGATGTCTCGGGTCAGATGATCATCGGCGTTACCACGGCTGCTGTTGACGCATTCGGTGTCGATTCCGAAGGCGCCACCGGAGTCGGCGAATACGAGCACCGGCGCGAACCCAGCGTGTGCGGCCGCAAACGCATCAGCCGTCGAAACCGCGGCGCCCGCGCGAATCCAATCGGCCGGTGTGTTGATCTCCGCTCCGATCATCATCACGACCGGCAGCCGTGGTGGCGGCGTAGTGACGAACCAGCTCGGCGGGAGGTATACCAGTTCGCCGCGATGACGGAACTTAGAGGCGTCGGCGCTGATGTCGACCGACACCACCGCCCCGTGGGGTGGCATCACCCCGCGGGGCATCGCCCTGACCGTCGCCGAGTCGGTTTGATCCGGCAGTGGCCCCTTCGTCAGCGCAGTCCATGCCGCCGATACTGTCGGGACGTAGCCCGCCGACTGATTGAGAACCAGCCCAGCGGCCAGCGCACATGACACCGCGGCGGTGATTGCGGCCGTCCGCCTCCACCACAAATCCTTACGCCATCCCGATGCGGCGACCACGCACGCTGCGACGGCGCACGTCAGCCATACCCACGCGGGTAGCGGCCCCGACTGTCCCACCTCGCGCCGGAGATACCAGTGCGTCGCCGCGGCCACAGCCGTCCCTACTGTTAGAGCTAACGGCAGCTGTCGCCTCCACCAGCGCGGCCGCCGAAGCGCCGCGCAAACCATCGCCACAGCACCGATCACGAAGACCGCGGCCGGCACCCATCCATGCAGCAGGGATACAGCGGCCACCGCGCGGCGCCAACCGGCCATCGAGGCCAGCAGCAGGAGCGCCGACAAGGAGATGTGCGTCTCCACCACGCTCAGCTGGACCAGTGCTCCTTCATCAGACATGACGCGACGATGAACCAACGATGCGCCGGAAGGGCTGAGGGCTCGCTGAAAGGCGCAGGCAGCCCCACCGGCTCAGTGGATCCTCAGAAGGTCGGTTCCATCCGACGGCCCATTGCCGGTGATGGAGCTTCGGCTGTCGAGTTCGACATCACTGCGGTCCCCCTTGTCATCTGGAGCCATGTCGACGCGCGCCTGAAGCTTCGCTGAAGCGGTGTCCCGGGCGATGGAACGCCCCTGCGAACGCGAATACGGTGGAGCACATGCACTCGACCCGAACCGGCCCACTACCGTGAGCGGATCTGCCCTGTTCATCGCCGTCTTCCTGGCGTGCGTCGTCGAAGCTGTCGAGGCTCTGACGATCGTGCTCGCGTCGGGAACGGCCCGCGGCTGGCGATCGGCGTTACTCGGAGTCGGTAGCGGCGTGCTCGTGCTGGCCGCTGTCGTGGTCATGCTGGGACCCGCCGTAACGGCGATTCCATTGTGGGCGCTGCGCCTCTTCGTCGGTGGCGTGTTGTTGATCTTCGGTCTGCAATGGCTGCGAAAAGCCATCCTGCGCGCCAGCGGCAACAAGGCCCTTCACGACGAGCTCGCGGCCTTCGAGTCCACCATGGAGAGCGCGCAGGGACGCAACGCTGTTCGGCGCGGACTGGTGCCGGACTGGTATGGATACACCTTGGCGTTCAAGGCCGTCACCCTCGAAGGACTGGAGGTGGCGTTCATCGTCGTGACGTTCGGCGCCAACCAACATGCCGTGGGAATGGCGGCGGTCGCGGCGATCGCGGCGATCGCAGCCGTGGCCCTCGCGGGCGTGGCACTTCGAGCACCGCTGGCCCGCGTCCCCGAAAACGCAATGAAATTCGTTGTGGGCGTGCTTCTTACGGCATTCGGCATCTTCTGGAGCACGGAGGGCGCTGGGGCAGAGTGGCCAGGCGGCGACATCGCATTGATGGCCCTCGTCCCAGCGGTAGGGGCATACGCTTTGCTGCTGGTGGCCGTGTTCCGGCGTCGCAGGGTCAGCCTCATGGACGCGCCCGCATGATCGACGCTGTGCGGGCCTTCGCGCGCTTCTGGTACGACTTCCTTGTCGGTGACGACTGGCGGGTTGCGCTGGGCGTCGTCGTTGCGCTGGTAATCACCGTCGTCGTAAGCCAAACCACGCACGTCCCTGCATGGTGGATCGTGGCGGCATGCGTGGCGGGGTTTCTGCCACTGAGCGTCTGGCGTGCCGCGCGCGCCGTCAAGAAGCCGTCTGCAACGTAACCGCATCGACCGGCGGCGGTAGCTGGCTGATGCCGACAGCCAGAAACTCACCGACCGCGGTTGCGCCGCAGACGATGACCACTATCGAGATGGTCGCCCAGTCGAGCGGCTGGGGGCCCGAAGGGTTCGCTGAGATCAGCCCGACTTCGCCACCCGCGGTGATCGCGTCACCCACCTCATCGGTCTCGTAGTTGACCGCCGGCCATGTTGCGATGGAGTGCAGAATGCGTGATTCGGCAGCGGGCCAGACTGCATCGACAGCGCGAATGCGACTACTTCCGACCACCCAACCCTAGTAAGTCGACCTGTCCGCCAATACATCCCGCACCTGATGGCGGCTGGCGCCACCTCCCGGGGTACCTACCCGCCAACCAGGAGGTGTCTTCGGGTGCCCACCGCGCGACCGACTCAGCGAATCCCGTCCTCCACGACGTCAAGCAGGCGTTCGATGACTAGTTCTCGTCGGGCGGGCTCGGCTGCGGCCAGCGGACCGTCGATGAGCAGCGTCGCCAGCCCGTGTACCGCCGACCACGCGGCTTCGGCAACTCCGTCGCGGCGATGCGCCGCCAGTACGCCGACCGTCACGAGGTCGTCGATACAGCCGATCAGGATCTGGAAGGGGTGGCGCGCTTCGATCTGTGCGTCCCCGCCGTCGACTGGTTCTGCTACCTCGGGGCTGAAGGCGGTGCGGAACAGTCCGGGTTCGGTTTGCGCGAAGTTCAGGTAGGCCTTGCCCGTGGCGCGCAGCCGCGCCAACGCTCTACGGCGGCGCGGACCGCGGTTGGGAACCTCAGCCAGCGCGGCGAGCATCGCGTCCCCCAGCACGCCCAAGCCGTACTGCTGCACCGCACCTAGTAGCGCGTGCCGATCAGCATAGTGTCGGTACGCCGCGCTATGGCTCACTCCCACCGCGCGCTGGACGTCGCGCACTGTCACGGCGTCCGGACCGCCGGCTCGAGCGAGTTCGACCGCCCGCTCCAGCAGCGCCTGACGCAGGTTGCCGTGGTGATACGACTGAGCAGTCACGCTGACGAGTGTCGCATCGCTCAGCGGCGTCGTGTCATCACGCCGCATTCCCGGGGACCGACGGCGCCGAAGTCATCCCGATACCGCGGCGACACCGCCATCAGACACACGAAAGCGGATGGAGGTCTCAACCGCGGGCGCAAGTGCGGCGCCCGATGTGTGACATCTGCCCCGCCATGGCGACCCAAATGTTGACAGAGCCAACATCGGACGTCATGCTGATCGATGTTAGCGCCGCCAACATTGAGGGTCGTGTCCATGGATCTCCGAATTCCCGTCAGCGGTCCGGCGCATCGGCGAGCCCCGACTACGCCGCGACCGATCCGACCGGTGGCGGTTCTGGGTGTCGTTCTGGTGGCGGCGTTGGCCATCAACGTAGAGACGACGATAGTGAATGTGGCTCTGCCCACGCTGAATTCGGCGTTGAATGCCTCGACGCGCGGGCTGCAGTGGATTGCGGACGCCTACAATCTGGCGTTCGCGGCGCTGGTGCTGGCGGGCGGGACGGTGGGCGACAAGTTCGGTCGCCGCGGGACGCTGATCACCGGGTTGACGTTGTTCACGGTAAGCAGCGTGGCTGCGGCGATGTGTTCGACCACCCAACAACTGGTCGCAGCGCGAGTGCTGATGGGAGTGGCCTCGGCGCTCATTTACCCCACCACACTGGCGATCCTGACCGATACGTTCCGTGAACCCCGCGCGCGAGCGGCGTCGATCGGGGCGTGGGGTGCGGTGACCGGTCTGGGCGTGGCTGTGGGCCCCATCCTGGGCGGCGCACTGCTCGAGTGGTTCTGGTGGGGCAGCTTGTTTCTCGCGCTGGCGCCGATCGCGTTGGTGGCGGCCGCCGCCGCGCCGTGGACGATACCGGCGGCACCTCCGCCGAACCGCACGCCGTTGGATCGCGGCGGCGTCGTGCTCTCGGCGGCAATGTTGGGATCGTTGGTCTACACCATCATCGAAGCGCCGCACCGGGGTTGGGCGTCACCGGGCTCAGTGGCGGGATTTGTCGTCGCGCTGGCCGCGGCAGTGGCCTTCACGGTGTGGGAGCGCAGAAGCCGCCACCCGCTCATCGATGTCACGTTGTTCTCCAACTTGCGGTTCAGTGCCGCCAGCGGGGCAGTCGCGGTGGCGTTCTTCGCATTGTTCGGGTTCATCTTCCTGATCGCGCAGTTCATGCAGCAGCTGCAAGGTTTCGGACCACTGGGTACCGGAGTGCGGGTGCTGCCGGTGGCATTGTCCATCGCGGCCGGATCGGTGCTGGGTACTCGGATGGCTGTCAGCCGGCTCGGCACCAAAGCAGTTGTGGTCGCAGGCCTTTCGATGATGGCCGGTTCTTTCGGTTGGATCGCCACCATCCAGCCGGACACGCCATACGTGACGATGGCTCTACAGATGGTCCTGCTGGGCGGAGGACTCGGTTTGACGACCGCCCCGGCCACTGACTCGATCATGGGAGTCGTGCGCCCCGAACAAGCCGGCGCCGGGTCGGCCGTCAACGACGCGACCCGCCAGGTGGGCGGAACACTCGGCGTGGCGGTGATCGGCAGCGTCTTCGCCACGCTCTACGCCGGCCGGCTCGCCGACAGCAACCCGCTGCGCGAATTACCCCAACGTGCCCAGCAGACGATGAGCGAAGGACTGGCTCAAGGCCTGAGGGTGGCGTCGCAGGCGCCGGCGCCACTGTCGGGCGCCTTACGCGCCGAGGTCAGCGGGGCCTTTGTCGCCGGCCTGCACGCGGGCAGCCTGACCGCGGCCGCGGTGTGCGCGTTCGGAGCGATCGTGCTCTTCGGTTCACTTCTGGGTTGGCACGGCGTCCCCGGTCAAGTGAGT
>Ga0318562_10001009_pt1 | contig 12665 bp, 14 predicted proteins | sample GRESIP066b5f18_FD_203688 | JGI IMG/M metagenome (GOLD analysis project Ga0318562, IMG submission 203688) | Tropical soil microbial communities from Luquillo Experimental Forest, Puerto Rico - GRE.SIPMG.066b5f18 | ecosystem: Environmental > Terrestrial > Soil > Tropical forest > Bulk soil...
TTCAAGTCCCGTCAGGGTCGCCATCACGGCGAGGCACTCCTTGCCGTCTGGCCAGGTAGCTCAGTCGGTATGAGCGTCCGCCTGAAAAGCGGAAGGTCGCCGGTTCGATCCCGGCCCTGGCCACGTCAGAGGCTATTTCCGCCTCGATTCTCATGACTACTTGACGTTGATTCGTCGTTTATGCGGAACGCTAAGTTTTCGACAGCGCGCGCAACGATCCGACACCTTGCCCAACGTCTGCACACTGTCCTGGTCCGGGCAATCGGCCGCCCCCTCGATCCGACCGACCTCGCTTCCGACGAGCCCCAGTTCGACGACCCGACGCGATGACCGCGGCCATCGACGACCTACTCGAACGCAAGCCACACTCGGCACCCTGCCGGCCAACCGGTGACATCGGACAGGGTCAGCGCGGCGGCTCGTCGGAGCCCTTCAGCCTCCTCGGGATGCTCAAGGAGCGCACCTTAGTGAGTCGCAGCAGGAGAAGTCTGGCACCGACAGCCTCGAAACCGCCGAGCGTTCCGACGCGTCGCAAACAAGGCCGCCGGAATACCGCCACCTGCGATCGGCTCACCAGAATGGCCATCGCCGTCCGGGCGATCTGAGGCTCTGACGGTTGGTACACGGAGTTGATCTGGCGCCGCGGAACTCTTCGCGCGCCGCGGCTTTGGCGGTAGGCTGATACCTGGAAGCGGGTATGAGCGTGATGTTGATTCACCCGCACGGGCGCACAAATAGGACCAGCCGCGTTGATAAGTCGGCTGTGGAGATTGCGCTAGTCCCGAAACCTGATCTGGATCACCTCCATGACCCAGATCGCACTCCCATGGACGACGAATGCAGGGAGTTCTCATGATCAAATTCAAAAGAATGGTGGTCGTAACTGCGACGAGCGGCGCGCTTGCCGTCGCTGCCCTCGGCCTTGGCTCCGCTCCTGCGAATGCCACACCGACGGCCCCACTCACCCCAGGGTCACCCCTTTGGCAAGATGACGGCTGGGGGTGGGGTCCAGGCTACGGTCACGGCCACGGGCATGGTGGATACGGCTGGGGCGCGCCCGGGTACGGCCCAGGATGGTACGGCGGCGGCATAAACGCATGCGTCAGTGTGTCCGGTCCGTGGGGGTACGTGGCAGGCAGCATCTGCATCTAACGGGTGCACGGTTCAGCCGTCCGCCCGAGGTTCTGCGTCATCTCTCCGACGAAATGGTTTAGCAGAACCCCGGTCTCCGACTGCGACGCGATCTTTTCCCTTGGTTCCGTCCTAGGGGGCTTAGGTACCGGACAGCTGAAATGCCGAATAGTGTTGCAAGAAACGATGATTGAGCACTTCAACGAGGCAGCCGGATGATCGGCTGGTAATCCGTTTCGAGACGCTGTTCGGGCCTGGTCGGTTTGGTCGTATGCGTAGGTCATCATTTCAGCGGTGGTCATCGTCTCACGCTTGCGGGCGAGTGATTCGTGGGTCTGGTCGCCGACGACGTCGCCGAGGTGTGCGATCAGGGTGCCAAATTCATCAACCATTGCGGTGCAGGGATGACGGCGAACCCAGCCATGGTGGCTGGTTCGTACCGTCCGAGCCGGTCGATCACGGTGGCGAGGATTGAGACTGAGCCGCGCAACCCTGCGGTGTTGCCCGAGTTGCGGAAGGTGCGGATCGCTAGCGTGACGTAGCCGTTGCCGCTGTCCCGAGCGATCACTGAGCCTCGACGCTGGGAGTCCAACGAGGCGGCGGGATCGGCATCGCGGAAGGCGCCGACATACCTGAAGGCGGCCTCGTCGACGTAAAGAGCGAACAGGGATTGTGGGTGGCCTCGGCAGCGGTCAACCGGCGGTATCTCGTCGTAATGACAATGGTGTCGATAGGCTCGGGAAGGTGTCTTGGCCCCGCGTGACGCCGAGCGAGTCGCGGAGTAGTGCACGCTCGAGCTGGCGGTCGACGAGCGCGCTCTTCGTGTGTGTAGCGCTGGCCTACTTGGCAGGCGCCGTGCTGTCCTGGCAATCGTTCGGCGCCGACGTCACTCCGGCATTCTTCCCGCCTGCCGGCGTGACAGTGGCGGCGATGCTGCTGACACCACGCTCACGGTGGGCGGTCATCGTCGCCGCAATCGTCCTCGCGGAGATCGCCGTGGACCTTTACTACGGCGTCGGCGTACCCGCCGCGTCGGGATATGCGTTGGCCAACTCGGTGGAGCCCGCGGTCGGGGCGTCTCTCGTGTTGGCCTGGTGCAAGGGCGCGCCCGACCTTCGGACGCGAGGCGATCTGGCGAAGTTCTTGGCCGGGGCTTGTGTGGCGGGTCCGCTCGTCGGTGGGCTGATCGGCGGCACGGTCAGCGCCGTGTCCAACAACACCGCCTGGACCACAGCCATGGTGCACTGGTGGGTAGGCGACGGGATCGGCGTTCTGGTGGTCGGTGCTCCAATTCTTCTGTGGCCCAGACAAGCTCACAAACTTCGGACTCGACTCGCGGAGACCATCGTCGTGCTCGGCATCACCGCGGTGCTGTCGGTGGCGGCGTACTGGTGGCAGGCGCCACCGTCATTGCTATTGCTACCGGTCATGGCGTGGGCGGCGTTCCGGCTCGATGTGATCGGCGCCGCACTGGCCGGCGCGGTGCTGGCATTCACTGTCAACTACGTGACGGGCTCTGGGCACGGCCCATTCACCGAATCGAACCTAACCGCGCCGGTGCAGCTTGCGGTGAGACAGGGGTTCATTGCGGTGATGGTTCTGGTGGCCATGCTGATCGCGCAAGAGGCCGCCGGACGCGTCGCTGCGGTCAGAGCACAAGAAGCCGAGCGCCGAGAACGCGACCGGTTGCAGATCCTGGCGCAACTCGCACAGCTACTTTCAGCTGCGCTGACGCCGAGCCAGATCGGCGACGCGGTCGTCAAACAGTTGTTCAACGATGCAGGGGCACAAGCAGTGGGGCTTGGCCTGGTAACACCTGACGGGCGCCGGCTGGAGTGGGTGAAGACGGCCGGTTACCCGCAACTCGTGCACGACAGGTTCGCAGGCGGCATCCCGCTCGACGACCTCACGGCTGCTACCGAGGCGGTGCGTACCGCCGAACCCGTGGTGATCGGCAACTCGGCGGAATACGGGCGGAGGTACCCCAGCAGCGGAGACCTGATGACGCGAACGGGGGCACAGGCGCTGGTGAACTGGCCGCTGACCTCTGGCGCCGAGCCGATCGGCGTGCTCAGCATGATGTGGAGACGGCCGCAAGCTTTGGATGCCGCGCAGTTGGCGTACATCTCCGCGGTCGCCACCATGGTCGGGCAGGGTTTGGTGCGCGCCCAGGTTTATGCCGACGAGCATGCGAGGGCCGCTGTGCTGCAGGCTGCGGTGCTGCCCACCGAACCTGCCGATGTCGCGAACCTTGACCTCGCGGTCTGCTACGAACCGGCAGACGCCGAGCAAGGGCTCGGCGGCGACTGGTACGACGTGATGGCTCTGTCAAAGCAGCGAACCTACTTGGCGGTGGGCGATGTAGTGGGGCACGGCCTGCCAGCCGTCGAGGACATGGCTCAGCTGCGCAGCGCCGGCCGCGCCATGGCCTTGCAGGGGCTGCCACCCGCCCAACTGCTGGCCGAGCTCAACACCTTCACCGCCCACACCAGCCACGGAAGGTTCGCCACCATGGCCGTGGCGGTCTTCGATCCGCGCACCGGCGCCTTGTCATACGGTTCGGCCGGTCATCCGCCGGCTTTGTTGCGTCGCTCGCGCGACGGAAAAGTCGTGCGACTTCTCGACGCCGACGGCCCAGTGCTCGGACCTATCCGCGACGCCACCTACACCGAGGGGCAGGTGCGGCTCGAGGCGGGCGACATCCTTGTCATGTATACCGACGGTTTGATCGAGCGCCGCGGCCGAGATATCGAGACAGGCATCTCGCACGCGCAGCGGCTGATCGAAGGCTGGCGGTCGGACACCGCGCTGGCTGAGGGATGCCGGCAGCTCACGGAAATGCTTGCCTTGCCACCCCGCCGAGATGACCTCTGCGTTCTCATCGTGCGCCTGCGGCACGCCGATTCCTCACCGCTTGCGGCGACGGATTGAGCCGGCGGGCCCGAATGATTCTGCGGCCGTACCGGTTTCCGTCAGTAGGTGTGTGTGTCGACTACCCGTTTTACCTTTCTCAATGACTGTGCCAGAACCTCTAGGGTGACGGATCCGAGCGCCAGACGAATGGCGTGTGGCGGGTGTTTGGTTGTCGCGAAGGGCTCCGCCGTTGACACGGAGACGTTTTCGCGCATGAGTGCGACCGCCACCCTGTCGGCTCTGGCTTCGCCGGGTAGCGGAAGCCACAGGAAGTACGACGACGGATGTCCGACTATCTCGAGTCCGTCGAGGACGTCTCGCGCGATGGCTTGTCGCCGTCGGGCGTCGGCGCGTTTCTGCGCCTCTAGGCGTATGACAGTGTCGTCGTTGAGCCATCCGGTCGCGATGGCGGTCATCAGCGCAGGCGTGTTCCAGGTGGTCGCACGGATTGCACGGGTGAGTGCTTCGATGAACGGCCTTGGGGCCGACACGAATCCGAAGCGAAGGCCGGTGGCCACGTTCTTGGAGAGTCCAGAGACGTAGATGGTCGACTCCGGCGCGAGCGCTGCCAGCGGGGGAGGCGGCTGGTCCACTAGATACGCGTATGCGGCGTCCTCGATGATGAGCAGCCCGTGTTCGCGGGCGATCGCCACCAACCGCTCACGCGACCGCTTAGGGGTGACCCAACCGAGCGGGTTGTGCAGCGTCGGCATCGTGTAGACGGCCCGGACTCGACGGCTCGCACAGAGCTGCGCCAAGGCGTCGAGATCGGGCCCTTCGGTGCCCGCAGGCAGCGGTGCCAACTCCAGGCCGTGCACCTCGGCAAGTACCTTGAATCCGGGATACGTCAACGCGTCGACCGCGACCACTTCACCGGGCTTCAGCATCGCCAATGCGGCGATCGCCAAGCCGTGCTGCGCGCCGCTGACGATCAGCAACTGATCAGCGGGAACTGTGAGCCCGCGCTGCTCCAAGTGAAGCGCCACAGATGCTCGCTCATGGGGGCGCCCGCTGTGGGACTGGTAACGCAGCAGCGATTCCAGATCGCCCGAGGACGCCAGGCCTCGCAAGGCACTTCGCAGGAGGTCGCCCTGTTCGGGCGACGACGGATAGTTGAAATTCAGATCCACGACGTCATCGGCGAACGCACGCTTTTCGATGTCGTCACGGGGTGAAAGCGTGGACTCGCGAACGAAAGTGCCGCGGCCGGCTTCACCGCTGACGAGGCCCATCGCCGCGAGCTCGGCATAAACGCGGGTCGCCGTCACCAACGCCAGGCCCTGTCGGGATGCGAGCTCGCGATGAGTCGGCAACCGCGTACCCGGCGGAATCTTGCCCGCACGGATGTCGGCCGCCAATGCATCGACGACATCCTTGTACCGAGCGCTCGCCACGACGACATTGTATGCATGACAATTCTTTGATCGTATTGGATCGGCGAAATACCCTCGGAGCATGCATATCGCCATACTCACGTTCGAGGGCTACAACGAACTCGACTCCCTGATCGCACTCGGTGTTCTCAACCGAGTCCCGAACCCAGGCTGGCGCGTCTCGATCGCAAGCCCCACCCCGCGCGTCCGTTCGATGAACGGAGTGGTCATCGAATCCCACATCTCGCTCGACGAAGCCAGCGCCGCCGATGCTGTCATCGTCGGCAGCGGTAGGCGGACCCGCGAAGTCGTCGCGGACCGAGAGTTGATGTCGCAGCTACGCCTAGACCCGTCCCGGCAACTGCTCGGTGCCCAATGTTCGGGCACGCTGGTTCTCGCCATGCTCGGACTGCTCGACGGCGTTCCCGCTTGCACCGACTCGATATCGAAGCCGTGGGTACAGGCGGCCGGTGTCGAGGTACTCGACCAACCGTTCTTCGCCAATGGCAATGTCGCCACGGCCGGTGGCTGTCTCTCGTCGGCCTATCTCGCGGGCTGGATGATCGCCCGATTGGAAGGCATCGAGGCAACGGCGGCTGCTCTGAATTATGTTGCCCCGGTTGGCGAAAAGGAAGAGTACATCGAACGCGCGTTGGGGAACATCACGCCGTATCTGGATCACGCACTGGCCGTCGGATGAACCGCACTAGGGCAGCAGCGTTACCGCCGCGCCCCAAAGTGCGCCGGAGTTGAGCCGACCCGGGTGCCGGGCGAGCATGCCGTCGTAGAAGTCCTGCGCCCGCGTCGACGACGCGAGCAGTTCCCGTGCGTCGGTCAGGTACTGTCGCGTCGCCTGAATCTGCGAAGGGTCATCGACGGCCCGCGGGTTTTTGTGTCCTGCGACGACTGCGGTCGGGTTCAGCGACTCGGTGACGTCGAGCGCAGTCAGCCATGCTTCGAGGCCATCGGCCCCGCCGGATTCGGTGAGATAGAGATGCACGCCGTTGTAGACGACATCGCCCGCGACGACCAGACCAGTTCGCGGCACGTGCAGCAAGGTTGTCGCGTCCGTATCCGTGTGGCCGACTTCGATCGGCAGCAACTCCACGCTCTCGAGCTCGAAGCCGTTCTCGTCCACGACGTCAATGTCGATGTCGCCGTGCGGTAGTTGACCCGGAAACACCCTGTCCCAGAACTCGTCCCGAAACTCCGCGCTGTTCTGCGCGGCTATCAGCTCGGTGGTGCCCTTTGTCGCATGCACCACGACGTCGGGGAATCGTGCGAGCAGCGGGATGGCACCGAACCAGTGATCGCCGTGGCCGTGGGTGATGTAGATCCCGCGTAGCGTTCGTTCGCATGATTCGATCCAGTCACCGACTTCGGCTGCCTGGGTATTGGTCAGCGGTGGGTCTACCAGGACCGCGTCGCGGTTGCCCAGAATCAGCGTGGAGGTGATGGGCGACCACATTCTGGTGCTGCCATCGGGCAGCGGTCCTCGACCGGATTGCGGAATCTGATCCGTCACGAAGAGCTTGTAGCTCAGTGGCGCCGTCATGATGCCTCCTTCAGGAAATGGTCCGCGGCGATGACACCGTCGAGTCGATCCCGGATCTCGGCCGAGAATCGCAGCACTGCCTCCAGCGAGCGGTGATGAATGGCGGCGGCGATGATCTTGCCGCCGGCCTCCCGGTCAAGGATGGTCACGCCCTTGATTTCCACTCCACCGAAAGCCGTTGCGCGCCACTGGAGGTACGTTGTCAACCCGCTGTGAGCCTCTGCGGTGAACTCCAGTGATTCGTAGATGGAGCTCGCAGTGGCCATGAGCGTTGAGACCTGTTGCTTGCCTTCGATCGGCTTGGCCAAAGTGCTGGCCTCCAACACGATGTCGTCGGCGAACTCGTCGGCGAAGGAAGATCTGGATTTGTCTGCGAAAGCGTGACGCCACCCTGCCGCCTGCTGGTTGCCGGTGATTGCGTCGCTGAATTCCATTATCGCGGAGGCGACTTCACCGGGGTATTCGACGTGCAGCCAATGTCCGCCCCCGTCGATGACATCTACGCGAGCCTGAGGAAAGCGCGGGACGATGGTATCGACGAGCTGTTGGGTCACGAAGGCGTCCGCGCCGCCGCGTATCACCAGCACTGGGCCCATGTACTCGCTGACCGGTGGTGCGTCGTCGACTCCGTCGTTCCAGACGTCGACATAGCGGGCGACGACGTCTGGCATCGCCGGTGCCCCAGCGCTGACAAGCCGATCGAGGTCGTCTTCGTCAAGCCCCGGCGAAAGGAGGGATCGAGCTGCCCGCTGTGCGATGACATCGTTGGCAGGTGTGCGGAACGGCTCGACTTCATGTGCGGGTAGGCGCGTGCCGCCGAGTGGTACCGGTGTGAGCAGCACCAGACCGACCACCTGTTCGGCGTGTGCGGCAGCGACGAGCTCGGCGACCTGGGTGCCCATGCTCTGGCCGACGACGATCACCGGTGTGTCGATGCGCTTTACGATCTCGCCCGCCTCAGCGGCGAGGGAGTCCAGCGATAGGCCGCTCGGACCGGCGATCGACGTTGCGCGCGCGCCGAACCCGGGCAGGTCATAGGTCACCGTGTTGACCCGATCGCCGAGGGCGGCGATGACGTCGTCCCATACGGTTCGGTCGTCGAGAAACCCGTGGAGGAAAACCACTGTGGGCGCTTCGCTGATGGACGCCGATGTGCGTGTGACGTCGACGCTGTCCGTTGTCGTTGTCATCACACGGCCGCCTTCGTGGCTCCCGAGGCCGACCATTCGTCGGTGTCGATCGGGGAGTAGTCGGTGGAGTGTCCGTCGAGGCGGTCCGCGCGCTGCGCGCTGAGCTCCTCTGCCAGGCCTTCCGGCAGCGGGGTCGTGAAGATCTTGTCGACCAGTGTGTACTCGGCTGCGAGCCTGCCGAAAGCGTTCAGCGCGCCCACGTCGATGCGCCCGCGCGAGAGGTAGAGATCATCGCGAACGTGGATCCGTTTGACCTCTCCCCAGACAACGTGGTCGGGCAGCGGCGGCATCGGGATGATGCGGTTGACGACGCATTCGAACGAAATCGGTGCCCCTGCGATCCGTGGAGCAGAAATGACCTCCGACGGTGCCTTCTCGAGACCCAGCGCCTCGAATTCGTCGACGCCGGTGTCGAATTCGAACGCCGACTTGTGCACCGCGTCCGCCTGGCCGATCGTGGCGATGTTGACCACGAACTCGTTCGTGTCGCGGATGTTGACGAATGTGTCCTTCAACGTGACGCCGTCTGAGCGCGGTTGCAATGAGATCGAGAGGATGGGCGGAATCCTGCCCACGACGGTGAAGAACGACACGGGCGCGATGTTGCCAACGCCGGCGGACGAACTGGTGCTGACCCAGGCGATCGCGCGGGGCAACACGCTGCCGATGAGCAGTTTGTAGCTCGATGTCGCATCGAGGTCTGCAGCGTCGATGATCATGATTTCTCCTTGGTTTCAATCGAATACATCAGGACAGCAGCGCGACAGCGCTGTACCAGACGGGGCCGACGTTGAGGCGATCCGGATAGAGGCGGATCATGTGGTTGAAGAATTCCTCCGGGCGGGGCTTGCCGGAGATCAGCCGTTGCGCGTCCAGCAGATAGTTGCGCGTCTCGTCGATGATCTTGGGGTCGTCTGAGTGCGCTTCGTTCTTGTGTCCGGCGACGACTGCGGTCGGCTGCAATGCCGCAACAGTGTTCAGTGCCCGCAGCCAGGCCTTGATGCCACCGTCAGCGCTTTCCAGCAGGTACTGGTGTACGCCGTTGTATGCGACGTCGCCCGCGACGACCAGGCCGATCGACGGGACGTGCAGGACGGTGGTGTCATCGGTGTCGGTGTGGCCGACCTCGACGGCCTCGAGGCGCTCACCTTCCAGCTTGAACCCGTCTGCTGGAATGAACTGGTATACAACCGGACTCGGTGGAATCTGGCCTGGAAAATCGACGTCCCACATCTGCGCGCGCCCGGTGGTGGCCTGCTCGTGCATCTTCGCGATGGTGCCTTCAGTGGCGTAGGCGACGGCCGTCGGGAACCGTTGCAGCAGTGCGTCGGTGCCGAACCAGTGGTCGCCGTGTCCATGGGTGGCGTAGACGTAGGTCAGCGTCTTGCCGGACTTCTCGATCCAGTCGCCGACCCGTTGCACCTGGTCGCGCGTGAATGGTGGGTCGACCAACACAGCGTCGTGGGCGCCGTAGATCAGTGTCGACGTCACGGGTGAGGACACGATGGGGCTTCCGTCCGGCAACCGCTGTTCGCGATGGCGCGGCAGACCTTCGTGGACCATCGTTTCGTAGGCGAGCTTCGTCATGATGTTTCCTTTCACGGGGTTTCGGTTGAGGCGAGGTGCTCGACGAACCAGTCCCTTGCCGCTCCGGCGGCCTGGTCGAACCGGACCAGGTAGGGCTCGAAGTGCCCACCGGGGATGGTGACGAGTTTCTTGGGTTGGAGTGCGCGCTCGTAGGCGGCCAGCTCGAGGTCGGTGACGGTGATGGTGTCGTGCAACCCGACGATCATCAGCAATGGAGTAGGGGAGACGCGCGAGATCCAGGTTCCCGGCTCGTACATCCTGGCCGCGCGTGAGGACCGCACCGTCATGACGTTCTGCCAAGCTCCCTCTGGCGCAGGCTGCGTGTAGAACGCGACGGCGTCGGCGGAGCGGTAGGCCGCGGGCGTCGCGGGATCTGTGCCGACGACGGCCTGGGTGGCGGGCGGCTCGCCTCGGAACTGGCTGCGCTCGTCGTCGATGAAGGTCGCCTCGAGTGCGGCCACGTCATGGGGCGCGACGCGACGCAGGCTCTGCTCGTATCCGCTGATGGTGGGCACTTGAGCGACGACCGCGCGCAGGCGGCGATCGGTGGCGCCGAGCACGATGGCATGCCCGCCGGCATAGCTCGAGCCCCACAGCCCGATGCGATCAGAATCAACGGCGGGGTGGTTTTCGAGAAAAGAGATGGCCCGTCGCCAATCCGCGATCTGGATCCACGGGTCGACGTCGAAACGTGGCTCTCCGTCGCTGGCACCGAAGCCGCGATGGTCGTGCACCAGCACGACGAAGCCAGCTTCGGCGAACACGCGAGCGAATCGGTCGAGCCCGTGCTCTTTGACTCCCGCAAAGCCGTGCGCCATCGTGATGGCCGGATGGGGTCCGGCGCCGTCGGGCAGGTACAGCCAGCCCCGCAGCGTCACGTCGCCTTCGGCGGGGAATTCGATGTTCAGTCGCTGCATGATCCGGCTCCTTTCACGATCAATCGGCACAACAACCACAGTCGGCGCACTTCGTCCGTGCTGGGGACACCGCAGTGACACTGGTGCTGGGGGGGACAGGCTTAGGCTCATGAGGTGGCGGCCGCAAGCAACGCCCTCGGCGACTACCTTCGTTCGCGGCGTGCGCAGATCCAGCCAGAGGACGTCGGGCTGGTTGCGGGTGCGCGTCGACGTGTCCGGGGCTTGCGTCGCGAGGAACTCGCGACGTTGGCCGGCATCAGTTCCGAGTACTACCTACGGCTGGAGCAGGGCCGCGACAAGAATCCTTCCCCGCAGATCCTCGACGCCCTGGCACGGGCGCTGCAATTGGATATCAAAGCCACCGAATACCTGTATCAACTGGCCGGCGGCAGCCACGGCGAGCAGCCCGACCTCGAGACCGCCGCCGACGGTCTGGACCTGCTGATTGAGCAGTTCTCGATGCCGGCAATCGTGGCCAACAGATACCAGGACGTGCTGGCGGCCAACGGGCCTGCGCGAGCATTGTCACCCGGCTACGCGCCGGGGCAGAATTTCCTGCGCTGGCGTCTGGTCGAACCCGCCGCCCGAGAGTTCTACGCCGACTGGGATGAGGCGACGGATATCGCCGTCAGTGGGTTGCGGGAGGTGGCCGGTACCGCATCCGATGACCCGCGCATGCGCGTTCTGATCGACGAACTGTCAACCGTCAGCGAGAGATTCCGCGAGCTGTGGGCTCGCGCAGATGTCGGTTACCGGCCCGGAATAAGCCACTTCCGCCATCCCGTCGTCGGCGATCTGTACCTACGCCGCAACAGACTCAGCGTTCCTCACTCCGGCGGGCAGCACATGATCATCTTCAGTGCCGATCCCGGCAGCCCTTCATCAGAAGCTCTGCGGAAATTGGGATCTCTCTAATCCACCGGCTGCCCGTTGTCCATCTCGAGGACGACACGAAACCGTGCCTCGCCGGACATCATTCGCTCGTAGGCCTTCGGCGCTTCCTCGAAGGGCAGCACCTCGGTCATCGCCGCGACACCGTGCGCGGTGCTGAACTCAATGCCCGCTTGGTTCTCGGCCGCTGTACCTGTGTTACTGCCGATGATCGACCGATTTCCGAGGATGAGATCTGCGGTGCCGACGTGTATCGGGTCGTCGGCGACACCGACGACGATGAGCTGACCACGTGGGGCAAGGCCGGCGAGCAGAGGCGACATGGATGCCCCGCTCGCCGCTGTTGCAACGATCGCCGCGGCTCCGCCGAGGTCCTGTAAGGCATCGGCGGGATCAGTTGCGGCGCTATCGATGTAGTGGTGGGCACCGAGCTCTTTGGCCAGAGCGGCCTTGTCGGTGCCGCGTGCGATCGCCGCCACCCGGTAACCCAGCTTGTTGGCGTACTGGACGCCCAAATGTCCGAGCCCACCGATGCCCTGGATGGCCACGAGGGCGTCTGGTTCGGCGTTCACCATCCGTAATGCGTTGTATGTCGTGATGCCTGCGCACAGCAACGGTGACGCGGCCGCCGATTCCAGTGCGTCCGGGATCCGGACCAGTCCGCTCGCGCGAGCGTAAGCGACTTCGGCGTATCCGCCGTCCGCCGTTGTGCCGAACCATGGTTGGTTTTCGCAGCTGACGAAGTCTCCGCGGCGGCACCACACGCAGTTGCCGCATGGGCCGCCCAGGAACCCGACGCCGACGCGGTCACCGACATGCCAACCGGTCACATTCTCGCCGATTGCGTCGATGACGCCTACGGCTTCGTGTCCGGGCACCACTGGTCGCTTCGGGTCGGGCCGTGAGCCCTCGACGGCGAGCGCATCGCTGTGGCACACACCGCACGTCTGCACCCGAAACCTTACGTAGCCCGGCTCCGGTTCGAGCAGCGGCCGTTCGACCAACTCGAAGTGGTGTTGGCCGGTGACTTGGTATGCACGGTAAGTAGACATTTCTGGTCCTTTCTGACGCTGTTAGCGCGCCGATTTCGGAGTGGTGTGGTTCCACC
>Ga0318562_10001010_pt1 | contig 12664 bp, 12 predicted proteins | sample GRESIP066b5f18_FD_203688 | JGI IMG/M metagenome (GOLD analysis project Ga0318562, IMG submission 203688) | Tropical soil microbial communities from Luquillo Experimental Forest, Puerto Rico - GRE.SIPMG.066b5f18 | ecosystem: Environmental > Terrestrial > Soil > Tropical forest > Bulk soil...
TTTCGTGTCGGTGTTCGCGTTCATGGCGGGCGCCGCCATCGCTGCCTACCGCGATGTTCGTCTCTCCGCCCGCTTCGGGCTGGTGCTGGAGATCGCGTCCGTCCTGATCCTGATCGCCATCACGGGCATCGTGGTGTTCCACAAGGGAACCGTGGTCGATCCGCGGCAGCTCGAGTTCTCCGGCTTCGGCTATGGCGGGATCATGAGCTCGCTCACCTTCGCGGTGTTCTGCTTCGTCGGCTTCGAAAGCTCGGCGACGCTCGCGCGCGAGACGCGCAACCCGGGGCGCAACGTGCCGCTGGCGGTGACGCTCAGCGCCATGCTGGCCGGTCTTTTCTTTGTCGCCATCACCTATTTCATGGTGCTGGGCATCGGCGACGACACCCGCGCGCTGGGCGAAAGCAGCGCGCCCTTCATCGTGATGACCGAGCGGGCGGGGCTGAGCGCCGCCGGCACCGCCATGTATTTCGGCGCGTTGATCAGCGGGCTGGCCTGCCTGCTGGCCTCGATCAACGCCGCGTCTCGGCTGATATTCTCCATGGCGCGGTACGGCTATCTCGCCGCGCCGCTCGAGCGGATCCACAGCCTCTACCGCACGCCCTCGGTGGCCGTCCTGCTGACGGTGACAGTCACCTTGGTCGGCAGCCTCGCCACCTTGCCGCTCGGTCCGCTGGAGGCGTTCGGCTTCGTCGGCACGCTGGCGACCTTCGGCTTCCTGGTCGTGTATTTCCTGATCTGCCTGGCCGCTCCGCTCGATCAGTTCCGCGCCGGCACGCTGACGTGGCGCCATCTGCTGGTGAGCGGCGGCGGCACGCTGCTGATGACCTTCGTGATCTTCGGCAGCGTCTATCCGGTGCCGCCCTGGCCGCAGAACCTGCTGCCTTACCTCTTCGTGGCCTATCTGGTCGTGGGATCCGCCTGGTACTTCCGTCTCGCGCGGCAAAACCCCGACCTGCTGAACGCCATCAGCTCGGACAGGGAAGGCTGATGGCCATGACCGACGCCAAGGCACTCTCGACGGGCAAATGGAAGGTGCTGCTGGCGCTGGCGGCCGGGCCGGTGCTGGGCGCGATGGTCTTCCTGGTCGTGACGAGTGGGATTCCAACGCCCTCCGCCAATCCCGAAGCCAGCCGGGTCCATGTTCCCTGGCACAAGAGCACGCGCCTGACGGCGCTGGAGCTGAAACAGGTCGGTCCCGACACGGTCGACGTCCTGACCCGCCGCGACGCCAAGTCCGGCACGACGTATGTCCTGCGCCGCATCGACTGCAAAGCTCGCGAGTTCCAATACCTGGGCGAAGGCACGACGGAACAGCAGGCGAGGGAGGGCCACGCCGCCGACACGAGGAAGAGCGGCCTGACCGAAGGCTCGATCTCGTTTTACGTGGCGGCCTATGCCTGTCCCGGCGGGAAGACGGAATGAGGGGCGACTGGGCGCAACATTCGTTCAAGCCGCAAGGCAGACTTGCAATTGAAAAAGCGACGCGCTGCGACCAGTTGATTTGCGGGAGGCGTTTGTCGGATCACTTCGATGCTCATCCTCTCGCTTGCATTTTTCGCTGTGTCGATCGCGCTCGCAGCTTCCGGCGTGTGGCTTCTGGTCCGTCCACCCAATTCTGAATGAGCGGTGCCGTACGATCCGCCGCGGCCCTTAGCTCAGAGGATCGCTGTGTGCACCAGGTTCGCCACCTGATCGAGGCGCTTGGAGTGCCAGGGATCGGGGATGCGGTTGTTGGTGATGTAGGCGAACGACACGCCGGACTGCGGATCGCCCCAGCAGTAGGAGGTGCCGACGCCGCCATGGCCGAACACGCCCGGGTTGGCGAGCGCGCCGAGGCCGCGGATGTTGTCGGTGAGCCCGCGCAGGTGCGGCCCCAGGCCGCGATGCATCGGCATGCCCATGAATTCGTCGACCCGCTCGCCGGTATGGTTGCGGATGGCGTATTGCAGGGTGCGCGGCGAGACGATGCGCGTGCCATTCAGTTCGCCGCCGGCCAGCATCATCTGGTAGAGCGCCGCCATGGCGCGTGCCGTGCCGTAGCCCGCGCCGCCCGGTGCGCCGCCCTTGCGCCAGTCGGCGGTGTTGGGCTCGGCGCTGGGCTGATAGGCGTCGCCCTTGGGAGTGGGCTCATGCATGTCGGCGGTGCGGCCGAACTCGCTCTCGGGCAGGCCGACGTACAAGTCGCGCGCGAGACCGAGCGGCTCGGTCACCGTCTCGCGGATGACGTCGCGGAAGTCCTTGCCGGTCACCGCCTCGATCAGCACGCCGAGCGTCCAGTGCGCGGTCAGGCCGTGATAGTGCACCTTCGAGCCCGGCGTGAATTCCAGCGGGAAATCGCATACCACCTCGCGCAGCCGCTTGTGGTTGGCCCACGCATCCTTGCCGACGACAGCGTTGGGGAAGCCCGCCTGATGGGTGATGGTCTGCAGCACCGTGATGTTACCCTTGGCGTGCTTGGCGAACTCCGGCACGTAGTCGGCGATCTTGTCGGAGAACGAGAACAGGCCGCGCTCGGCCAGCGCCCACAGCGCCACCGCGGTCACGACCTTGGTGTTGGAATAGAGCAGCCACAGCGTGTCGTCGGCCGCTGCGCGCGGTGACGGCACGGTAACCGCCTGGCCGAAGCTGCGGTACAGCGCGAGCTTGCCGTGACGGGCGAGCGCGATCTGGCAGCCGGGATAGCGGCCCTCGGCGATGTGGCGCTCGATCAGCTTGATCAGCCGGTCGATTTGTTCTTTGCGGAAGCCCAGCGATTCAGGATCGGCCGACGGCAGCGGGAAAGTCGTCCCGGCGATTTGGCGAATGGCGGTGTCCATGAGTTCCCTCCAGCGTCGATCTTATTGCGTTTCCAAGACACGTCGATGACCACGATATCGACATATTGTGTTTTCAGAAATCCTTGCCACAATGCGCGCCATGTTCGAACGGCTCTTCGACCGCATAGACTTCCCGAGTAGACCCGCTCAACGGCGGCGGGGCTAGCCGTGACGCCGGGCCTTGAGTCCTGCCATGCGCTGGTCCTCAACGCCGACTTCCGGCCGCTGTCGTATTTCCCGCTGTCCATCTGGTCGTGGCAGGACGCCGTCAAGGCGGTGTTCCTCGACCGCGTCAGCGTGATCTCCGAGTACGAGCGCAAGATCCACAGCCCGAGCTTCGAGATGAAGCTGCCGAGCGTCATCGCGCTCAAGGAATACGTGCCGGCGGCGCGCCGCCCGGCCTTCACGCGATTCAACGTCTTCCTGCGCGATCGCTTCAATTGCCAGTATTGCGGCGGCGATTTCGCCACCAACGAGCTCACCTTCGACCACGTGGTACCGAAGTCGCGCGGCGGTCGCACGATGTGGACCAACGTCGTCACCGCCTGCAGCCCGTGCAATCTCTTGAAGGGCAACCGCCTGCTGCGCGAGAGCGACATGCACCTGCACCGCTATCCGTCGGAGCCGACGACCCAGGAGCTGCAGGAGAACGGCCGTGGCTTCCCGCCCGGCTACCTGCACGAAAGCTGGCGCGACTTCCTGTATTGGGACAGCGAGCTGGACCAGACCTAAGCGCGTTCTTACGCGCTTGGCGGGCGGCAGCGCTTGTAATCAAGCGCGGGGGCCCGCGCGGTGCCGCTGAGGCACCTTGGTGCAACATCTCTATTCTTTCTGCGCCGTGCGGCGCCCGCGCTTCGGTCGCACGTCGCGCGTCTGACGCGCGACAGCTCCCTGCAGCGCTACACGCCGCCGGCGCGCTCGCTCACGCGCGGGTTACCGCGCGCCCGCTGCGCGCCTAGATTCTGGTCGACAGCCAGATCGCCAGACGCGAACCCATCTTGATGGCGGTGGTCAGCGCCTCGTAGGCCGGCGCCTGCTCGGCGCCCGCGGCCAGCGCCTCGTCGCGATGGGCAAGCTCGTCGGCGCGGAACTTCTCGACCGTGGCGCGCAGTTCGGCCTCATCGTCGCCGAGCGCCGCGGCCTGGCTCGCATAGTGCTCGTCGATCGTCTCCTCGATCGCCACGGTGCAAGCCATGGCGGCCTTGTCGCCCATCAGCGCCGTTGCCGCACCCAGCGCGAAGCCCGCGACGTTCCACAGCGGCGACAGCAGGGTCGGGCGCACGCGGCGCTCGGCGATCATGCGGTCGAACACCTTGTTGTGCTCGCGCTCGGCGCGGGCCATGGCGGCGATCTTGCGTCCGGCATCACCGTTGGCGCGGCCGGTCCAGCGCAGCGCGGCAAGCTGGCCGTCGTAGATGCGCACGGCGCCGAACTCGCCCGCCTGGTCGACGCGGATCACGCGCTCGACCAGCGCGCGCGCATCGGGATCGCCCGGGTTGCGCGGCGTCATGCCCGCTCCCTGATGTGACGGGCCACGCCCATCGCCAGCACGATGGCGAGGCTGGCCGACAGGATCGCGTTCCAGCCCGCCATGGAGATGTCCCACATTTTCCAGGCCGGCTCGTCGCAGCGCACCATGCGCGCGCCCAGCAGGAACTTCTTGAGCTCGGCGTCGCTCAGGCCCGCCGGCACGCGCCCCGAGCAGGCCTGCGGACCCTGCCACCAGTGATACTCGACGCCGACATGGAAGACGCCGATGCCGGCGGTCACGAACAGCGCGGTGATGGCGAGCAGCGCGAACACCATCGCCAGTCTCGGCTGCAGGAACGAGGCGCCGGCCGCCAGCCCGACCACGATCGCCGCCATGTGCGGCCAGCGCTGCCAGTAGCACAGGTCACAGGGCGCGAGCTTCTCGACGTACTGGAAGTAGTAGGCGCCGAGCAGCAGGGCGCCGCTGCCGAGGGCGGCGAGCAGGCCGATCTTGCTGGAGTAGGGCAGTTGCTCGGTCATGGCCAGGCAGACTCTAGAACAGATAGCGGAAGGCGACGAAGCCGCCGACCAGTGCAATCAGGAACAGCCATGTGACCAGAGTGAGGCGTTGTTCGATGAAGGCGCGGATCGGCTCGCCGTATTTCCACAGCAACGCTGACACGATGAAGAAGCGGGCGCCACGCGTCACGATCGACGCCCACACGAACGTGAACAGGTCGAAGTGAGCGGCGCCGCTGGCGATGGTGACCAGCTTGTAAGGAATGGGGGTCAGCCCCTTGATCAGGATGATCCAGGTGCCGTACTCGGCGAAGCCGTGGCGGAAGGACTCCAGCCCCGTCTGCAGGCCATAGGTCTTGACCAGCCAGGCGCCGATCGTCTCGAAGAAGTAGTAGCCGATGGCGTAGCCTAAAAGGCCGCCCAGCACCGAGCAGACGGTGCAGACCAACGCGATCCTGAACGCCTTGGTGCGGTTGGCCAGCACCATCGGGATCAACATGATGTCGGGCGGGATGGGAAAGAACGAGCTTTCGGCGAAGGCCACCACGCCCATGGCGGGAATGGCCTGGGGTGAGCTCGCGAGGCGGATCACCCAGTCATAGAGACGACGCAGCATCGACACGCTCATAGCGTGTCGTCCCGAGCGAGGCGAGGGATCTTATTCGGCGGCGGCCTTGAGCCGCGTCGGCACCGTCTCTCCGGCAAGAAGGGCGGCGCGCGCGGCGTCGTATTCGGCCTTCAGGCGCGCCACGATCTCGGTGGCGGGCGGGGCGTCGTAGATCTGGCCGACGCCTTGGCCGGCGCCCCAGATGTCGCGCCACGCCTTGGCCTTGGAGTTGCCGCCCGAGCCGAAATTCATCCTGCTCTTGTCGGCCACCGGCAGGTCGTCGGGATCGAGGCCGGCCGCGGCGATGCTCTTCTTCAGGTAGTTGCCGTGCACGCCGGTGAAGAGGTTGGTGTAGACGATCTCCTCGCCGCTCGACTCGATGATGCATTGCTTGTTGGCATCGGTGGCGTTGGCTTCCCGGGCGGCGATGAAACGCGTGCCGATATAGGCGAGGTCGGCGCCGATCGCTTGTGCGGCAAGAATGCTGGCGCCGTTGGCGATCGAGCCCGACAGCAACAGGCAGCCGTCGTAGAACTGGCGCACTTCCGGCACCAGTGCGAAGGGTGATAGCGCGCCGGCATGGCCGCCCGCGCCGTTGCACACGAGGATGAGGCCGTCGACGCCGGCCTGCAGGGCGCGCTTGGCGTGCTTGACGTTGGTGACGTCGTGGAACACCAGGCAGCCGTAGCGCTTGGCCGAGGCCACCACCTCGTCGGGCGCGCGCAGCGAGGTGATCTGGATCGGCACCTTGTACTTCTCGCAGAGCGCCACGTCGTGGGCGAGGCGGTCGTTGGAGCTGTGCACGATCTGGTTGACCGCGAACGGCGCCACCTTCTTCTCCGGATGCTTGCGCTTGTACTCGGCGAGCTCGCTGGTGATGCGCTGCAGCCAGGTCTCCAGCATCTCCTTGGGCCGCGCGTTCAGCGCCGGGAAGGCGCCGACGATGCCCGCCTTGCACTGCTCGATCACCAGGTCGGGGTTGGAGACGATGAACAGCGGCGCGCCGACCGCGGGGATCGAGAGGGTGTCGCGCAGCAGGGCCGGGAGAGCCATCTATCGTTTTTCCTATTTCATCAGTTCGTAGGGACCGCCCTTTTCCAGCGCGCGCTGGTGGGCGGGCCGCGCGTGGATGCGGTCGAGGAAGGCGGACAGCTTGGGCATCTGCCGCACGATCGGCGCCCGCGCCGCGGCGGCCTCGAGCGGGAAGCTCATCTGGATGTCGGCGGCGCTGAAGTCGTTACCGGCGAACCATTCGCGCTTGCCGAGCTCGCCTTCGAGAAACATGAAATGGCTGCCGATCTGTGGATCGAGCAGGGTGGTGTTGGCGCCTTTGGCGATGGCGCGGCCGACCGGCTTCATGAAGAAGGGCAGGCGTGAGGGGATGCGGCTGAAGATCAGCTTCATCAGCAGCAGCGGCATCAGCGAGCCTTCGGCGTAGTGCAGGAAGTAGGTGTAGTGGATGCGATCCGGCGTGCCCGATGCCGGCCGGAAGCGGCCGTTGCCGTAGGTGTCGACGAGGTATTCCAGGATCGCGCCCGATTCGGCCAGCGTGCGGTCGCCGTCGGTGATGACCGGCGACTTGCCGAGCGGATGCACCGCGCGCAGCGAGGCCGGCGCCTGCATCGACGGCTCGCGCTCGTAGCGCTTGACGTCGTAAGGCACGCCAAGCTCCTCCAGCATCCACAGAATGCGCTGCGAGCGCGAGTTGTTGAGGTGATGGACGATGACCATCGTTACAAGGTACCCGGCCGCCAGTTGCCGTGGAAGCCAGCCGGGACACGGCTCGACAGATGGGCGAGCGCGATCGGGCCCCGGGCAAGGTCGGTCGCCTCGAACACCGCGAGATCGCTGGTCTTGTCCTCGCCGCGATAGAGCACGCTCAGCAGCCAGCCGTCGCCCTCGGCCGCGTCGTCGTGGCGCGGCACGAAGATCGGTTCGCCGAAGCGGTCGTCTGGCCCGGCGTTCCAGCCCGTGCTCTTGCCGGTCTTGAGGTCGTAGTGGACCAGCCCGTCGGTGCGCGGCTCGCCCGTCCTGGCGTCGGTGATGTTGGCGGAGACGATCCAGCCGTGGCGGTAGTCGCTCATGCAGAACCGCTCGTCGAAGCGCGGGAACTCGCCGGCACGGTCGTCGAGCTGCTCCTCCTTGAAGGTGTTGGCCTGGCCGGAAAGATCGAAGGTCCAGCGGAATAGCCGGGCCGGCGGGCTCTCCTTGGCGGATGGCGAGCCGTCGGGCAGCGGGAACAGTGGCGCGACGTCGTACTTCATGACGTCGACCACGACCTTGCCGTCGGCGGTCTCGTAGTGGTTCATCGGATGGAAGACGTAGCACGGCGGCGCGCTGACCCACTTCACGTCGGCGACGGTGCCGTTGCGCGGGATGAAGGCGATATGCGTGCCCTTGTCCGGCTCCCAGGCGAAGGGCGGCTTGCCGCTCATCGCGCGCTCCATCGAGCCGGTGAGCGGGAACACCGGCAGCACGATCCAGTTCCGCGTTACCGCGAAGTCGTGGATCATCGACGAGTAGGGTGCCTCCAGGATCTCGGCGCGCGTGATCTTCCCTCCTTTGTCGACGGTCTGGATCGACACTTCCTTGGTGAAGCGGCCCTTGGCCGAATAGCCGAAGAACACCATCTCGCCGGTCTCGGGATCGAGCTTGGGATGGGCGGTGAACGGACCGCACAGCTTGTTGCCGTAGGTCTCGTAGCCGCCGTCGGGGCCCGACGGCATCAGGGTCGTGGGATCGAGCATGAACGGCGCATGCGCCTCTTCGAGCGCCAGCAGGCGATCGGCGTGCCAGACGATGTTGGTGTTGGCGATGGTCGAGTTCAGCGCCAGCACGCGCGGGTCGGTGTACATCGGATGGCCGAAGATGCCGCTGAGGCCTTCACCCTCCTTGTTCTCCAGCACCCACTTGGGGGTGCGCACCCAGCGGTTCTTGTAGGAGACGTTGCCGTTCTCGATGTGGAAGGCGTGGATCATGCCGTCGCCGCCGAACCAGTGGAAGAACGGCCCGCGCGCGGCGAATTGCGGGTTGGGGCCGTTGCGGTAGAGCGTGCCCAAAAGCTCCTTGGGCATCTCGCCGGTGATCTGCAGGTGGGCCGCGTTGGCCTCGGTGTTCACCGGGCCGTAGTAGCCGCGCAGGAACGGATTGTCGGTCGGGAAGGGCTTGGCCATGGCGGTCTCCTTATGGGAAACACTGTGTATCTACCCGACGCTATCAATACACACCGTTCCCCGCAAACGGTTTTTGCCGTTTTCACCGTTTTTTAACGGTGCGCGCGCTGTCGGAAAACGGTCGGCCCCTTGATTCGTCGAACGAGTCGCGATGCAGGGCTGCCGGGAAACCGGTCAAAAATGGCGATAAATGGAGAGAAAATGGTTTTTGCTGGAGATCTTGCCGTTTCAGACGAGGGCATACGCTACGCTCCCAACTCTGCTTTCTTCAACGCGTGCATCTTACCACAGGTGGAGACCGGCCACCTATTTTGGTCATTAGAAGTTCAGGTCGCTCTAGTCGGCGGGATTGGGAGCGGGGTCCGCGGCACCCGCCCGCACGCGATCCTCGTGGCGGCGGCAGACGAGATGGCCGGCGACGCCGATAGCGAGGATCAGCAGGCCGCAGGCGAGCTGGGTGGCCACAGCGCCCATCAGCTCGAAACACCAGGTCGCCAGCAGACTCGCCACCAGCATTGACGCCGCCATCATCACCAGCCGGAAGCGATAGACGCGGGCGATGTCGTGGCCGTGGAACACGTTCTGCATGCGCGTGACCATGTGCACGAAGTAGAACGGCCCGCCCAGGCCGGCCAGCAGCGCGCCCACCATCATCGCCGGCAGCAGCTGGCCTGGCGGCAATAGCCAGGCCGAGAGGGCGAGCCAGGTGAAGCCCACGCCCATCACCACGTAGCCCAGGAACATGGTCGAGAGCGCCCGCCGGAAGCGCACGCTGCCGGCGACGATGTTGCCCGACACGTCGCCCACGCCGTAGGCGACCATCACCAGGGCATAGGCCGCGAGGTCGCCGAAGCCCAGGAAGGTCGGCCGGTACTCAGTGACGATCAGCGCGATGGCAAGAGTGAGCGCCACCGTCCACGGCCCGTTGAGGATGGCGTTGACCACCAGCAGCGCTCCGGTGGTGCGCTCGCTCAGCATCAGGCGGAAGCCCGCGGTCAGCGCCTCCCAGGCGCCGCGCCAGCCGGGCTTCATGCGCACCGGATCGGCCTGGTTGCCGATCAGGCGGCTGCGCGCCGACTTCAGCGTCAGGCCGGAGACGATGAAGCCCAGCGCCGTCGCTGTCAGGAAATGGATCACCGGCAGGAAGAGATGCAGCAGCGCCGCCACCATCGGCCCGACCAGCCGCGCGATGCGGTAGGTGGCGTCGAACAGCCCGTTGATCGCCTGCCGGCCGTCGCGGTCGCGCACCAGGACCGGGATGGTCGATTGCAGCGCCGGCGTGAAGGCCATACGCAGTGCCGCCAGCCCGACCGAAGCAACGATGAGCAAGGTGATCGAGGGCCCCCAGAGGTAGACGCCGATCACCGGCAGCATGGCCAGCGCGGCGCTCAGGCTGCGCGTGCCGATCATCACCTGGTCGGCCCGGAAGCGGTCGAAGATCACGCCGCCGAACAGGCCGGCCACCAGCATGGCGACGTACTGCACGCTGGTGACCAGGCCGACCATGTTGCCGGCGATCTCGACCACCAGCCAGACGCTGGCGACGCGGAACAGGTCCTCGCCGACCGACGAGCTGCAGAGCCCCGACCAGACGGTGAGCACGGCACGATCGGCCAGGGGACGGAAGATGGGCAGCATCAGCGCGTCCAGACGCCTCCGTCCTTGCTCTTGTAGCCGAGCGACAGGTAGGCGGCGTCGACCAGCGGCTGGCCGCGGTCGTTCATCAACAGGCCCGGGCCCATCCGGTTCATGGTGTAGCCGAAGGAGAGACCGGCGACCGGATCGGCGAAGCCGAGCGAGCCGCCGGCGCCGACATGGCCGAACGCGGCGCTACCCATGATCACACTGTCGCAATCCTCGCCGAACACCTTGGCGCCGATGCTGCGCTTGCGGTTGTCCATCGACTTCATGAAGCCGAGGGCAAAGCGGGTCGGGATGCGCAAGGTCGCATCGTCGTGCGTGGCCATCGAGACCTCGCCCATGCGCGTGAGCGTCTTGGCATCGACCAGCTTGCCGCCGCCTTGCGCCAAAGGGGCATACATGCCGGCGAGCCCGCGCGCATTGGTGATGCCGTTGGCAGCGCCGATCTCGGCGGCGTGGCCGGCTCGGGTGTTCAGCCCGCCGCCCAGGATCGCCCCGGCATTGAAGTAGAACAGGGCAGGGATCGATTGCTTGTCGGTCGCGAGGTCGCGCAGGAACGGCGTGACCGCCTGCTCGGCCTTGTAGGCATAGGGCGTCATCGGCGCCACGCGCGGCTCGATCGCCTCGGGCAGGCCGACCCAGAAATCGAGACCGAGGGGCTTGGCCACCTCGTCCTGGAAGAAGGTGCCGAGCGACTTGCCACTGGCGCGCCGCACCATCTCGCCGACCGTCCAGCCGAAGGTGAGCCCGTGGTAGCCGTTGCGCGTGCCGGGCACCCAGAACGGTTCCTCTTCGGCAAGCCGCTGGGTCATGTAGTCCCATTCATACGGGCCGGTGTCCTTCACCTTGGCGCGCAGCGCCGGCACGGCCGACGAATGATCGAGCATCATGCGCGTGGTGACGGCGCCTTTGCCCTTCTGGCCGAACTCGGGCCACAGCTCGGTGACCGGCGCATCGATATCGAGCTTGCCGCGGCTCGCCAGCATGTGGGCGCAGAGCGCGGTCGCGCCCTTGGTGCAGGAGAACACGATGCTGACGGTGTCCTTGGTCCACGGCGCATTGGTCTTGGGATCGGCCGTGCCGCCCCACAAATCGACGACCGTCTCGGCGCCCATCGTCAGGCAGACCGACGCGCCGATCTCGCCTCTCTCGGCAAAGTTCCGGGTGAAGGTCTCGGCGACGCGCTCGAAACCCTTTTTACAGATGCCGTCGACTTTCATTGCCTGCCGGCTCCCTGGGGCATCGGCAGCTTGAGGACGTCGAGCAGGAAGCGCGCGGCATGACTGAGGCCGGTCTGGTCGATGCCGTGACCGACGCCTTTCGCGATATGGACCGCCACGTCGACGCCGTTCTCCTGCAGCGTCACGGCGGCCTCTTCAGTGAGCTGATGCGGCAGCATCGGGTCGGCGTCGCCATGCGCCAGCAGGACCGGCGGCCGCGATTTGATTTCGTCCTTCAGCACCTCGCCGCCCGCCATCGCGCCGGAGAAGCCGATGATGCCGGCGAGCTGCTTGGCGCGCCGCAGGCCGACATAGAGCGACATCATGGTGCCCTGCGAGAAGCCGACCAGCACGGTCTTGCTCTCGTCGAGGCCGTACTGGGCGAACCTGTCGTCGAGGAAGGCGTCGACGAACGGCGCGGCGGCGCGCGTGCCGGTCAGGCGCGCGACAGGGTCGAGGCGGTTGATGCCGAACCACTGAAAGCCCATGGGATTGCCCTCGCACGGGTAGGGTGCGTTGGGCGCGTGGAACACCACGTCGGGCATCAGCGGCGCCAGGACGGGAGCGAGCCCGATCAGATCGTTGCCGTCGGCGCCATAGCCGTGCAGCAGCACGACCAGGTGGCCGGGCTTGCCGCCGGCATGCGGGCCGTGGCTCGGCCCTTCGAGCTTGGTCATTCCTTCTTGCTCCAATCCGGCATGTTGCGGCGATAGTGCCAGAGCAGCAGTGCGGCGGCACTGCGCCACGGCCGCCACGCCTCGGCGATTTTGAGAAGCCGCTTTGCGTCGGGACGCTTGCGCAGCTTCTTCAGGTGCTGGGCCGCGATCACCAGCCCGAGATCGAGGCCCGGCATGATGTCGGGCCGGCCGTGCGCGAACATCAGGTAGATCTCGGCCGTCCATGGTCCGATGCCCTTGGCCTGGGTCAGCATGGCGATCGCGGCGGCATCGTCGAGCTCGGCCAGCGCGGCAAAGTCGATGCGACCCTCGACGATGTCGCTCGCCAGCGCGCGGCCGTATCTCATCTTGGCGTTGGAGAGGCCGACGGCGCGCAACTGCTCATCGGTGAGCTTCAGGAACTCGGCCGGCTCCATCGCCGGCACCGCCGCCTCGAGCCGGAGCCAGATGCTGCGCGCGGCATGCACCGAGACCTGCTGGCCGACGATCGAGCGCATCAGCCCGCCGAAGCCCGAGGGCACGATCCGGAGCTCAGGATGGC
>Ga0318562_10001011_pt1 | contig 12658 bp, 12 predicted proteins | sample GRESIP066b5f18_FD_203688 | JGI IMG/M metagenome (GOLD analysis project Ga0318562, IMG submission 203688) | Tropical soil microbial communities from Luquillo Experimental Forest, Puerto Rico - GRE.SIPMG.066b5f18 | ecosystem: Environmental > Terrestrial > Soil > Tropical forest > Bulk soil...
AATGCAGCCCAGGGATCTCGGACATGGCAGTCTCCAGGGAAGTGGAGACGCCGGGCTGCCGCAGCGTCAGATTTATGTCCAGATCAGCGTCGCTCGCCCTCGTCGATCACCAAGCCCAGCGCGGCTTCCCAGGCGCCCAGTCCAGAGAACTGTTGATAACTGGGTTCTGGGCCTAATGACCGGACTGCGACTTTGCCGTTGAAGGTGAGGCGATGCCGTTTGCGAACTGGGCCGTCGGGCACCAGGATTTTCAGGATTTGAGGGCGATGGTTACCAGCGCGCTGGCGTCGGTCACAGCTTTGACGCCGTGCGTCGCGTTCCCGTTGAGGAACAGCAACTCCCCTACATCCAGCCTCACGGTGACGTCGTCGAGCTCGACGTCCAGGCTGCCTTCGAGACAGTGAATCGTGATTTCGCCGGGCACCTTGTGCCGCGGCAGCGACTTTCCCGCAGGCAGCACCAGCCGCATGACCTCAAGGTCTACCGACTTAAAGAGTGCTGACGTCTTGTCGGTCGAAAGGCGACCACCCAACGGACGTACGTCGAGCACTTGGCCGGGAGAAGCGTGTTGGAGTGCCATGGGCATGACGCTCTGGGATGGATCGCCCAGTTTCCGTCTGCGCGACCGGTATTGCAATACGTCGCCACCGTTCCACCGTTTGTGAACAAGCGCCAAGAGGCAGCCGTGTTCGGCATCCCCATCCGACGAATGAGGCTTGTCTCCACAGAGCGCCGGTAAAGCTCAGTCATGTTTCCTATTGCCACGTGGTGCGGGCCGGCCCGGCAGGCATGCGCCCGGACTATGCAGAGGTCCAGGCTGGCGGGGCGTGATGAACTTCCGGTCCTGTGGCCCGGACGCTGCCATACGCCACAGTCGGTTTGGCGCCGGTTAGGAATTTACGGGAGCCAACGTTCGGACCCAGCGCTCGAACGCCGCGCTCTCGAACGTGTGCACACCGCCTGGCGCCTTCGAGATGATGGTCTTGGTCTTCAAGTTGTTGAGCGAATACTGCACATCGGACGGCGCGAGCGAAGGAACGCCGAGAGCTTTGGCAAGCTTCGCAAGCGCCGCCTTTCCGAACGGTTTGGCATGCGGGTCGTCGACGAAGAGCAAAAGGAGCTGGCGCTGCATCGCATCGAGCGACGTCCAAGTTCCTTCGTGGTTTTCCTCCTTATCCTGCTCTGCCTTTTCGGTTGCTACTGCGCGCGCTAACGTGAGTGATGGGTCCATGAGCATGGCCACGACCACCGAGAGGAATGGCTCGGGCTGCTGGTGGAATTCTTGGAAGGCCGTCCACCCCGCGGCGACGTCCAGGTCTCGTCCGCTGGCGACCTGAAACTTCTGTGCGACGAACTCGACGAGTTCTCTGCCAAGCAGCGGGAACTCTTGAACAGTAGCGCCTACCGAGAAGAGTGGTGCGGTGCTGTTGGAGAAGACGTTGGCCAGCTGCGTACGCGATGAGCCAGTGAATACGACCCGCAGCTTGTCGCTATTTTTGGTGATGGCGGTGCGCAACGCCATTGCCATCAGCTCATTCTCCCTGTTTCGTGCAAGCTCCTGAGCTTCATCGACCAAGAGCAGAAGCTTCTTCTTCTTGGAAACAAGCTTGACCACGAGTTCTTCGATACGCAGGGCGAGTTCCGTGGCTTCCTTCTTCGCGTCGCCCAACTCAACCTCGATGGCGCCCTTGAGCTCACCCGCGCTGCCTGATGCCTTGACCTTCTTGACCGGCGCATGCAGCTTTTGGAGCGTCTTCTGTGCCAACGTCTTCGGCGTGAGCGCCTCCTCCAGTCCCCGAACAATAGCGATGCCGGGGTTCAACCTCGTCTGCCAAAGGTCCGCATACGCGACGGTGAAGCCGGCAGCCTCGGCTGCTGGCGTCAGGTCTTTGCGCAGAAACACGGTCTTCCCGGTGCGCCGCGGCGCGAAAATGGTCGTGCTCACAACCGGCCCGGCTTGCAGCAGGGCTAGATAGCGCTTTGCAAGCTCCGGTCGGGGGCAGTGCCAAATCTGGTTCAGTTCCATATGAATAATTATAGTCACATGTCATAATTAGTGAAACGTAGTTTAATTTTCCATAAGACTCGCTCTGAGCCTTGGTCAGGGGCCGGTACATTTCCGATGGGTGATTCGTTCGCCGATAGGTGTGGATGTCTGGTTGTGGCCGCGGTACGGTCTCAACGGCCAGGCCGAACGACGGCCCCCACTCTGCGGGCGCCCACGACTCGTCTGCGGCCAGCCGACTCCGGCGGTATCCGCTGCGCACCCGCGCTCCAGCCCATGACGGGTCTCAGCAGTAGCGCAGGCGGATTCCATCTTCCCGGGTGCAAGGCACCCCGCCGCTTCGACTGTCGAAACATCCTCCAGGAGGAAGAAGACCCATGAGGTCAATGTCTCGAAAAGACCCCGGTTGTTGCATCGATCCCCTATGCCTCCGAGAGCCTGCGAACACGGCGCATTTCGCCTACACGACGCAGGAAGGGTCCCTCGTCTACATCTTCGGCAATGGACCGACCGACACCCGGTATGTCGAAGAAAGCCAGCAGCCACGAGAGAAGTGATTTCCCCGCCAGCCACGCTTGCTCGGCAAACCCGTGCAGAACGCCCACATCGAGAGCTTCAACAGCCGCTTCCGGGATGAGTGCCTGGCGCAGCACGGGTTTGCGTGACTCCCGGTCAGCTTCCCATCCGCCTGCGTGCTACTCTCGACGCTTGCGACAGGGAAAGAATGGAAGCCAACTCGATCACTCTGCACCGTCTGTGGCTGCTGCTCGCCCAGGCCGTGACCGTGGGCGCCGGCCTGCTGATCGCCTGGCAGGCGTTCGGCCCTGCTGCGCCGCCACCCGCCCGCAACGACGTCGTCACGATTCATGAGGCAGGCGGCAGTTCATCGCTGGCAACCACGATACTTGGGCGGCGCGACGCGGGCTTTCGCTCGGCAGCGCGCAAGGCGTCGGCCTCGGTGGTCAACATCTACACGCGCAGCGCGCCCAGCCACCGGGGGCGAGGAATCCGGCCTTTCAGCCGGCAAGGACAGGAGTCGTTGAGCCTGGGCTCCGGCGTGATCGTCGCGTCGCAGGGCTATATCCTGACCAACAACCACGTGGTCGAAGGTGCGACTGAAATCGCCGTCATGCTGCCGAGCGGCAAGGTGGCAGACGCGCAGCTGCTCGGCCGCGACCCCGACACCGATCTCGCGGTACTGAAGGTGGATGCGACGGACCTGCCGCCGATCACGTTCGCGGAGCCGGGTTCGGTGCAGGTGGGGGACATCGTGCTTGCCGTGGGTGACCCGTTCGGGGTCGGACAGACCGTGACGCAGGGCATCGTCAGCGCGACCGGCCGCAACCGGCTTGGCATCAACACGTTCGAGAACTTCATCCAGACCGACGCAGCGATCAACCCCGGAAACTCGGGCGGCGCATTGGTGGACATCGACGGCAACCTGGTCGGCATCAATGCGGCGATCTACTCCGAAAGCGGAGGATCCCAGGGCATCGGCTTCGCGATCCCGGTGAGCCTGGCGCGCCAGGTGATGGACCAGATCATCGCGCATGGGCGCGTCGAGCGAGGCTGGATCGGCGTGATCGCGCGCGATGCGGAACGCAGCGGCAGCGCCGGTGCATCTGGCGCGGTGATAGAGAGAGTTCAGCGCGGAGGGCCGGGCGAGAAGGCCGGGTTGCGCGTGGGCGATACCGTCACCGCGATGAATGACAAGAGCATTGACGATGCCACGGCGCTCATCAACGAGACGGCGATGCTGGCACCCGGAAGCCGGGCCGAGTTCAAGTTGACTCGCCACGGCGTGGCCATGGCCGTTGCAGTTGAACTGGGCCGGCGTCCAATGCCGATCGAGCGGCGCCGGTGATCTCACGAATCATGCCGACTCGGTCACGTCCTTTTCTGCGGAACAATATGCGCTGCCAGGTAGGCCGCGTCCTCGTCCGCGCCGAACAGGAAGCCGACTTCCATTTGTGCAGCCAAGGCAGGCCCAGGAAGTACAGACCGGCTTCGGAGGTCACGCCGCGCTCGTGCACAGGTGTCTTCTTCGATCCAGGTGACTGGCCGAAGACGGGAAGGTCGACCCAGCCGAAGTCTGCGTGCGCACCGTTGGCCCAGATCACCGAGTTGATGCCCTCGCGCGCGAGATCGACGGTACGGATGGGCTTCTGAAGCTCCGGTGGATCCTGCAACGGGTCGGCGGACGGATCCGCTGGAGGCAGATCCAGCTGCTGCGCGCGAGCCGCCTCGTCGCAGCGGCAGGTGAATGCCTCCAGCGATTCGTCGCCGTGCGCCATGCTGGAGGCCAGATCATCGGCAAGGGTGACCCTGCCGTTTTCGGCGGCCTTGACGCGGCCGATCAACACGATCCCTTCGGCCGCCAGTCGGCGCAGGTCGATGTCATGCCCGCCATTCACACCGGTCATCAGACGCGACAGGCGAGCCCCTTTCCACTCGCGAAGCGTTGAGTCGGCGGAGCCCGTTGCGATCAGCCACCAAATGCAGTCCTTCCCGCGATAGCGACGCCGGATCCGCTCGTGCGAGCTGACGGACAGGAACACGCGCCGTCCGGCGCCGCACAGTTCCTCGGCAATCTGCACGCCGGAGTTCCCGGTGCCGACCACGAGCACAGCTCCGGCTGGCAGTTGCATGGGATTGCGGTACTGGGTCGAATGGAGTTCGAGCACGCCCCCGCCAAGCGGAGGTGTCGCGCGCGGAACCTGGTACGGGCCCGTGGCCACAACGACGTTGTGTGCCACGTAGAGGGTGCCGTCGGTCTGCACCTGCAGCTCGCGCGACCCCGGCCTCCGCGTGACCGAGAGCGCCGCGCACTGGGTGCGCACCGGAGCGCGAATGGCCGCCGCATAGCGTTCGATGTAGTCCGACACCTCGCGCAGAGGCGAAAAGGCATCGGGGTCGGCTTGTGGGTCGGCTGTCATGCGCGGCCAACCCGGAAGATTCATGTTCCAGTTGGGAGACTGGAAGTGCAACGAATCCCAGCGCTCGCTGCGCCAGCGTTCTGCAAGTCGTCCGCGCTCGAGCACGAGGTGCTCGCCGCCCCGCTGACCCAGGTGGTAGCTCATCGCCAAGCCCGCCTGACCACCGCCGATCACGAGGGTTTCGACGCGCTCAGTAGACATCGCTGGCCTCCCCACAAGGGCACAAAAGCGCCTCTGCCCCAAACGAAACGCTATACATCGCGAGTCCTCCTGCGCGAGCCGGTGCATTCGTCCGGCACACGCCCACTGCCATTCATGGGTGGGCTTTCCGGTCTCCCTCGATGCCTGCGCGAAATATGCGATGGTCGTTCATTGCGGTCAACCCCGCTGTTTCGCTCGTGAGCGCCCGCTGGTTTCACTTGCTTGACGTCGTTGCGGCAGGACCCGCGACCAGGCTGTCCAGGGCGAACTCGCCCGGACCGGGCGCCATGGCCGGGCTTCGATCGCAAACCGGTAACAGACCACCGACTCCGCTCACTTCGGGATCGGCGTCGCCTGGTGGTGCACCATCAGCCACTGGCCGTTGCGGCGCTCATAGATGTTGGTGGTCATCGCGGAGAACTCCACGATCTCGCCCGCCGGAGTGCGGCCCTTTACCTGCTCGACACCGACCACCCAGGCCACGTCGCCGGCGACACGGACTTCCGGCCTGGCCAACGTCACCGACAACTCCGGGAAGCTGGTGAACGCGCCCTCCCAGCTCTTCTGTACGGCTTCCCAGCCGACGATCACGGCCGGACTCCTCGGATGCGCGGCCACCACCGTTCCATCGCGGACCCAGGCCGCTTCCACGGCCGCGCGGTCCCGGCGGGACAGCGCCGCATCGAAAGCTTCGTTGGCGGTTGCAACCCGCGCTGCCTCGCCGGTCAGCTGGGCTTGGGCGGGCAGTGCGAAAAAGGCGGTCGCGGCGCACCCTGCCGCGAAGAGTTGCTTGAACTGCATCGAGTTCTCCTGGTTGGGTGGATCGATCCGGCGCGGACAGCGCGACGCATTCATTTCAGACGCGAGCGACGCGCTTGTCCTGAAAACGATGCCCCCCCGAGTTGAAATACCCGGAAAATTCCTGAAACCCTTACGGCCGTTCGCCTCGCCTTGTCGATGAACGCTCCACAGCAGCCGCTTCTCGAGTTCGCAGGCTTCATGCTGGATTGCTTTGCGCGGACGCTGCGGACCGCCGGTGGGGCGGACGTCGAGCTACGGCCGAAGAGCTTCGAGGTGCTCTGCCTGCTTGCCTCACGCTCGGGCAAGCTGGTGACGCGGGACGAGATCGCCCGGACCGTGTGGCCCGACGTGGTCGTGACGGATGAATCGGTATCCCGCTGCATCAGCGACATTCGGTTCGCCCTGGAAGATCGCAGCCAGAAGCTGCTCAAGACCGTGCCGCGACGGGGGTATGTGTTCGTCGCCGAGGCGATCGAGCGATCGCACGGCACGGGGACCTCGCCGGCGGAAGCCGGAGCGTCCGCGGGCGTGGCGGTCGGCCTCCGAGGTTCGTGGCCCGCGGACAGCCTGCCGGTGCCCGATCGCCCGTCGGTCGTCGTGCTTCCCTTCGAGAACGCGGGCGGCGATCCACGCGAGGACTACTTTTCCGACGGGCTCGCCCAGGATGTGACGGTCCGGCTCGCGAAGTTCCGCGACCTCTTCGTCATTGCACGCGACTCCGCGCTCTCGTACGCACGCCGACCGGTGGAGCCGCGCCGTGTCGCCCGCGAACTCGGTGTGCGCTACCTGCTCTCCGGCTCGGTCCGGCGGGACGGCGAGCGGATTCGCATCGTCGCGCATCTGGTGGACGCGGCGACCAGCACTCAGGTATGGGCGGAATCGTACGACCGTGAGATGACGGGCATTTTCGCGGTGCAGGACGAACTCGCACAGAAGATCGTCGTCACGCTGGCCGCGCACATCACGAGGGCGGAGCTCGACCGCGCGCTGCGCAAGGCGCCGGAGACGCTCCTGGCCTACGACCACTATCTCCGCGGCATCGCCGCGCTCGCACTCGTGGACGCGAGTCCGGTCGGTCAATATGGCGAGCGGCTGCTGGAGGCGCGACGGCACCTGGCGCGTGCGGTGGCCGCCGATCCGCGCTACGCACCCGCGCTCACAGCGCTCTCCGACACCTGGCATCGCGCGTGGATCGTCCCCGCAGTGAACACTCCCGCGGCGGCAGAGTACCGGCAGCCCGCGACCAGCGACCGGGCGCTCGCCCTCGCGCGCACCGCGGTCGAAGCCGATCCATTCCTCGCCGAGGCGCATGCCCAGCTTGGGTGGGTGCTGCACTGGCGCTACGAACGCGCAGAGGCCCTCGCCGCGTTCGAGCGTGCCGTCGAAATCAATCCCAACATGGCCGAGGGGCGGTACGGCATGGTGCTCGCGCATGCCGGCCGCGCCCGCGAGGCCATCGCGTGGCTGAAGCGGGTCATGCGTCTCGACCCGTATCACCGGCCGATCGTGCTCAGCTATCTCGCCAATGCGTACTTCCTCGCGGGCGAGACCCTGGCCTCGGTGGAGACGAGCCGCGTCGCAGCCGCGCGCATGCCCAACGTGATCCAGACACACATCTGGCACGCGGCGGGGGCAGCCCAGCTTGGGCTGGCCGATGAAGCCGCGCAGGCTGCAGCCCACGCGACGCGCCTGCGGCCAGAGTTGACGGCCAGCGAGTTCGTCCGGTTGCTGCGGCTCGCCAACTCGGCCGACGCCGAGCGGCTCTCGGCAGCGCTGGTGAAGGCGGGGCTGGGTTCAACGTGAGATGTCCGCGTCAGAACAGACTGGCGCCAATATTGATCAGGAGCGCCAGCACGGTGGTGTTGAACAGGTAGGCCATGATGCAATGGACCGATCCGATGCGGCGCAACTCCTTGGAGACGATGGAGACGTCGGCCGTCTGTCCCGAGGTGCCGATGATGGCCGAGAAGTAGAAGAAGTCGCCATAGTCCGGGAGGTCCTCGTTGGGAAACAGCAGGCCGGGCCTTTGGCCTATGGACTGCTCGGCATAGTAGTCGTGCGCGTAGTGCAGGCAGAACGAGACCTGCGCGAAGGACCACGAACTCAGCACCGTCACGCCGGCCAGCGCGACGTGCGCGAGCTTGGCGACGCCGTGCATGTCCTTGACCACTGCGAGCTCGCCGCCGATCGCCGCCAGGCAGGCGATCGCCGAGACCACGACGAGCGCCAGGATCACGTACTTGCCGTCGTCCTGCCTCTGCGCCCGGACGCGGATGCTTTCACGGGTGGCCCGCGACATCATGACGGCGGCCAGCGCGACGTAGAGGATCGCGCCCACGTTCCAGGCGATCAGCAGCCGGGTCACCAGGTGCGGCTCGAAGCCGGGCGGCAGCAGGAGGCCGGCGGCGATGGCCACCAGGGCGCAGAGGTAGAGCCGTGGGCGAGCGCTGAGATGCCGAAAGAAGGCATTCGTCATGAATTTCCTCTTGGGTCGGGCCGTGCAAAGTCCTCCGATTGTGACCAGCCCGAATGGCAACCCCCGGGCCCACGATGCCTTGTTTCGATGGTCGAGGGAGTCTGGATATAAAAGCAGTACCCGGGGCCATTGTCGATGCACAGAAGGCCGAATCGACGACCGATGGTTGCTGCCGGACGGCACCGATTCCCGGCATGATGGGTGCGCGGGTTGCGGCCGGGCGCCTGCGCATCCGCAGGGCCCGAGTCTGATCAGGGAGCCACAAAGAACCCAACAGGAAGGCAACTCATGCGATCGTCTCTTGCATCGGCTTGTACTCTGCCTGTCGCGGTGTTCGTCGCGACGGCTTGTGCGAGCAAGTTCTCTCCCCCTGCGCCCGATGTTCCGGCCAACCTTCGTCCGCCCACGGGGCAGGTCATGTTTCTCGAAGCACTCGCCTCCGGGGTCCAGATCTACGAATGCGCGCCCAAGGCAGATCAACCTTCCACCTACGAGTGGGCGTTCCGCGCGCCCGAGGCGTCGCTCGCCGATCGACAAGGTCGACCACTCGGGAAACACTACGCCGGCCCGACGTGGGAATCGACCGACGGCAGTTCAGTGGTCGGGGAAGTCAAGGCTCGTGATCCGGGCCCGGATCCGACCGCGATCCCATGGCTGCTTCTCAATGCCAAGGCTAGCGCCGGCGCGGGCGTATTCAGCGCAACGAAGAGCATCCAGCGCATCAAGACAACAGGTGGACTTGCCCCCGCCCAGCCCTGCAGCGCCGCCAATGCCACGCAAGCGGCACGCGTGCCATACACGGCAAGCTACTACTTCTATCGCGCTGCGCCGTAGACAGCCGGGAAGTGGCCGAATTCGGGGCCTGACGGGCGCGAATACCGTCACGAGGCTACTGGTCGACAAGCGCCTCGATCCTGCCGTCGACCATCGCCTTGACCAATGCTGCGTGGTCGCGTTCGGTCTGGTCGGCGTAGTGCAACGCGAAGCGCGCAAGCGCCCGGTCAAAGCCGTCGCCGTTGCCGATATAGCCGGCGATCACCGCCGCGTCGCCTGACTTGGCATGCGCCCGCGCCAGCGTCCAGCCCATGGCCGCGGCGAGTCGTCTGATCTGCGCGACGGTGAGGCCTTCCACCGGGATCGACAGCTTCATGTCGCGCAACTGGCGCACGTAGAAATCGTAGCCTTCGCGGCCGCGTATCCAGCCGAGAAAGATGTCTGAGGACGACTGCATCAGCCGCTGGCCGACCACGACGCGCTGTCCCTGGTTGTCGTAGGCGCATTTCGCAGTGTAGGGTTCGAGCGCCGAACGCACCGCTTCCTTGAACTGCAGCATCAGCGGGTCACCGTCGGCCGAGACGAGCAAGGCGATGTAGCACCGCGTACCGACACTGCCAATGCCGACGACCTTGAGCGCGCAGTCGGCCAGACGGTAGCGGTCGAGAAGCACGCGTCGGTCGTCGGGCAGCGACTCGCGGTATGCGGCCATCGCGGCGCGCACTCGTGCCTCGAAGTCGGCTTCCTGTGGGTGGAACAGGACAGGCGGCTGGTCGACCAGCCGGTACCCCCCGCCCTCGGCCCGGGCGATCTTCGGAAACAGGTGCTCGACGATCCGCCGCTGCGCCTGCCGCACGAGCCGTTCGCGGTACTTGCGCGCCTCGGCGTCGGGCGCCTTCTCGATCAGCTTGGCCATGTCGAGCCGTTCGTACCACTGTGCGAGCGGCGCCATGGCCGCGCATTCGCTCATGTGCTCGCGGTAGGCGCGCGCGCACTCGGACACCGCATCGCGGCCCTGCGCGTCGGTCAGCGATGCATCGCGGGCTGCGACGACGAAGCTTGCGGCCAGGCGCTTCAAGTCCCACTCCCACGGACCCGGATGGGTCTCGTCGAAGTCGTTCAGGTCGAACACGAGGGCGCGTTCGGGCGTGGCGAACAGTCCGAAGTTCAGCAGATGGCAATCGCCGCAGGCCTGTACGAGCAGTCCAGTCGAGGGCGTGGTGCTCAGGTCATACGCCATCAGCGCCGCCGAGCCGCGCAGGAAGGTGAACGGGCTCGCGGCCATCCGGCCGTAGCGAATGGGCACGAGTTCAGGCAATCGGCCGCGGTTCGATTGCTCGATCAGCGCGATCGGATCTCGGCCCTGCGCCAGAGGCTCCCAGGTGGCGTGGCTCGATCGCGGGGCCCGCGTGCGCAACGTGCGGCCGGCAGCCACGCGCTCGGCCTGTGTCGCCAGTGTCGTGGTCGCAGCGGGGACGCTGTCCCGCGCTTCATCGACACGCTGCTGCGCCCTGGAGCGGGAGGCATTCATGAGGTGATCCCCCAGATTGTCGGTGGGCAGGTTCGACCCCCATCTCACTTCGAACCCAGGCCGGTATTTCTACCGCGCAGTGCGGATCACAGATCGATCTTGTTGATCTTGGTGCCGTCGAGACTCAGGTTGGCCATCAGGCCGGTATTGCTCAATGCGAATCCAATGATGGCCTGTTGAGCGGTCTGGGTGTCGACGGTCGCAGAGGCACCGACCTTGGCCATGGTCACAGAGGCATCTGCACCGGCAGTCCAGCCTCTGCTCGCTTGAAACTTGTCGAGCGCATCCTGGGTCATGAACAGGATGAATACCGCCTTGGAGTCGGCACCGGCCAGCAATCCGACGGATGCCGCTGTCGTACTGTAGTAGCCAACGGACCGTCCCCCGACGCGAAGAGCACCCTGTCCGTAGGAGCCGCCCACGCCCAACCCGGCCGATACCACCGAGGGGAACACCAGGACACCTCTGGCCTTGGTCATCAGTTCGCTCGAGCCCTGCACCTGAGCTTGAAGCTTGGACAGCGCGCTGTCGACAGACGCGTCGATGCTGCTGCGTCTCGCGGCCGGATCGCCGCCTGTGCTGGAAGTGGTGGTGCAGGCGGCGGTGAGTACTCCGAAAAGACTGGCCACCAGGAGTGAGCGCTTGTCCATGACTTCACTCTCCTATTGTTGTCGGGCACCCATTCTGCGCGTACGCTTGGCCCTGCTCAAGCGGCGTCCAGCACGCCGGCAACCCTGCAACTCAGCCTTCCCCCGGGCTGCGGACACACGCCGCGGGATCGGGCGTGACCCGGAGGCATACCTGATGCATCGTTCGGCCCGAAAGCTGATTTCGTTTGGCCTGCTCCTCGCGCTACTGCCGGCGTGCTCTGGCCAGGTCCTCGAAACTCAGCCCCAAGAGGAGCAGCCGCCAGTGAGCACGGCTGGTCACGCGTCCGAGGTGCCGACCTTTGGGCGAACGGAATACGCTTACGGTCCAGACGCCTTGCAGAAGCTCGACTTCTGGCCTGCGGTACCTGCTAGACCGGCACCACTCATTCTTTTTGTCCATGGCGGTGGATGGAAACGCGGTGACAAGAGATCTGCCACGGGAATGCAAAAGGTAGAGCATTTGACCCATGAAGGATTTGCATTTGCCTCCATCAACTATCGACTGGTCCCGGCCGCAACCGTGGAGCAGCAGGCGGCCGATGTGTCTGCCGCCGTCGCCTGGCTTCGGGACCATGCCGCGCGACTGGGAATCGATGCGTCGCGCATCGTCCTGATGGGTCACAGCGCGGGGGCGCACTTGGTGGCTCTGGTCGGTACCGATCCGCAGTACCTGGCGGCGGCCGGCCTCTCGCTATCGGATCTTCGTGGCGTCATTGCACTGGATGGCGCGTGCTATGACATTCCGCGCCAGCTTGCCGCAGCTGGCCGCTTCATGCGCGGCACCTATATCGAGGCGTTTGGAAGCGAACCCGCGCGCCAGCGGGCCTTGTCGCCGGCCTTGCAAACCTTGAAACGCGACACGCCGGCATTTCTGATCGCACACATTGACCGAGCCGACGGAAAGGCGCAATCCGACGCGCTGGCCAAGGCACTCATGCAGGCAGGCATCTCAGCGGAAGTCCATGGCGTCGATGGAACAGGTCTGCTCGGTCATCTGGAGATCAACCGCTTGCTCGGTCGCGCAGACTATCCGGCCACCCCAGTCGTCGACGCCTGGCTGCGCAAGCTGCTTCACGCGACGTAGAGCCCCTGTGGGCGGATGCCCAGAATGGGTCGCCTTTATGTTGCAGCGCACCACCCCAACTTCTGGATGGTCTCCCTGTCCGGATGGACGCAACGGCAATCAGGCCCCACCATTGCTGGTGCGTTGCCACCGGAAAGCCGTTGGTGACGCGGGGGATGTGCAAGGCCGGACGGCCTGCCCTCCGCCGAGGAGTGCACCAT
>Ga0318562_10001014_pt1 | contig 12646 bp, 14 predicted proteins | sample GRESIP066b5f18_FD_203688 | JGI IMG/M metagenome (GOLD analysis project Ga0318562, IMG submission 203688) | Tropical soil microbial communities from Luquillo Experimental Forest, Puerto Rico - GRE.SIPMG.066b5f18 | ecosystem: Environmental > Terrestrial > Soil > Tropical forest > Bulk soil...
ACCCAGGGCCACGGCCCGCTCCGAATCCTCGAGCGCGGGGCCGAACCGGTGGAGCGCCGCGCGGGCCGAGGCGCGGGCCAGCCAGGCGTCGGGGGCGCGGGGCGTCCGCTGGACTCCCTCCTCGGCAACGGCGATGGCCCGGTCGTAGTCGTCGATGCGCCCGTAGGTCGAGGCCCGGGTGACGAGCAGCGTCACCAGCGCGGCGCGGGAGCCGGCCCAGGTCGGATCCCGCTGGAGAGCGCGTTCCCTGGCACCGATCATCGCCTCGAGATTCGACCGCGCCAGCACCCCGTCGGTGGTGCGGGGACCGGAGGGCGCCGGCGGCTGCACCGGAGCACGCGTGCAGCCCGCGAGGAGGACCAGGATGACCGCGCCGCGACGCATCGGCTAGTTCGGGTTGCCGAGGAAGGGGAAGGTCGTGGCGTTCGGATTTCCCTCGGAATCGGAGGTGAACCCGTTGGTGACTCCGGAGAAGGCGCCGATCGCCAGCGCGGAGTAGGTCACGTCGATGGTGTTGTAGAGCGGCGTGCGCCCACCGCAGTCGTTGTTGGCGATCCCCACCGCGTTGGCCTCGACCCCCAGGTAGGTGGTGCAGGTGGTCTTGTCAGTCCGGACGTAGAGGCGATCATCGGCGAGGACCGAGGCCAGCGTGTCGTACCTCCCGGCCACCGCGGACGCCCCGGCGAGGAGCTGGTTCCCGCACACGGTGTCCAGCGAGTCGAGGATGGCAAGGTTCTTGGCGATCAGCGGCTTGAACTGGCTCACCCACTGCGTGGAGTCCTTCGCCGCGTTGTAGGTGGCCTTCACCATGTCCGGGGTGGTGGTCTCGATGTCGAAGGGATCGGTGAGGGCGGTGTTGACCCCGGCGCGTCCCATCCGGTCGACCTGGGTGGCCCCCAGCGTCGGCACGGGTGGCGGGGTGTTGTTGCCGCCGTTGTCGCTGCCGCAGGCGGCGAGGGCAAGGAGCAGGGTGGTGGCGAGCAGGGTTTTCATGTTGGCGTTCCTCACTTGTTGGTGCTCGCCCACACCGCGACCGTCGCGCCACCGGCGGTGACCAGCGTCCGGTCGATCTGGACCACGATGGCCAGGGTGTTCGCTCCGGCGAAGTGGTCGGTGGGCGCCCCGCCACCCGGCGCGCTCCGGAGCTGGGTCACCAGGGCGTTGGCGGTGGTCGAGTCGAGGGCAGGGCAGCCTGCGGCGTCGAAGGTGAGGCTACCCGCCGCGTTGTGGACGTCGTGGGCGGTGGCCTTGAAGCCATCGAGATTGAAGAAGAAGGGGTCGTCGCGCAGTCCGGCGAAGACCTTCAGCTTCCCGTCGGCGCTGGCCAGGCCCGCCGCGTTGCTGGCGTCGCCGTGGACGTACTCTCCGCCGCCCCAGCAGCTGATCGCCTGCGAGGCGTCGAAGGTGCAGAGGATGTCCGCGCTCGCCCCGCTGGCCATCCCGAAGCCGGCGCTGCTGGAGGTATGGAAGACGTACTGCACCACGTCGGAGAAGCGCGCCGCGGTGGTGGCGAAGGGAAAGACGTCCATCACCAGGTTGAGCCGGGTGCCGTCGGGCGAGGTCCAGGCGAAGACGTCGTTGATGTCGGAGGCGGGGTCGGTGAGCACCGCCGCCCCGTCCTGGTGGTCGGCGGCGCCGGCCGAGGTGGCGCACAGCAAGGCCGCGAGCCCGAGGGCCCGCGCTGAAGACAACGGTTGCATCCGCTTCCTCCGGTGAGAGTGTGGTTCTTCCGCGCTCCTTACGGGCGGGACCGGATTCCGGATGTCGGGGAGGGAGAGGCGAGCGGTGGTCAGCCGGCGAGCAGATCCGCCAGCCGCTGCAAGCCCAGGCGAACGCGGGTCTTCACCGTCCCCAGGGGGTCTCCGGTCTGCTCGGAGATCTCCCGCTGGGACAGTCCGTCCCAGTAGGCCAGCTCCAGCGCCCGGCGCTGCTCGGCGGGCAATGCATCCAGAGCCCGGCGCAGGCGCGTATGGGCATGGACGTCCGGTGGCTCGGGAGTCACCGGCCCGTCCGGGGCCTGCTGTTCGCGTTCGCGGACCAGCCGCAGGCGCGCCCCGCGCGACCGGAGGCGGTCGATGGCACGGCTGCGGGCGATGGTGATCAGCCAGGCCTCCACCGCGCCGCGTGCAGCTCGGTACTCACCGGCGCGCTTCCAGACGTCGACGAAGCTCTCCTGGAGGATCTCCTCGGCGTCACCGCCCTGCCCCAGCATTCGGAGCAGGAGCGCGTAGAGACGCGGAGAGTGGCGCCGGTAGAGCGCCTCCAGCGCGCTGGGTTCCCCCCGGGCGACCCCCTGGACGAGGGTCTGATCGTCTCCCCCGGTGGCGCTCATCGCGGGCCCAGCTGTCCGACGAGGATGACCGTTCCGGGCGAGCCGGTGGTCGAGCCGCCCTTCTTCTCGATGCTGATCGCGAAGGCACCGGGACGGCCACTGGTGAGGAGCTCAGGACGGAAGTCGGTGAGGACCTGGCCATCCGGGGTCGAGGGAATCAGTCCCGCGGCGACTGGCGGCCCATCGCGGATGACCCACAGCTCGTAGTCGTGGGTCGAATCGCTGGGGAATCGCTGCCCCACCAGCAGCGCGCGTCCGCGCGGGTTGTAGAGGACGACCCCGGTCGCGGTCTGGCCGGGCGGAGCCGCCGGCTGCCGGGCGAGGGACACCATCTGGGTCCCGGACTCGACCAGGAGCTTGAGCGCGTCCTCCTTGCGCAGCAGATCGACGTGCGCGTCGGCCAGCTCGCGCGCGCACTGCGCCTGCGCGGCCCTGGCCATCGCTTCCGAGGAGCTCACCGCCTGGTAGCGGAGGAACCCGAGCACGAGGAGGAGCAGCGCCGCCGCGGCGAGCCCGTAAACCCAGCCGGGCAGAGGGCGCCGGCGCCGTTCGCCGGTCGTTGGCTCAGCCGCTGGCCCGATGGAGCCCGCGATCGCCTGCCACACCCGCGCCGGCGGCACGACGGGCGGCAGGTCGGAGGCGAGCGCGGCGACCGTCTCCTGCGCGCGCCGGAGCGCCGCCTCGCACTCCGGATGTGGCCCGCCCTCGGCGAGGTGGGCCGCCATCGCTCGCGCCTGGTCCGGCTCGAGGGCGCCGAGGGCGTAGGCTTCGACCTGTTCGAGGAACTCGGCGTGGGTCACGGGTGCTTCGGTCAGCATCTGCCCGGGACGCGTCCCGGGCGCAACGTCGGAGTGGGGTGGGTGTCACCCCGCCCCGGGCTCCAGGTGGATCTACGGCCCAGGGAGGGCGTCCGGATGGGTCCTCTCCCCCCGCCGGGCATCGAGGCGCGCCTCGACCTCCCCCAGCCCGACTCCCAGTGCCCGGAGCGCGACGGTCAGGTGGTAGAGGACGTCGGCCGCCTCCTCCGTGGCGCGGGCGGGGTCCCCGTCGGCGCAGGCGGTCACCAGCTCCGCCATCTCTTCGCCGAGCTTCTTGAGTCGGAGATTTCGGTCGGCGAGGAGCTTCCGGGTGTAGCCGCCGCCGTCGGGGCTCGCCGCCCGCTCCTGCACCACCCGGTCCAGCCGGGCCAGGGCCGAGCCATCCTCTCCCACCGCCCCGAAGCAGGACACCGTTCCGGTGTGGCACGCCGGCCCCGCGGGCACGACGTCGGCGAGCACCGCATCGCGATCGCAGTCGGCGGTGAGCCGGACCACGCGCTGGACGTTCCCGCTGGTCTCCCCCTTCCGCCACAGCCCGCGCGTCCGGGAGGTGTAGTGCATCTCCCCCGAGGCCTCGGTCCGGGCGACGGCCTCCCGGTCGGCATGGGCCACCATGAGGATCGCCCCGGTCCGCGCATCGCGGGTCACCACCGTCACCCGGCCGCCGCCCTTGTCGAAGTCGAGATTCATCTCTGCGCCGCGAGCACCGCTCGCACCTCCGCGGCCAGGCCGGCGTTGGTCGCCACGGTGCTCCCCCCGAAGGCGGTGGGCCGGCCGCTCCAGTCGGTGAACACCCCCCCTGCCTCCTCGATGATCGGCTGGAGCGCGGCCGCATCCCAGGGGGCCATCACCGTGTCGAGCATCACCTCCGCCCGACCGGTGGCCACCAGGAGGTAGCCGTAGCAGTCGCCCCAGGTCCGGACCAGACCGCCACGCTCGGCCAGGGCCGCGACACCGCGCTGCTGCACGGCACTGCCCATCCGGGCATCGGTGCAGAGGACGGCGGCGGCATCCAGCCGCCCGACGGTGGAGACCTGCGCCGTCCGGCCGTTCCACCGGCATCCCTCGCCTCGCCCGGCGACCACCAGCTCGGCCACCGCGGGGAAGAACGCCGCCCCGGCGAGCACTGCCTCGCCCTCGGCCAGCGCCACCAGCGTGCCCCACAGCGGGACCCGGCGGACGAAGGTCTTGGTCCCGTCGATGGGGTCGAGGATCCACCGCCGCCGCGCCCCCGGACGGGTGTCTCCGCGCTCCTCGCCCAGGATTCCATCCGCGGGGAAGCGCCGCTCGAGCCAGGCGCGGGCGGCGTCCTCCGCCTCGCGGTCGGCGACCGAGACCGGCGTGCCGTCGCCCTTGGTCTCCACGGTGACCCCGCGGTGGTAGTGCCGCAGGGCGACCTCCCCGGCCACCCGGGCCACCGCCTCCGCGGCATCCATCCACTCGCGAGACTCGCTCATCAGGCCTCGACGCGGACCGGAAGCCCGGTGCGCAACAGCTCGCCCTTGAGGGCGCGAAGGGTGGTGGTGCCGTCGTGGAGGATGCCGGCCAGTAGCGCGGCGTCGGCCCGGCCCTCGACCAGCACCGCGCGCACGTGCTCCGCCGTCCCCGCGCCACCGGAGGCCACCACCGGGATTCCCACCACCTCGGCCACGGTCCGGGTGAGCTCGAGGTCGAAGCCGCTCCGGGTCCCGTCGCGGTCGACGCTGGTGAGGAGGATCTCCCCTGCCCCGCGCCGCTCGACCTCCCGGGCCCACTCCACCGCGTCCAGGTCCACCGCCCGCCGTCCGCCGCCGACCAGCACCTCCCAGTGCCCTTCCCGGCGGCGGGCATCGATGCTGGCCACCACGCACTGCGACCCGAAGCGGGCCGCGCACCGCGAGAGCAGCTCGGGGTCGGCCACCGCGGCGGAGTTGAGCGCCACCTTGTCTGCGCCGGCGCGAAGGGCCGCCTCCACGTCCTCCACCGAGCGCAGCCCTCCGCCGACGGTGAGCGGGACGAAGAGACATTCCGCCGTCCGCCGCACCACTTCCAGCAGCGGCGCCCGCTCCTCGACGGTGGCGGAGATGTCGAGGAAGGTGACCTCGTCGGCCCCCTCGGCGCCGTAGCGGGTGGCCAGGGCCACCGGGTCGCCCTGGTCCCGCAGGTCGACGAAGCGCGTCCCCTTCACCACCCGACCGCGCTGCACGTCGAGGCAGGCGATGATCCGCCGGCTGAGCATCAGGCACCGGCCTCGCTGACCTTCACCGCTCCCTTGAGGCTGAACACCGTGCCCGTCTCCACCAGGGCGTCGGCCAGGGCCAGCCCCAGCGCCTTGAAGGCGCACTCCAGCACGTGGTGGCGGTTGCGCCCACGGATGACGCGGAGGTGGAGGGTGATGCCGGCGTGCTCGGCGAAGCTCCGCATCCAGTGCTCGTAGAGGGCGCTGGGCAGCCGGCCGCGGTAGTAGGGCCTGCCACCGACGTCGACCGCCGCCTGCACCAGGGCGTCGTCCATGGGGAGGGTACGGGTCCCGAAGCGTGCCGCGGTGGCGGGGATGGCCCGCCGCAGCGCCATCCCCACGGTGATCGCCACGTCCTCCATCAGGTGGTGCACCAGGTCTCCGCGGGCGCGGACGTTGAGGCGGAGCCCGGCATACCGGCCGAGGGTGGCCAGCATGTGGTCGAGGAACGGGCGCCCGGTCTGGATCTCCCCCGGGTCGGTCCCCCGCTCCAGCTCCACCTCCACCCGCGTCTCACGCGTCTCGCGGACGGTCCGCGGGCTCACGAGAATTCCTTGGCCACGGCTGCCGGGTCGAGCTTGCCGGTATAGAGGGCCATGCCCATCACGGCCCCGGCCACGCCGGCGCTGGCCAGCTGGCGGAGCTCCTCGAGCGAGGCGATTCCCCCCGCGGCGTGGAGTGGATGGCGGGTGGTCTCCACCAGCTCGGACATCAGCGCCAGGTCGGTCCCGCCCTCGCGCCCCTCGACATGGACCGCGGTGACCAGGATCGCGGCCAGGGGCAGCGGGTCGGCACCTGCCACCAGCGCCCCCACGTCCTGGCTCAGGGTCCGGGTCCAGCCCCGCGAGACCACCTGACGACCCCGGGCGTCGGCAGCGAGCATCAGCTTGCCCGGAAAACGAAAGGCGACCTCCTCCAGCCAGCTCGGCTCCTCCAGGGCTCGGGTTCCCACCATCACCCGCGCCGCGCCGAGGTCGAGCAGCCGCTGGATGGAGTCGGCGTCGCGCACGCCGCCGCCCACCTCGGCGACCAGCCCCTTGAGCTTGAGGAGGTTGGCCACCACGGTGGCGTTGGAGCCGGTGCCCGCCGCCGCGTCGAGGTCGACGATGTGCAGCTGCTTGAAGCCGGCGGCCAGGAATCGGCGAGCGACCTCCAGGGGGTCGGGAAGATGGATCTTCTCCTCGTCGAGCTCGCCGCCCACCAGCTGGACGGACGCACCCCGACGCAGGTCGATGGCCGGAAGCACCTTCATGTCCTGACCTCCTCGAGCACCTCGGCCAGGAACGCCAGGCCGGGGGGACCACTCTTCTCCGGGTGGAATTGCACGCCCACCGCGGTGCCACAGCGAATCATCGCCGGGAACCTGACGCCAGCGTGCTCGGCGGTGGCCCGGACGGTTGTGCCCTCCCGAGGACGGCAGATGTACCCGTGTGCGAAGTAGGCGCTCTTCAGGCCCGACCTGTCGAGTAGCGGATCTGCTCCTTCGAGCCCATTCCACCCCATGTGAGGGACCCTCGGGGCCCGGAGCCGCTCCACCCGGCCGGGGATCCACCCCAGCCCGCGGCCCGGACCCTCGTCGCTCCCCTCGAGCAGGAGCTGCATCCCCAGGCAGATGCCCAGGCCCCACCCCCCGGAGGAGAAGCGCCGGTCCAGGGCCTCGCGGAGCGGCTCCAGACGGTCCACCGCGGCCGGAAAGGCCCCCACCCCCGGCAGCACCACCAGCGCCGCGGTGCGCACCTCTCGCTCCCCGCGGGTCAGCACCGGGTCGGCGCCAGCAGTCGCCAGGGCCTTGAGGAGCGAGTGGACGTTGCCCACCCCGGTGTCCAGCACCGCCACCCTCATCGCAGCACCTCCCCCAGCGCTTGGAGCAGTCGCTCCATCGCCTCCCACGGCCCGACGCCGACGCGGATCGCCCCGCCGGCGACGTCGGGGAGCACCCGGACCCGGATGCCACGCTCGAGGAGCGCTGCCCCGATCCGTCCCGGCCCGGACACCGGGATGCAGACGAAGTTCGCCGCTGAGGGCAGCGGAGACAGGCCGAGGCGGCGGAGCGCGGGGATCAGCCGCTCCCGGCTCTCCACCGCCAGCAGCACGTGGCGTCGAACCCAGCCCAGGTCCTCGCGGAGGGCAGCCACCGCCGCCCGGGCCGCCAGCGCGTTCACCTTGTACGGGCCGCGCACCACCTCCAGCGCCCGGACCACCTCGGGAGCAGCCAGCCCGTACCCGACCCGGAGTCCGGCCATGCCGAAGGCCTTGGAGAGGGTGCGGGTGACGAGCAGGTGTCGACTCTGCTGCAGCCAGGGAACGGCGCTGGCGCCGGAGAACTCGCCGTAGGCCTCGTCGACCAGGACCAGGCCTTGGGTGCTGGAGACCAGCTCGGCCAGGGCCCCCGCCGACACCCCCGCGCCGGTGGGGTTGTTCGGCGCGCAGACGTAGGTGATCTCCGCCCGGGCCTCGAGCAGTCCCCCGACGTTCAGCCCACCGTCGGGGAGGAACGGGACCTCGACCGGGACGAGGTCGCTCACCCGGGCGAAGTGGGTGAGCATGGAGAAGGTGGGGCTGCAGCAGGCCACCCGGTCGCCGGGGAAGGCAAAGGCGCGCAGGGCGCCGTCGATGACGTCGTCCGAGCCACATCCAGTGACGACCTGCTCCGGGCGGACGCCGGCGTAGTCGGCCAGGGCACTCCGGAGCTCGAGGGGATCCACCAGGGGATAGGCCGAGGGTCGAGCGGCGGCGAGGTCGGCCAGCGCCCGGAGGGCGGCCGGCGGCGTTCCCCAGAGGTTGACGTTGTCGGCGAGGTCGAGGTCGACCGCTGCGCGCTCCGCCGGGTACGGGCGGAGGCCCTCCAGGGCGGCCCGGGGACGCAGAGCGTTCATCGCGGGCTCCAGGCGCGCGCGGCGGCGGCGTGGGCAGGGAGACGCTCGGCGGTCGCCAGGACCTCGGTGTCGCGGGCCAGCTGCGCGGCGCCGTCCCGGGTCACCGTCTGCACCGTGGTCCAGCGGACGAAGTCGAGGGTGGAGAGGCCCGACCAGGCGCGCGCCAACCCGCCGGTGGGCAGCACGTGGTTGGCCCCGGTGAGGTAGTCGCCGAAGGCACCGGAGCTCGCTGCCCCGACCAGGACCGTGCCCGCGCAGCGGACGCGGGAGGCGGCCGACTCGGCATCGGCGATGGCCAGGAGGAGGTGCTCCGGTGCCCAGGCCCGGGCGAAGTCCAGCGCCTCGTCGAGGCTCGCCGCGCCGAGCACCGCGCCTCGCGAGGACAGGGCGGTGGCGATGATCTCCGCCCGTGGCTCGCGCGCGACACGGACCGCGATCCGGTCGCCGAGGCGCCGCGCAGTCTGGGCGTCGAGGGCCACCGCCAGCACCGCGGTCATCGGGTCGTGCTCGGCCTGGGCCAGCATCTCCCCGGCGACCGCGTCGAGGTCGGCGGTGTCGTCGAGCAGCACCAGCAGCTCGGAGGGTCCGGCCGGTGCGTCGATCGGAACCCGCCCGGCCACCTGCGTCTTGGCCTCGGCCACCCAGGCGTTGCCCGGGCCGACGATCCGGTCCACCCGGGGGATGCTCTCCGTGCCGTGGGCCATCGCGGCGATCGCCCCCGCGCCCCCCACCGCGAAGACCCGGTCCACCTCGGAGATGGCGGCGGCGGCCAGCGCACCGTCGTTGGGCAACCCCGAGGGGCCCGCCGGGGAGCAGAGGATGACCTCCCGCACGCCGGCCACGCGCGCCGGGATGACGCCCATCAGCACGCTGCTCGGGTACGCGGCCCGTCCACCGGGCGCATACACCCCCACCCGGTCCAGGGCATCGGGGCGGCGCTCGACGATGACGCCCGGCTGGACCTCCACCCGGCTGGGTCGTGGGCGAAAGGCCTCGTGGACGCGAATCAGGTTCTTCGCCGCGTGCTCCAGCGCCTTCCGGACGTAGATCGGTTGCCGGTCGAGCGCGGCACGCACCGCGAACCGGGTCACCTCCAGGGACTCGAGTGCCACGCCGTCGAAGTGCTGGACCTGGGCCCGCAGCGCCGCGTCTCCCCCGCGGCGGACCTGGTCCATCAGCACCCGGACCGCGTCCTGGAATGCCTGGGCCACTCCCTCCTCGTTGCCGCGGGCATCGAGCGCCCGCCGCTCCTCCGGGCTGAGCGCCGACAGCGAGCCTGTCCATCGAAGGAGCGGGCTCACGGGAGCAGCCTCTCGATGCGGGTGACCAGGATGCCCTCGGCGCCGAGGCTCTTCAGCGCCGCCACCGTCCGGTAGAGCGAGGCCTCGGCGACAACGGCGTGGACTGCCACCAGGGGACCGGCGCCGTGGATCTCCACCACCGTCGGCCCGTTCAGCCCCGGGAGCACCTCCCGCACCGCATCGAGGCGCACCCGCGGCACGTTGGCCATCAGGTAGCGCTTGCCCCGGGCTCTCAGCACCGAGCCGAGGGCGTCCTCCAGGTCGGCGAAGGCCCGGGCCCGAGCTCCCTCCAGGCCCGGGCGGGCGATGAGCCGGGCGGTGGACTCGAGCAGGGTGCAGACCTCGCGAAGCCCGTTGGTGCGGAGCGTGCTCCCGGTGGTGGCCAGGTCCACCACCACGTCGGCGATTCCGAGGTGCGGAGCCACCTCCGCAGCGCCGGAGACCGGCACCACCTCCACCGCCAGGCCCCGCTCGGCGAAGAACGCCTGCGCCAGCCGGGGAAAGACCGTCGCCGCCCGCGTCCCGGGAGCGAGCTGCTCGGCCCGGTCGATGTGGGCATCCTCGCGCACTGCCAGCACCAACCGGCAGCGCCCGAACTCCAGATCCAGCCGGACGTCCACCGCCCGACCGCTCTCGCGGACCAGGTCGAAGCCGGTCACCCCGGCGTCGGCCACCCCGTCGGAGACCAGCTCGGAGATGTCCTGGCTGCGGACGAAGATGGCCTCGAACTCGCCCCCCAGCGAGGCGGTGAGGGCCCGCTCACCGCGGGCGCGGATCTCCAGGCCGGCGTCGGCGAAGACGCTCCGGACGTCCTCGGCGAGGCGACCTTTGTTGGGAAGTGCGATGCGGAGCAATGGAGACCTCGGTTGCAGGAGGCCCCGGGCGCGCCTCCGCCCACCGGAGGCGAACCGGAGGGCCCGAGTCGGGATTCAGGTGCGGGTGAGGAGTGGCTATCCGTGCGTCACACCACTCCGCGCGTGCACCGGCCCGACGGGCCCGTGACGATGATGCGCGTGGTGGTGGTGAAGGACTGCCACGATGGGCGGGAATCTGGCCGGGTCACCGCCCGGAATGCAAGCCCCGCCGGCGGCGATCGGCGGTCCTGCAACGAAATCGACGGTCGTTCTGCCCTGACTGCAGCGGCTCAGGCCCTGGCGAAGGCCTGGGAGAGGTCCTCGATCAGGTCCTGCGGGTCCTCGATTCCCACCGAGAGCCGGATGAACCCGTCGGAGATGCCCAGCGCCGCCCGGGTCTCGGGGGGCACCGAGGCATGGGTCATGATCGCCGGGTGCTCGATGAGGCTCTCCACCCCGCCCAGCGACTCGGCACAGGCGAAGACCTTCACCGATTCCAGGAACTTCCGGGCCGCGGGCAGCCCTCCCCGGATCTCGAAGGTCAGCATCCCTCCGAAGCCCTTCATTTGCTTCCGGGCCAGGGCGTGCTGGGGGTGGGTGGTGAGCCCCGGATAGGTGACGTGGCCCGCCTTGGGATGGCCGGCGAGGAACTCGGCCACCTTCATCGCGTTGGCCGCGTGGCGCTCCATCCGGACCGGGAGGGTCTTCACCCCGCGAAGGACGAGGAAGCTGTCCATCGGCGAAGGAACGCCGCCCACCGCGTTCTGGAGAAAGGCGATGCGCTGGGCGAGGGCCGCATCGCTGGTGCCGACGAAGCCGCCCACGGTGTCGCTGTGGCCGTTGATGTACTTGGTGGTGGAGTGCAGCACGACGTCGATGCCCAGCTCCAGCGGGCGCTGGAAGTAGGGGGAGAGGAAGGTGTTGTCGCAGACGCTGATCGCCCCGCGGGCCCGGCACACCTCCGCCACCCGGGCCAGGTCGATCAGCTTCAGGGTCGGGTTGGTGGGCGTCTCGGTCCACACCATCTTGGTGCGGGGGGTGAAGGCGGCCTCCAGATTTCCAGGCTTGGAGAGGTCGGCGTAGGTGAAGTTCAGCCCCAGCCGGCGGAAGACCTTGTCGAAGAGCCGGAAGGTGCCGCCGTAGACGTCGTCGGAGCAGACCAGGTGGTCCCCGGCGTCGAGGAGGTGGATGAGGCAGTCCGTTCCGGCCAGCCCGGAGGCGAAGGCGAAGCCCGATTTCGCGCCTTCCAGCGCGGCCAGGCACGCTTCCAGCGCAGTGCGGGTGGGGTTCTTGGTCCGGCTGTACTCGTACCCCTTGTGCTCGCCGGGGCCGGCCTGCACGTAGGTCGAGGTCAGGTAGACCGGCGTCATGATCGCGCCGGTGGTGGGGTCCGGCTCCTGGCCGGCGTGGATGGCAAGAGTGTCGAAGCGCATGGCGGAGGAGGAGACTCGCATGAAAGCCCTGCTCAGTCTGCCCGGCGGGGGCGCACCGGCTGTGCTGGTCAGAGGTGTGCGAAGTCGCGCAGCTGTGGCTGACAGGGAACGTGGCGCGCGCTAAGCAGCCGGACCCATGGCCGGCGACGTCCCAGCAGCAGCGGCGGGCAGCATGACCCTCGGCGGCGACATGCCGGTGAACCGGATGGGCTTCGGGGCGATGCGGATCACCGGGCAGGGCATCTGGGGTGAGCCGTCGGATCGTGAAAACGCCAAGCGGGTGCTGCGCCGCGCGATCGAGCTGGGGGTCAACCTGATCGACACCGCCGACTCCTACGGGCCGGAGGTGAGCGAGAACCTCATCGCCGAGTCGCTCTTCCCCTACCCCACCGGCCTGGTGGTGGCGACCAAGGGCGGCCTGACGCGCAGCGGACCGAGCCAGTGGCACCGCAACGGCAAGCCCTCCCACCTTCGCCGGGCCTGCGAGAAGAGCCTCCAGCGACTGCGGGTGGAGCGGATCGACCTCTACCAGCTCCACGCCATCGACTCGAAGGTCCCGCTGGAGGACTCGGTGGGCGAGCTGGTCCGGCTGAAGGAGGAGGGCAAGATCCGCCACGTGGGCCTCTCCAACGTCAGCGTGGAACAGCTCCGCCGCGCCCAGGCACTGCTTCCCATCGTCAGCGTCCAGAACCGCTACAACCTCAGCGACCGGGTCTCGGGCGACGTGATCGACGTCTGCGCCCAGGAGTCGATCGGATTCCTCCCCTGGTATCCGCTGGCCACCGGCGCGCTGACCCGCCCGGGCAGTTCGCTG
>Ga0318562_10001015_pt1 | contig 12630 bp, 9 predicted proteins | sample GRESIP066b5f18_FD_203688 | JGI IMG/M metagenome (GOLD analysis project Ga0318562, IMG submission 203688) | Tropical soil microbial communities from Luquillo Experimental Forest, Puerto Rico - GRE.SIPMG.066b5f18 | ecosystem: Environmental > Terrestrial > Soil > Tropical forest > Bulk soil...
CCTCACAAACACTGATCACGGAGCTGATCCGTCGCGAGAATGCCCGCGGCATCGCCAGCGAGCGCATCGTGCTCGCCGGGTTCTCGCAAGGCGGGGCCGTGGCGCTGTTCGCCGGCACGCGCTATCCCGAGCGCCTCGCCGGCATCATCGGGCTGTCGTGCTACCAACTTCTCGCCGCACGATTCGCGGCGGAGCGCAATCCCGCCAACCAGGCGACGCCGATTTTTCTCGCGCACGGAACGCAGGACCCGGTGGTGGCCCCGGCACTCGGGGAAGCCACCTACCGGCAGCTGCAGACAGAGGGTTACGCAGTGGAGTGGCATGCGTACAGCATGCCGCACTCGGTGTGCCCGCAAGAAGTCGCCGACATCGCCGCGTGGCTGCGGCGCGTACTACCCTAAACCACCCCACGAATTCTCGCGGGGACCCGGGAACCACCCCACGAAATTGCGCCTGACGCGGCCATCGCGCCAATACCAAACGGCGAGACGCGCAAGGTCGCGGGGACCCCGGTTAGACGACGCGGCGCGGCAGGTTGACCTGCCGCGCCGTACCCACCTCAGTGGTCGTTGCCTTGCCCGTGCTTCCCGTCGTGCTCGCTCTGCCCATCCGCCTTGTGTGAGCGGTTGTCGCCCTGCGCATGGGCGGGCGCACTCGCAGGCGCACCCTGGTGCTGGCTGCTCTGCTGCTGCGGAGCATTGCCATGACCATTCTGCGGCTGCTGCTGCGGAGCATTGCCGTGACCATTCTGCGGCTGCGGCTGCGGAGCATTGCCGTGACCACCCTGCGGCTGCGGCTGGGGAGCATTGCCGTGACCACCCTGCGGCTGCTGCTGCGGGCCATTGCCGTGACCGTTCTGCGGCTGCTGCTGTGGCTGTGGCTGCGGTGCCGGGTGGTACCCGTTCTGATTCGCGTTTTGCGGCTGGGGTAGCGCTTTGGGATCGCCCTGAGCCTGCGGCGACCCCTGGTGCTCGTAGCCACCGGAATAAGGGCGCTCGGACCGCGCCGAATCAGCATTCCCGTGGCCCTGATCATGCCCGAATGCCGTCGGCATCGGGTGCGCCGCTTCCGGGGGAATGGCAGTACCGGGAGCTGTGTGCGGCGATCCGTGCTCGCGCTCGCCGGGACGTCCGGGCGCCGTGCCCGCATTCATTGGCTGCGCGCTCACCGGTTGCGCGTGCATCGGCGGGGGTTGCGGCAGCGACGGTGGCCGACTGCCCGGGGTGTAGACCGGCAGCGGCCGTGTGCTCACCGGCTCCGGTGCCCGTGCTTGCACGAGGGCCGGCCGACCTGCCGCGAGATGCGGTGCGGCAGGCACCATCGTGTCGAAAGCGCGACCGTTCTTGGTGGCGCCCGGAGGCGCCACGATGGTCACGTTGGTGACGCGGGTGACGTTGGTCACGTTCGTGACGTTGTTGACCGTCGTCACGTTGTTCGTGATGCGCATGCCCGGGGCGATGACCGCCGGCGCGCTCGTCACGACCGCAGGCGCGGTGCCGACCGGCGCCGGAATGATGATGCCGGCGCGTGAGCCGGGCGGTGCCGGCACGAAGCAGCCTTCAGGCCCGATCGGTCGCGCACCAGGGATGACGCCATAGGCCGGTCTCTCGACCTCCAGGCGCAGGCCGGGCGGCGGCGGCACGAACACCACGCCCCGCGCTGACCAGTGACCGTCGATGAAGATCACCGTATCGCCGCGGTGCTCATAGTAGGGGTGTACCCACATGTAGTCCGGGCGCGGCGGCGCCATCCAATGGCCGTGGGCCCACACCCAGTTCCCCTGCCACACCCAGTAGCCGCCGACCCAGACCGCGTCCACGAAGGGGGTCGGTGGGGGGACTTCGACCAGCAAGGGCGGTGGCGCCCAGCCCACGACGATCGGGGCGGGTTGGACCACCGGCGGGTCGATATTGACACTGACGGCCGGTGCGTCCTCGGGGGGTGCCTCGGCGGGCGGAGCCTCGGCCTGCGGAGGATAAGCCTCAGGAGGAGGCTGTACCGGGGCAGGGGGCGGGGTCTGATATACGACGCAACCCCCCAAGAGGGTTGCGAGGGCATAGAGGGCGAGACGCATCGCGTGAGCTCCCTTGAAGGAACAAATGCTTACACTCGTAGGGTGACAGCCGGCCGGGCCGGATTCTGTCGACTGGTTGGCGGAAAGAGCTTTCAGCCCTAGCCGTGGCCGTTGCGATCGCCCCCGCGATCGGAGCTGCCGCCGTGCTCGGGCCGCTGGGGTTGATGCACCGCCCGACCCTCACCCTGAGGGGCCGCTGGAGGCTGATAGCGAGGCGCCGCTGGCTGAAACCCGGGCTGGGGCCCGGCCGGGTGCTGCGGCTCCTGCCGCGGCTGATACTGCGGCGCAGCCTGAACCTGGTGCGGAGGCGGAGATGGCGGGTGGTATTGCGGCGCAGGACGGCCCTGGTAAGGGGTGGGGCTCGACCGAGCACTCGCGTAGCTCTGAGGCTGCGGCGCGCGCGCCGGCCCCATCTCGTGTACGGGCGCGTCGTGTACCGGCGCGTGCTGCGCGGCGGGCGGCCGATCGAAGCGCTGCGCACTCGAGGGCGGCGTCGGCCGCGCCTCGCTCGCGCGCGGCGCACCACTTACGTGCTCGGCTCCGCGCGCCGCGACTATTCCCTGACCCGCGAACACTCCAGCTCTCGGGGTGGCTGCGATCGCAGGATGGCCGCCATTTGTCGCGGCTCGCAGCGATGAGTTGCCACGCGCCGACTGCTCCTGCTGCCGCTGAACCGGGGTCAACCCGAGGTGACGCTCGTGTTGCGCCGCCTGCTGCGCGGCGGTCGGACGTGCCTGCACTCCGCCTGCGCCACCATTGAAGCTCACACGCGTGATGTTGACGTTGTTCACCACGGTGCGGTTGTAGACGTTGGTGATGTTGGTGGTGTTGATGTTGGTCACGGAACGGTTGTAGTAGAACTGGCTGCCGCGCCAGTAGCCGCCCTGGTAACCGACGCCGGCGTAACCAAAGCCGTAATCGATGCCGCCGTAGAAACCGACGTGCGGTCCCCAGTAACCGGCATTCCACACGTACGCTCCCTCGACCCAGCCCCAGTAGCCAGGCGTCCACAGCAGACCCACCGCCGGCGCCAGCACCCAGGTGCCCGGCACCCAGTAATAGCCGTCGTCCCAGGCCCAGTATCCGGGCATCCAGATGTAGCCGGGCGCCGGACATGGCGGCTGCACATACACCGGCAGCGCCGGCGGTGCGATGTTGACCGACACACCGACGAACAACCCCGCCTGCGACACGACCGGCACAGCAGTGAATGCCAGGGCCACGATGAGCACGCGAATCAGGTTGCGCATGGGAGCCTCCTCTGGCTCTGACGGTGACCGATCGACACTGAACAGCGGCTGAATTCTGAACTGCAGCTGAATGTGCGAATGTCACGCGTCATTCCGTGCAACGCGCGCTGCCTACGCGGGTTGACCCCCCGGCGCAGCCGGCGCGGACAGCGCTGCGACTAGAACCAGTTGTAGTTGAAACTGATGCTGACGCGCTCGCGCGCCTCAAGGTTGGCCGGTACCTCGTGACGCAGCCAACTCTCGAACAGCACCAGCTGCCCGGTGCGCGCGCGCATCGTGACCCAGGCACGATTGCGGCGTTGCGCACCGCGTGCGCGCGGTGGTGCGGCCATGAAACGCTCGAGCCGCGGATCCTCGAGCTTCAGGCCCGGTGCGCCCGCGGGCACCGCGACGTAGTAGACGCCGCTGATGGTCGCGTGCGGATGCAAGTGCAGGCCTTGGACTGCGCCGCGTCCCATGATGTTGACCCAGCAGTCGGTCATGACGAGTGCGCGCGCACCGAGCGCGAACTGCAGCTCGCGCGCGAAGCGCGCGACGTGGCGGTCGAGCTCACGGGCGAGCGCGGCGAAGGTCGGCGACAGCCGCTGCATGCGGTGCGCCGAGCCGTAGGAGGTGTAGCCGTCGGGATAGTGGCGCGCCGACCAGCGGCGACCCGCGGCGTCATCGGTGCGCAACTGGCGGCACTCCTTGAGCAGGCGCGCATTCAGCGCACCCGCCCCGCGTGTGCGCAGCGACGCGCGGTACACCAGCGTCGGGAAAAGGAGCTCGATACTCATGAATGGCGCACGAGTATGGGGGGCGGTGCGTAACTGGTCTATGATCTGCGCGGTCGGCACTTTTGCGCGGACACGACGGGCTACACAATGGCATCCAGCACGCTCTCTTCCCCGGCCGCGGCCGTACGCACCGCCGCGCCAGAACTCATACCGCATTGGATCGGCGGGCAGGCCGTCGCGGGCGAAGGTGCGCGTCTTGCGGTGCTGAATCCCGCGACGGGTGCAACAGTGCGCGAGATCGCCCGCGGCGGTGTGGCCGAGGTCGGTGCAGCGGTGGCGAGCGCGCGCGCGGCATGGCCTGCCTGGTCCGCTACCCCGCCGCTGCGGCGCGCGCGCGTGCTCGCGGGCTTTCTCGCGCTCCTCAACCGCGAGCGTGACGCGCTCGCCGCCCTCATCACCAGCGAGCACGGCAAGGTGTTCTCCGACGCGCAGGGCGAGGTGTCGCGCGGCATCGAGATCGTGGAATTTGCCTGTGGCATTCCACAGCTACTGAAGGGTGACTTCACCGACCAGGTGTCCACCGGCCTCGACAACTGGACGCTGCGTCAGCCGCTCGGCGTGGTCGCCGGCATCACGCCCTTCAACTTTCCATGCATGGTGCCGTGCTGGATGTTTCCGCTCGCGATCGCCTGCGGCAACACCTTCGTGCTCAAGCCGAGCGAGCGCGACCCCTCGGCTTCGCTGTTCATGGCGCGCCTGCTGCAGCAGGCCGGGCTCCCCGCCGGCGTCTTCAACGTGGTACAGGGCGACAAGGCGGCGGTGGATGCGCTGCTCGATCATGGCGAGGTGCGTGCGGTGAGCTTCGTCGGCTCGACGCCGATCGCGCACTACATCGCGCAGCGCGGCGTCGCCGCCGGTAAGCGCGTGCAGGCGCTCGGGGGTGCCAAGAATCACATGGTGGTCATGCCGGACGCCGACCTCGAGCAGGCTGCCGATGCGCTCATCGGGGCCGCCTACGGCTCGGCGGGTGAGCGCTGCATGGCGGTGTCCGTGGCGGTGCTGGTCGGCGAGACCGGAGAGGCGCTGATACCTAAGCTCGCCGAGCGGGCGCGGCGGCTGCGCATCGGCAACGGCATGCAGAGCGATGCCGAGATGGGCCCGATCATCAGCCAGGCGGCCCTCGAGCGCATTCGCGGCTACATCGCCGACGGCGTCGCGAGTGGCGCGACCCTGGTGGTGGACGGACGGCGTCAGGTGCTGAGTGGTGCGCCCTTCACCGTCGCCGGTCACGAGCAGGGTTTCTGGCTGGGTGCCACGCTCTTCGATCACGTGACTCCGCAGATGCGCATTTACCGTGAGGAGATCTTCGGGCCGGTGCTCTCCTGCGTGCGCGTGCCGGACTTCGCCGCCGCGGTCGAGCTGGTCAACTCACATACGCTCGCGAACGGCGTGGCCTGCTACACGCGCGATGGCAACATCGCCCGGGAGTTCGGGCGCCGCATCGAGGTCGGCATGGTCGGCATCAACGTGCCGATCCCGGTGCCCATGGCCTGGCACGGGTTCGGCGGCTGGAAGAGCAGCCTGTTCGGCGACACGCACGCCTACGGCGAGGAAGGGGTGCGCTTCTATACCCGCCAGAAGTCGATCATGCAGCGCTGGCCGGAGAGCACGCCCAAGGGAGCGGAATTCACGATGCCGACGACCAAGTAGCACCGTTCGCACTATTGCCGCGCCGACTCTCGCGGCATACCGCTGAGCGCGCGCGCCACGCTCGCCGGACTCACCGGTTTGATCAGATGCTCGTCAAAGCCCGCCGCCTTCGCTCGCTCGCGATCTCGCGGCTGTCCATACCCGGTGACCGCGATCAGGCGCGCATCGCGCAGCTCTGGCACCCGTCGCAGTCGCCGGGCGACCTCGTAGCCATCGATCTCCGGGAGGCCGATGTCGAGCAGCACGACCTGCGCCCGGAACGGCACGGCGCGACGCAGCGCGTCCGCGGCGGAATACGCCCGCTCGACGGTGTGACCCTCGAGCGCCAGAAGCGCGGCGAGCGAGTCCGCGGCATCGCGGTTATCGTCCACCACCAGGATGCGCGCCGCGCTGGGGGCTTTTCGCACAGCGGGCTGTCCCGCGTGCGCGATCCGGCGCTCGATGAGCGGCAGTCGGATCTCGAACGTCGAGCCCTGCCCTGGCCCAGCGCTGCGCGCACTCACACTGCCCTGGTGCATCTCCACCAGACGTTTCACCACGGCAAGGCCGACGCCACCCTGCGAGCGATCCGGCGATCGGTCCCCCTGGACGAAGAGATCGAACATGCGCGGCAGCAGCTCCGGATCGATTCCCACTCCGGTATCGGAGATCTCGATCACCGCACTCGCGCCTTCGGCGCGAGTCTGCACGGTGATCTCGCCGCCCGGATCGGTGTACTTGGCCGCGTTCGTGAGCACATTGACCACGCACTGCATGAGACGCGCAGGATCAGCGTTCACGTACAGGGCCGGGTGCTCGGTCGCGTCGACCGCGACCAGCCGGTGGCGTTTCTCGCGCAGCAGCGGCTGCACTGCCTCGATCGCCGGCACGATGATGTGCGCGACTTCGAGCGGGCGGCGTTGCAGCTCGATCCGCCCCTGAGTCACGCGCGAGACATCCAGCAGATCATCGACGAGCCGTCTGAGCTGCGCGACCTGACGTTTCGTGGTCGCGATGGCACTCTCCACGCGCGGGTCCGGCACACTGAGGATCTTGCCGAGCAGCTCATTCGCATTGCTGATCGGCGCCAGCGGGTTGCGCAGCTCGTGCGCCAACATGGCCAGGAACTCGTCTTTGCGGCGGTCCGCTTCGCGCAGCGCGAGCTCCTGCTGCTGCAGCACCCGCTCGGTGCGCTTGTGAGCGGTGATGTCGATGAACCACACGAGCACCCCGTCACCGAAGCGAGCCACCAGGTTGAAGTACGTGCGCTTGGACGGGCCTGCGCCTTGACTCTGTGCCTCGACCGTCTGCATCGCTCCGGTCTCGATGGCGCAGACGTAGCTGTCGAAGAGCGCGGTCTTCTCCCAGGTGTCTGCTGAGCCCTCGGTGATACGACGGCCGCTGAGCTCGCGCAGCGGCTTGCCGATCATTTCCTGTGCCGGCCGATTGAGGTACACCCAGCGAAAGTCGACGATCCGATTCTTCTCGTCACGCTCGGCGGCCAGCAGGGTGAGGCCGGCGGGTGAGGCATCCAGCACGGTCTGAAAGCGAATCTCGCTCGCCCGCAACTCTGCGCGGATGCGCGCCAGCGCTAGCGACCCGCTGATCCGGGCGAGCAGCTCGCGCGCCAGGAACGGCTTGACCAGATAATCATCGGCCCCGGCCTCGAGACCTTCGATGCGCGATTCCTCTCCGGCGCGCGCCGTGAGCAGAATGAAGGGGACATCACGCAGGGCTTCATCCTCACGCACCGCTTTCAGGAGTCCGAAGCCGTCCAGCCGCGGCATCATCACATCCGACAGGATGAGGTCCGGCCGCGCACGCCGCGCAGCCGCGAGCGCCTGCTCGCCATCGGCGGCGAGCTCGAGCGTGTACAACGGTGCCAGCAGCCTGCCGACGTAAGCGCGGATGTCGGCATTGTCGTCCGCCAGGAGAATGCGCGCGCCGCCGTGCGCGCGCACCGGCGCAGCGGAGCTGGCCATCACGTCTTCGATCATGGCGCGGTGCGGCACGGTGTTACTCGCGGGTTCCGGCAGCCAGCGCAGCGCTTCCTGCACATACGCCTGCACACTCGTCGCCGTCGCGGCCGTCCCGCGCGGCGCCCTGATCCGCCCGGCAGGAAGGTGAGCCGTGCCAAATGGAATGCGAATGCGAAATGCCGTGCCGTGCCCGGGCGTGCTGGTGGCGTCGATCGTGCCGCCGTGCAGCCTCACCAGCTCGTGCGCCAGAGCCAGTCCGATCCCCGACCCTTCCTGCGTGCGCGCCCACGTGCACTCGATGCGATGAAAGCGTTCGAACAGCCGCGGCAGCTCGTGCTGCGGGATACCTGCGCCGGTATCGGCAACTTCGAGGACCGCATTGCCGTCCTCCTGTCGGAGATGTACCGCAACCTCGCCTGACAGGGTGAACTTGAAGGCGTTGGAGAGGAGGTTCAGCACGATCTTTTCCCACATCTCCCGGTCGAGATACACGGGCTCGGTGAGGTCCGCGCACCCGACCACGAAGCGCAACCCCGCCCGCTCGATGGTCGAGCGGAACGTGCTGGCAAGATCCCGGGTGAGCGCCGCGAGATCCGTGGGCTCGTAGGAGGCCTGGGCACGGCCCGCTTCGATGCGGGAGAAGTCGAGCAGGCTGTTGACGAGCTTCAGCAGGCGCAGCGAGTTGCGATGAGCGAGCTCGAGCTGCGCGCGCACCGGCGCCGATGTCGCCGGATCGGCGGCAGCCTCGGCGATGGGGCCCAGCATGAGCGTGAGTGGAGTGCGGAACTCGTGACTGACGTTGGAGAAGAAAATCGTCTTGGCGCGATCGAGCGCCCCCAGAGCCTCGGCCCGCTGCCGCTCGGCCTCGTAGCCCTGTGCATCCGCGAGCGCCGCGGCAAACTGCCCCGCCACCAGATCGAGGAACCCCCGGTAGGAGTCATCGAGCGGGCGGCGCGGGGATAGACCGGCCACCAGAACGGCGCAGGACTCGGACGAGCCTTGTCCCTGAATCGGCAGGACTGCCGCCTGGGTAATGAGTTGTTCTGGCCACAGCGGCGAGGCAATCAGCTCGGTGAGTGCCACGACGTGGGAGTCGTTGCGCCGCAGGGTATCGCCCAGCCGCCATTTATCAGCTTTCCCCAGCGACACCGTGGCGGGCCGCAGCCACTCGGGAAGTTCGCCGTGATGGCTGGCAAGCCTCGCCTCGGCAGAGGCCTTGTCGATCAGATAGAGACAGGCAAATGGCACATCGAGCAGGTCCGCGGCCAGCACCGCGATCAGGCGATCGCAGGCCTGCTGCACGGTTTCCATTCCCGCGGCGCGCGCCGCCAGATCCCGCAGCACCCGCAGGTGCCGCTCACCGATCACCCGCTCGGTGACCTCGGTGACCACGCAGAGCATGCCGGCGATGCGGCTCTCATCGTCATACACCGGACTGTAGGAGAAGGTGTGGTAGGTTTCCTCGGCAAACCCGCTGCGCTCGAGAAACAGCAGCAGCGCCTCGTCCCAGGTCGCCTGGCCGTGCTCGAGCACTTTGCTGATGCGCGGGCCGATATCCGGCCAGATCTCTTCCCAGACCTTGTCGGCTCTCGCGCCGAGCACCCAGTCGCGCCTGATGCCCACGGTCGGCAGGTAGGCATCGTTGCAGAAGAAGGTGAGGTCCGCTCCCCACAGCATCCACATTGCGTAGCGTGAATCCAACATGACACGCACGATGGTTTTGAGCGACTGCGGCCAGTGCTCGGGAGGCCCCAGTGGCGTCTCCTGCCAATTGAGTGCGCGCAAGCGCACTCCCACCTCGCCCCCGCCGGCAAGGAAATCGAGTGTTGGATTCATGGTGACGGCCGCGCGATGGGGGCAGTCTAGCCGCCCGCCGGACTTGTGCGCCGTAGGCGAAGTCTGATCGTGACGACGGTCCGGTCCGAGGCAAGAGAACCGGCGGCCGTGGTACAGGCCACGCCCGGTTTGACTTTAGGTTAGTATTTGCTTACCGTAAGTTATGACTTACGCAAAAGCGCTGCAGTGTTTGAGCGACCCCACGCGCCGTCGGGTGCTCGAAAAGCTGCGCTCGGGCCCGCAGTCAGTGGGGGTACTGGCACGAGGACTGCCGGTGAGCCGGCCGGCGGTGTCGCAGCATCTGAGAGTGCTGAAGGACGCGGGCCTGGTGGGCGATCGGTCCGAAGGCACGCGGCGCGTCTATTACATCGATCCGCACGGACTCGGCGAGTTGCGGCGCTGGCTCGATGGGTTTTGGACCGATGCCCTCGAGGCATTCAAGAACGAGGTCGCGGCCACCCACGCCGCGCAAGGGAGAAAGAAACCGTGAACCGCACGATTGAGATCGCCCCGGTCCGCAAGTCGGTGGTGGTGGAAGCGAGCCCGCCGCAGGCATTCGCCGCGTTCACCGCGGGTATCGACCGCTGGTGGCCGAAGAGTCACGGCATCGGCACCACCCCGATCTCCCAGTCGGTGATCGAGCCGTTCGTCGGCGGCCGCTGGTACACCCGTCACGAGGACGGCAGCGACGTCGTGATCGGACACGTGCGTGTCTGGGAGCCGGCGCAACGGCTGGTCGTTTCCTGGGAGATCAGCTCCGAGTGGAAGCCTGATCCACGGCCGGCCTTCACGTCGGAGGTCGAAGTGCGCTTCACGGCCGAGGCGGCCGGCCGCACGCGCGTCGAGCTCGAGCACCGCAACTTCGAGCGCCTCGGCGCAGCAGCCGGCGAGAAGATGCGCAAGGACGTCGATGGCGGCTGGCCGGCTATTTTGGACCTCTATGCGAAGGACGTCTTACGGGAGGAGAAGAAGTCATGAGCGAGTACCTGGTTCACTTGATTCCCGGCAGTCCCTTCTCGCGCGCAGCGCTCGCGGTGCTCGAGGAAAAGGGCGCCCCCTATCGGGTCGTGCCCGTCGCCTCCGGCCTGCGCTCACCGCAGCATTTGAGCCGGCATCCTTTCGGGCGCGTGCCCGTGCTCGAGCACGGCGACTTCACGCTCTACGAGACACAGGCGATTCTGCGCTACCTCGATCGCGTGTTGCCGGAGCCGGCACTGACGCCGGCCGATCCGCGGCGTGCGGCGCGCATGGACCAGGCGATGAACGTCAACGACTGGTACCTGTTCCACGGCGTCGCCAACGTCATTGCCTTCCAGCGCATCGTCGGCCCGCGGTTGATGGGACTCACGCCCGATGAGGCGGCGATCGCCGCCGCAATGCCCAAGGCGCGTACGGTGTTCGATGAGCTTGCGGCTCTGCTGGGTGAGCAGCGCTACTTCACCGGCGACTCACTCACCCTCGCCGACCTGCTGCTCGCTCCGCAGCTGGATTTCATGCAGCAGACCCCGGAATGGGAGGCGCTCGCGACAAGCCATCCCAACATTCGTCGCTGGCTCGCGCGGATGCAGGCGCGCCCGAGCTTCCTCGCGACAACGTGGGAAAAGGTCGCTGCCAAGGCGCAAGCGGCGACCGCAGCGCAGGCGACGACGCGCGCTGCTAGCGGCTAGCGCTCACCGGTCCCGGTGGGCGCGATTTCCGCGGGTGTCTCGAACTGCTGCTCCTCGGTGCTGCCGGCGAGCGCGCTGATCGAGGAGGTGCCGCCGCTCACTGCCTGGGTCACGGCATCGAAGTAGCCGGCACCGACCTCGCGCTGGTGCTTGGTGGCAGTGTAGCCGGCAGGCTCGGCCGCGAACTCGGCCTGTTGCAGCTTGACGTAGGCGGTCATCTGCTGCGCCTTGTAACCGCGCGCCAGCTCGAACATCGAGTAGTTGAGCGCGTGGAAGCCGGCGAGCGTGATGAACTGGAAGCGATAGCCCATGGCGGCGAGCTCGCGCTGGAACTTCGCGATGGTTGCGTCATCCAGCTTGCGCTTCCAGTTGAAGGACGGTGAGCAGTTGTAGGCGAGGAGCTTGCCGGGGAACTGCGCGTGGATGCCTTCGGCAAACTCGCGCGCCTCCTCGAGATCGGGCTTGGCGGTCTCGCACCACAACAGGTCGACAAAGGGTGCATAGGCGCGGCCGCGGGCGACCGCCTGCGCCATGCCGGCCTTGACCGTGAAGAAGCCTTCGCTGGTGCGGCCGCGCGCGCCGTCAACGAAGGGGCGATCGCGCTCGTCGATGTCGGACGTGAGCAGCGTAGCGCCCTCCGCGTCGGTGCGCGCGATGAGCACGGTCGGTACGTTGCACACGTCAGCTGCCAGGCGCGCCGCGACGAGCTTCGCGATCGCGTCCTGGGTGGGCACGAGCACTTTGCCGCCCATGTGGCCGCATTTCTTGGCGGATGACAACTGGTCCTCGAAGTGCACGCCCGCCGCTCCGGCATCGATCAGCTGCTTCATCAGCTCGAAGGCATTGAGCACCCCGCCGAAGCCCGCCTCGGCGTCGGCGACGATCGGCTTCAGCCAGTCGATGCTGTCATCACCCTCGGCGTGGCAGATCTCGTCCGCGCGCCGCAGCGTGTTGTTGATCCGGCGCACGACGTTCGGTACCGAGTCGGCCGGATAGAGCGACTGATCCGGGTACATCTCGCCGGCGAGGTTGGCATCGGCAGCCACCTGCCAGCCCGACAGATAGATGGCATCGAGCCCCGCCTTCACCTGCTGCATCGCCTGGTTGCCGGTGAGCGCGCCGAGCGCATTCACGAACGGCCTGTCAACCAGGTAACGCCACAGCTTCTCCGCCGTGAGCCGCGCGATCGAATGCTCGATGGCAATGGTGCCGCGCAGCCGCACAACATCCCGTGGCTCGTAACCGCGCGAGATCCCGCGCCAGCGCGGGCTGTCGCGCCAGGTGCGGCCGAGCTCTTCTGCCGTGGGGAGCGCTTTGGAAGGATTCATCGATCGCTTGCCCTCTGTCATGCGGAGACTGCTGACCGTCAGCTCAGCAGCTCATAGGCCGGGAGCGTCAGGAACTCATCGAAACTCTCGC
>Ga0318562_10001017_pt1 | contig 12630 bp, 14 predicted proteins | sample GRESIP066b5f18_FD_203688 | JGI IMG/M metagenome (GOLD analysis project Ga0318562, IMG submission 203688) | Tropical soil microbial communities from Luquillo Experimental Forest, Puerto Rico - GRE.SIPMG.066b5f18 | ecosystem: Environmental > Terrestrial > Soil > Tropical forest > Bulk soil...
ATGGTGCGGAAGTCCATCGCCAACGCCTTGCGCGCGAGCTCGGCCAATGCGCCGGCAATTTCAACCCCGGTCGGGCCGCCGCCTACGATAACGAAATTGAGGAGCCGCCGACGCTCCTCCACATCCGCCTCGATCTCGGCCTTCTCGAAGGCGATCAGAATCTTGCGCCTGAGCGCGGTGGCATCCTCAATCTTTTTGATGCCCTGCGCGTGCCGTTCCCATTCGTCATGCCCGAAATAGGCGTGGCGCGCCCCTGTGGCGAGCACCAGGAAATCATAGGTAACAGGATCGTTTCCGATCAGGACGCGTCGGCGCTCCACTTCAACGCCTGTGATCTTGGCGAGCATGACAGAGGTGTTCGCCTGGCCCCGCAGGATGGAGCGAATGGGAGATGCAATATCGGCGGGCGACAGCCCAGCGGTTGCAACCTGGTAAAGTAGCGGCTGGAAAAGGTGGTAGTTGTTGCGATCGATGACGATGACCTCGGCGTCCATGCGCGACAAGGCCTTCGCGGCCGAAAGGCCACCGAATCCGGCTCCGACGACTATGATTCGTGGCCGCCTCGGCTGATGCCATGTTTGGGTCACACGCGGGCTCCTTTCGATGTCGACGGCTCGATCCTTGAACGCTTGCGGGCATCGGCTCAGCGAGCTGCGGCGAACGGCTGCAAGTACATCTGCGCCGACGCGAGCATCGGCGCCTCGAGTCCATTATGTGAGCGAGGTCGACGAGGCGCACTTTGCCCAAATGTCCGCAATCGGCTCGAGCTCGGATCGAACGCCTTCGAACTGGCGAACAACGGCCATTCCGGCCGCATCAGGTCGGTCTTTTTCGCGGTGACTCGACGGCGCTGGCCACACTGTGTCTATCGCCGAGCGCCGTTTCGTTTTGGGCGTTGGTATCGTCACCGGTGATGAGCGCCGAGGCCTCCGCCGCCGGCGGTGGAAGAAGACCAGCTGTTCGAGCCGCTTTTCGGAGCGTTCGGACTATTCAAACACTCGCGCTTAAGCACGTTGTAACAGTTGCCCGCGCCCTGTGCTTGTGCGGGGATCGGCAACAATACCGGGAATGTGAGGGCCGATGCCAGACAGTCCGCCAGAGCAATGTTGACGAGACGACGAACCATGGTGCTTCTCCGTGAAACAAGTGCGCCCAAATTGGCTCACGCTCGGCTTCTTCGGGGGGCGCAAAGGAAACGTTACGCGTCCTGCATAACTCCTATGGAAGCTACACGCGTTCGTGATCTTCGGCGGCAAGTGTAATAAATGGATCGTCGCAGGCGAAGCATTGCGTAATGCAAGACCATTCCGAGACCTGAAGACGAGTGGGCATCGCGCCGGCGCGGTCAGCCGACGGTATACAGAACGACATTCCCTGGGGAAGCAGCCTCACTCGATACCTTCACTAGCAGCTTCAATTCCAGGCGGGCTGGGAGAAAGCTGGGAACGCACCAACCAAGGTTCACAAGTCGCCAGCAAGCTGACTATGAAGGGGAGCCCGGCGGAAGATGCTCATCTCGGCGTGCGAGAAATGATGCGCCTCGCGCAGATAGGCGGGCAGCCAGGTGCTCGTGCCCCAGAGATAGGAGAGCGTCGCGATCTCGATGAGGGGGATCGGCGCGAGGTGAGGCGAGCCGAACGCCTTGCGTATCAAGGTGAAGGTTCCGTCGCGCACTGCCGGCGTGCGCCCTTTGGCGCCGGCCTGGATGAAGGTAAGCACGAGCGGCAGTCCGATCGCGAGGTTCAGGAAGGCGAGCGCCCAGAGCGAGTCGCGCCAGCCGAACTGGGTCATCAGGAAGGTCACGATTGGATAGCCCGCGGCGAGCCCGATGCTGACTCCGAGCGAGCTCGCGGCATTCGGCTTCACCCGCGAACCGATGGGTCTACCTGCAGGGTTGGCGGAACGGCCTTTCAGCCATTTTCCAGCAAGGGTGAGACTGGACTTGCTCTCTGTCATCCGGCAAAACGGAGAGCGAGAAACCGGCTCCCCAGGACGCTCCCATGCCAGCGCTTGCTCATGCTTTGCTGGCGGCGCTGAAGGACCGCGGCACTCACGAAATTTTCGGCATTCCCGGCGATATTGTGCTGCCGCTGTTCAAGGTCATCGAAGAAAGCAATATCCTGCCGAATTTCACGCTGAGCCATGAGCCGGCGGTTGGTTTCGCGGCGGACGCGTCGGCGCGCTATCACGGCGGCCTCGGCGTTGCGGTTGTGACCTATGGCGCCGGCGCCTTCAATATCGTCAATTCGATCGCGGGTGCCTATGCGCAGCGCTCGCCGGTGGTGGTGATCGCAGGCGCACCAGGCGCGGGCGAGCGTACCAGTGGCTTCCTGCTGCATCACCAGGCGCGCACCGTCGATACGCAGCTTGCCGTGTTCAAGGAAATCACCTGCGATCAGGCGGTGCTGACCGATCCCGTCACCGCATCTACACAGATCGCACGGGTGTTGCGCAGCGCTCGGGAAATGTCGCTGCCGGTCTATCTCGAATTTCTTCGCGACATGGTCGCGGCCGAGGTCGAGTCTGTCGTTGCGCTGCCGCCGCGGCACGCCGATGCAGGCGCGCTCGCCGAATGCACCGACGAATCCTCGAGCGCATCGAAGCGGCCGCCGCGCTGGTCGCGATGGTCGACGTCGAAATCCGACGCTATAGCGTCGAGGACAAATAGCTGCTTTGACGCGCAAACTGAACCTCCCGCTGGTGACCACCTTTATGGGGCGCGGACTTCTCGAACATGCCCCCGATGTCGTCGCTCGCGTTGACCAACGGGAAGCACGGGCCGCATTTGAGGTCCATGAGGAGCATCGTGGGTACGTGCGGGCCACCCGCTCGCATTGCCTTTGGCACGACGCGGTGCTCGCCCTCCAAGCCTGAACGGGCGGATCACTGTGCGCGAGCCACTGGCGACGTAGCAGGCCGATCCCAAAGCTTCCGCGTGACAGGACCCCTTCATTCATCCGCTGATAAAGCGTCATCGTCCGGGGGCCGCGGCGATCGCGCCCGGATTGGCGCTCTTGAGCAGCCACCAAGTCCCTCGGATCAGCGCTTCGCGCGATGCGCGGTATCGCCGATGCCGACGATCGCCCGTGCCCGGCGAGGCGGCGCTCGCGCCGTAGCATGTTTCGCAGGCGCGCCCACATGATGAGACGGCTCCCGCCTGGGCGAGCCTCGCATCGGCGAGGCTGGCAATGCCTCACATGCTCACCTCGACGCCGGGCTCGCCGCGCCGCATCTCGCCGATGATCGCGGCATGCCCGTAGCCCGCCGCGACGATCATCCGGTGCAGGGCCGCGGCTCGCGCCGCGCTGCAGGCGATGAGAAGGCCGCCCGAGGTCTGCGGGTCAGTCAAAAGGTGGCGCTGCCAATCGGGCATGGACTCCGGCAGGGTGATAGCGGCGCCATAGCTCTGCCAGTTCCGCCCCGAGGCGCCGGTCACGAAGCCCTGCTCGGAAAGCGCGCGCGCTTGCGGGAGTAGCGGCAGCGCCGTCGCATCGAGATGCAGCCGCAGGCCCGAGCCGCGCGCCATTTCGAGCCCATGGCCGAGCACGCCGAAGCCGGTGACGTCGGTCATGGCGTGGACTTCGGCGTCCGCCGCGAGCTCGCTGCCGATCCGGTTGAGCAGCGTCATCGTCGCGATCATGTCGGCATAGTCGGCCGCCGGCAGGGGCCCCTTCTTGAACGCGGCCGAATAGACGCCGACACCGATGGGCTTCGTCAGGATCAGTCTGTCGCCTTCGCGGGCGTCGCAGTTGCGCCGCACGGCCCGCGGATGGCAGACGCCATTGACCGCGAGGCCGTAGATGGGCTCGGGCGTGTCGATCGAATGTCCGCCCGCTACCGGGATCCCGGCGGCGGCGCAGACCTCCCGCCCTCCGGTGAGGATCTCCCGCACATCGGCCGGATCGATCTTGCCGAGCGGCATCCCGAGAATGGCGAGAGCAAAGACCGGCTTCCCGCCCGTCGCATAGACGTCCGAGATGGCATTGGTCGCGGCGATTCGCCCGAAATCACGGGGATCGTCGACCATGGGGGTGAAGAAATCGGTGGTCGAGATCAGGCAGGTCTCGCCGTCGATCCGCCACACGGCCGCATCGTCTCCGGTCTCAGTCCCCACGAGGAGATTGGGGAAAGCGTTGTTTGCCGGCGTGCCGGCGAGCAGGGTTTCAAGCACGGCGGGCGACAGCTTGCAGCCGCAGCCGCCGCCATGGGCCATTTGGCTAAGACGCATCTTCGTGGAAGACATGGCGTTCCGCTCCTTTGTGAGGGCTTGGTGAGGCATGGTCGGCGTGAAGGGGACAGGCGGGCGAAGCGGCGCCGATGCGTGCCGCCGGATTAGCCATGCGCGACGCCTGCGGCGTCGCTCCGCCGAGCGGCGGCGCCTCGTTCGTGCCGCTCATGGAGAGGCGGGTCGGCAAGGCTTCGATCCTGAGCATGCGGCGCAGCCGGCGCGAGAAGGCATCGACCGTCATCGACAGGAGCGCCGTCGCCGTGATCAGCACGAGCACGACATCCATCCTGAGCTCGGCGATCGCGCCGTCGACATAGTATCCGAGCGTCGCGACGCCGAGGAGGCCGAAGATCGCGCTCTCGCGCAGGATGATCTCCCAGCGATAGAGGACATAGGCGAGGAACTGGCCGTAGAGGCGCGGCACCACCTCGTAGAAATAGAGGTTGAGGCCGCGCGGCGCGTCGAGCCGGTAGTCGAGCGTGTCGGCATGCCGGCCGAGGAGGTAGCCGATGACGGCGCCGTTATGCACGGCGAGCGCCAGGATCGCCGGCAGCATCGAGGCGCCGAGCGTCTGCAACAGCACATAGGCGACCATGTATTCGGGCGTCGAGCGCACGACGACAAGGAGGATGCGGCCTATTGGTCGCCCCACAGGGCCGGCGAAGCGGCGCGAGACCAGCGGAAAGAGCGCGAGCGCCAGGATGGCAGTCAGCACCAGGGCGATCTGCGACAGGATCAGGGTCTGCGCGACACCGGGCAGGATTTGCCGGGTCGAGATGTTCCAGGCCCAGCGGCCGAGAACGACCCACGTCCCTTCCGCCATGAGATGCTCGTCGCGCAACGGGGCCGGCACGATGTCGTGGCCGAGGAAGCGCCCGAGATTGGCGAGCCATGAGCCGCCGCCGGGCCCCGACGGCAGGACGAACGGGCTGCAGGCGACCAGGAAGGGGATCGTGATCGGACGGGCCCAGAGGCGGCGCGTGCCGATCAGCGCATAGAAAGCAAACATCAGCGCGGCTGCCTGCGAGTAATCCCCCTGGCGGAAATAGCTTTCGAGATCGAAGCCGATGGTCGGCAGGCCGATGAAGCCGAGCACCAGCGTCGAGCGGAGCCCGCATTCGAGCCGGTAGCGGGTGTAGTCGCCGAAAGGGCCGGCGAGTTCGGGCAGGCGCGCATAGACGAAGGCCGAAATGCCGGAGGTTCCCGCGGGCAGCACGCGCATGGCGGCGAGATCCGCCTCCTCGAAGAGCTCCGAGAAGACCTTGGCGAAGATGCCCGTATAGGGCATCGCGATGGCGAGCACGCCGGTCGCCGGGCTGAGGCCGAAGACCTGCATCAGGAGGAGCGCCCAGAACAGCTCGTGGATCGAGCGCAGGAAGGCCGCGATCACGCGGACGGCCCGCAGCCTCGCGTAGAACAGCGCGAGCGCGAAGCCGAGGCTTGCGCCGACGGCTACACCCAGGATCGCGAAAGCCACCGTATTGGCGAGGCTACGCGCTCCCACGGCAACGAGGTCGGGCTGGACGAGCCCGTGCAGCAGGCGCAGCAGCTCGGCCCAGGGATCGAGCGCGCTGATTGTCACATCCGCGAGCGCCAAGGCGAGGAGCGCGGTGGCGAGGAAGCCGAAGCTGATGCGGGCATAGCCGAAATGCCGGATCGCGACCGCCGCCATGGCTCAGGCGCCCGCGTAGAAGGGCGCGAGATCCTGCGCCGCGACTTGGCGCGACGAAGCGTCGAGAGCGATCCGGCCGCGCTCGATCACGATGATGCGGGTCGAGAAGGAAAGCGCGAGCGCGACGTCGTGCATGGCGAGCACCAGCGTCTCATGGCGTTCGATTATGAGGTCGAGGATCGACCGCGCCTGGACGCCGTCGAGGGCGGAGAGCGGCTCGTCGCCGATCACGACGGGCCGCCCGTTATAGAGCGCGCGGGCGACCGATATGCGCTGCTGCTGGCCGCCGGACAGCGTGCCGGCTCGCTCGAACATCTTGTCGGCGAGCCCGACGAGATCCAGAAGTTTTCCCACATCGGCCTTGTCCCGCCGGCCCGGAACGGCGAGCGCCCGCAGGTTGGCGAGGGTCGAACGCCGGTCGAGGCGGCCCATATAGACATTGTGGAAGACGCTGAGCGGGCGCACCAATGCGGCGGCCTGCGGAATGAGGGCCGAGCGGCCCGCATGGCCCGCATAGAGAAGATTGAGCAGCGTCGATTTGCCGGCTCCCGACCGGCCGAGCACGGCGACCCGTTCGCCCGCCGCGATCGAGAGGTTGATGTCGTGCAGCACGGCGCGACCCGCATAACCGAAATTCGCTTTGCGCAATTCGAGGCCAGACATCTGCCGCATCAGTTCAGCATGCCAGACGCCTTGGCGACGTCTCCGATCGGTGCGTAGGCATCGTTGCTCGATGGTATGAAGCGCGAGCGGCCGAAAGCCGCGAGGACGGCCTTGTCGTCGATGGCGAGCAGCGTCTCTCTGACCTTGTCCTTGAAGCCCGCGCCGAAGGTCGCGTCCACGTCACCGCGGATGGTCCACTGGTAGTCAGGGAAAGGCGGCGTCTCCCAGATGACGGAGACCTTCGTCTCGTCGATCTTGCCGGATTTGCGGTCCAGGTCCCAAACCGCATAGTCGATCGCCCCGACCTCATAGGCGCCCGATTGCACGAGCTGTATCGTGCGCGAGTGATCGCCCGAAAATCCGACCCGCGCGAACACCTCTTCGGGAGAGCGGCCGAAGGCCTCGCGGATATAATGATCCGGCATCACGCGGCCCGAGGTCGAGGCGCGCGCGCCGAAGGTGAAGGTCTTTCCGGCGATGTCCTTCGGGAATGCCGCCGAGGGCTTGAGGCCGGTCGCCGCATTGGCGATGAAGTAGCTCTTGAAATGATCGTCTTCCGCGCCTTGGGCGATGGCCTCGGCACCAGGCGTGGACGCCCTCGCCTGGACGCCGGTGAAGCCGCCGAACCAGGCAAGCTCGACCTGCCCGTTGACGAAGGCGGTGACCGCAGCGGGATAGCTCTTCACCGGCACATATTTCACCGGCACGCCGAGCTTCGCCTGCAGATATTCGGCGACCTTCGTGAAGCGCTCGACGAGGCGCGTCTCGTCCTCGTCCGGTATGGCGGTAAACACGAAGCTCGGTTTTTCCTGGGCGCTCGCCGCACCCGCCATCACAATCACGGCCATGGCCGCCAGGATCTTCGGAATTCTCATCTGTCTCCCGCCCGCTGACTGCGCCGCATGTCTTTCCGGCCCGTGCCCATGTTTCGTGGCGCGCAGCCCAATCGATACAGAGCCTAGCCTTCAAGAATTCGTGATGGCCGGGAATAAATCCCGCGGAGGCCCGCGACAGACGCCGCCGGCGATCCCCGGCGTGTAAAGAAACGGCCGCTCGCAGCGTAGTGCTTGGCGACCAGGGCGATTGCCGAAACGGACGAACATGATCGAAGAGCGCATCTCAACCGAACGACGCCTCTCGCTGGGGCTCGGCCTCACCAATGAGTGCAACCTCGCCTGCTCCTTCTGCTACCGCGACCCTTCGCGCGTCGATCGCCTGACGCCCGACCAGGTCCACAGCGTCGTCGAGCGCCTGCCCCTGCGCTCGATCAATCTCGGCACGGGCGAGAACGGCATGCACCCGCAATTCAGTGCAATCGTCTCCTGGCTGCGCACACAACCCCTCAAGCTCACCATCACCTCGAACGGGCATTCGATCGCGACCCTGCCGGACGAGGACATCAAGGCCTTTGCGGATGTCGAGTTCTCGCTCGATTACCCGACGCGCGAGGAGCAGGACGCGCAGCGCGGCGCCGGCAATTGGGACCTCGTGCACGAGCAGGCGTCGCGCTGTCGCAGGCTCGGCGTCGGGGTGACGATCATCGCGGTGATGATGAAGACGAACTACGATCGCCTCGCCGACATCGCCGAGATCGCGAAGGGGTTCGACGCCCCCTTGCGCATCAACGTGTATCAGGCCGTGCGAACCGACACTTTCGCGCTGAGCTATGACGAATACTGGACCGGCTTCGAGAAGCTCTTCGAGCGAGTCGATGTCATCGCCATCGGCGAGCCGCTGGTAAGCGCCATGGCCGGGATGCCGCCGCGAGCGGGCGGCTGCGGCGTCTCGACGGTTCGGGTGACTCCGCGCGGAACGGTGCAGCCCTGCGTCTATTGGCCGGGCAACGGCGCTCCGCTCGACACCCTCTTGCAGGACGGGCGAGATGTGGTCGCGACGCAGCCCTTTGCGGACGCACGCTCGCTTCCCGAAGCCTGCCGCCGCTGCGCCTTCGAACAGAGTTGCGCGGGAGGCTGCGCCGGCCGGCGGCGCCTGCACAACAGGCTCACGGATCCCGACGCCTATTGCCCGGTCACGCGCGGGGAGTTCCGCCGCCTCGAGGTCAGGATGGCAGCCTCGCGCGATCTGCCGAAGCTCGAAAGCGCCTGCACGACGATCGTCATGGCGCGCTGAGACGCTAGGCCCGCAGCTCGGGCCTTCGCGATTTGCCGAGTTCTACCAGAACAGAGTGAAAGCCATGCGTATCAATCCTTTCACCGATCTCCTCGCCTTTCTAACTGGGCCAATCTACGGCGAGCCGGGCTTCATGGTGGTGCTGTACTGGATTGTCGCGCTCGCGAGCCTGGCGATCGCGGTGACCGCGGCGCGGCGCCTGCCCGGCCAGTCGGACGGCGTCCAGATCACGCGCTTCGTCATGCGCTTCATCATCGGCAGCATGTGGTGGCAGCAGGCGCTCTGGAAATACCCGACCGATCTCGGCGGGCTTCGCTACTGGACCGAGCAGATGGCGCGGCATGCCGCCTTCGAGGCCCATGGCGCTTTCGTGCAGAACGTCATCCTTCCCTATTTCACGCCGATTGGCGTCGGCGTGTTCTTCATTGAGCTTGCCATCGGCATCTCGCTGATGATCGGCCTCTTCACCCGGCTCAGCGCCCTCGGCGGGGCTCTGTTCATCGCCAATCTCTGGCTCGGGCTCTATCGGGTTGATAGCGAATGGCCCTGGAGCTACTTCCTGCTCATCATGCTGCTCGTGATCTTCTCGGTCGAAGCCTATGGCCGCTCGCTCGGTTGCGATGCGCTCATGCGGGGCGACAAAGCGATCGGGATGCGGGTCCCGAAATGGCTCCTGCGCTTCACCTGAAGAGCCTAGCGATATTTCAATCCTTCGGCAGCGAGCCCGCACTGCGAAGGCTATGCTCGCGAAGCTGCGCGGCCCGTCCGGCCACCCGCACGCCAAGCGGCGCGCATCGCGGATTTGAACCGCCTGCGCTTCTCCTCACGGCAGGCCGGCCGGGAACTCGCCATGCCGCCCGCCTCCCTCGATCAGAGGGCGCCAATAATCCTCGAATACCAATCCTCATGATGAGTAACCTATGGCCCAGTCGCGGCGGGCGATGGACATGATTTTCCCGGGCTGATTGATGAGGGTATTCCAGGCATAGCAACAGTGATCGACGATGTCGTCGAAGGATTTGAAGGTGCGGTTTGACAGCCAGTTTTGCCGCATGAACTGCCAGATGTTTTCCTGGCTGTTGAGTTCAGGTGCGCGCGGCGGCAATGGCACAAGCGAGATGTTGCTTGGCACCTTGAGCTCCTTCGCCCCGTGCCAACCGGCTTGATCGAGGATGAGAATGCGGGGCCGCGAGCCTTTTCTGGCCGAGCGATAGGTGAGCTTGTTCTTCTGGCCAACCCGCATCTCATCTTGGAACCACACCTCTACCGGCGTCTCTGGCGCAAGCTTGGCGCGAATGTCCGCTTGAAGTGGACCCCCGAAAAAAGGACCAGGGCTTAAGTTGGAAGATGGGCCGCTGCGTTGCTAAACGGAGCGGATGATGACGAGAAAGACGAGACGGAAGCTTGATGCGCAGCTGAAGGCGAAGATCGCCTTGGAGACGGTGCGCGAGCAAGCAACGGTAGCGGATCTGGCCCAGCGCTATGAGGTGCATCCGAACCAGATCTATGCCTGGAAGAAGCACCTTCTGGAGCAGGCGGCGCGCGCCTTCGACGCCGGCGGGTGATCCGCTTCAACGAACAAGGGCCTGACGGCCTCATCAACATTCCGTCCCGCGGTGGGCCATCGAAGCTCAACGAGACACATCGGGCGTTTCTGGCGCGGACCTTGGCATGATGGCCACGGTCGGCCGCAAACGCGCCATCGCCAAATTGGCGAGGCTGAGGCTTTGGGGCGCTCCGGCTCATTACTTTGGAGCATTGCGCATATTTACTTCCTGATCGGCTTCCGCAACCGGCTCGCCGTCGTCTTGAACTGGAGCTGGAACTACGTCACCTTTCACCGCGGTACACGGCTGATCACCGGCCCGGAACCCGAGACCACACCGAGATGGTTTCCGGCTCTGCTCCTTTGGGATTCCAGACATGCACCGCGAATACGATCGAGTCGCGCCGCGGATTGTCGTCGAATACGACCTCAACGGGGGTGTTCGAAAGGATGCCGCCATCCCAGTAAAGTTCACCGTCGATACGCGCGGCCGGGAAGGCCGGCGGCAGCGCACCTGAGGCGATCACATGCTTTGCGGTGATCTTGAGGTCCCGGCTATCGAAATAGCGCATCTCGCTCGTTCCCACATTGGCCGCCCCGACCGTAAGACGAGCGGCACCACCCTCGGTGAGCGAGAAATCGATAAGGTCTTCGAGGGTCGCCTCGAGCGGGCGCATTGAATAATAGCCCGCAGTTTTGGATGTGAGCGGTATATGTGGACCGAGCAATGCTAACGGGTTTGCCTCAAAGAAACCGCCAATGCCTGCGGAGATCGTCGCCCAATTGCGCAGGACAGGGCCGAGCAGCGGCAATTGGGCCAGCGCCTCGACGGCTGGGCCGTGCTCGACCGTCCTCCAGAACTGCCTTAGCTTCGTGAGCCTGTCCTGCGGTTTGTTTCCGGCGATAAGGCTGGCGTTGATCGCCCCAATCGACGTACCGATCACCCAATCAGGCTCAATGCCGGTCTTGTGCATCGCCTGATAGACACCTGCTTGGTAGGCTCCAAGGGCACCGCCGCCCTGGAAGACGAGCACGATCTGCCCAGCGCCCAAATCGGGACAATGCGAGGCGCGATTGCTAACCGGCACTTCAAGTTTCACATCGTGACGCTTCTGCTTGGTGGTCGTATCAGGGCTCCCGTTGAGCTAAATGCGAAGCGATAACTGATAGGCCGGATGCGAAGGTCCTTCGTGGCAAGGTCGGCGGCGAGGAGATAAGTTGGATAAACCGGTCCGAATATTCCGCAACCCCGCGGAAGAGTTCACCAACTAACCGTCCGCAACGCCTGCGCTGCGTAAGGGTTTGAGGTGGGTTCTCAACATCTCAGATATCGAGTACCGATCAGGTGGCCGATCAACACGACGAACCCGGCGGCGAGCGGATACCAGGTTGCCACGAAGAGCCCGCTATCGTCCGCGCAGTTCGCGGCATAGAACGTCGCAGCGATGCCGCTGGCGCCCAATCCCGCCACGGCCCCAGCGAGACCAGGCCGCGTCGGTGCCCCTGCCGCAAGGCGAGCAGAGGTAAGCCAGGGGACCGACTGCAAGGAACGGGATCAGCGTCAGGCAGAAGCGCGCATTCGAGCCCACGAGGCGCACCGCCCAAGTCGAAGCGGGCGTCGTGATCAACTCGACAATACGGCGAGCCCCAGCAGGACAGGCGCCACGGCAAGTGCATGCGCCCAGAAACGTGATGGCGCACCAGGCTGCCCCATCCGCGGGATCAGCCCCGTCGCGGCGACGGCCAGGCTCAGCGTGACCACGAATTTGAATAGGAAACGCACAGTCTCGAGCGCATGCCCGATATCGGGACGAAATCCCATCCCCAGGAAGAAGGCGACGCCCGCCGCGACGCTGCCGAGCGCCACGGCAAACGCGAAGCTCCGTCCCAGCCCGATCGGCGGCTCGTGTCACGTTGCGCTTAATCGTGAGATGCCGCAGTGAGCATCTTCAATAAGTTATCGCTGCACTTAATCTGAGACACTGCACTTAATCGTGAGAATTTCGCTTGGTCGATTGCGCTTAATGTGAGATTCCTCTCTCGCTCATCGAACTGAGATTCGGATCATGAGCGAGACCGAGACCGACCCCGAAGACGCGGCCAATTGGGAAGAAGCGTGTCGGCGCGAGGACGCCGTTCGTAAATTTGTCCTGCGTCGGGATGACAACCGAAAGAGCCCGACCGTCAAGGAGCGTCGATCTGAGCAGAGGGTTTGACAAGGGCTGCACCGCTAACCTCATCGTCCCGTGTTTCGATGACGCCGTCCGTCGGCTCAGCCTTCGACCGCTCCAGCGGCGGCGCCTCGTTCTGCCAATATCAATCCGCCCTGCCCTTCTCGCCGCCGTCCCAATCGTCATCGATCGAGGGCCAGACGCGATAGAAGTCCTTGAT
>Ga0318562_10001018_pt1 | contig 12624 bp, 11 predicted proteins | sample GRESIP066b5f18_FD_203688 | JGI IMG/M metagenome (GOLD analysis project Ga0318562, IMG submission 203688) | Tropical soil microbial communities from Luquillo Experimental Forest, Puerto Rico - GRE.SIPMG.066b5f18 | ecosystem: Environmental > Terrestrial > Soil > Tropical forest > Bulk soil...
AACACATTGTTGCCGATGACGCAGATCGGCGGCGAGGTCATCGGGGCGCGAGTGCTGAGCTTGCGCGGCGCGCCGGCATCGCTCGCCGCGGCGAGCGTCATCGTCGACGTGCTTGCCCAGGCCGCAACGCAATTCCTGTTCGCTCTCATCGGCCTCGCGACGCTCGGCGCGATGGGCCGCGGCAGCGCGATCGGGGAGACTGTCGCGGTCGTGATCGCAGTCGCCATTCCGGCGCTATGTGGATTCTATCTGGTGCAACGGCCGATCGGCCAGAGCATCGTCAAAACGATGCTGGTGCGGGCCGTCGGCGAACGCGAGTGGCTCCCTTTCGGAGCGATCGACGCGCTCTATTCCCGGCTGGGCTCGATCTATGCCAATCGGGCCGGGCTTCTCACGGCGACCGCGATCCACATGACAGTGTGGCTCTTCGGTGCGCTCGAGGTCTGGGTGATATTGGCCGCGATGGGGTTCCCGGCGAGCTATCCCGAAGCGCTGGTTATCGAAAGCCTCATGCAGGCGGTCCGCGGCGCCGCCTTCGCAATCCCTGGCGCGCTCGGTGCTCAAGAAGGCGGTCTCGTCGCGATTTGCGCGATATTCGGCGTGCCAGTCCAGGCTGCGATCGCGATGTCGTTGATCAAGCGCGTCCCCGATCTCGTCTTCGGAGTGCCGAGCCTCGTGGGCTGGCAGATGCTCGAGGGCGGATTGCTCGTTGCTCGCCACTCCCCTGCCGAAAGCCATCGGGGCGAATGATGGCAAGCGCAGCGGCATTGATCTGCCTGCTCATTGCCGCGGTTGGATGCCTGTATCTCGTCTTCGCCGCTGTCCTCGCCGCAAACTTCGCGAGAAGGGCTCCATTGGAACCGGCATGGTCGCCTGCGGTGACCATCCTCAAGCCGCTTAACGGCGATGAGCCAGCCCTCTTCGAGAACCTTTCGTCCTTCTGCGCTCAAACCTATTCCGCGCCGGTCCAGCTGGTCCTCGGCGTGCACGACGAGAAGGATGACGCAATCCCCGTGGTCCAACACCTCAGGGCGTCATTTCCCGGTCAGGACGCAGGTCTTGTCATCGATCGGGCGGTGCACGGGACAAATTTGAAGATTTCCAATCTGATCAACATGATGCCGGCGGCCCGGCACGAGTGCATCGTGCTCGCCGACAGCGACATCTGTGTGCCCGCGGACTATCTGTCGCGCGTCATCGCGGCTCTCGACCAGCCCGGTGTCGGGGGCGTCACCTGCCTTTACCATGGCGTTCCCGTTGCCGGATTCTGGTCCAGATTGTCGGCGCTCGCCATCGACGGGCATTTCCTTGCGAATGTGCTGGTCGGTCTGCGGCTCGGTCTCGCCAGGCCATGTTTCGGGTCGACGATCGCCTTGCGCCGCAGCCATCTCGATGAGATCGGCGGTTTCGAGGCATTTTCGAATTGTCTTGCCGATGATTATGCGATTGGGGCCGCCTTGCGGCGAAAGGGGCTCGGGGTCGCTATTCCGCCGTTCCTCGTCGGGCATAGCTGCCACGAAGCGTCACTGTCGGAATTGTGGCGACACGAACTGCGCTGGGCGCGGACCATTCGCACGGCGGATCCGGCCGGATATGCCGGTTCGCTGGTCACGCACCCGCTCGCTTTCGCTCTCCTGGCATGCGTGGCCGGAACGCCCGCGATCGGCTCGGCCCTCGCGATTCTTGCCATCTTGTGCCGGATTGTGCTTTTGCAGGTGACGACACACAGCCATGGGCTCGCCGCGCCCCCATATTGGCTGATCCCGATCCGTGATCTCTTCTCGTTCGTGGTGTTCCTTTGGAGCTTTTGCGGACGGGATCTTACTTGGCGAGGTCGGAGTTACCATGTGCGGGCCAACGGCACCTTGACCACGGATGAAGGGGCGAAGCCCTCATGATGCGAACGCTCTTCTTGCAGGCCCCCTCCTTCGACGGCTTCGACGGCGGCGCCGGGTCGCGTTATCAGGCCAAGCGCGAGATTGCCTCCTTTTGGTATCCGACCTGGCTCGCCCAGCCGGCGGCCCTCATCGAAGGGTCGAAGCTCATCGACGCGCCGCCGCACAAGATCGGCATCGAGGCGGTGGTCGGGCAAGCGCGCGACTATGACCTCGTCGTGTTGCACACCTCCACGCCTTCCTTCGCGAGCGACGTGAAGACGATCGAGGCGATGAAGGCCGCCAATCCCGGGCTCAAGGCTGGGCTGATCGGGGCAAAGGTGGCGGTCGAGGCCGATAAGAGCCTCGAAGCCTCGCCGCTGATCGACTTCGCAGCGCGCAACGAGTTCGACTTCACCATCAAGGATGTGGCCGACGGACGGGATCTGCGGACCATCAAGGGCTTGTCCTGGCGCAACAGCGACGGCGTGATCGTGCACAACGCCGAGCGGCCCATCGTCGAAAATATGGACCTGTTGCCCTTCGTCACCCCGGTCTACAAGCGTGACCTGCAAATCGACAACTATTTCATCGGCTATCTGAAGCACCCCTACATTTCGTTCTACACCGGACGGGGCTGCAAATCGCGCTGCAGCTTCTGCCTCTGGCCGCAGACGGTCGGTGGGCACCGCTACCGTACCCGCAGCGTCGGCCATGTGATCGACGAAATCCGCTGGGCCAAGGCCGCGTTTCCCCAGGTGAAGGAGTTCTTCTTCGACGACGATACCTTCACGGATGACGCGCCGCGGGCCGAAGAGATCGCGAGAGAGCTCGGCAAGCTCGGCGTCGTCTGGTCGTGCAATGCCAAGGCCAATGTGAAGCGCTCGACCCTGAAGATCATGCGCGACAACGGCTTGCGACTGTTGCTCGTCGGCTATGAGAGCGGCAACCAGCAGATCCTGCACAACATCAAGAAGGGCATGCTGATCGACGTCGCGAAGCGCTTCACTAAGGATTGCCACGAGCTCGGGATTGTCATCCACGGAACCTTTATCCTCGGTCTGCCCGGTGAAACTTCCGAAACGATCAAGGAGACGATCGAGTTCGCCAAGGAGATCAACCCTCACACGATTCAGGTTTCGCTCGCAGCGCCCTATCCCGGCACCTTCCTGCATAAGCAGGCGCTGGAGAATGGGTGGCTCGACGACGCCAACGCCGAGCTTGTCGATGCCCACGGGGTGCAGATAGCGCCGCTGCATTACCCCCATCTTAGCCACTCCGAGATCTTCCATTCGGTGGAGGAATTCTATCGGCGCTTCTATTTCCGGGCTCCGAAAATCGCCTCCATAGTCGGCGAGATGGTGAGGAGCCCTGAGATGATGAAGCGCCGCTTGCGGGAGGGCGTGGAGTTCTTCCGCTTCCTCAAGGAGCGTCGCGAGGTCGCGCACTGAGTGAGGCAACTCGTCGTCACGGCCGACGATTTCGGCTTGGCCACCGCGGTCAACGACGCGGTCGAGAAGGCGCATAGGGACGGCATTCTGAGTGCGGCAAGTCTCATGGTCGGCGCGTCGGCGTCGGCGGACGCCGTCTTGCGCGCGCGGCGCCTTCCGCACCTGCGCATCGGGCTGCATCTCACATTGGTCGAGGACCGGCCAGTGTTGCCGCCCGCCGAAATCCCGGATCTCGTCGACAAGGCCGGCCGCTTGCGCAATGACCTCGCGGCCTATGGCGTCGCTATCATGGCCATGCCCTCGGTTCGACGGCAATTGCGTGCCGAGATCAGGGCGCAGTTCGAGGCCTATCGAGCGACCGGGCTTGCGCTCGACCATGTCAACGCGCACCGGCACTATCACCTGCACCCGACGGTGCTGAACGAGATTCTCGCCGTCGGAGCCGATTATGGGATGCGAGCCCTGCGGGTGCCGGTCGAGCCGATGTCGCTGTTGCGTTCGGTCGAGCCTGTGCGCAGGGGCCCGGCCGCGATGATCGCGGCACCCTGGGCCGCAAGAATGCGGAGACGGATCAAGATGTCCGGGCTCGTCACCATGGATCGCGTCTTCGGGCTCGCCTGGTCGGGCGCCATGACCGAGGAGCGATTGGCCGGGCTCCTCGACAGGCTTCCGCTCGGCCGCACGGAGATTTACACCCATCCGGCCACATCTGGAGATTATGAGGGCGCAGCCGGGGGCTATCGCTATATGGACGAGCTCGCGGCGCTCATGTCTCAGCGCTGCCGCGAGGCATTGCAGCGGTCGGGCGCCGTGGTCGGCGGCTATGGCGACTTGAAGGATATGGTGTGAGTGCTATGTGAGGCTATAGGCCTTGGAGCGGGTTTCTTGCCTAGATTTGCGTCAGACGGTAGGGTCCGTGGTTTCAGATTTGCCGTAGCGGGCGAATTTGGCACACTGCACGCAATTTTATCGGTTTCTGTACGCCTGACGTGTCGAAACCTTGGCGAGAGGGGTGAGCGGGGATGAAGATCATTCTTGCCCAGCCGCGCGGATTTTGCGCCGGGGTCGTCCGGGCCATCGACATCGTCGAGCGAGCGCTCGAGAAGTATGGTGCGCCCGTCTATGTGCGCCATGAGATTGTGCACAACCGCCATGTCGTCGAATCGCTCAAGGCTAAGGGCGCGCGCTTCGTTGAGGAACTGGACGAAGTGCCATCGGGCGCAGTGACGATCTTCAGTGCCCATGGCGTATCGCGAAAAGTCGAAAACGAAGCGCAGCTGCGATCGCTCCCGACCATCGATGCGACCTGTCCGCTGGTCACCAAGGTGCACAATCAGGGACGCCGCTACGTGGCCCAGGGGCGCATCCTGGTCTTCATTGGTCATGCCGGGCACCCGGAAGTAGAGGGAACGCTCGGGCAGATCGACGGTGAGCTGCACCTCGTCCAAAACGAGGAGGACGTCGACAAGCTGCGCATCGCCCCCGATGCGCCCATCGCCTATGTCACGCAGACGACCTTGAGCGTTGACGATACCCGTGGCGTGATCGCCGCCCTGCATCGGCGTTTCGCCGACGTCCAGGGCCCGGATATCCGAGACATCTGCTATGCGACGCAGAACAGGCAGACCGCGGTGCGCGAATTGTCGCGGATCGCAGACGTCATCATTGTGGTAGGAGCTCGCAACAGCTCGAACTCCAACCGCCTCCGCGAAATTGGAGAGGAGGCGGGCCTGCCGAGCTACCTTGTCGCCGACGGAAGCGAGATCGATCCCGAATGGGTGCGCGACGCCTCCGTCGTCGGTGTGACTGCGGGAGCATCCGCTCCCGAAATCCTCGTCGAGGATGTGGTTCAAACCTTGATGGGTATCGCGCCTTCGGAATTGTCGGTCCTCGACGGGCCTCGCGAGACCGTCAGCTTTCGCCTTCCGGCGGAACTCGCTAATTGAGTTCGTCAGGCCATTTCGTCAATCGGGTTTTGTGAAGGAAATCTCACGTGGGCATACCCCTCCGTCAGATTGCGAGAGTAGGCGCCTATATCGTCCGGCAGCACCTTGCCGGTCGCAAGCGCTATCCGCTCGTCCTGATGCTGGAACCGCTGTTCCGGTGCAACCTGGCATGCGCGGGCTGCGGCAAGATCGATTATCCCGAGGCCATCTTGAACAAGCGCATTTCCGTCAAGGATGCGCTTGATTCGGTCGATGAATGTGGTGCGCCGGTCGTAGTCATGGCAGGCGGCGAGCCGCTCCTGCACAAGGAGCTGCCCAAGATCGTCGAGGGCGTTGTCGCGCGCAAGAAATTTGCGATCGTCTGCACCAATGCGCTGCTGCTCGAAAAGAAGATCGATCAGTATAAGCCCAGCCCCTATTTCACCTGGTCGATCCATCTCGACGGCGACCAGGAGATGCACGACAAATCGGTGTGCCAGCCCGGCGTCTATGACCGCGCCGTTTCGGCGTTGAAAGCCGCGAAAGCAAAGGGTTTCCGCGTCACGATCAACTGCACCTTCTTCAATGACGCCAATGCGGAACGGGTCGCCGCGTTCTTCGACACGGTGACGGAGCTCGGCGTCGACGGCATCACGATGTCGCCGGGCTACGCCTATGAGCGGGCGCCCGACCAGCAGCATTTTCTGAACCGTTCGGCCACCAAGGAGCTGTTCCGTGCCATATTCCGGCGCGGGGACCGCGGCCGCAAATGGGCGTTCAACCAGTCGACGATGTTCCTCGACTTCCTGGCCGGCAACCAGACCTATCACTGCACGCCATGGGGCAATCCGACCCGGACCATCTTTGGTTGGCAGCGCCCATGCTATCTCCTCGGCGAAGGCTACACGGCAACCTTCAAGGAGTTGATGGAAGAGACGGATTGGGACGCCTACGGCACCGGAAACTATGAGAAATGCGCCGACTGCATGGTGCATAGCGGTTTTGAGGCGACGGCCGTCAACGATACTGTGACGAAACCCTGGAAGGCACTCGGTGTGGTGCTGCGGGGCGTGAGGACGGAAGGCCCGATGGCACCCGAGATTCCGCTCGAGGGGCAACGCCCGGCCGAATATGTTTTCCAGCGCAACGTCACGCAAAAGCTCTCAGAGATCCGCACGGCCGAGGCCGAGGAAAAGGCCCGGAAGTCTGCGACAGCGGCTTAAGGCCCGGAACGCGGCGCCGCTGTCGCGAGCAGCGGCGATCAGCCCCGGGAGCTGATTCGGAGAGCCGACGAGGCCCGAGATCACGGCCGCGATATTGGTTCGGCCGTCGGAAGCGACCGCTTTCAGGACGAGGGAAGGCAAGTCGCGATCCGCGGGATCGCTGACGGCGCGCAGCATCGCAAAGGGCGCGCCCCTGTCGGCGGCGAAACGGCCTGCGATTTGGCTCTCCATGTCGACCGCGACCGCGCCGGTTGCGGCACGCAACCTCGTCTTGGCCTCGACGCTCAGGACCGGAGCATCGACACCGGCGATGCGCCCGAGCACGGCGCGCTCGCGCGCATCCGCGAGGCGCCGGTCCAATAGCCGGATGACGAACTCATCGGCCCCGATGCTGTCGCCTGCCGAGACAACCTCGGTTCCGATGATGAGGTCCCCGGGGCGCAATGACCGGTCAAGCCCGCCGCAGATGCCGAAGCTGACGACCAATCGCAGCGGCAGGTCCTCGAGCTGAGCGAGCTTCGCCCGCAAGGTCGGCGCGTCCCCGCAGATCGCAATTGCGCCGAGCCCCGCGAGGATCGCCGCCTCGCGCTCCAGCCCGCTGACGAACAGGAGGCCCGCGGCCGCTGATGTCGCTGTCGGTGGTGTCACCGGCTCACATGCCGAAAGCGACGTTGCGGCTGTTCCCGCGTTTCAAGTTGCGATAACGGGCGAGCGCCCAAAGCGGAAAAAACTTCGAATAGCCATGGTAGCGCAGGTAGAATACGCGCGGAAAACCCGTTGCGGTGTGAAACTCCTCCGGCCAGAAGCCATCCTCGCCTTGAATTGCAACGAGATAGGCGATGCCGCGCTCGACGACCGGATTGTCGGCTTCACTTGCCGCCATCAGGCCTAGAAGTGCCCAGGCGGTCTGCGAGGCCGTGCTCGGCGAGGGCTGGTAGCCCTGGTAGTCGAGGCTGTAGCTATCACCGCCCTCCCCCCAGCCGCCATCGGCGTTCTGAATGCGTGTCAGCCAGCCGACAGCCCGGCGGACCGGCGCGGATTGCAGATCGACCCCCGCGGCCCCCAACGCGCACAGCGCCGACCAGGTGCCGTAGATATAGTTCATTCCCCAGCGGCCGAACCAGCTCCCGTCGCGCTCCTGGGCTGCGACGAGTGCGTCGATCCCGCGAGCCAACGCGACACTCGAACCGCGCGTTTCACCGAGCTGCGCCAGCATCGAGACGCAGCGCGCGGTGACATCCGCGGTTGGCGGATCGAGCAAGGCGCCATGATCGGCGAAAGCGATGTTGTTGAGATAGTGGTGAGTGTTGTCGGCGTCGAAGGCAGCCCAACCGCCATCGCGGCTCTGCAGCCCTTCGACCCATTCCCTGGCGCGTGCGATCGCGGCCGCGTCCGGCGCCGCCTTGGCGCTCGAGGCCCGCCCTGCCCTATCCAGGGCCATGACTACAACCGCCGTGTCGTCGAGATCGGGATAGTGCGGATTGGCATATTGAAAAGCCCAGCCGCCCGGCCGCACACCCGGGCGCTGCACCGCCCAATCACCCTTAACGTCAAGCACCTGCAGCGGCGTCAGCCAGGCAAGACCGGCGCGTGCCTTGCCTTCGCAGGCCTCGCCACCGACCTCGAACAGGGTGTGCGCGGCAAGGGCCGTGTCCCAGACCGGCGAGACACAAGGCTGGCAATAGGCTTCGACCGGTCCGATGACGAGCAGGCGCTCGATCGATTCGCGCACCGCCAGGAGATGCGGATGGTCGGGCGCATAGCCGAGCGCATCGAACATGAGTACGGCATTTGCCATCGCCGGATAGATGGCGCCGAGGCCGTCGACGCCGTTGAGGCGCTCGGTGACAAAGGCACCGGCCGCTTCGATCGCACGGCGGCGGGTCGCAGAAGGAAAGAGCGGATCGACGAGCTTGAGCACCCTGTCGACCGCTCCGAAAAACTTGACCCAACCCCAGGATTGATGCGCGCCTGTCGGCCAGTCGCGCACCAGATCCGGCCTCACCGGAAAGAGCTCGTCAATGCGTATGCCGCGCGGATTCTTTGGTTTGGGCTTGAGCGCCTGCAAGACGAGCAAGGGCACGAGCACGGTGCGGGCCCAATAAGAGATCTTGCTGATGTGGAACGGAAACCACCCCGGCAGCAGCATGATCTCGACAGGCATGGTCGGGACGCCGCGCCACGGCATCTCTCCGTAGAGGGCGAGCAAAAAACGCGTGAAGACGTTGCTCCTCGTCGCCCCTCCATGAGCCAGGATCGCCTCCCGTGCCCGGCGCATATGAGCCGCCTCGGGCGGGTCGCCGATCATCTTCAATGCGAAATAGGCCTTAACGCTGGCGCTGATATCGAAGGCGCCGTCATGGAAGAGCGGCCATCCGCCATGGCTCCCCTGGATGCGGCGCAGATAGACGCCGATCTTGCGCTCCAATTCCAGATCCGCACTCTCGCCACGGAAGTGACGCAAGAGCACATATTCCGCCGGAATGGTCGCATCCGCCTCGAGCTCGAAGCACCAATGCCCGTCCGGTCGTTGGCGGGCGAGCAGAGCCTCGGTCGCGGACAAGATCCGCGGCCCGAGCGCGTCGGGCAACGACGCAGGATCAGACGAGTCGTTCATGGCTTGCCACCGGCGGCGATGCGGATACGCGGCGCCTTTGTGCGCCTCTCCGCGATGATCGAGGCAGCCCTATAACCTGACCGCACCGCCCCTTCGATGGTGGCCGGCAAGCCCGTCTGCGTCCAGTCGCCGGCGAGCACGACATTCGTCCACCTGGTGTTAGCGATGGGTCTCTTGGCATCCTGCGTCGGAGTCGCGGCGAAGGTTGCACGCCTCTCCTTGACAATCTGCCAGGGCGGCAATTGCGGTTCGAAGCCAGCGAGCTCGGCGACTTCGCGCCAGATCTCGGCAGCGAGCGCTTCTCGGGGCGTGTCGAGCAAACGATCGGCGCCGCTGATCGTCACCGAGACATGGTTCGGATAGGCGAACAGCCACTCGGTCAACCCATTGACGACGCCGAGGATCATCGGCTGGCCCGGTCTCGGTGCGACCCGGAAATGGGCGTTCACGATGGCGCGAAATTCGTCCGGAGCCGCGAGTCCGGGGAGAAGCTCCTGCGCAGCCCAGGGTGGCACGGCGAGGATCACCGTATCGTCCTTCGTGAGCGGCGTGCGATCCGCGCCGAGATCGAGGCTGACCGCGCGGTCCTCCACGAATTCGATGCCGCGCAGCCGCTCACCCAAGCGGATCGGCGCGTTCCGGGCCGCGAGATGCGCGATCGCCGGCTCGATGAAGCACGCCGAAAGCCCGCCGGCCGCGATGAGCGGATGGCAAGCCTTGCCGCCTGCGCCCAAGGTTTCGCGAAGCATCGCGCCGGCGAGCATGGCGGAGCCCTCGGGCGGATCCGTGTTCAGCCCCGCCAGCAGGACAGGGCGCCAGAGCCGGTCATAGAGGGGCCCCGAGCAGCTCATTACCGCGCCGAGCGACGCTGTCGCGGTCGCCCGCAGCGGGCCGAGCACCGCCAGATACTCACCAAGCCTCGTGCCCGGCACGCGGCGCTTCGAATCGAGCAACCACCACGGCACACGGCCGTCATTCGGACGCAACTGCCAGCGCTCACCGCTCCTGAGATCGGCAAAGTCGAAGACGGCCGAGCCTGGCCCCTTCAGCATGCCTCGTGATCCAATACGGCCGAGATAATCACACGCGACCGAATTACCCGACAGCAGCAAGTGGTTGCCATTGTCGATGGTGAGGTCGAGCGTCTGATCATGGTATGAACGGCACCGGCCGCCGGCCGCGCGAGCAGCCTCGTGCACGACGAGACGATGACCGTCATCGACCAGTCGCACTGCGGCGCTCAGTCCCGCGATGCCCGCTCCAATGATGTGGGTCGTCGCCTCCGTCATGCGATGCCGTATCGCAACAGCGCGCCGAGGATGCGCCAGCGGTCCGCCTTGACGCGCTGCCGCGGCGGCGCAAATCCGCGCGCGTCCAGCTTGTCGAGGACCGAACCATAGGCAACCGCCATGAGCCGCGGCGCCCGCACCGCGCGCCGCGGCTCGCTTGCCATGACGCGCCGGGCCTGATCGAAATGCGCGCGGGCGCGCGCGACAACGTCGACGCAGGCGCGCGCGAGCCTCGGGTCGGCAGCGACGACCAGGGGGTCATCCGTCGCAATGGCGGCGTCCGCCAACGCCTCGCGGGGTAGATAGAGCCGACCGATCGCAGCGTCCTCGTCGATGTCGCGTAAGATATTGGTGAGTTGCAAGGCGCGCCCGAGGTGATGGGCAAGCGCCTCGCCCGCCTCGACACCCATACCGAAAATGCGCACCGACAGTCGCCCGACCGCGCTTGCGACCCGGTCGCAATAGAGGTCGAGCGTCGCCCAATCCGGCGCCCGAATATCGCGAGCGGCATCCATCGCCATGCCGTCGATGACGGCGTCGAAATCGGCTTTCCGCAGACCAAAGCGACGGACAGCCTCCGCGAGATCCCCGAGATTCGGGGGTGTCTGCCCGGCAAACAGCAAAGCGATGTCGCGACGCCAGCGCTCGAGCCCGTCCAAGCGTTCGGCAGACGGTCCGCCCTCATCGGCGATATCGTCGACCGCCCGGCAGAAGCCATAGACCGAGTACATGGCGCTGCGCCGGTCTGGCGGCAAAATGCGCATCGCCAAGTAGAAGGAGCTGCCGCGCGCCGCGGGAACAGCCTCTGCCGCAGTCTCGCTCACTTGTGGTCTTTCCGCTTTGCCGCCAGGGGGCGAAAGATAACCGATGCCAGTCCGCGCAGGACACCCAGGCCGCCAAATGCGGCGAGACCAGCTTTGCCGAGATGCACACGTTCGCTCAGCGGATCGCGCGCCCCGAGGCGGCGAACCAATTGCTCGGCGAGCGTCTGGATCGCGGCGATCTCGAGAGAGAGGCGGATGTCGGCGACCTGACGGGCAAGCGGCGCACTCGCGTCGAGCAGTGCCGAGGTCCGACGCGCAAGGTCGCCGATCGCGGCTCGCAAGGGCGGAGGCGATCGGTCATCGGCGAGCATGTCGACGGAGGCGCCATATGAAGCGAGGGTCTCCCGGGGCAGGTAGACACGATCGAGCTGTCGATAATCCTTGGCGCAATCTTGAAGGTGATTGATCACCTGAAGCGCCGTGCACAGCGGATCGGATGTCCGCCAGGTGGCTTCGTCCTCTGCGTGCACGTCGAGGACGAAGCGGCCGACCGGCATCGCGGAGAGCCGGCAATAGTCCATCAGCTCCTGCCAGCTCGCATAACGGCTCTTGCGCACATCGAGCCGAAAGGCGTCGAGCAAATCATGGGCGTGGCGCGGGGCGAGGCCGCGCTCCCGCAACGCGCGGCGCAAAGGCTCAGCCTCCGGATCGCTCGGCCCGCTACCGGACAGAGCCTCGCCCAGATGATCGAGCAATGCGAGCTTCCGGTCCGCCTCGAGTGTCGGGTGATCGGCGACATCGTCGGCAGCCCTCGCAAATCGATAGAAGGCGAGGATCGGCGCTCGATGTTCCTCGCTCAGTAGCCATGACGCGACCGGAAAGTTCTCGTCATGATGAGTCTTGCCGGAGCGTGCTGCCGTCGCAGAAGTCATGCGTCTCGCGCCCCTCCCATCGAAGCTTGGAAGCGGCCCTTCCAATAGCCGCCTCGGCCACGCCAGTGTTGCAGGGCGGAGTCCAGCGTGAAGACCGTATAGGCGGCGGCGATGGCGGGCAAGGCGAAGGCGGACACCGAAGGACGCCCGTAGAGGCGAAGCGTCGGCACGAAGGTCAGGGCCATCAGCGCCCAGCTGATCGCCCCGTTCGCCCGCGCCAATCCGTGCGCCATGAGGGTGAGAAGCGGAGGCGCCAAATAGGTCACGACCATCCCGCCGACCGTGCCGATCAGCAGGAGCACGGAGTAGCGCAGCTGCGCGAAGGCGGAACGCGCCACCATCTGCCTGATATCGGCGAATGACGGATAGGCGCGCAGGCTGTGCACCGTCTCGGTCAAGCCGAGCCATATCGCGCTTTGCCGCTTCATCAAGGCGCCGAGGGCGCAGTCGTCGATCAAGGCATTGCGGAGCGCCTCGAATCCGCCCGCCGAGGCCAAGGCCTCGCGCCTGACGAGCATGCAGCCTCCGGCCGCGGCCGCCGTGGCGCGC
>Ga0318562_10001021_pt1 | contig 12607 bp, 10 predicted proteins | sample GRESIP066b5f18_FD_203688 | JGI IMG/M metagenome (GOLD analysis project Ga0318562, IMG submission 203688) | Tropical soil microbial communities from Luquillo Experimental Forest, Puerto Rico - GRE.SIPMG.066b5f18 | ecosystem: Environmental > Terrestrial > Soil > Tropical forest > Bulk soil...
GTCATCGGCAGCGATCGCGTGCTGGTACCAGGCTGTCGCCTCTTCGAGGCGGCCACGCTCGGCGAGAAGCGCACCGAGATTGCTCATCGCCTCGGCGAAGCGACCGTTAAGCTCGATAGCGCGCCGGTAGCTGGCCTCGTCAGCCGTCCTTGCGCCTGGAGGAAGATGCCGAGATCGTTATGGGCCGCGACATGTTTCGGATCGAGGGCGAGCGCCTTGCGCAGGAAGTCGACGGCGGCATCGCGGTCGCCACGCGCATGGCGGATGCGGCCGAGCAGGGCCCAGGAGGCCGCCCGCTCTGCGTCGCGCGCGAGCGCCTGGCGCAGCACGGTCTCGGCCTCGGCGAGCGCATTTGCGTCGAGAAGCCGCCGCGCCATGGCCTCGGCGGCGTCGGGCGCCATCAGCCCTGCGGCGCGCACGCGATGATCCGTCGCGCCGGCAGGAGGCGCGTGCACTGAATTGTGCCACTGCGCACACCAGTCGCGCGATAGCTCGCCTCGAGCGCGCTCGCGAAGGCCTCGATGTCGCAGAGCGGCAAGACGCGCATGCGATCGCGCAGGCCGCCGCGCAGCCGAGCCAGCAGATCGGGGTCACGCGCGAGCCCCGCCGCGACCTCGACATAGTCGTCCGGCCTGTCGGCGATCAGCGGCCTCAGCCCGATCGCCGTGAGGATGCTGGCGCCGATCCGGGCCGCGGGACGCTCGCCCCGCAAGGTCACGAGTGGCACTCCCATCCAGAGCTGCTCCAAGCTCGCGGCAAGGCCGTTCCAGGGGAAGGGATCGAGCCCGATATCGACATTGGCGTAGCGCGAAAGGCGATTCCGGCGCCGTCTGCGGCGCAACGAGATCCAGCCTTTCCACTGCGACGCCGCCCTCGACGAATGTAGCCGCCACCCGTTCGCGCGTGGCGCGATCCCTGAATTGCGGCGCCTCGATGAGCAGGCGCGATAACGGCACTCGCGCAGCAGCCTTGCCCAGAGCGCGATCGTCGCCGGCGACAGCTTGGCGACGCTCGTGAAAGAGCCGAAGGTCACCTCCCCTGCGCGGCTCGCCCGCCGCTCGGCGACGCTGCCCGCCGCCTCCGGCGCCACATAGCACAGGGAGCTTCGCTCGATCCTGAGCAGCCGCTCGCCATTGGTCCGTTCGCCATCGCCCGGCGGATCGGCGATCGCATCGGTCAGGCGGAAGTCGATCGCGGCGAGCCCCGTGTTGCCGGGATAGCCGAGCCAGGAGAGCTGGATCGGCGCGGGCTTCCTCGCGAAAACCAGCATGCGATTGGGCGCCGCATGGCCACTGAGATCGACGAGAATGTCGATCCCGTCCTCGCGAATGCGCGCCGCCGCTTGCTCATCCGTCAGATTCTGGATCGGCACGAAATGCTGGCCGCGTGCCGCGAGCCTCGCCGCAAGCGCTTGGCTGTCCTCGACTTGGCCGCCCGCCGCATTGGCGTAGAGGAAGACCTCGACGCCTTGATGCACGTCGAGGAGGGGTAAGCAGATCTGCGTCACCTGAACCCTCCGGCCTTGCCTTCTGGGACAACGCCTTGGAGAACGGTGCAAGCCGGCAATCGGTCGCGGTCGACATCGCCTTGTCGAAGGAGGAGCAGGGCGATCTTGCTCCGACCTTCCAGACAGGCGTGTTCGTGCCGAGCCAGTCGGATGCCGAGGTCGCGCGCCTTTATTACGGAGTGCTCGATCGGCCACCCGACGCCAGCGGCCTCGCTTTCTGGGAGAACGCCATCTCGCAAGGCACCTCGCCCACGACCATCGCCACGGATCTGATCAACTCGCCCGAGTCTACGACGAAGTTCGGCTCACCCAGCGATGCCCAATTCGTCAACGCCCTCTATGAGGGGGCGTTGGGACGCCCGGCGGATCCATTGGGCGAGCTCCGGCTTCACGGCGGCCCTGAATCTCGGCGTCTCGCGCGGCAGCGTCGCGGTCGCCATCTCCGAGAGCCCCGAGGCTGCGAATCATCTCAGCTCGCAGATCGAGACCGGGCTCAAGGTCGCATAGGCCTGTTCCGCCGCAGCCCCGCGGTCTCAGCGGAAAATGCATTTTGAACAATGATATAGAGCCGATCCGATGGGCTTTCATCAGGAACGGCTCTCGAGCCTCGAAGCCTTGAAGATGATGGCGCGGCTCTGTCGAGGATGGCGCTCAAAACAACACTTTAGAGGGGGGCGGGCGCGCGCAGATATCATTAAGGCTCTAGCCGGAATATCCATTGTGCGTAAACGCGCGAGCCCTAAGGTGTGCTCCGCTTGTGTAGAGCGGGTCCGATCCGCATGGTTCGGGCTCTTCGCCTGTGTGGACCTTGGAAATCCATGAACACCGTCCCCGGCCGTCCTACGGCTGAGCGTTTCGACACAGGGCTGCTCGCCCTGTGCGGGATCGCGTCGTTCTTCCGTATCGCCAGCGATCCCGGCCATCTGAAGCGTGAGCTCGCCTTGCTCGACCGCGAGGCGGGGCCGGACGATCTCGTGCGCGCTGCGAAGATCCTCGGGCTCAAGGCCCGCGTCATCGGCAATATCACGCCCGAGCGCCTGCGCACCATGCCGCTGCCCGCGATCGTTGAGCTCAACAGCGGCCATTTTGCGGTCTTCGTGGCGCGCAGCGAAGCGGGGCTCTGCCGCTTCGTCGACCCCATCACCAAGATCCTGCGCGAGCTCGAGCCGGCGGCGCTCTTCGAGGAGATCCACCAACGCGTCGTCCTCGTCACGCGCCGCTTCGCGGGCGCCGGCTATGATCCGAAGACCTTCGGCTTCAGCTGGTTCCTGCCCTCGATCTGGCGCTACCGGCGCCCGATCGCGCATGTGCTGCTCGCCTCGCTCTTCGTCCAGATCTTCGCGCTCGTCACCCCGCTCTTCTTCCAGGTCATCATCGACAAGGTCTTGACCCATCGTGTCTATTCGACGCTCTACGTGCTGATCGCCGGGCTTGCGCTGATCGGCATCTTCGACGTGGTGCTGCAATATCTGCGCACCTACGCGCTGTCGCATTCGTCGAACCGCATCGATGTCGAGCTCGGGCGACGCCTCTTCTATCATATGATGCGCCTGCCGCTCTCCTATTTCGAGACGCGCGCCGCCGGCCAGACGGTGGCGCGGGTGCGCGAGCTCGAGAATATCCGCTCCTTCCTCACCGGGCAGGCCCTTTTCTCGGGCCTCGACCTCATCTTCGCGGTCGTCTTCATCGCGGTGCTCTTCGCCTATTCCTGGATGCTGACGCTGATCCTGCTCGCGACCATCCCGCTCTACATCCTGATCGGCTTTTCGGTGCGTCCGGTGCTGCGTGAGAAGATCAAGGACAAGTTCAACAAGGGCGCGGCGAGCCAGCAATTCCTGGTCGAGTCCGTTATCGGCATGCCGACCATCAAGGGCTCGGCCGTCGAGCCGATGATGCAGGCCCAATGGGAGGAGCGGCTCGCCGCCTATGTGCGGACCTCCTTCGACGCCACCATGCTGAGCGCCGGCGGCCAGAACGCCATCCAATATGCGAGCCGGCTCTCGACGGCGTTGACCTTGCTGTTCGGCGCGCAGGCGGTGATGGACGGCGATCTCACGGTCGGCGCGCTCGTCGCCTTCAACATGATCGCCGGCCAGACGATCCAGCCGATCCTGCGCCTCTCCCAGCTCTGGCAAGACTTCCAGCAGGTGCAGGTCTCGGTTGAGCGGCTCGGCGACATCCTGAACTACCCGACGGAAGCGAGCGGCGCGCCGACCTTTCTGCCGCCGCGGCCGCGCGGCCTGATCGAGATCAAGCGCGTCAATTTCCGCTACCGGCCGGGAACGCCCGACGTGTTGCGCGACGTGTCGCTGCAGATCCGTCCGGGCGAGGTCATCGGCATCGTCGGCCCATCCGGCTCGGGCAAGTCGACGCTGACCAAGCTGATCCAGCGCCTCTACCAGCCGAGCGAGGGCGCGGTGCTGCTCGACGGCAACGACCTCAACAATGTCGATCCGTCTTGGCTGCGCTCGAATATCGGCGTCGTGATGCAGGAGAACTTCCTGTTCAATCGCACGGTCCACGACAACATCGCCTTCGCCAATCCGGCCATGCCGCGCGCCCAGGTGATGGAGGTCGCGCGGCTGACCGGCGCGCATGAATTCATCGCCAAGATGCCGCAAGGCTATGAGACGATCATCGAGGAGCGCGGCGCCAATCTCTCGGGCGGCCAGCGCCAGCGCATCGCCATTGCGCGCGCGCTTGCCACCAACCCGCCGATCCTGATCTTCGACGAGGCGACGAGCGCGCTTGATTACGAGAGCGAGCGCATCATCCAGGCGAACATGGCCCATATCGTGAAGGGCCGCACCGTGATCATCATCGCACACCGCCTCGCCTCGGTGCGTAATTGCGACCGGATCGTCGGCCTCGCCGAAGGGCGCATCGTCGAGATCGGCACGCATCAGGAGCTGCTCGCCCGCAAAGGCGGGCTCTACGCCTATCTCTGGTCGATCCAGACCGATCAGCTTGAGAAGGTCAAGTCATGACCGTCCATGCCAAGGTGGCGTCGGACCAGGTCCGGTCCCTGCCGGGCAAGGGGGCGAGGGGCGCCAAGGGGGCCTCGCCGCGGGTGGGCAAGGCGACCGATCGCGAATTCCTGCCCGCCGCGCTCGAGATCCTCGAGACGCCGCCTTCGCCGATCAAGATGGGGCTCCTTCTCCTGATCTGCGGCTTCTTCGCGGCGGCGCTCGTCTGGTCCTATTTCGGGCATATCGACATCATCGCGGTCGCACAGGGCAAGCTGCAGCCGACCGGTCGCGTCAAGGTGATCCAGCCGCTGGAAACGAGCCGGGTGCAGGTCGCGAAGGTCGAGAACGGCTCGCGGGTGCGGGAAGGCGACGTGCTCGTGGAGCTCGACCCGAGCGAGGCGGCCGCCGATGTGGCGGAGAATGCCGCGGGCCTCGCCTCGTTCCGCGCCGAGGCGCTGCGGCGCGAGGCCGCGATCAAGGCAGCGCAAGTGCAGCCGATCTCGACCAAGCTCGACATCGTCTGGCCCGACGAGATCCCAGACAGCATCCGCCGGCGCGAGGAGCGTGTCTACACCGCCGACCTCGCGCAGCTCGACGCCCAGATCGCCAGCCTCTCGGCGCAGCTCGATCAGAAGAAGGCCGAGGGACAGCGCCTCGTCACGATGATCGCAGCGCAGGAGCAACTCATCACAACCTTGCAGCAGCGCGTCACGATGCGCTCGCAGCTCGTCGACATGAATGCCGGGTCGAAATCGAATCTCATCGATGCGACTGAGACGCTGCAATATCAGAAGACGACCTTGGCGCAGCAAAAGGGCCAGCTCGCCGAAGCCCAGGCCAATCTCTCGGTCATCCTCAAGGACATCAAGAAGACCCAGGACAGCTTCATCGCCGAGAATGCCCAGAAGGCCGCCGAGGCCGAGCGACAGGCCGCCGACCTCAAGGAGAAGCTGATCAAGGCGCAGGCGAGGCTGAGCCACATGACGCTCACGAGCCCGATCGACGGTACAGTGCAGGCCTCGGCGCTGACCACGGTCGGCCAGGTCGTGACGTCAGGGCAGGAGCTGATGAGCGTCGTGCCGGAGGGCGCGACCCTTGAGATCGAATGCTACCTGCCGAACAAGGATATCGGCTTCGTCAAGGAAGGCGAGCCGGCGATCATCAAGATCGAGAGCTTCCCCTTCAGCCGCTACGGCACGATCAATGCGACGGTGACCCGTGTGGCGCGTGATGCCATCCCCGAGCCCGACGCCAATCAGCAGGAGATGGACCCGACCAAGCGGACGCCGCGCCCATCGGGCGGGGCGACGCGCACCCAGAATCTAGTGTTCCCGGTCACCCTCTCGCTCGACCAGACCGCGATCAATGTGGACGGCGCCAAGATCCCGCTGAGCGCCGGCATGGCGGTTACGGTCGAGATCCGCACGGGCTCGAGGCGCATCCTCGAATATGTCTTCTCGCCGCTGGTGCAGATGGGCTCGGAGGCGCTCAGGGAGCGCTGAGAGCCCAGCCCCGCGAGGAACGAGTGCCACGACAGGGGCAGGAGGTGGCAAGGATGGGAGGCATCCGGGTTCTCGACTTCTCGCGGGCACACCTCCTGGTGCTCGGCGACGTGATGCTCGACGAATACGTCATGGGAAGCGTCGGGCGCATCTCGCCGGAGGCGCCGATCCCGGTCTTCCTGCGCACCGGCCACCGCTACCTGCGGGCGGAGCGAGCAATGTCGCGGCGAGCGCGGCGGCGCTCGGCGCCCAGGTCTCCTTGTGCGGAGTCGTCGGAGCCGACGCGCAGGCAAAGCATTTGCGCGAGGCCCTGGCGAGCGCGGCCCCCGCGGTCAAGTTCCTTGCGGTCGAGGATCCTCACCGTGCGACCACGGTCAAGACGCGCTTCGTGTCGAACGGCCAGCATGTGCTGCGCGTCGACACCGAGACGGCGACGCCGATCGAGCCCGCGATCGCCTCCGCCGTGATGCGCGAGCTCGAGCCCGTGATCGCGACAGCCGACGCGGTGGTGGTTTCGGACTACGCAAAGGGCGCGATCGTCGAGTCAATTTTCCGGACCGTGATCCCGGCTGCGAAGCGCGCCGGCAAGCCCGTCCTCGTCGACCCGAAGCGGCGCGATTTCGGCTTCTATCGCGGCGCGGATTATCTCACGCCCAACCGCAAGGAGCTGCATGACGCGACAGGGCTTCCTGTCGAAGACGACACGGCGGTCGAGCGCGCGGCAAGCGTCGCCGCTGAAGTGAGCCGCGCCGCCATCCTCACGACGCGTTCCGAAGAAGGCATGACCCTGTGGGATAAAGGCCGGTTAGGCGATGCTCCGGCGCTCCATATCCGCGCGACACCGCGCGAGGTGTTCGATATATCGGGCGCAGGCGACACGGTCATCGCCACCTTCGCCGCCGCCATCGCGGCCGGCGCAACCGCCGTCGATGCCGCGATCCTCGCCAATATCGCGGCCGGCATATCGGTCGGCAAGCGCGGCGCTTCCGCGGTCGGCATCGGCGAGCTGATCGAGGCGGTCGACGCCGCCGAAGGCCGCCGCCAGCGGCTGATGAGCTGCGAGGCCGCGGTCGAGCGGCGCCACCATTGGCGCGAGAGCGGGCTGAAGGTCGGCTTCACCAATGGCTGCTTCGACATCCTGCATGGCGGCCATGTCCAGCTCCTCGACAAGGTGGCGGAGCGATGCGATCGCCTGATCGTCGGGCTCAACTCCGACGCCTCGGTGCGGCGCCTCAAGGGGCCGAGCCGTCCGATCAATACGGCCGAGGCGTGCGCCCGCGTGCTCCTGGGCTTGCGCTCAGTCGACGCGGTGGTGATCTTCCAGGAGGAGACACCGGCCGAGCTCATCCGCGCGCTGACGCCCGATCTCCTCGCCAAGGGCGGAGATTATCGGCGAGACGAGATCGTGGGTGCCGATTTCGTCGAGGCGAATGGGGGCGAGGTGCTGATCGTTGAGCTCGTCGAAGGCTTCTCGACCACGGCCATCATCGACAACGCGCGCGGCAGCGAGCTGCCGGAGCGCCAGGCTGCGCAATGAGGCCCGTGGTAGGCGCCGCCTCGGCAGCGGCATGACGGTGCGGGCCCGCAGAGCCGAGCCCGCCAAAGCCCGCCCTAGCGAGGGCGAAGTCGCTACAGCGACGTCGAGTGCCGCTGCCGCAGCTCGCCGCCGAGATCGCAGCGCTCAAGGCCTGGATGATCGACGACGCCCTGCCCTTCTGGTCGACGCGCGGCTTCGATCGATCGTCTGGCCTCTTCGAGGAGCGCCTCGATTTCAGCGGCCGTCCCATCCTCGAGGCGCCGCGCCGACTCATGGTGCAATGCCGGCAGCTCTACGTCTTCTCGCATGCGACCTTGCTCGGCTGGTTCGAGGCGCGAGAGTTGGTGGAGCAGGGCTTCGCCGCGCTTATCGCGACTTATGGCAATCGCGTGGCGGGCGCACCTTATGTCTTTTCGGTGACGCGAACTTGAGTGGCCGCCGATGCGCGCCAGGACACTTACGCCTACGCCTTCCTGCTCTTTGCCTTTGCCTGGACGCGCCGCCTGATCGGCCCGCGCATCGATGGCGAGCTGCCGGGGGCGCTGCTCGTGCATCTGCGGCGCGAGCTCACCCATACGAGCGGCCATGGCTTCGTCGATGGCCTCCCGCGGCCGCACGCGCATCTGCGCCAGAACCCGCGGATGCATCTCTTCGAAGCCGCGCTCGCGCTCGAGGACGCCTTCGGGGAGATCCCAAGCTCGCTCCTGAGGCGCGCGAGCTCGGACACCGGCTCTTTCGCCTGTTCCGCGAGCTCCTCGGCCGTGAGACGCGCGCCGTCCCCGAGCTCCATCACTGGACGCCACTCGACACGGGCACGGCCTTCGAGCCCGGCCATCATTTCGAATGGATCTGGCTGCTCGACCGCTACGCGGCCCGATCGGGCGTCGAGGTCGACGATCTCGTCGAGGTGCTGGCCGAGCGGGCCTACGCCGCGGGTATCGACCGGGACGGCGCCGCGATCGAGGCCGTCGGCTCCGAGGCTCACCTCAACTGCGATAGCCGGCGCTGCTGGGCCAGCTGCGAGGCGTTAAAGGCGGCGGCAAGCCGCTTCGCCAGCGGCCGCTGCCTTCCCGATGTAGCGATCGCGCAAGCCACCCGCTCGCTCAAGGCGCTGCGCTCGCTCTTCCTCGCCGGCCTTTTCCCCGGCGGCTGGATCGACCGCGTCGATGCTAGCGGAAAGCCGCTCCTCGACCATGTGCCGGCGAGCACGCTCTACCACCTCTTCCTAGCCCTCGCCGAGGCTGATCGAGCCTTCGGGCACGCTCTCCCTTCCCCGCTGCGCGGGAGAAGGTAGCCCCGCCATGATCCTCCTCGGAGGGCTACGCCGATGATATAGGCCATCCGCCGCCAATGCGGCTATAATCGATTCGGGCAGGCGATGCTCGAACCGGGACTGTCCAGACGTGCTTCGACCGCTAGGCGCAACCACCCGTATCGCGACGCCGGGCTCATCGCACCGGCATCTCTCAGCCCTTTGTCGCCGAGAGCGAGGCGGTCGCTAAAATGGATGCGTCGGCAAGACCGTCAGGCGACCGCCTCCCATTGCTGCGCTTCCTCACTTGTGGCTCTGTCGATGACGGCAAGTCGACCTTGATCGGCCGGCTGCTCGTCGATGAGAAGCTCGTGCTCGACGATCAGATGGCGGCGTTGCGGCGTGACACGCAGCGCTATCGCCCGCAGGACGAGATCGATTATTCGCTGATCGTCGACGGGCTCGAGGCCGAGCACGAGCAGGGTGTCACCATCGACGTCGCCTATCGCTATTTCGCGACCGAGCGGCGCTCCTTCATGGTCGCCGACACGCCGGGCCATGAGCAGTTCACCCGCAACATGGTGACGGGAGCCTCGAACGCCGATCTCGCGGTGCTGCTCGTCGATGCGGCGAAGGGCCTGAGCCTCCAGAGCTACAGGCACGCGCATGTCGTGTCGCTCCTCGGCATCCGCCACGTCGTACTGGCGGTCAATAAGATCGACCTCGTGGGTTTCGACCAGGCCGCTTTCGATCCGATCCGGGTCGAGTTCGAGGCGCTCGGAGCGCCGCTCGGCTTCAGCTCGCTCGTCGCCATTCCGGTCTCTGCGAAGGAAGGCGACAACGTCTCGGCGCCGAGTCTGCGCACGCCCTGGTACCGGGGCCCAAGCCTCGTCGGCCATCTGGAGAGCGTCGAGGTCGAGGCGCAGGCGCTGAACCTCCCCTTCCGCATGCCGGTGCAGCTCATCAGCCGCCCGCATGTGGGGTCTCGCTTCTATAGCGGCAGCGTGGCCTCCGGCCGCATTCGGCGCGGCGACGAGGTGGTCGTGGCGCCGTCGCTGCGCCACAGCCGCATCGCGCGCATCCGCCGCGGCGAGGAGGAGCTCGAGGCGGCGGAGGCCAAGGACGCGATCACCGTGACGCTCGAAGACGAGATCGTCATCGCGCGCGGCGATATGCTCGCCGCGCCCGACGCACCGCCCGAGACCGCGACGCAGTTTGCGGCTCATCTGATCTGGATGGGCGACGAGCATCTTCTCGTCTCACGCAGCTATCTCCTCAAGATCGGCGCGGCGACCGTCTCGGCCTCGGTGACCGAGATCAAGCATGGCGTCGATGTCCGCAACCTCACGCAGAGCGCGGCGCGTTCGCTCGCGACGAACGAGATCGGGCTGTGCAATATCGCGGTGGCGCAGCCCATCGCCTTCGACCGCTACGCCCTGAACCGGGTGACCGGCTCCTTCATCCTGATCGACCGGGCGAGCCATGCGACGGTCGCAGCCGGCATGATACTCGAGAGCCTCGATCGGTCGCGCACGGTTAGGCCTCAGGCCTTGAGCGTCAGCAAGGCGCAGCGCGTGGCATTGAAGGGGCACAAGCCCGCCGTCATCTGGTTCACCGGGCTCTCGGGCGCCGGCAAATCGACCATCGCCAACGCGCTCGAGCTTCGCCTGAACGCCCATGGCGTGCACACGCTGCTGCTCGACGGCGACAATTTGCGCGGGGGGCTGAACAAGGACCTCGGCTTCACCGATATCGATCGCGTGGAGAATATCCGCCGCGTTGGCGAGGTCGCCAAATTGATGCTCGATGGCGGGCTCGTCGTTCTCTGCGCCTTCATCTCGCCATTCGCGGCCGAGCGGCGCCTGGTGCGAGAGCTGGTCGGCAAGGGCGAGTTCATCGAGGTGTTCGTCGATACCCCGCTCGACGCCTGCATCGCGCGCGATCCGAAGGGTCTCTACAAGCGCGCGCTCGCAGGTGAGATCCGCAATTTCACCGGCGTCGATCAGGCCTATGAGGTGCCGGCGGCGCCCGAGATCGTGCTCGGGACCGAGGCCGCGACGCCAGACGAGCTCGCCCAGCGCGTGATCGCCGAGCTCGTCGCCCGAGGCATCATCGCGCGATGACGACGCAAGAGGCGCAAAGCTCGCAGCGCAGTCTCGATAGCCATCTGCGCGAGCTCGAGGCCGAGGCGATGTTCATCGTGCGCGAGGCGGCGGCCGAGTTCCTGAAGCCCGTGATGCTCTATTCGATCGGCAAGGATTCGAGCGTCCTCCTGCATATCGCGAGAAAAGCCTTTGCGCCGGCGCCGCTGCCCTTCCCGCTCCTGCATGTCGACACGCTGTGGAAGTTCAAGGAGATGATCGCCTTCCGCGACGAGACGGTGCGCCGCTTCGGCCTCGAGCTGATCGTCCACGTCAACGAGGACGGCGTCAGGCGCGCCATCTCGCCGATCGCCTCGGGCTCGGCCCTGCACACCCATGTGATGAAGACCGAGGCGCTCCGCCAGGCTCTGGCAAAGTGGAGCTTCGATGCGGCGCTCGGCGGGGCGCGGCGCGACGAGGAGAAGAGCCGCGCCAAGGAGCGCATCTTCTCGCTGCGCTCGCCGACGCAAGGCTGGGATCCGCGCAACCAGCGCCCGGAGCTCTGGCGCCTCTTCAACACACGCCTTGCCGAAGGCGAATCGATGCGCGTCTTCCCCCTGTCCAATTGGACCGAGATCGATGTGTGGCGCTACATCGGAGCAGAGGGCATCGCGGTCGTGCCGCTCTATTTCGCGAAAGTTCGCCCCGTGGTCGAGCGCGACGGCACGCTCGTCATGGTCGATGACGACAGGCTGCCTCTGCGGCCGGGAGAACAGCCGCGCCTCGAGAAGGTCCGCTTCCGCACGCTCGGCTGCTATCCGCTTACGGGGGCGATCCGTTCCGAGGCCGAAGGCATCGACGAGGTGATCGCTGAGATCGAAGGTTCGACGGTTTCCGAACGTCAGGGCCGGCTCATCGACCATGACGGCAGGAGCGCCATTGAGAAGAAGAAGCGCGACGGCTATTTCTGAGGACGAATGTCGGTGCGCCAGGCGTCGCTGTTGCCGGCCGCGAGCTCCTGCCGAACTGCTGGCTGCAAGCCAACTCTGTGGGGGCCCCGAGAATGCCGGCGGGAAGCCGGCCGGCTCCGTAGGGCCCCAAGAATGCCGGCCGGAGGCCGGCGGTCCAAATCAATACCCCATGCCGCCCATGCCGCCTGGAGGAGCGGCGGGCGCTTCGGGCTTCGGCGCCTCGGCGACCATGGCCTCGGTCGTGATCATCAGGCCGGCGATCGAGGCCGCATCCTGCAGCGCGACGCGCACCACCTTCGCCGGATCGACGATGCCGGCGCCGAGCAAGTCGACATATTCCTCGGTCTGCGCGTCGAAGCCGAAGCTCTGTGCCCGGTTGCCGAGCACCTTGCTCACCACGACCGAGCCTTCAACCCCGGCATTCTCGGCGATCTGACGGATCGGAGCCTCGATGGCGCGCAGCACGATGTTGATGCCCGATTGGACATCCTCATTCTCGTCCACGAGCTTGCCGATGGCCGATTTGGCGCGCAGCAGCGCGACGCCGCCGCCCGGCACGATGCCTTCCTCGACCGCCGCGCGCGTCGCGTGCATGGCGTCGTCGACGCGGTCCTTCTTCTCCTTCACCTCGACCTCGGTCGAGCCGCCGACACGGATCACGGCGACCCCGCCCGCGAGCTTCGCGAGGCGTTCCTGCAGCTTCTCGCGATCATAGTCGGAGGTCGTCTCCTCGATCTGCGCCTTGAGCTGGGCGATGCGTCCCTGGATGTCGGCCTTCTTTCCTGCCC
>Ga0318562_10001026_pt1 | contig 12571 bp, 12 predicted proteins | sample GRESIP066b5f18_FD_203688 | JGI IMG/M metagenome (GOLD analysis project Ga0318562, IMG submission 203688) | Tropical soil microbial communities from Luquillo Experimental Forest, Puerto Rico - GRE.SIPMG.066b5f18 | ecosystem: Environmental > Terrestrial > Soil > Tropical forest > Bulk soil...
AACGAGCCGTGCCGGAGCAGGTAGGGCACCACCGCGGTGGACAGCCGCACCCGCCACAGCCGCCCGGTCACCCGCTCGGCCAACGTCGCCACCGCGCCGCCGGGCAGCGGCAGCGCCTGGCCGGGCGAGCCGCCGGGGAAGGGCTGGGTGGCGTGGCCGCGCACGGCCCGCAGTTCGGCCAGCCAGCTGCCGTCCGGCAGGGAGGTGGAGAAGTGCATGACCAGCCCGGGGCCGCAGCGGACCGCGGCGGGCAGCGTGGCCGAGGTGTTGACCACGAGCAGGTCCCCGGGCAGCAGCAGGCCCGGCAGGTCGGTGAAGGGGTGGTGGGTGATCTCGCCGGTTCGGCGCCGGCTGACCATCATCCGGACCGCGTCCCTCGGGACGCCGCGCGCCTCCGGCGGCTCGCTCGCCTCCAGGGCGGGCGGCAGCTCGAAGCCGGCCAGAACGGTCATGACCGCACCGCGGGCTCGGCGACTGCCGCGGCCTCCGCCGCCTGGTCGCCGGCGGGCATGAGGTCGGCGGCACGGTAGCGGCCGCTCGGCATCCGCTCGCCGATCAGCCTGCGGAACGCGGGCACCACCGACTCCGGCAGCGGCCGGTCGGAGATGTCCTCGCCGGGGAACGCGTCCTGGTGCATCTGGGTACGCAGGTCTCCCGGGTCCACGCGCCAGACCCGGACGGCGACCTCCTCGGCGGCCAGCACGTTGCAGGCCTGCTCGAGCGCGGCCTTGGCGGCACCGTAACCGCCCCAGCCCGCGTACGCCTCCACCGCGGCGTCGGAGGTGACGCTGAGCACGGCGCCGCCGCGCTCACGCAGCGCGGGCAGCAGCATCTGGGTGAGCGCGACCGGGGCGATCACGTTCACTTCGAAGGCCGTGCGCAGTTCGTCGAGCGGGAAGTCGGAGATCGCGGGCAGCGGGCTCGGGCCCAGCGTGCCGGCGTTGTTGATAAGCAGGTCCGGCCCGCCCAGGGCCTCGGCCGCGCGGCGCAGGTCGCCGCGGTGGGCCGGGTCGGTGATGTCCCCCGGGATCGCGCTGGCGACCGCTCCGGCCGGCAGCCCGGCCATGGCCGCGCGCAGCGCAGCCCCGTCCCTCGCGTCCACCACCAGGCGGTATCCGTCTTCGGCCAGGGCATGCGCGAGCGCGCGGCCGAGGCCGCGGGAGGCGCCGGTCACCACGGCGACGCGCGCGGCCCGGGTGGTGCCCTGGGTGCGGGCCTGGCCCGTGCCGTTGTCAGCAGGTTTGTCGGTCATGGCAGCCACGCTAGGCCGGGCCGTCGGCGGCGGCATCGGCCGCGCGGTCCGGCTCCCCTGCGACGTTGGTCCTAGGACCGGTGCCCGATCCGCACGGCCGCCCGCGCCGGTAACGTCGTGTCATGGGCAAATACCGCCCTGCGGCTGGCGGGAGTTCCGGTGGCCCGGCCGCCGTAGGCTCGCGTGCCGCGGCGCTGGAGGGACCGCGTTCTGCCGCCGCGCCGCCCGGTGGCGCGCCCGGCCAGGACGAGGTCCTCCGCCGGGTCAGCGCGGCGGTGCTCGCCGTGACCAGGGAACTGTCGGTCGGCGATGTGCTCGAGGTCATCGTGCGCTCGGTGCGTTCGCTCGCGGGCGCCAGGTACGCGGCGCTCGGCGTGCCCGACGACCGCGGCTCGTTCGCGGAGTTCGTCGTGGACGGCATCTCGGAGCGGTGGCGCAAGGCGATCGGCCCGCTGCCGCGCCAGCACGGCATGCTGGGCGTCATCCTTCGCGAGGGCCAGCCGCTGCGGCTGGCCGACATCCGCGCCGACCCCCGGTTCGAGGGCTGGCCGTCGGCGCACCCCGAGCTTGCCGACATCCTCGCCGTGCCGATCAAGGACGGCGACCGGGTGCTCGGCTGCATCTTCGCGGCCAACAAGGTGGCCGGCGGGGGCGGCGGGTTCACCGAGCGCGATGAGGAGGTGCTCGCGCTGTTCGCCGGGCATGCCGCGATCGCGCTCACCAACGCCCGCCTCTACGAGCGCGCCCAGCAGCTTTCCGTGCTGGAGGAGCGCGCCCGGCTGGCCAGGGACCTGCACGACGCGGTCTCGCAAAAGCTGTTCAGCATCCGGGTCAAGGCACGTGCGGCGTCGGTGCTCGCGAGCCGGGACCCGGCCAGCGGGGACACCGAGCGGGCGGCGGCCGAGATGGAGAGCGTGGCGGCCCTGGCCGGTGACGCGCAGGCCGAACTGCGCGCGGTCATCGACGGCCTGGCCCCCCCGGATATCACCGAGGGCGGCCTGGCCGGGTCGCTGCGCAGGTACGCGCTGCTGGCCGGGCGGGCGCACGGGGTGAAGGTCAGGTTCGCCGCCGACGACCTGCCGGCGCTGGGCGCGGACCGGGAGGCGGCGCTGTACCGGATCGCCCAGGAAGCGCTGCACAACGCGCTGCGCCACTCCGGCGCGGCCGAGGTCAGCGTGTCGGTGTGCGCGGCGGCCAGGCGGGTCACCCTGGAGGTGAGCGACCAGGGCAAGGGCTTCGTGCCGGAGCTGGCCGCCGGGGGCCGCGGCCTGCCGTCGCTGCGGGAAAGGGCCGCCGGAGCCGGTGCCTCGCTGGTGATCCGCTCCGCACCGGGGCAGGGCACGACGGTCCGGGTGGTCATGCCGGTGAACCGTGGCGGTCATGGGAGCCCGCGGTGAGCGCGGTCCAGGCCGGCAAGATCACCGTCCTGATCGCAGACGACCACCCGGTGGTCCGGCAGGGGCTTCGCGTGCTGCTCAGCCTGCACGCGGACATCGAGGTGGTGGGCGAAGCAAGCGACGGCGCGGAGGCCGTCGAACTGGCCGCCGCGGTCGCGCCGGACGTGGTCCTGCTCGACCTGAAGCTGCCCGGCCTGGACGGGCTGGGTGTGCTGGCCGAACTGCGGGACCGGAACCTGCCGGCCAGGGTGCTCGTGCTGACCAGCGTGGCCGACCCCGCGTCGGTGACTGTGGCGATGCGCGCCGGTGCCGCTGGCTTCCTGTACAAGGACGTCGACCCGGACGCGCTGGTCCGCGCGGTCCGCTCGGTACACGACGGGCACACGGTCCTGGCATCGGAGGCGGCGGGCACGCTGGTGCGGTCCCGGAGCAGGCCGGCCTCGGTCGGCGGACTCGACGCGCTGACCGCGCGGGAGCGGGAGGTGCTCGCGCAGATCGCCGAGGGCCGGTCCAACCGGGAGATCGCACGCCTGCTGAACATGTCGGAGAAGACGGTGAAAACCCACGTCAGCTCGGTGCTGGCCAAGCTCGGCGTGGCCGACCGCACGCAGGCCGCGCTGCTTGCGGTGCGCCATTCACCGTCCTGAGAGGTGGGCGATTCGCCGGCCTGAACGCGGCATGAAAACGCCGGCCGCGCGGAGCACCGTTGTGCCCTGCCGTATGACGTAGGTTCATCCTGACGGGTGCGCTGAAAGGAGCCGGATGTCCGACGAGGTGGTGCGGCTGCGGGGTGTCGGTGTCCGGCGAGGCGGCTCGATGCTTCTCCGCGACATCACCTGGACCGTCCACGCCGATGAGCGCTGGGTGATCATCGGCCCGAACGGCGCGGGCAAGACAACATTGCTCCAGGTGGCCGCGGCGCAGCTGTACCCGACCGAGGGCACCGCGCGTATCCTCGGCGAGCGGCTCGGGGCGACCGACGTGTTCGAGCTGCGGCCGAGGATCGGCCTGGCCAGCGCCGCACTCGCGGACCGGGTACCGCCCGGGGAAAAGGTGATCGATCTGGTCCTCACCGCCGCCTACGCGATCGTCGGGCGGTGGAAGGAGGAGTACGACTCCACCGACGTCACCCGGGCGGTGGAACTGCTGGACGCGCTGGGCTGTGCGCACCTGATCCGCCGCCGGTTCGCGACGCTGTCGGAGGGGGAGCGCAAGCGGGTCCAGATCGCCCGCGCGCTGATGCCCGACCCGGAACTGCTGTTCCTCGACGAGCCCGCGGCAGGCCTGGATCTCGGCGGCCGGGAGGACCTGGTCCGCAGGATCGCCCGGCTGGCCGCGGACGGCACCGCGCCCACCATGGTGCTGGTGACCCACCATGTCGAGGAGGTGCCCGCCGGGTTCACCCACGCGCTGCTGATGCGCCGCGGTGCCGTGCTCGCGTCGGGCCGGCTGGAGCGCGTGTTCACCGAGGAGAACCTGTCCAAGTGCTTCGGCGTGCCGCTGGCCATCGAGCACCGCAAGTCCCGCTGGTCCGCCCGCACCCTGCTTTGACTTCCATTCCGCCCTAAAGGGCGCCTCAAGTTCCCTGCCCGGGCAGTCTTTTGCGAGGGGTGCTATTGGGGCAGAAGACAGATATGCGCCGTATTACCGTCACTTGGGCCACCTGTAATCCATGGGGGCGGCGATGAAGGGCGACCGGGTCGAGATCGTCATCGAAGCCGGGGGCACCACGAAGACCTATGAGGTGGCCGCCACCAAGGCCGGCCGCCGGGTTGAGGTGGTCAACCGGCGTGGCGTGTTCGAGGTCACCGAGGTCACCCGCAGCGGCGTGGCGATCCGGACGGCCCGCTTCATGGCCAGCCGGGTGCTCGCACTGGTCGAGCACCCCGCGCCGCGGCGCCCCGAGCCGTACCGGCGGGCCGGGTCCACGGACGGCCCGGCGGGGTAGCCGCAGCGCACGACGCATTGATCCCAGGATTGGGAACGTTCACAGTACTGAGATCAAAACGCTACCGTTACCTCATGGCTAGCGCGGATCTCCTGCTCCACCCGGTCCGCCTGCGGATCGTGCAGGCTTTCCTCGGCGACCGGGCCCTGACCACCAGCGCCCTGGCCGCCGAACTGGCGGACGTCCCGGCGGCCAGCCTGTACCGCCACGTGGCCAGGCTGGTGGACGCCGGGGTACTCGCGGTGGTCGCGGAGCGGCGGGTGCGCGGCGCCCTGGAGCGCACGTACGTGCTCCGGGTGAGCGCGGCGAGCATCGGGCTGGATGAGATCAGCGAGATGAGCGCCGATGACCACCGGCAGGCATTCATGGCCTTTGTCGCCGGGCTGCTCGGTGACTTCGACCGGTACCTTACCCGGGAGGACCGGGACCTGCTGCGGGACGGGGTTGGTTACCGGCTGGCCGGGCTCTGGCTCGATGACGACGAGTTCGCGGAGCTGATGCGGGAGCTGACCCGGGTGCTTCAGCCGCGCATGGCCAACCCGCCCCGCCCCGGCCGCAGCCGCCGGATCCTTGGTTATGTTCTGCTTGCCGGGACGGATTCGGCGCAAGAAAAGGCCGGTGCTCGCAAATAGCGACCGCTATCCATAGTGAGCATTGGCCCGTTATCTGGCATGATCAGAGGCGATGAGCAGCCCCAGGACCCGCCGTTTTCCCGTGACCGTCACCCGCCTTCCGGTCATTCGCTGCCAGATCTGCCGACGCACATTGGCGTCCAGGCCAGGTGAAGCGAGCACCGTGATGACGGAGCACTACCGCCGGGAACATCCCGAAGTGCTTGACGCCGCGGCCCAGCGGCAACACTGAATTAATCCGGTCAGGCGCCGGGTTGTGCCGGCCTGACCTGGACAATGCCGCCTTCGGCGATTCTGCTGTCGAAGGCGGGCTGGCGCGCGGTCGCGGGACCGTGCACGACCGCGCCGTCACTCAGCCGATAAGTACTGCCATGCCAGGGGCAGGTGAGGCACGGTTCCCCGTCGGCCTCGCCGAGCGTGCCCTGGTGCAGTGGGCCGCCCAGGTGCGCGCAGCGATCGGCGAGTACCAGCACGTCTGATCCCTGGCGCAGCACAGCGAGGCTCAGGTAGCCGAACTGGCGCCGGGTCACCCGGCCGTCCGGCAGGTCGTAGATCCGGCACAGGTCGTGCCAGCCGAGCGGGGCCAGGTGCGATACGGACTCGGCGTGGCTGGCCCCCGCTCCCAGCGGGAACGCGAGGTGCCGGCCCAGGTAGGCGCCCGCGGTCAAGGTGGCGAGGCCGCCGAGCGCGAGTGCCCGGCCGCTCGCCTCCCGGCCGGTCGCGCGGGCCAGCAGTGATCCCGCGAACAGTGCCCACGCGCCGGCGCTGGCGGCGCCGTGCGCCAGGCCCACGCGCTGCTGTTCCCGGTGCAGTGCAGACCAGTCGGCCAGGCCGGCCGCTGCCGCTGGGACCGACCCGGCCAGGCCGAGCGCGATCAGCGCCCTGGCGGCCCGCTCCGAGCCCGGCACGAAGTCGAGCACGGCCGCCGAGGTCCAAAAGCTCATGGGCAGCCCGGTCAGCGTGGGGTGCACCGGCTGCCCGAGCCACACCCCGTGCAGCGCATCGGCCCGTGGCCCGGTACCCACCCGGCGCTGGACCGCGGCGGTGAGGTTGCGGGCCGCCGGGTCCAGGCGCTGGGCATGACCTACCCAGCGGGCAGCGTCGGCAGGCCCGGGCACGCGCCTGCGGCGCGCGCCGGAATGGCGGGCCGGGCGGGCGCGCGGAAAGAGCCTGGGAAAGGTTCGGCTCATATCCAGAGTCCTACCCGGCGGGCGAGCCCGCTACCGCCCGGATGGTTCCGGCGGGCTGCCCGGCTGGAGGAAGCCCCGCGCCGCGGCCGTGGCGATCATCGCCCGCGCGTAGCGGCCAAGCGACGCCGACCCGTCCTCGATCAGCGACACCTTGGCGAGCACCTGATCGACGGTGATACCGTGCGCCACCCAGGTGCCGCCGCCGGTGCGCATGTTCAGCAGCATCGGCTGCAGCCGGTCCAGGGCGCGGGCGAACCGTGCCTCCTGTGTGCGCCGTTCCTCGAACTCGTCCCACAGCGCGCGCACCGCCGCGGCCTGGGGTTGGGGCAGGAGGGCGAAGATCCGGTCGGCGGCCGCGCGCTCGGCCCTCTCCTGCCTGGCCAGCGCCGCGCTGTCGGCGTAGACGAAGAGATCGCCAGCGTCGATCTCTACCATGTCGTGCACCACGAGCATCGCCATCACCCGGGCGAGGTCGGTGCCCGGCGGCGCATGCCCGGCCAGGGCCAGTGCCATCAGCGTCAGGTGCCAGGAGTGCTCGGCGGAGTTCTCGTGCCTGGATCCGTCGGTGATCCGGCTCTGCCTGGCCACGGTCTTCAGCAGGTCGGCCTCGAGCACAAACCGGATCTGCCGTTCCAGCGATTCTTCGGGCCCCATCCTCCCAGCATCCCGCGCCGGCGGCTGGGCGCGCCTTTCCGGTGCGGGACCGGCTTCATCACGCTCACCCCGGCGGGACATCTGCCCGACGGGATGGGCCTTCCCCCGGCCGTCGTAATGCAACGCCTTCTTAGCTGTCGCGGCCCTCGGTCCGCAGCCGGATCAGGTTATTGCGGAACACCTGCTCCATCCGCGCGTAAAAGTCCACGATCAGCCGTAGCTCGTCGTCGGAGTATCTGGTGGCCAGTTCCCGCCAGTCGCGCATAACCGGCAGGAACACGCTGGCCACGTTCCGCATCGCCTGGTCCAGGGACAGCGTGACCACGACGCGCCTGCGGTCGTGCGGGTCCCGCTCCCGGGTGACGTACCCGGCCTCTTCCAGGCGGTCGATCACCCCGGTGATCGAGGCGGTGGTCAGGCCGGTGGCCCTGGCCAGTTCACCGGCCGTCATGTGCCCGCTGAAGCTGAGGATATTCAGGCAGTTCAGGTCGGTGGCGTTGATGCCGATCCGGTCGGCGGCCGCCTGGCCCATGAGCTGCATCAGGGAGCCGGTCCGGCGCATCGCCGTGGCGAAGGCCAGCTCGAGGTCGGCCCGCCCGGGTGCGCCCGCGCCGGTGGCCGGCGACTCGGGCCACGGCACGTCCCAGCCGCCCGGCCCTTTCTGCCCCGCGCCGGGCTGCCAGGACCGCTCCTGGACCGCGGCGATATCAGCGGTGTCCTCCCGGCCGGCGTCCTCCCGGTCAGCATCCTCGTGCCCGGCGCTCCCTTCTCCGGGGTCTGCAGACATGCTTCACCTCCTTATTATCTAATTAAACTAGATATCTGGCTCACAAGATGATAGCTTCCCTAGTGTAATTCAGCTACCTCCTGGTGAGCGGAGACGACGATGACTTCGGACGCTCAGATCCTGGCACCTCCCGCGTCCGCGGGCGAGGATGCCGACCCACGCCGCTGGCTGACACTCACGATCCTGCTGCTGGCCGCGTTCATGAACCTGCTCGATGTTTCCATCGTGAACATCGCGATCCCATCCATACAGCGCGATCTGCACGCCAGCTACGCGGACGTGCAGTGGGCGCTGGCCGGGTACACGCTGGCCTACGCCCTGGTCCTGATCACCGGCGGCAGGCTCGGGGACACCTTCGGGCGCAAGCGGATGTTCCTTATCGGCGTATCGGGCTTCACGATCATGTCGGCGCTGTGCGGGGCCGCGCAGAGCCCGGGTCAGCTCATCGCCTTCCGGGTTGTCCAGGGCGCCATGGGAGCGATCATGGTCCCGCAGGTGCTGGCGGTGATCCAGGTCATCTTCCCGCCCCGCGAGCGGATCAAGGCGCTGGCCGGTTTCGGGATCACCGCGGGCCTCGGCACGGTGAGCGGGCCGCTGATCGGCGGGCTGCTCATCCAGCACAACCTGTTCGGCCTGGGCTGGCGGCCCATCTTCCTGATCAACGTTCCGGTCGGGATCGTCGCCGTGATCGCCTCAGCGGTGCTGGTCCGCGAATCGCGATCGCCCCGCCCGCCGCGGCTGGACCCGATCGGCGTCGTCCTGGTGAGCGCGGCGCTGCTGCTCCTGCTGTACCCCCTGGTGCAAGGCCGCCAGCTCGGCTGGCCGGGCTGGACGTTCGTGTCCATGGCCGCTTCCGTGCCGATGTTCGCCCTGTTCGTCTGGTGGGAGCAGGTCAAGACGCGCCGGGATGGCTCCCCGCTGGTACCGCTGCGGCTGTTCAGCCAGCGTGAGTTCAGCGTGGGCATGGCCATCGCCATGACGTTCTTCCTGGGGATCGCCTCGTTCGGGCTGGTGCTGACCCTGTTCCTGCAGCTTGGCCTGGGCTTCACCCCGCTGCACGCCGGGCTGACCTTCCTCCCGTTCTCCCTGGGCATCCTGGTCTCCTCCGGCGCCGCCGCCCGGCTCGCGCCCCGGTTCGGCCGCGGCGTCACCATGGCCGGCGCACTCATCATGGCCGCGGCGATGACCAGCCTGATCGTGGCCGTCCACCACTACGGTGCCGCGGTGACCACCTGGGAGCTGGTGCCCGGCCTGGTCGGCGCGGGCCTCGGCCTCGGTGCCGTGATCGCGCCGCTGGCCGACATCGTGCTGGACCGGGTGCCGCACCAGGACGCGGGCTCCGCGTCGGGCGTGTTCAACACCGGCCTGCAGCTCGGCAACTCGATCGGCATCGCAGTGATCGGCGTGATCTTCTTCGCGCTGCTCGGCGCGCAGTCCGGCGCGGCGGCGAACACGGTCGCACCGGCGCTGCGGTCCGGCGCGGTGGCCGCCGGGGTTCCGGCCCGCGACGCGGGGGCGCTCGTGGCCCAGTTCCGCACCTGCCTGCACGACCGCCTGGTGGCCGCCGACCCCACGGTCACGCCGGCCTCCTGCCGGCCGCCCGCGGGTGAGGTGCTCCCGGCCGCGGTGCACCCCGTTCTCGCCCGGGCCGGGGCGGCCGCGGTCCGCAACGACTTCGCCGACTCGGTCGCCCGCACGCTGTGGTTCCAGGTCGGCGTGTTCGGCCTGTCTTTCCTGCTGATGCTGGCCTGGCCGCGCGGCGCGGGCCGCAAGGTCCACGAGAGCGATGACGGCGGCGCGGCGGCGGTCCAGGCCTCGGTGGCGGGCCAGGCCTCGGCGGCGGGCCAGGCCTCGGCGGCCGACGGCCGCAGCGCGGTGGATGTGGGCGCGGCAGCGACGGTTCCGGCCGGTTCGGCGAGCGCGGCCGTTCCCGTCGGGCCGGCCGGTCCCGGCGGGCCGGAGCAGGGCGGCTGACCCGCGCGGATACAAGACAAGGGGCAGCCGGGGATTCCACCAGTCCCCGGCTGCCTATGTTTCCCCTGCCCTGGATATGCGCGATCAGTCGTATGGTTTCCCGGACCAGGCCGCTACGTCAGTCGTCGCCCTCGGCGATGGCCGCATGCACCTCGTTGCGGCGGGCGGCCAGTTCGGCCTCGTACTTGCGCCGGTCGACCTCTTCGGCGATCCGCTCGTCGTCGGCCATGAGGGCCTCAAGGTCGGTGTTCGCCGCGTCGAGAACGCCCAGGTCGGCGTAGGCCTGCTGGACCTTGGTGCCCCACAGCCCGATGTCCTTTACGCACGGCACGATCCGGCTGAACAGCAGCGTGCGGAACGCCTGCTGGATCGGGGAGTGCTCGGTGAACTCCAGGCACTCGTCCACGTCATAGCCCATCCGCTCCCACACCTCCTGCGCACGGAACCTGTTGCGCATGAGGTAGCAGCCCTCGACCACGAACTCCTCGCGCTCGGCCCGCTCGGCAGCGGTCAGCTCGCGGTAGTAGTCGCGCAGCGCGAGCCGGCCGAATGCCACGTGCCGTGCCTCGTCCTGCATCACGTAGGCGAGCAGCTGCTTGACCAGCGCGTTCTGGGCCATGTCCCGGTGCACGCCGAACGCGGCGAGCGCCAGCCCTTCGATGAGGACCTGCATGCCCAGGTAGGGGAGGTCCCACCGGGAGTCGTTGAGCGACTCTGCCAGCAGCTTGCCCAGGTCGCTGTTCATCGGGTAGTAGAGGCCGACCTTCTCGCGCAGGAACCGCGAGTACAGCTCGACGTGCCGTGCCTCGTCCATCGTCTGGGTGGCGGCGTAGAACTTGGAATCCATGTCCGGCACGGACTCGACGATCCGCGCCGCCACGGTCATCGCGCCCTGCTCACCGTGCAGGAACTGGCTGAACAGCCAGGCGCCCAGGTGATGGCCCAATTCGTCGCGTTCCTTCTCGTTCAGGATCTCCCACTGCCGCGAGCCGTAGATCGGCACGAACTCGTCCGGGGTCTCCATGATGTTGGTCGGGTCCACCGGCAGGTCCCACTCGATCCGCTTGGTGGCGTCCCACTGCTTGTCCTTGCCGCGCTGGTACAGGTCGAGCAGCCGCTGCCGGCCGTCCTCGTACTCCCAGCTGAAGCGGGTGGCACCGGCGGCGGGAACGTCCCAGGTGCCGGGCTCGACGGGGATTGTGTATGCGTCGTAAGTGCTCACGCTGGCTCCCTGGGTGGGCGACTTGCCCACATATTACTGGTTGGTACGAAAGCGCTCCAGACCACGTTTGCCGCGGGTGGCTGCCAGACGCGGCCCCCCGTAGTTAGAGGCACACCGACGGCTCATGCCCGGCGTGGCTGGCCGGCTCGAGCTGGAACGTGGAGTGGCCGACGTCGAAGTGTCCGTGCAGGCAGGCCTGGAGGGCGTCGAGCATGGCCGCGCTGCGGCCGTTGGCAAGCACACCCGGGTCGACCACCACGTGCGCGGAGAGCACGGGCAGGCCGGAGGTGATCGTCCAGGCATGCAGGTCGTGCACGCCCACGACGCCGTCCAGCGCGGTCAGGTGGGTGCGGACCTCGGTGAGGTCGATGCCGCGGGGACTGGCCTCGAGCAGCACGTCCACGGCGTCGCGCAGCAGCCGCCAGGTGCGGGGCAGGATGAGCAGGGCCACCGCCAGCGAGGCGATCGGGTCCATCAGGGTGAATCCGGTCGCTGCGATCACGATCCCGGTACCGATCACCGCGATCGCGCCGAAGGTGTCCGAGGCGACCTCGAGGAAGGCGCCACGGACGTTCATGCTCTCCGCCTGCCCGTGCCGCAGCAGGAACAGCGACACACCGTTGCCGGCCAGCGCGACCACCCCGAAGACGATCATGAGTCCCGGGGTGACCTCGGGCGGCGCGGCGAACCTGCGGATGGCCTCGATCCCGATGAACACGGCCATGCCGAGCAGCAGCAGCGCGTTGACGGTCGCGGCCAGGATCTCGGCGCGGGCGTACCCGAACGTGGCACGGTCGGTGGCGGGCCTGGTGGCCACGTACGCGGCGAGCAGCGACAGCCCCACACCCGCCGCGTCGGCGGCCATGTGCGCGGCGTCGGCGAGCAGGACCAGGGAGCCGCTCACCAGCGCGCCGCACACCTCGGCGACGGCGATCCCGACGGTGATCGCCAGCACGGCACCCAGCCTTCCCCGGTGCCGCCCCGTCGCCGTGAGCGCGCCGGGCCCGTGGCCGTGCCCGGATCCCATTGCCGCTCTCCCTAGCCCTCGGAGTTCGGCGGGGACTCGCCGGCGGCGAGGAGTTCGTAGGCGGGGTTGATCATGATGGGCCCGCTGGCGCGGATGCCGACGGAGCCACGGAACCGGACCCGGGACCCGCAGATGATGCCCGGGATGTGGGAGCGGCCGTAGAACAGCGCGGTCAGGTCACCGGTCGAGTCGGAGATCTCGCAGGCCAGCACGGAACTCCTTTCCACCGGGCGGATCTCTACCGCGCGGACCCGGCCCTCGACGGTGGCGCGTCCCGGTGCCTGGATCGAGCCGATCGGCTTGACTCCGGGGGACGGGGCGGGCCGTTCGTAGCTGGCCTGGCCCGCCTTGACCGCGTCCGGGGCGGATTCGCCGCGGCGCTGGCGGGATCGGCGGCCCGGCAGCAGGCCGCGCATGGCCGAGGCGGGCGGGGACGGGGTGGCCGGGTGGCCGTCTTCCCGGCCCGCGTCCCCAGCCCCGGCGGGAGC
>Ga0318562_10001027_pt1 | contig 12556 bp, 10 predicted proteins | sample GRESIP066b5f18_FD_203688 | JGI IMG/M metagenome (GOLD analysis project Ga0318562, IMG submission 203688) | Tropical soil microbial communities from Luquillo Experimental Forest, Puerto Rico - GRE.SIPMG.066b5f18 | ecosystem: Environmental > Terrestrial > Soil > Tropical forest > Bulk soil...
GGTTGGGTGTAAGTCAGCGGGGCGCGGCTGGCAACCGCGAGCGCGAGCAGGCAGCAAAGACCCGACACGATCGCGATCCAACGCGGAGTGGCCGTGAACAACGGCGGGAAGTTACTGACGAAATAGCCGATGCCGGTCCCGAACCCGATCTTCAGGAGCGGGCGGTCGTAACCGATCCAAAGTGGAAGGTTCGCCACCAGGGTGACGGTCAACAGGCCAAGCGAGAGGCCGATGACCAGCGACGCCACGCCGGCCGTGAAAGTGTTGAGCGGAAACAGGGACCAGGCAGCCGCAAGCGCGCATCCGATCAAGCCGGTCCCGAGGCGGCAGGATGGGCAATTAAACAACCGGGTGCGGGGAGCCAGCAGGCTGATGCCGATGCCGCCGGCGGCCATTGCGGCCATGATTGCGGGAAGCGCAGCCTGCGTGATTCCCAACTCGGCCAGGCGCTTGAGAAAGCCGAACTGGGCGAAGATCAGGAAGTAAACATAAGTGGCCGCGACCAGCACAACTCCCGCCCAGCCCTCAAAGATGGAGGGGCGCGCGGCAGAGATGCGGGGGGCGTCAGGCTGCACGTTCGATCCATCCGTTGGCCAGGCCAACGATCTGGATGGCGGCGAACAGGCCATCGGAGAGGGCAACGGTGATCCAGCGCGGTTCGATTGCGCCCGCCACAACCTGCCACACGACGAAGGTGGCTACGAGCATGCGGACCAATGCGGTGATCTTCCACTGCGTCGACCAGACGAGGACGAACCTCTCGTCCAGAGGCCAGCGCATTGCTGTCCATAGATAGGTGACGCCAACAGCGAAGACGAATACGCCGATGTAGCGGAGGAAGGCGTCAGGTTGCGGCACGATGCTCAGGCCCATGAGGGAAAGCGTAAATGCGGGCGCGGCGATGAGCAGAATTCCCGTGCCGGCATCGCACAGGCCGGCGAGGTACTGGTAGACCGTGAGCCACCCGCGGAGGCGATAGTTCATGCGTGCGGCCCTCCGGTGAGGACTTGAGCATTGGTGGTTTCCCGCCCTTTCGACAGAAAAAAGTCGAAAGGACGGGGCACGGAAGTTTGGTACCGCAAACGGCGGGCGAGTTGACGCAACCACTCGGCGGAAGCAGCGGTCATGGCGATGCCCAGGATCAGGCGCAGGATATAGAGCGCGTTGCGGGCGGGACCGGGAACGATCGTGAACCCGGGATCGGCCCCTTCGCGAAATCCTGCAATCAGAAACAGGACGACGTAGGCCATCGCACCGCCGTTCCAGGCGACGAAGGCCCAACGCGTGTTCAAGACATCGGCGTCCTTGTCCAGCAGCACGGCCAGAATCAGCATCAGCAGGCTGGAGACAAAGCCGGCCATGGCGAGAATGGAATGCCCGACCAGGCCATCCGTGAACTTCAGGCGGTCGAGAATGCCGGGAAGAAAGAACGCCCATCCGGACGGGACCAGGAAGGCCCACCACGTGAGCGTGGCCATTCGCCACAAGCGCGTATTCCGCGGCCACTCGAACCGCTCGAAATAAATCGGCACCAGCGGCACCCACACGAGCAGGCTCGCCAGGCTCAGGAACTGGACGGGAAGGTGATGGCTCGCATCCGCGCGGCCCAGGGCAAGGCATAGGACGGATTCGGCGATGAGCGTGAGCCACGAAGCAGCGATCCAAGCGCGGCCGCCGGGCTTGCGGCGGGTAAGCCCGTAGGGAAGCAGCAGAAGGATGAGAACGATGATGAGGGTGGACTCGAGCTGGCTGGCGCCGGTGGGGCCGCCGGTGTCCGGATTAACGGCCGGGTAGATGGCCGGGCTGGATGCAATGTAAATGACAAATGGAACGAGCAGCAGCAGGACAAGGCCAAGGAGTTTGACCGCGCGCACGCCGAGAGAGCAACTCCCGGGTTCTCGCCAGCTTTGCATGTAGGCGGCGGCCAGCACGCACCATAGGAAGAATATGGCGAGCGAGAAGAAAATGCGGGCGAATCCGGCCCAGTCGAGAAAGAGCTTTCCGCTGGTGGTTCCCGAAAGCCACGACACAGCGCCCACGGTGAGCGCCAGCGACCAGAGCACAAGGGCCGCGTGCGACCAGGGAGCCATGGAGGGGAAGTCGGCGCGGTAAATGCGCATGGCCCACGCGACGAGCGGAAGGGCCATCCAGCCGTAAAGCTGGAAGTTCAGATGGACCGGCGTCCAGCGGCCGTAGCTCAAGGGCCCGAGCCAGTGGCCGGCATTGGGATAGAGGAGGAGTACAGCGAGCCAGATGCCGATGAGGTTGGCGGCGTAAAGCCAGCCGAGGCTGTGAATGGCGGCTTGGGCGAGGATGGAAGCCCGTGGAGAACTCCCCTCAGGGGCTAAAGCCCCCGGTATCTTCGCGGCGGTTGCGGCACGACTAAAGTCGTGCCCTTTCAAAGCATCGAGATTAGCGCTTGCACGGATGGGCTCGTGTCCTTTGGTACCGCGCGCATCATTCACAGATCTTGCCATCACGCATCTCCACCAGGCGGTCGCATTGGGCGGCGAGGCCGCGGTCGTGGGTCGCCATCACAAGGGTAATTCCGTCGGTGCGGGCAAGGTCGAGAAGCAGGTCGAAGATCTGGCGGCTGGTGCGCTCATCGAGAGAACCGGTGGGCTCGTCGGCGAGCAGGATGCCGGGACGGTTCATCAGCGCCCGGCACAAGGCGGTGCGCTGGCGCTCGCCGCCGGAGAGCTTCTGGATGCGCTGCGTCAGGCGATGCGTGAGGCCGGTGCGCCCGGCCAGATCGTGGAGCCGGGCGAGCGCCTCGCGTCGCGGCGTGCCCGCCGCGACGGTTGGGATCAGGCAGTTCTCTTCGAGCGTGAGGTCGGGGATGAGGTTGTGGAGTTGAAAAACAAAGCCGACCTTGTGCCGCAGGAATTGAGTGCGGGAGAGTTTCGCGATCTCGGCAGACCCAAGAAGAATGCGTCCCCGATCGGGCTCGTCCAAACCGCCGAGCAAGTGCAGCAGCGTGCTTTTTCCGCAGCCGGAGGGACCGCAAAGAGCCACTGTTTGGCCCGGCCGGGCTTCGAAGTCAACGCCGTTGAGCACCTGGATCGAGCCGTCCTCGTAGCTCTTCCAGATGTTTTCGGCGCGGAGAGCGGCGAGGGTGGACGGGGGCTGGTGCTTTCCATCGACTCGGGCGTCTTCCGTTCCTGCAAGACCGGCCTCTGCGGTTTCCCGCCCTTTCGACAGAAAAAAGTCGAAAGGACGGGGCACGGAGCGTTTGCTCCTTTGGAAGGAAACAAACACGGAGCTACTCAAAGCGGAGCGCCTCCACCGCGCGGACCCGCATGGCATAGATGGCGGGATAAAGCGCTCCGGCTGCGCCCGTGAGACAGGCCAGCAGGACCACGGAAACCACCACCGTTGGCTGCACGTCGGCATCGACGTAGCCGTGCAGAGCCGGAATGAGCTTGAGCGCAACGATCGCACAGGCTCCGAGAATGAGGCCGAGGATCGCACCGAACAACGACACCGCGCCCGACTCGCCAAAGATGAGCGAGGCGATCTGGGTGTTGGAAAAGCCGTTGACGCGCAGGATGGCGATCTCGCGGATGCGCGTGAAGACCGACATGATCATGGTGTTGGCAATGCCGAGGCCGCCGAGCAGGACGCCCGCTCCGCCCACTGCCCACGCCGTGGCCTTGAGGATCTTGAACTGCGAGTAGGAGCGGTTGAATTCCTCGTCCTCAAGCGCAATCAGGGTGGGGTATTGCCGCTTGACCTGCGATTTGAAGGCGGCCTGATCATTTCGGTTCCTGAGCTTGATGAGCAGCACCGAGGACGTTCCGTTCTTGTGGAAGAAGGCCTGCGCGCTCGCGAGGGGCATGAATACGCCGCCGTCTTCGAAGCCGTTCTTTGTGCGGATGACTCCCATCACGCGGAACGTGCCGTGGCCGATAGCCACCTGAGAACCGGCGGCCGCGTGCAGAAACTCCGCGGCGCGCTCGCCCAGAGCCACGGTGTCAGTGTCGGAGCCGAAGCCGGCGCGCGTGCCGGAGAGCCACGCGGCTTCGCGGATGCGGGCGTCGTCGCCGGTGACGCCGAAACAGGTGATGATGGGGTGGTCCTGGCTGGAGACGATGCCGAAGAGAACGGGGTTGGCCTTGTCGACCATGGGCCAGGCCTGGATTTGCTTCACGGCGGAATCGGGCACGCTGGAGAAAAAGAGATCGGAGATGTTGCGCTCGAAGACGATGAGTTGCGAGTCGCGCGACAGCAGGCCCGAGAACATGCCGACCGCGCCCTGCAGGATGGTTACTACGGTGAGCATCGCCGCGACGCTGAATGCGATTCCCGCAATGCTGATAAGCGTGCGGATGCGGTGCCGGCCGAGATTGGTGAGGATCAACCGCAGAAAGATCATGATGCCCGAGTGAGACTTGCCTCGGAGAGAGTAGCGATCTCCTCATTGAATTGGACACGGACTTGGCGGAGGAACGCAAGGGGAGGGCGCCGCGCGATAAGACGCGCGGTGACGCGATCGGCCAGGGTCATGAGCCGATGGATACGCTCAAAGGACTCCGGCACGCCGATCACGAGGGCGAGGTTCGGCCGGTCGAGGAAGGCGTCGCGTGCCGCCGTCTTCCCATGCGTGTCGCCCGAATAGAGAACGTCCTTCAGGTCGTCGATGGTCTGGTAGCTGAGGCCCCAGAAAACGGCGAGCCGGTCCAGACGGTGAATCTCTTGCGGGCTGGCCCGGGCGGCGATGGCCGGTAGCACCAGCGCGAGGCGAATGAGCGATACGGTTTTGCCCATGGCGATCGATTGCGGCTCGCGCATGCGCGAGGACGCATAGTGCAAATCCTGGCTTTGCCCGTTCAGCAGGCCGGCCACCCCGAGATTGCGTTCGAGATAGGTGAGGGCTGCGGCCTGGACTTCGGCCGAGAGGCCTGCGGCCGACTTCCATATAAGCGAGTAGGCGCGATTAACAAGCGCCAGCGCGGCCAGGATCGTTGCGCCTTCGCCGTATACGTGGTGGGCGCAGGGCACGCCGCGCCGCGACTGGGCATCGTCCATGGAGGGCAGGTCGTCGAAGAGCAGCGAGGCGGAATGGAAGTACTCGATGGCAATGGCAAGATTGTCGGCGCGATCCTCGGCCATGCCGAGCGAAGAAGCAATGCGAAAGGCGAGTTCAGCGCGAACCATGCTGCCCGGGTGCTCGAGCGCCTGATGAAGTGCCCCGGCGAGGTGGGCTTCGGTGCCATGCGGGAGGATGAGGCCGGCGTGAAAGGCGCGGCGGAGGCGGGATCTCATCGGGGCGTGGCTGGCGGCTGAATCCATTCGTGCTTAACTCCCTCAATAGGCGCAGTGCTCGGTTAGACGACTATCGGCGCTGAAAGTCTCGGCGCATGGGCTGCAGACGGGCGCTGAGCAAGTTATGCGGGAAGATCTAGCCCCATTACATCACGAAGTTAGAACCAAAAATGAAGCCGGGATGAAGCTTTCATCCAACTCGTACTAAAGCGGGAAACGCATGACAATTCCTTCATTCTTCGCGGTTTGGATTGACGCCCGGGGGAGGAAACCGTCAGATTAGAAGGCGAGCCCCGAAATTCAATCTCGCCTGCGGCCCGCGCGACAGGCACCAGGCGGTGCAAGGGAACGCACAGGAGATTCATGAACGTCGGCATCATGCATGAACTTTCGAAAGTGGGTAGCGTGCGGTGGATTGCCACAGTGGCCGCGTTGGCGTTGTCGAGCGCGGCAGCCTTTGGCCAACAGCACTACAAGATCGACCCGGCGGCGAGCGAAGTGCATTTCGTTCTTGGCGCATCGGACGGTCCGGTGAACGGCAGCTTTCGCGTGACTTCGGGCGAGTTCACGCTCGATCCCTCGAGCGGCGCAATGACCGGATCGATCGCCGTGGACGCGGCAAGCGGGGACAGCGGGAATAAAAAGCGCGACAAGAAGATGACGGGCGACCAAATGAAGGCGCAGACTTATGCCGCCGTCACATTCTCGCCGGCAAAGTTCTCGGGCAAACTGAACGACACGAGTGATTCGACGGGCCAGGTGGACGGAACGTTTACGCTCATCGGACAGACGCACCCCCTCTCCGTCCCGATGAACGTGCACATGGAAGGTGGCCGCTTCACGGCGACGGGCGAGTTCACGGTGCCGTTTGTCAACTGGGGCATGAAGGATCCCAGCTTCATGATGTTCAAGGTCGAGAAGCAGGTGAAGGTTCAACTGAAACTCACGGGCACGGTAACGAACTAAGATCGATCGGGGAAGCCCCTATGCGCCTGCTGGTGATCGAAGACGATGTCGCAAACCAGAATTTCCTGGAACGGTCGCTGACCCAGAACGGATTTCAGGTGGACATCGCTCCCAATGGAAAGACCGCGGAGAAGCTGGCGCCGGCCGGCAATTACGCCGGCATCATTCTCGACCTCGGGTTGCCGGATGACGACGGGCTGTCGCTCATCACGCGCCTCAAGCAGCAGGGAGTGCGGGCTCCGGTGCTGATTCTCTCCGCGCGGCGTTCGCTGGACGACCGTGTGCGGGGGCTCGAGATCGGCGGCGACGACTACCTCACCAAGCCATACGCCCTCCCCGAGCTGCTGGCCCGCCTGCGGAATTTGATGCGCCGCAATACCGCGCAGCCCGATGCGACTACCGTGATAAGAGTGTTGGACCTGCAACTCGACCTGCTGCGCCGGGAGGCCATGCGGGGGGACGAGGTTCTTCAGCTCACGACCCAGGAGTTCTCGCTGCTGGAGTATCTTTGCAGGAACGCGGGACGGATCGTCAGCCGGTCAATGATCCTGGACCAGGTGTGGGGGATGCGCATCGAACCTGATACCAACGTGGTGGATGTGCACATCTATCGGCTGCGCGGAAAGATCGAGAAGCCGGGCTCGACGCCCTTGATTCGCACCATCCGCGGAGTCGGGTACGTACTCAGGGATAAATAAGTCCCGTCCAACCAACCGAAGTGAGGAGTGAGCATGAGCTTCGGGATACGCAAATCAGAGGGACATACCGCGGCGTGGCGCATCTCCTGCTGGAGCATGCTTGCCTTCGCGGTCGGTTCGGTGATTCTCTTTCTGGTTCTGCAGCGTTTCGCTTCGCACGAGATCCAGCGGCGCACCGATGCCTGGCTCAGCGGAGAAGTGGAAACCCTTGGTGACGTGGCCGAGCGCACCCAGAAGAACGCGCTCTACGACCGCATCGTGGATGAAGTGGCCGAGCTGGCCACCAAGGAGGTCCCCCTCGAGCTGCAGGCCGGAGGCGACCCCAATCAGGCCGTCTTCTTCATTGAAACGGGCGCCGACAACCGCCTGAAACTCTTCGCGGGCAAAGGCGACAGCAGCGCCTTCCTCAGCGCCATTACGCACACCGCGGTCACGCCCGGCACGCCCGCCGACATTTCGGTGCCCGGATACTTTCACCCCTTCCGCGTTGCCTGCCTGGCGCTGCCCGGGGGCGACCGCATCTTCCTCGGGCTCTCGGAAGCGCATGACTATCATGTTCTGCGGCGCATGCGCATCCGCCTGTTCTCCATCTGCCTGGCGGTGGTGGTGCTGGGCTTTATTGTGGTGTTCATCGCAACCAAGCGCATGCTCGACCGCGTGCTCCGCATTACGCAGACGGCCAACCGGATCGGCCAGTACGATCTGCGCAGCCGGGTGCCGGAGGTGAAAGGCACAGACGAGATCGCCCAACTGGCGCGCACTCTGAACAACATGCTCGATCGCATCGAGAACTCGGTGAACCAGCTCCACACCATCACTAACTCGCTGGCGCACGACCTGCGCAGTCCGCTGATGGCGATTCGCGGCAAGCTGGAGCTGGCGATCCTGGCCGACCACGAAAGCACCATGACGGACCCGGTTGCGTCGGCGCTCGAGGAAGTAGACCGGCTGAGCGACTTTCTTACCAAGTCGCTCGATGTTGCCGAGGCCAATGCAGACGCTCTGCACCTGCAGCGGGTTCCGGTGGATATGGACGAACTGTTGCGCTCCATGGTGGACCTGTACGAGCCCAGCTTTTCCGAACGCGGCCTGAAAGTCATGATCCGAAGCTCGCTGCCGTTGATCGTCTCGGCCGATGCCGCGCTTCTCCACCGCATGATGGCCAACCTGCTGGACAACGCCGTCAAGCACCTGCCCCCGGCAACCACTATCTATATGGAACTCGAGCCACTCGGGGATTTCGGCCGGCTGAGGATTGAAGATGACGGACCCGGATTCCCTCCCGAAGTGGTGGATCGCCCGTTCGAGAAATATGTAAAGGGGAACAACTCGACCGGCAGCGGCCTGGGGCTGGCATTCGCCGAAGCCGTGGTGCGCGCGCATGGGGGCCAGATCCGGGCGTTCAATGGCCACCATGGCGGCGCCGCCATCATCGTCGACCTCCCCATGACGGTGCATGGCGTGGAGCAGGAAACAGCCTTCGATCAAACGCACCCGGCGGTCTCGGGCAACTGATTCGCAGGATCTTCGCTAATACATGGTTGATTTCCTGTCTGTCTGTGCGTATCATCACGGGTATGCAAGCTCGCTCTTGTTGTCGCCCCTGTCGCACGCATCGCGCGCCAAGGTGACCTGAGCCTGCATTCGAATACAAGTTTCAAGGTTTCCTAACGCCCGCGATCCAGCATCTGGCTGCCGCGGGCTTTCTATTTCCGGCAAAGAACCGGGTTCCCAATCCTCGGCGCGACGTAAATAGCGCCCAAGGCGGAAACCCACCCCGATGAGGTCGAAAATGCCTGACACCGTACCGGTAAAAGAAACGAAAGCGCAACGCTACGAACGCTTGAAGCACGAGAAGAACCCGTGGGAGGCCTTCGACGAGGTACGCGCCTTCGCGCGCACCGGCCGCGCCAGCGTGATACCGGAGTGGGCTTCGGCCTACTTCAAATGGTGGGGCATTTACACCCAGGGCGACGGCGTCGGCGCAACCGGTGGCAAGGGCGGAGAAGGCCTGGCGTCGGAATACTTCATGATGCGCGTCGGCATCCCCAACGGCATCCTATCCGCGCACCAGTTGCGCACCATCGGCGGCATCACAAGAAAGCACGCGCGCAACCTGGCCGACATCACCACGCGTCAGAATATTCAGCTCCACTGGCTGACCATCGAGTCGCTGCCGGAAATTGTGGATCTGCTCGACTCCATCGGCATGTCTCCCAAGGGGGCCTGCGGCGACGTGGTGCGCAACGTAACCGGCTGTCCGCTTGCAGGCATTGCGGCCGATGAGATCATCGACGCCTCTCCGATCGCGCAGGGCATTTCGCACGCGCTCTCGGCGAATCCCGAGTTCTACAACCTGCCGCGGAAGTTCAAGATTTCGGCCGTCGGATGCCCGACGTGGTGCACCTATCCCGAGATTAACGACATCGGGCTTACGGCCGTGAAGAACGGAGACGAGATCGGGTATTCACTGCGGGTTGGCGGCGGCCTTTCGAACGAGCCCCATCTCGGCGTGCGGCTGAATGCATTTGTTCTGCCGGAGCAGGCCGTCAGCGTGGCGCGCGGCGTGACAGAGATCTTCCGCGACCAGATGGTGCTGCGCGAAAGCCGCGACCGCGCGCGCCTGAAATACCTGTTCATGAGGGAAGGATGGACGGCGGAGAAATTCCTGGACGAACTGCAGTCGCGTCTCGACTTCAAGCTGCGGCCCGCGGTGCCTGAAGTGGTGCCCGAGGACGTCTACCGCGACCACGCCGGCATTCACGCGCAGAAGCAGGAGGGCCTGGCGTATGTTGGCGCATCGGTGCTGCGCGGACGATTGAGCGGCGAGCAACTGGAAGCGGCGGCCGAGCTGTCCGAACGGTTCGGCAGCGGGCGCCTGCGCGTCACCGTCTCGCAGAACCTTCTCTTCATCGATATCCCCAAGGCAAAAACGGGCGAGCTGGCGAAGGAGCTGGAGCAGGTCGGGCTGCACGTGGAGGGCTCGATGTTCTGGCGTGGCGCCGTGGCCTGCACGGGAACCGAGTTCTGCAAGCTGGCCATCACCGAGACCAAGGGATTTGCGCGCTGGCTGGTGGAGGAAATGGAAGAGCGCCTGCCGCAGTTCGATCAGCAGCTTCGGCTGCACGTGACCGGATGCCCCAACGGCTGCGGCCAGCACTGGATCGCGGACATCGGCATTGAAGGCAAGAAGATCAAGCACGAGGGCAAGTTGACCGACGCCTACTACTTCTGCCTGGGCGGCGCGGTAGGCCAGCACGCATCGGTGGCGCGGCCGGTGGGCTACCGCTGCGCTGCTCCGCTGGTGCCGGAAGCGATTGAGCGCCTGCTGCGGCAATATCTTGGCACGCGCGGCTCGGGCGAGAATCTGCGCGCGTGGTTCCTGCGGCATTCGAATGATGAATTACGCGCGCACCTGGCCGGAGAAGTGCTGGCTGCCGCCGAGCGCGATGTGCCCGCGGGCCCCGTGCCGCACGCGGTGGCGGATTGAGGACCGCGATGAGCCTGTTGCCGATTTTCCTGAAACTCAAAGGCCGCCGGTGCCTGCTGGTGGGCGCCGGCACGGTTGCGCTGGACAAGATCGGCAGCCTGCTGAAAACCGGCGTGCAACTGCGCGTGGTCGCGCCGCGGGTAAAACCCGAGGTACGCCGGCTTGAATCCGAGGGAAGGCTTGAGTGGCTTGAAAAGAGCTTCGAACCGGCCGATCTCGACGGTATGGATCTGGTCATCGCGGCAACGGATGTACCCGATGTGAATGCAGCCGTGTATGACGCTGCGCTGGTCCGGGGAATCTTCTGCAACAGCGTGGACGACATTCCAAACTGCGATTTCTTCTTCGGCTCGGTGGTCAGCCGGGGCGATCTGCAGATCGCCATTTCGACGGCCGGAGAAAGTCCCGCGGTAGCACAGCGCCTGCGCCGCGAAATCGACGCGCAACTGCCCGAGGATCTCGGCCCGTGGCTGGCGCGCATCGGCGAGCTGCGCCGCAACGTGCTGGAGATTCATCCGCGCGGCGAAGAACGCAAAGCGCTCCTGCATCAATTGGCGCAGCGCCAGGTCTGCGATTCCGAATCGTGCCCGACGCGGCGGCTCGCATTGGCGCCGCTGGGCAAAGCGCCTGACGGCGGGAAGGTGTGGCTGGTGGGCGCCGGGCCCGGGGATCCCGATTTGCTCACGGTGAAGGCGCTGCGGCTCATCCAGTCGGCGCACATCATCCTGCACGACGACCTGGTGCCTCGGTCGGTTCTCGACTTGGCGCGCAATGCCGAAATCGTCAACGTGGGCAAGCGTTGCGGCGCGAAAAACATCACGCAGGAAGAGATCAACGTGCTGATGGTGGAGCACGCGCGCAACCACAAGCGGGTGGTGCGGCTCAAGAGCGGCGACCCGCTAATCTTCGGGCGCGCGGCGGAGGAGATCACGGCTCTTAACGAAGCGGGCGTGCCGTTCGAAATCGTGGCAGGCATAACGTCCGCGTTTGCAGCCGCGGCGGCGATTCCCTGCTCGCTGACGGACCGCAACAGCGCTTCGAGCGTGACCTTTTCCACCGGCCATCACGCCGCCTCGCACAACGATTCCCAACTGCCGGAGATGGAAGACACGACCCGCGTCGTCTACATGCCGGGACGCGACCTGCGGATCCTTGCGGCCGAGTGGCTGGCCGAAGGACTGCCCGCTGGATTTCCCTGCGCGGTGGTTTCGCGAGCGGCCCAGGCCGATCAGGAGGTCTTTCAGACCACGCTGGGCGAACTGGGCAACGCTGCGCCAGCCGCGGCGCCCAGCATCCTGCTTGCCGGATGGGCCATTCGGGATGCGGCGGTTGCGGCGGCCCGGGTTCGCGAGGCCATCGCGGCGACGGCTTAGAACTCATCCGTAAATTGCGTATGTCAGCGGCGCCGCTCTAAGGGCCAGCTGCGCCGGCGGTGTGGATGTCACCGGTAGCAACGCGTGGGCCGGGAGGCCCACGCGACAGCCGGCTGGGAAGCCGGCGCTACCTGCCTCCGGTGTATGCTGGGTGCAACGAATCCTTGTACTGATTCATACACGCGACGTAAAGCGCCGGGTGCCGCGTGCGTCTGCCCGGGCGGGAGGAATGGGCCATGAGTATTCTTGAGAGCTGGTTGACCGGCGGGCTGCTGATTACAGATGGGGCGTGGGGAACCGAGTTGCAGGCGCGCGGGTTGCCGTCCGGAACCAGTCCCGACAGTTGGAACCTGACTCATCCCGAACGCGTGGAGGAGGTGGCGCGCGCCTACGCCGAAACCGGCAGCCAGGTGGTGCTGACCAATACCTTCCGCGCCAACGCCATCGCGATGAAGAGCGAAACGGGCAAGGAACTCGACCAGATCAACCGCGCGGCGGTAGCGATCTCGCGGCGCGGGGCGCCGCAGGCGCTGATCTTCGCTTCCATCGGGCCCACGGGCAAAATCCTGATGTCCGGCGAAGTCTCCGCGGAAGAGATGTCCGCCGCATTCGCCGCGCAGGCGCGCTCGCTCGCGGCGGCCGGAGCGGATGCGCTGCTGGTCGAAACCATGAGCGACATCGACGAAGCGCGCCTTGCCCTCGAAGCCGCCCGGCAAACGGGCCTGCCAGTCATCGTCTCGTTCGCGTTCGACTCGGGCAAGAAC
>Ga0318562_10001030_pt1 | contig 12529 bp, 8 predicted proteins | sample GRESIP066b5f18_FD_203688 | JGI IMG/M metagenome (GOLD analysis project Ga0318562, IMG submission 203688) | Tropical soil microbial communities from Luquillo Experimental Forest, Puerto Rico - GRE.SIPMG.066b5f18 | ecosystem: Environmental > Terrestrial > Soil > Tropical forest > Bulk soil...
TGCAGCTCGATCATCTCGAGCCCCTGAATGGCGATCTCCGCCTCGGCCAGCCGCTCGGCGAAGGCATGCTCGTCGATCAGCCGGCCGGAGCCGTCGGCCGCCTCCTCGGCGGCGATGCGGCGCACGTCCTCGAGGCGGGCATGCAGGTTGGGCGTGTAAGCATCGCCGCCGCGCTCGAACTCGAGCAGATACTTGGCGACCGTCCAGCCGGCGTTCTCCGGCCCGATGCGGTTGGCAACCGGCGTGCGCACATTGTCGAAGAACACCTGGTTGACCTCGTGGTCGCCGGCCAGCGTCACGATCGGCTTCACCGTAAGGCCCGGCCGATCCATCGAATCGATGAGCACAAAGGAGATGCCGTCCTGCGGCTTGCCTTCGGTCGAGGTCCGGACCAGGCAAAACATGCGATTGGCGACATGCGCTCCGGTCGTCCAGATCTTGGTGCCGTTGATGACATAGTCGTCGCCGTCGCGCACCGCACGCGTCTTCAGGCTGGCCAGGTCGGAGCCCGAGCCCGGCTCGGAGTAACCCTGGCAGAACACCGAGTCGCCCGAGACGATGTCCGGCAGGTATTTGGCCTTCTGCTCGGGCGTGCCGAATTTCATGATCACCGGCCCCACCATGCGGACGCCCATGGTGAAGATGCGCGGCGCATCGACGGCGGTGCATTCGCGCGCAAAGATGTAGCGCTGGATGGCGGTCCAGCCGGTGCCGCCATATTCCTCGGGCCAGCTCGGCGCCGACCAGCCCTGCTTCGCCAGCACCTTGTGCCAGCGTTGGCCGGCCTCGAATTCGGCGAACACGCCGCCGGTCTTGCGGCCGGCCTCGCGCAGGTCCTCGGTCAGGTTGTCGTCGAGGAAACGGCGCACCTCGGTGCGGAACGCCTCGTCCTGCGGGCTGAGGTTCAATTCCACGTGCGTCCTCCGACAGTCGTTGTGCAAAGGCTACCGGGCCGCCGTGGCCGCCGTCCAGCGCGCACGGTGAATGGCTGGTCCGCGCTTCCGGGCGGCGGTATGCTTTTTGCCTCACCATCGGCAGCCGACGCGGAGACCCCTCATGCGTTCTCTCGCTTGCCTGTTCGCCCTACTGTTCTTGGCACTGCCTGCGCTCGCCCAGGACAAGAAAGAAGTCGACCTGTCGCTGGCGCTTGCCATCGACATTTCAGGCAGCATCGATCCTGACGAGGCGAAGCTGCAGCGCGAAGGCTATGTCCAGGCCTTCCGCGATCCAGTGATCGTCAGGGCAATCCTCGGCGGTCCCAACGGACGCATCGCCGTCGCCTATTACGAGTGGTCGGACTCCTGGATGCAGAAGCTCCTGATCGACTGGACGCTGCTCGACAGCGAGGCGACCATTGCCGCCTTCGCCAACCGCCTGGCCGACCTGCCGATCTCGATTGCGCGCCGGACGTCGATCAGCGGCGCCATCCGCTACGCCATCCCGCTGTTCGGCCGCAGCCCCTACGAGCCCACACGCAAGGTGCTCGACATCTCCGGCGACGGCTCCAACAACGACGGCGGACTGGTCACCGACATGCGCTACGAGGCACTGAAGGAGCGCATTATCATCAACGGCCTGCCGATCATGAACGACCGGCCCAACCCGTTCGGCTTCCCCAACGAAACCGACCTCGACCGCTACTATTTGCACTGCGTCACGGGCGGGCCACGTTCCTTCGTCGAGGTGGCGCGCAATTTCGAGGACTTCCCCCGCGCAGTGCGCAAGAAGCTCCTGCAGGAGGTCGCTGATCGCGATCGCGGGCCGCATTCCGATTTCGACGTCGGTGCGATTGAGCTGAAAAATGGTGTCCAGCTTGCGCAAGGCAATCGGCCGCGGCACGTCAGCGAAGACAGCGACTACACCAAGTTCGTGAAGCCCGAATACGAGCTGGGCTGCGACGTCGGCGAGCGCCGCAGCCGCGAATTCTGGCAGCGCCGTTTCGGCGTTACTCCGGACTGAAATTCATCCGCTGTGCGGCCGTCATTCACCGACGGCCTTCACGCACATGCAACATCGCCTTCCTAGAGTTGCTCCGCAGCGACTCACTCGCAGTTGCTGCCCAACGGATGGAGGGCATCATGTCCAAGGACAAGATCGTAGAGCATCACCACGCCGCGGCCGAGCATCACGAGTACGCCGCCAAGCATCATCGCGAGGCCGCCAAGCATCACGAAGCGGACTCTCACGAGAAGGCCGCACATCACGCGCACTCGGCGCACGGCCATTCCTCGCACGCCGCCCATCATGCCGGCGAGGCGAGCAAGCATCACGCCGAGCATCACGGCAAGCATTGAACGGCAAGCCCTCCCCTTCGTGGTCACCACGAAGGGGAGGGGCCTGATCGTAGTAGTTGGGGGAATAACAAATGGAATCGTTCTTCGGCAGCGCGGTGGGCGCTGGCACTCTGGTTCTGCTCATCGCCGCCCTCTTCCTGGCGCTGAGCTTCGAGTTCGTGAACGGCTTTCACGATACCGCCAATGCCGTCGCCACGGTCATCTACACCCACACCCTGACCCCGCCCCAGGCGGTGATCTGGTCGGGCCTGTGGAACTTCCTGGGCGTGCTCACCTCCACCGGGGCGGTGGCGTTCGGCATCGTGGCCCTGCTTCCGGTCGAGCTGATCCTCGATGTCGGTTCCGGCGCGGGCTTCGCCATGGTGTTCGCGCTGCTGCTCTCGGCCATCATCTGGAACGTCGGCACCTGGTATCTCGGCCTGCCCGCCTCCAGCTCGCACACCCTGATCGGCTCGATCGTCGGCGTCGGCCTGATGAACTCCCTGATGTCGAGCAGCCAGCAGTTCGGCGAAGGCGTCAACTGGGGCAAGGTGCAGGACACCGCGATGGCCCTGCTCGTCTCACCGCTCGTCGGCTTCGTCGCGGCCGGCCTGCTGCTGCTGGCGGCCAAGGTCGTCATCCGCAATCCCGCGCTCTACCGCTCGCCCGAAGGCAAAGCACCGCCGCCGCTCTGGATCCGCGCCATCCTGGTGCTGACCTGCACCGGCGTCAGCTTCGCGCACGGCTCCAACGACGGCCAGAAAGGCATGGGTCTGATCATGCTGATCCTGATCGGCGTGGTCCCGGCGACCTATGCGCTGAACCTCGCCGCCTCATCGGCCAACCTGCAGGCGATCGTCGTGGCCTCGCAGGCGGCACAGCCGATCTTCGGCACCGCCCCCGCGTCCACCGACGCGATGGCCAACCAGGTCGCCGACGCTGAACTGTCCCGCTTCCTGACCACCGGCAAGCCGACGCCGCAGACCATGTCGTCGCTGGCCGTCAAGAACGGCGCCGTCGCCGCCACGCTCAGCCAGATCAAGTCGATCAGCGAGCTGCCGGTCGACGGCCGGTCGCGGCTGCGCCGCGACGTCTATCTGGTCGAGGAAGGCGTCAGCAAGCTGATCAAGGCCGGCGCCGTGCCCGACGCCAAGAACAAGGCGACGCTCAGCAAGCTCAGGAGCGAGCTGCAGACGCTGACCGACTTCATTCCGCTATGGGTCAAGATCGCCGTCGCAGTGGCGCTGGGCCTCGGCACCACCATCGGCTGGAAACGGATCGTGGTGACGGTGGGCGAGAAGATCGGCAAGTCGCACCTGACCTACGCCCAGGGCGCGTCGGCCGAGCTGGTCGCCATGGTCACGATCGGCGCCGCCGACGGCTTCGGCCTGCCGGTCAGCACGACCCATATCCTCTCGTCAGGCATCGCCGGCACCATGGCGGCCAACCGCTCGGGCCTGCAGAAGGAAACCATGCGCAATATCCTGCTGGCCTGGGTGTTCACCCTGCCGGCTTGCATGATCCTGGGCTCGGTGCTGTTCGCCGCCGGCTTGTTCGTGGTGCTGCGGCTTTTCTGACGGGACCCTCGCAAATACTCGGAGTGACGCGCGGCGCGTCACTCCAGCGAGTAGTCGTAGCGGATGAAGCCACGGAAGCGCGCCAGCTTGTCGTAGAGCGCGCGGGCGCGGGCGTTGTCCTGCTTGGTCTGCCAGTAGTAGCGCGACGCGCCGCGCCGGCGGGCGGCTGCCGCAACGGCATCGATCAATGCCCGAGCGGCGCCCTGGCCGCGCACGGCTTCGTCGACGAACAGGTCCTGCAGATAGCAGACCTCGGCGCGCCAGATGTTGCTGTGGAACAGGAAGTGCGCGATGCCAACCAGCCGGCCGTCGAGCCATGCCGCCAGGCCGTGGATTTCCCTGTCGGCGAGAAGTCGGCTCCAGGCGCGGTCGTAGTCGGAGTCCGGCAGCACGGTCTCGTAGAAGTCGTTGTGGCCGCGCGCCAGCTTCTCGATCATGCCGGCCATCCTAGCTCAGCCGAGCCATCAGTGCGTCGAGCGCCAGCACATAGGACTGGATGCCGAAGCCCGCGATCACGCCGACGGCCGCGTCGGCGGTGACCGAGCGACGGCCGCGCTTCTCGATGTTGGTCACGTGGATCTCGATCGCCGGCGTCTTGATCGAGCGCAGGCAATCGGCCAACGCGTGGCCGGCATGCAGGAAGCCGGCCGGATTGAACAGGATGCCGTCGATGCCGGCGCGGTCGGCCTCGGCTATCGCCGACACTGCCTCGCCTTCGTGGCTGGTGTGGAGGATCTCCAGCTCCGCGCCCAGCTTACGCGCATACCGGCGCATCAGGGCATCGAGTTCTGCTGCGGTCGTCCTGCCATAGAGCGCGGGCTGGCGATGGCCGAGCGACCGCATGTTGGCGCCCTGGACGAGCAGGAATTTCATCGAGCTAGCGCGGCAGCGTGGTGCTGCCCATCAGGCTTTCGTCGATGGCGCGGGCGCATTGGCGACCCTCGCGGATGGCCCACACGACCAGCGACTGGCCACGCCGCATGTCGCCGGCGGCGAACAGCTTCGGCACGGAGGTCTGGTAGTCCTGGACCGTGGCGGCGACGTTGCCGCGCGGGTCGAGCGCCACGCCCGCCTGCTCCAGCATGCCGGGCTTACGCGGGCCGAGAAATCCCATGGCCAGCAAGACCAGATCGGCCTTGAGCTCGAAAGCGCTATTCGGCACCTCGGTCATCTTGCCGCCCACCCAATCGAGGCGCACGCACTCCAACGCCTCGAGCTTGCCGGCCTTGCCGACCGCCCGCTTGGTCAGGACCGCGAAGTCGCGCTCGGCGCCCTCTTCCTGCGACGACGAGGTGCGCATCTTGAGCGGCCAGTCGGGCCAGGTCAGGCCCTTGTTCTCCTGCTCGGGCGGCGCCGCCAGCACCTCGAGCTGGGTGATCGAAGCCGCACCCTGGCGATTGGACGTGCCGATGCAGTCCGAGCCGGTGTCGCCGCCGCCGATCACCACGACATGCTTGCCCTTGGCGCTGATCGTGCCCTTGGGGGCGGCGCGCGCCTCGTCGTCGCCGGCGACGCGCTTGTTCTGCTGCACCAGGAAGTCCATGGCGTAGTGGATGCCCGACAGCTCGTGGCCCGGCACCTCGAGATTGCGCGGCCATTCGGCGCCGCCGGTCAGTGCCACCGCGTCGTAGCCCTCGAGCAGCGACTTGATCGACAGCGTAGCGCCGACTTCGACCCCGGTGCGGAACTCGACGCCCTCGGTCTCCATCTGCCGCATGCGCCGGTCGATCAGATGCTTCTCCATCTTGAAGTCGGGAATGCCGTAGCGCAGCAGCCCGCCGACCCGGTCGGACTTCTCGAACAGGGTCACCGCATGGCCGGCGCGCGCAAGCTGCTGGCTGCACGCCATGCCGGCCGGGCCGGAGCCCACGACGGCGACGCGCTTGCCGGTCTTCTTCGCCGCGACGAACGGCTGGACCCAGCCCTCCTGCCAGCCACGATCGACGATCGAGCATTCGATCGATTTGATGGTCACCGGATTGTCGTCGATGTTCAGCGTGCACGACGCCTCGCAAGGCGCCGGGCAGATGCGGCCGGTGAACTCGGGAAAATTGTTGGTCGAATGCAGCGTGTCGAGCGCGTCCTGCCAGCGATCGCGGCGGACCAGCTCGTTCCAGTCGGGGATCAGATTATTGACCGGGCAGCCGTTGTGGCAGAACGGGATGCCGCAATCCATGCAGCGCGCGCCTTGCTTGCCCACCTCGGCCGGCGGCAGCGGCAGGATGAATTCCTTCCACGTCTTCAGCCGCGCCTCGACCTTCTCGTAAGGCCGATCCTTGCGCTCGATCTCCAGGAAACCCTTGACTAGACCCATTATTCAGCCGCCACAGCCTTTGTGGTTGCGCGGTTGCGCGCTTCGAGCAGGGCGCGCTTGTAGTCCTTGGGCATGATCTTGACGAAGCCCGACAGCGCCCGGTCCCAGTCCTCGAGCAGCTCGCGCGCCCGCGCGCTCCCTGTATGCAGATGGTGGCGCTCGACCAGGATGCGCAGCCGCTCGGCGTCGAAGCGCAGCACGTCGCCCATGCCGTTGTCCTCGACATTGAGGGCGCGTTGGCGCGGTCGGCCGGGGGCATCGACGGGCTCGCTCGACGGGCCGCCGACCTTTTCGAGCTCGACCATCGCCGGATTGCACAGGTCCTTGAAGCGCGCCGTAGGGTCGTAGACGTAGGCGATGCCGCCCGACATGCCGGCCGCGAAGTTGCGGCCGGTATCGCCCAGCACCACCACCACGCCGCCGGTCATGTACTCGCAGCCGTGGTCGCCGGTGCCCTCGACGACGCACACCGCGCCCGAGTTGCGCACGGCGAAGCGCTCGCCGGCCACGCCCTCGAAATACGCCTCGCCGCCGATCGCGCCATAAAGGACGGTGTTACCGACAATGATGTTCTGGGTCGGGTCGCGCGCCGCATCCTCGGGCTGGCGCACCACGACGCGGCCACCCGACAGGCCCTTGCCGACATAGTCGTTGGCATCGCCGGTCAGCTCGAGCGACACGCCGTGCGCCAGGAAGGCGCCGAAGCTCTGCCCGGCGGTGCCGGCGAGCCGCACCGAGATGGTGTCTTCCGGCAAGCCGGTGTGGCCGTAGCGCTTGGCGACCTCGCCCGAGAGCATGGCGCCGACGGTGCGGTTGACGTTGCCGACCGGCAGCTCGACCTGCACCGGCTGGCCGTTCTCCAGCGCGGGCTGCGCCGCGGCGATCAGCTGGTGGTCGAGCGCCTTGTCGAGGCCATGGTCCTGGCGCTCGCTGTTCCAGATCGCCACGCCCGGCTTGGCCGGCGCCTGGTACAGCAACTTGGAGAGATCAACGCCGCCTGCCTTCCAATGATCGACAGCGCGACGCATGTCGAGGTTGTCGACGCGGCCGATCATGTCGTTCAGCGTGCGGAAGCCCAGCCGCGCCATGATCTCGCGCAGCTCCTCGGCGACGAAGAAGAAGTAGTTGATCACGTGCTCGGGCTGGCCGGTGAAGCGCTTGCGCAGCACCGGGTCCTGCGTGGCGACGCCGACCGGACAGGTGTTGAGATGGCACTTGCGCATCATGATGCAGCCGGCGGCGATCAAGGGCGCGGTGGCGAAGCCGAACTCGTCGGCGCCCAGCATGGCGCCGATCGCCACGTCGCGGCCGGTGCGGAGTCCACCGTCAACTTGCACTGCAATACGTCCGCGCAGGCCGTTCAGCACCAGGGTCTGCTGGGTCTCGGAGAGGCCGATTTCCCACGGCGAGCCGGCATGGGTCAGCGAAGTCAGCGGCGAGGCGCCGGTGCCACCCTCGAAACCCGAGATCGTCACGTGGTCGGCGCGCGCCTTGCTGACGCCGGCGGCGACCGTGCCGACGCCGACTTCGGAGACGAGCTTCACCGACACGCGGGCCTTCGGATTGGCGTTCTTGAGGTCGTGGATCAGCTGCGCCAGATCCTCGATCGAATAGATGTCGTGATGCGGCGGCGGCGAGATCAGGCCGACGCCGGGCGTCGAGCGCCGCACGCGGGCGATGTTCTCGTCGACCTTGTGGCCGGGCAGCTGGCCGCCCTCGCCCGGCTTGGCGCCCTGCGCCATCTTGATCTGCAGGTCGTCGGCATTGACCAGGTACTCGGCCGAGACGCCGAACCGACCCGACGCCACCTGCTTGATGGCCGAGCGCATGGAATCGCCGTTGGGCAGCGGCTTGAAGCGGTCGGCTTCCTCGCCGCCCTCGCCGGTGTTCGACTTGCCGCCGATGCGGTTCATGGCGATGGCGAGTGTCGTATGCGCCTCGCGGCTGATCGAGCCGAAGCTCATGGCGCCGGTGGCGAACCTCTTCACGATGCTCGCCGCGGGCTCGACCTCCTCGACCGGGATCGGCTTGTCGGCCCACTTGAATTCCATCAGGCCGCGGATGGTCAGCAGCCGCTCGTTCTGCTCGTTGATCGTCTCGGCAAAGGCCTTGTACTCGGCCGAGTTGTTGCCGCGCACTGCATGCTGCAGTCGGGCCACGCTCTGCGGCGTCCAGGCGTGATCCTCGCCGCGCAGCCGGAAGGCGTAGTCGCCGCCCGGATCGAGCATGGTGCGGTAGATCGGGTTGTCGCCGTAGGCGTCGCGATGGCGGCGCACCGTCTCCTCGGCGATCTCCCGCCAGCCCGCTCCTTCGATCGTGGTAGCGGTGCCGGTAAAATACTTCTCGACGAAGCCCGAATGCAGGCCGACCGCATCGAAGATCTGCGCACCGCAATAGGACTGGTAGGTCGAGATGCCCATCTTGGACATCACCTTCAACAGACCCTTGCCGACCGCCTTGATGTAGTTCTTCTGCACCTCGTAGGCCTTGAGCGGCAGGCCGTTCTGGACGCGCAGCGCCTCGAGGGTCTCGAAGGCGAGGTAGGGATTGATCGCCTCGGCGCCGTAGCCCGCCACGCAGCAGAAGTGATGGACCTCGCGCACCTCGCCCGATTCGACGACGAGGCCGGTCTGGGTGCGGAGCCCGCGGCGGATCAGGTGATGATGCACCGCCGCCGTCGCCAGCAGCGCCGGGATCGGCACCCGCTCGGCCGACACCGCGCGATCCGACAGAATGAGAATGTTGCGGTCGGCCAGCACGCAGTCGGTCGCCTCGGCGCAGACGCGGTCGAGCGCCTCCTCGAGGCCGGCGGCGCCTTCCGATGCCGGCCAGGTGCAGTCGATGGTGGCCGTGCGGAACGCGCCGTCCAGGAGCTCCTCGATCGACCGGATCTTCTCCAGTTCGGCGTTGGTCAGGACCGGCTGCGAGACCTCCAGCCGCTTGTGCGTGCCGGCATGGCGGCCGAGCAGGTTGGGCCTGGGACCGATCATCGACACCAGCGACATCACCAGCTCCTCGCGGATCGGATCGATCGGCGGATTGGTGACTTGGGCGAAGTTCTGCTTGAAATAGTTGTAGAGCAGCTTGGGCTTCTTCGAGAGCACGGCGATCGGCGTGTCGGTGCCCATCGAGCCCACCGGATCGTCCGGCTCCTTGCTCATCGGTTCGAGGAAGAAGTTTACGTCCTCTTGGGTGTAGCCGAAGGCCTGCTGGCGATCGAGCAAGGTCGTCGGGTCATTCGACGGCGCGGGCGTTGGCGCGTCGGGCAGCTCCGACAGCTCCTCGAGCTTGTACTGGGTCTCCTTCAGCCACTCGTCGTAAGGCTCGGCCTCGGCCAGTGTGCGCTTCAGCTCCTCGTCCTCGACGATGCGGCCCTGCTCGAGATCGATCAGCAGCATCTTGCCGGGCTGCAGGCGCCACTTGCGCACGATCTTCTGTTCCGGGATCGGCAGCACGCCCGCTTCCGACGCCATCACCACCATGTCGTCGTTGGTCACCAGGAAGCGCGCCGGCCGGAGCCCGTTGCGGTCGAGTGTGGCGCCGATCTGGCGGCCGTCGGTGAAGGCGATCGAGGCCGGGCCGTCCCATGGCTCCATCAGCGCCGCGTGATACTCGTAAAACGCCTTGCGCTTGGCATCCATCAGCGGATTGCCGGCCCACGCCTCGGGGATCAGCATCATCATGGCGTGGCTGAGCGAGTAGCCGCCGATCACCAGCAGCTCGAGCGCGTTGTCGACGCAGGCCGTGTCCGACTGGCCGTGCGGGATGATCGGCCACATCTTGTCGAGGTCGGCGCCGATCAGGTCGGATTCCATCGTGCGCCGCCGCGCATACATCCAGTTGACGTTGCCGCGCACCGTGTTGATCTCGCCGTTGTGGGCGATGAAGCGGTAGGGATGCGCCAGCCGCCACGACGGGAAGGTGTTGGTCGAGAAGCGCTGATGCACCAGGCAGAGCGCCGACTCGGTCAGTGGATTGCGCAGGTCGGCGTAGAAGCTCTCGACCTGAGGCGCCAGCAGCAGGCCCTTGTAGACCACCGTGCGGCTGGAAAAGGACGGCATGTAGAGCTGCGACAGGCCGGGCAGCTTGTGCTTCTTCTCGAGGTCGACCAGCGGGTTCTGGGTCTGCTTGCGGATCGTCAGGATCTTGCGCTCGAAGGCATCCTGGTCGGCGACCTTGGGGCCGCGGCCGACAATGGCCTGGCGGATCACCGGCATGCGCTCGATGACGGCGGCACCCAGCCCGGTCGGGTCGGTCGGCACGTCGCGCCAGCCGATCAGCTTCTGGCCCTCGACCTTGATGAAGTGCTCGAGCCGCTTGATCGCGAACTGCCGCGCCTTCTCGTTCTGCGGCAGGAAGCACATGGCGACGGCGTAGTGGCCGGGCGGCGGCAGGTCGACGCCGGTCTGGCGCGCCCAGTCACGCAACAGGGCGTCCGGCGTCTGGATCATGCAGCCCGCGCCGTCGCCGACCAGCGGGTCGGCACCCACGGCGCCGCGATGATCGAGGTTGAGCAGAATTTGCAGGCCCTGGCGGATGATGCCGTGGGACTTCTGGCCCTTGATATTGGCCACGAAGCCGACGCCGCACGAGTCGTGCTCGTTGCGTGGGTCGTAAAGTCCCTGCTTCTCGGGCAAATCCATCAAAAAACGCCTGCTGCCACGGGTAACGCAGCATCCCCCCGGATGCGTGTCTCCGGGCATTATTAGCCCGGCAGCCTGCCGGGGTGAAAGCGATTGTTGGTCCCGGAAAGCCCCTGTAACCTGCAAAATAGAGCATTGATTCGGGGGAGTTGGATGTCGAAGCGCGTGTTGGCCGTTCTGTCACTGGCCGTGCTGCCATCCTTGCTGCTAGGGGCCTGTGACAGCCGGGCGACGAGCCCGGAAGTCGCCTACACCACTCCCGGCTGGTACCTCGAGCGGCCCCGCGTCACGCTGGCCGTGGGACCGGAAATCTTCGCCGGACCGTTCACCTACGATCAGTGCGAGGCCAAGCGGGTGATGGAGTTCGATCCGGCGACGGCCGAGCGCCTGATCTGCATCCACGAATACACCAAGCCCGGCCGCTTCGGGCCGTACTAGCCGCCTCTAGCCGATCGTCATCAGGCTGGCGTTGCCGCCGGCCGCCGCCGTGTTGACGCTGAGCGACACCTCGTCGAACAGGAATTCCAGCGGATAGGGCGCGACGTGCACCGGCACGATCGGCCCGTCGCGCTCGGCCAGGCGCCGGCTGAGCGCGATCAGGTCGTCGCGGCTTCCGGCAAACAGCGCCGCCGAGAGATGCGGTTCGTCGACGTCCATGGTCGCGCGGTTGCCGGTGGCGTTGACGGCGGCGAGCTGGGCCTGCAGGTCGGCGGGATCGCGCGCGACGCACAGGATCGTGCCCTTGGGCCGCAGAGCGTAGCTGTTGCGCTCGCCGACCGGCCCGGGGAGCTCGCTTGGCAGGTCGTCGATCGACATCGATGGTCGTTGCGAGAGCAGGCGACGTAGGTAGAGCGGCCCGCCCGCCTTCGGTCCGGTGCCTGACAGAGCATGGCCGCCGAACGGCTGCACGCCGACCACGGCGCCGATCACCGTGCGATTGACGTACTGGTTACCGGCCGCGCTGAGACCGATGGCGCGGTCGATCGTTTCGTCGATGCGGCTGTGCGCGCCGAAGGTCAGGCCGAACCCTGTCCCATTCGCCTGGCGCACCACCTCGTCGAGGCGCTCGCGCGGATAACGCAGCACGTGCAGCACCGGACCGAACACCTCGCCCGGCAGCTCGTTTATCGAGCCGATCTCGATGAGGGTCGGTGGCATGAACAGACCGTCGCGTGTCTCGGCCGGCAGGTCGACCTGCGTCACGGCATGGCCTTTGGCGCGCATGCGCTCGACGTGATCGATGAGCCGTTGCCTGGCCTCGGCCGAGATCACTGGCCCGACATCGGTCGACAGGCGGTCGGGATTGCCGACGGCAAGCTCGGCCGTGGCCCCGGTCAGCATGGGCAGGACGCGATCGGCAATGTCGTCCTGCAGGCAAAGCACACGCAGTGCCGAGCAGCGCTGGCCGGCCGAGTCGAAGGCCGAGGCCACGGCGTCCTGCACCAGTTGCTCGGGCAGCGCCGAGGAATCGGCGACCAGCACATTCTGGCCGCCGGTCTCGGCGATCAGCGGCACCGGCTTGCCGTCGCGGCCGAGGCGCTTGCTCAGCTCGCGCTGGATCGAGCGCGCCGCCTCGGTCGAGCCGGTGAAGACCACGCCCCCGATCGCCGGGTTCGCCACCAAATGGGCGCCAATCCTGCCGTCGCCCGGCACGATCTGCAGGACGTCCCGCGGCACGCCATAGCGCAGGAACAGTGCCACTGCCTGCGCGGCGATCAGCGG
>Ga0318562_10001032_pt1 | contig 12523 bp, 11 predicted proteins | sample GRESIP066b5f18_FD_203688 | JGI IMG/M metagenome (GOLD analysis project Ga0318562, IMG submission 203688) | Tropical soil microbial communities from Luquillo Experimental Forest, Puerto Rico - GRE.SIPMG.066b5f18 | ecosystem: Environmental > Terrestrial > Soil > Tropical forest > Bulk soil...
GGAGCCTCGAGCACCTCGCGCGCCAGGCGCGCGAACTCGACGGCGCGCTCTTCCATCAGCATCAGGGCGCGCCTGACCGAGCCCTCGGCCAAGGCCGCCGCCTCGGCGACCGTTTGCTCCGAGGCGTCGACGCCCGGCAGCCCCGAGACGATCTCGACGATCTGCGCTGGCGCCAGCGGGTCGAGCCGCAGGCGCCGGCAGCGCGACATGATGGTCGCGGGAAGCCTTGCCGGGACATGGGCGACGAGCAGCGCGAGTGACCGGCCGGGCGGTTCCTCGATGATCTTGAGGAGCGCATTCGCGGCGTTGCGGTTCAGTTCGTCGGCGACATCGACGATCAGCACCTTGTAGCCGCCACTGCCGCTGGTCGATTGCAGGAAGGACGTGGCACGGCGCGCATCGTCGACCGTGATCTCGGTGCGCAGCTTGCCGCTCGAGCCGACGGTGCGCTCGAGCACGAAGAGATCCGGATGGGCGCCGGCCGCGATGCGCCGCGCCACGGGCGCGTCGGGCGGGACATCGAGCGACATCGCAGCCTGCGCGCGCGCGAACGCGTCGGGTTCCGCAAGCACGAAGCGCGCGACGCGATAGGCGAAGCTCGCCTTGCCGATGCCGGCCAGACCGCCGATCAGCCAGGCATGCGCAAAACGGCGCGAGCGCAACGCGTCGAGCACGGCGAGCTCGGCGCGCTCATGCCCCACGAGCCGCTGCCGCTCGCGCGGCTGCGGCAGCTCACCGGCCCTGTCTGCTGGCTCGGCCATCGACGACCTTCGTGAGGCGGCGCGCTTGCGGCTTCGGCTTGCTGCCTTCGAGGCGCGCCTCGACAAGGCGCTGGATGCGCTTGGCAACCTGGTCGACCGAGCGCCTGGCGCTCACCACGACGCAACGCTCGGGCGCCCTGGCGGCGATGTCGAGGAAGGCCTGGCGCAATTGTGCGTGATGGGCAAGGGCGTCGGCCTCGAACTTGTCCGAAGCGGCGCCTGGCCCACCGCGCGCCGCGAGGCGCTTCATGGTCAACTCGGCAGGCAGATCGAGGATGAGGGTGAGGTCGGGCTTCGTTTCGCCGACCACGGCCTCTTCGGCTGCCGCAACGAGTTCCGGGCTCACCTCGCCGAGCACGCCCTGATAGGCGCGGGTCGAATCGGCGAAGCGATCGCAGATGACGATCGAGCCGCGCTCCAGCGCCGGGCGGATTGCAACACGCAAATGGTCGGCGCGCGCCGCGTTGAACAGCATTGTTTCGGCGAAGGGGCCGAAACGCGAAGCTTTGCCCGAGAGAAGGAGCGCGCGAATGGCCTCGGCGCGCGGCGAGCCGCCGGGCTCGCGCGTCTCGACGACACTGCGGCCTGTGGCGCGCAAATAGGCGGCGAGCCTTGCGACCTGCGTCGATTTTCCCGAGCCGTCGCAGCCCTCGAAGGTGATGAACAGGCCGCGCTCGGCAGCCTCATCCTGCACCCCGTCTCCCGTCTGGAGCTCGGCTCTTTGGCGGGCGCTCATCGCCGTCACCGCTTCAGGAGGCGTCGCACGGCGCCGGACCCTGCCTCGAGGAGGGCGTCCTGCGCCTGCCGAGCGAGATCGCCCTGCCCCACCGATTCCGCGGCGAAAAGCGGCACTTCGAGGATCTGCGCCTCACCTTCAAAGACGCGCAGCACCCCGACCTTGGTGCCAGCGGCGACCGGTGGGATCAGTGGGCCTTGATAGACGAGCCGCGCGCTCAGCCGCTCGCGGCCGCCGCGCTGCGTCACGACCCGGACCGGTCCGTCGGCGCGCAGATCGACGCTCGACTTCACCCCGCCATAGACGCTCGCCTGGCTGATGATTGCACCTTCGGGGAAGAGATCCTGTCCTTCGAAGGCGCGAAAACCGTATTCGAGGAGCTTGCGCCCCTCGGCGGCCCGATCCTTGGCGTTCGCCGTGCCGTTGATGACCACGATCAGCCTTTGGCCGTTCTGCACCGCGGAGCCCACGAGGCCGATCCCCGGCTCGTCGATCCGCCCGGTGTTGAGCCCGTCCGCACCGATATCCATTGTCAGGAGCGGGTTGCGGTTCAACTGGCGAATCTTGTTCCAGGTGAACTCCTTCTGGCCGAAATATTTGTAGAGATCCGGATAGGTCAAGATCACGTGCCGGGCGAGCAGTGCGAGATCGAGCGCGGTCGTCTGCTGGTCCTGGTCTGCCGCGCCCGTCGCATTGCGGAAGGTCGAGGAGACGAGGCCGATCTCATGCGCGCGGCGGTTCATCATCTCCGAGAAGGCGAATTCGCTCCCCGCAATGCCGTCTCCGAGCACGATCGCCGCATCGTTTCCGGAGAGCACCACGAGGCCCGAGATCAGGTCTGCAACCGATATGCGACTATGGATAGCGGCGAACATCGTCGAGCCGCCGGACGGTGCCCCGCCCTTGCGCCAGGCATTCTCGGAGACCGTGTATTCCTGATCGAGCGTGAGCTTGCCTTGCTTGATTTGATCGAACACCGTCTCCGCGGTCATCAGCTTGGCGAGGCTCGCGGGGGGGAACGGCACGCGCCCATTCTTCTCGAACAGGATGGTGCCGCTCGCGGCATCCATCAGTACGGCCTGCTGCGCGGTGATCTGGACGGTTTCAGCAGCCGGCGCCCTTCCGCTGCCGAGGACAAGCGCGGCGAGCATCCCGAAACAGATCGTCAGGGCCGTGCGCAGCGGACCCGAGGCGGCGCGGCCCATCGGCGTCAGGGTGCGCGCAAGCGCACGAAGGTCTGCGATTTCAGGCCTGTGAAGGGATTGCCCGGCTGGAAGGCCTGCGTATCCGCGAGCCGCTCAGGCGCAAAGAACAGCGTCGCGAGCTGCTTCGGCCGAACCGGCGGGCGCGGCGCAATGACCTCGTCCTCGTCCTGATCCTCGGCCGGGTTCGGCTGGGCCGATGCAGGTCGCGCCGACAGGCCCGGAGCGAGGCCCTTGCTCCTGGGACTCTTGCCAATCGTCGTCACTCCTCCGAGATCGAATGGACGCTCCGGCGGCAAAGGCGCCAAGGCGATGGTGGTGTGCGCCGACGCGATAGTGTTGACGACTGTCGACGGTACGGATTCGGCCGTCGCGTCGTCATCGGCCCCTTGGGCAGCCTGCGCCAAGGCGGGCTGCACCGGTGTTGCACGCCCCTTCGACGCGACGCTCGAGCCGCTCGAATAGGTGACCGTGGTGAGTGCGCTCGGCGAGGAAGCGGGGGCCGTCGCGTTATAGGCGACGACGCTCGATGGCGCTGGACGCGACGGTGAAAGCCTAGAAGACACGGCGGATGCAATCGCGGCGATCGGCGCGCCGGGTCCGGAGGCTTCGGGCGCATCCGTCAGGTCGGCGCTGGCGACCATGACCGGGACGGAGCCCGGCCCGTCGAGAACGGCGCCATTGCCATCGGTACGCAAGGTCGCGAGGAGCTTGCGGTCGTCGGAGCCTCCCAAACCCGCCGGGCGCAGATAATCGACCTTCACCTGCGTCATGCCGATGCCCTTGAAATCCAGGACGTCCGCGACGCGTTCCGAGACGTCCATGACACGATTGGAGTGATAGGGTCCGCGGTCATTGACGCGCACCACCATCGAGCGGCCGTTGCGGATATTGGTGACACGGACATAGCTCGGCAATGGCAACGTCTTGTGCGCGGCGCTGATCGAATAGCGGTCGAACACCTCGCCATTGGCGGTGAGCCGCCCATGGAAGGCCGAGCCATACCAGGAGGCGAGCCCGACCACGGAATAATGCGTCACCTCTTGCGGCACATAGGTGCGCCCGGCGACCATATAGGCTTGACCGACGAGGCGCTGGCCGCCACCCTTCGGAATCGGTTCGCCATCCTCATAGAGGCGCCGGCTCGCCCTCACCCCGTATTTGGGATCGATGCCGCCAGACCCGTTGCCGGCCGTCTGCTGCGCGGCGCAATTGGCGACGAGCAGCGACACGCCAATGCCGAGGACCGCTCGCCAAGGCGTCGCTTGCCAAGGGGTAGCGCGCCAAGCCGACAAGGGCCAAGCTGGTGCCCGCAAAGTCGATGCCGAATGCCGCAATGCGGAATTTGGCAGGATCGCGTTGGATCTTGCCGCGGCGCGGTTCATCCGTCTCATGGCTCCGTTCATACGCAAAACGTCGCCGAGGGGGAAGAGGCAGGATCGACAGATCGCTGACTTGAAACCGACATCCTTTCGACCCCGTCCGCGCCTCGTCGATGTCCGCGACCGCGGCCCGCGAGCTCCAAACCCCATCAATAGACGAAATGCGTTGAAATTACGTTGTTGTCGATCAAGGCCTTGGCGGAAGCCGTCAATCCCTTGCGCAAAGATTAATTCGCGACGCGCCCGCGCCCCGTTTCCCCGTAATCGCGATGGCACACGAAATTGTGGCCACCCGCCGCCTCAAGCGTAAGCAGTAGACGTGCGCGTCGTACCAATGTTGCCATTTTTGGCACATGCGATTGCCGGACATCCACCAATTTCCGCTATCTGAATCGCGCAGCAGCCGGGTAATGCCGGTCACGTTTCCGTCGGGTCTGCCATCGGCGTGATAGGTCAAGGGCAATTGGCCGAGAGGGGTGGCGAGATAGACCCGCTTGCCCGAGATCAGGCCGCGCAACCGGTCGCCCGGCATGGTGCCGGCGGCGGGAGCCCTCACAAGCGTGATGAGCGCGAGCGCCGTCGGAACCCACCTTCCGGCGAAGTGCGTACAGGCAGGTGATGGCATTCGGCTCGTCGCTTTGGCGAACGGAAGCTACGAGCGAAGCGCCGCAACGCTTCAGGACATTGCGTCGAACAGGCCTCAGAACAGGAAATATCGCTGCGCCATCGGCAATTCCTTGGCAGGCTCGCAGACGAGGAGCTCGCCATCGGCGCGCACCTCATAGGTCTCGGGGTTGACGCTGATATCGGGCGTCGCGTCGTTGTGGATCATCGAGTGCTTGCCGATGCCTGAGCGGACATTCTCGATCGCAACCAGCGGCTTTGCGAGCCCCCATTTGGCGCCGAGCCCCCTATCGACCGCCGCCTTCGAGGTAAAGGTCAGCGAGGTGCCGGTGCGAGCCGAGGCGAAGGCACCGAACATCGGTCGATAATGCACGGGTTGCGGCGTCGGGATCGAGGCATTCGGATCCCCCATCGCGGCCGCGACGATCATGCCACCCTTGATGACGAGATCGGGCTTCACGCCGAAGAAGGCCGGCGACCAGAAAACGAGATCGGCGAGCTTCCCCGTCTCGACCGAGCCGATCTCCTTCGACACCCCATGCGCGATCGCCGGATTGATCGTGTATTTGGCGACATAGCGCTTGGCGCGGAAATTGTCGTTACCCTGGCCCTGATCCTGAGGCAGCGGCCCGCGCTGCAGCTTCATCTTATGGGCAGTCTGCCAGGTGCGGATGATGACCTCGCCCACCCGCCCCATCGCCTGGCTGTCCGACGACATCATGGCGAGCGCGCCGAGATCATGCAGGATGTCCTCGGCCGCGATCGTCTCCTTGCGGATGCGGCTCTCGGCGAAGGCGAGATCCTCGGGGATCGATCCGTCGAGGTGATGGCACACCATGAGCATGTCGAGATGCTCGTCGAGCGTGTTCACCGTGAAAGGACGGGTCGGATTCGTCGAGGACGGCAGGACGTTAGGCAAGCCTGCGACCTTGATGATGTCGGGCGCATGCCCGCCGCCCGCCCCTTCCGTGTGGAAGGCGTGGATGGTGCGGCCCTTGAAGGCACGGATCGTGTCCTCGACGAAGCCGCTCTCGTTCAGCGTGTCGGTGTGGATCATCACCTGCACGTCATAGGCGTCGGCAACCGACAGCGCACAATCAATGGCGGCGGGCGTCGTGCCCCAATCCTCGTGCAGCTTGAGCGCGCAGGCGCCGGCCTCGATCTGCTCGGCGAGGCCCGCCGGCAAGGACGCATTGCCCTTGCCAGCGAAGCCGAGATTCATCGGGAAGGCGTCTGCCGCGCGCATCATCATCTCGATATGCCAGGGGCCAGGAGTGCAGGTCGTGGCTTTGGTGCCGGTCGCAGGGCCCGTGCCGCCGCCCAGCATCGCGGTAATGCCGGACATCAGCGCCTCTTCGATCTGCTGGGGGCAGATGAAATGGATATGCGTATCGAAGCCGCCGGCCGTGACGATCTTGCCTTCGCCGGCGATCACCTCGGTGCCAGGCCCGATGACAATGTCGATGCCCGGTTGGATGTCCGGATTGCCGGCCTTGCCGATCGCCGCGATGCGCCCACCTCTCAACCCGATATCGGCCTTTACAATCCCCCAGTGATCGAGGATCAGCGCATTGGTGATCACAGTGTCGACCGCGCCTTCGGCGCGGGTGGACTGCGACTGGCCCATGCCGTCGCGGATCACCTTGCCGCCGCCGAATTTCACCTCCTCGCCATAGGTGGTGAAGTCCTTCTCGACCTCGATCATGAGATCGGTATCGGCGAGGCGGACCTTGTCGCCGACAGTCGGGCCGAACATGTCGGCATAGGAAGCGCGCGAGAAACGCACGGGCATGGCGGTGTCCTGTCCTCAGCTCGAGATCTTGCCCATCACGTCGCCGCGGAAGCCGTAGACGGATCGGCTGCCGGCGATGGCGACGAGGCGCACCTCACGGGTCTGGCCGGGCTCGAAGCGCACCGCTGTGCCAGCCGGGATATCGAGGCGAAAGCCCTTGGCTTTGGCCCGATCGAAGACGAGACCGGGATTGGTCTCGAAGAAATGATAGTGCGAGCCGACCTGGATCGGCCGGTCCCCGCTATTCGAGACCATGAGCGTCAGCGTCTCGCGACCTTCGTTGAGCACGAGCTCGCCTTCAGCCGTGATGATCTCGCCCGGAATCAGAGGCTGGTTGGTCATGCTGGCTCCTGCGATCCCGTCAGCGGATCGGATCGTGCACCGTGACGAGTTTGGTGCCGTCCGGGAACGTCGCCTCGACCTGCACGTCGTGAATCATGGCTGCGACCCCCTCCATCACTTGGCTTGCCTTCACGACCTTGGCGCCGTCGCGCATCAGCTCGGAGACGCTGCGCCCGTCGCGGGCGCCCTCAACCACGAAATCGGTGATCAGGGCGATGGCCTCAGGGTGGTTGAGTTTGACACCGCGCTCGAGGCGTCGGCGTGCCACGGTCGCGGCCATCGCGATCAACAGCTTGTCCTTTTCTCGCGGAGTCAGATTCAAGCTTGTCCTCCCGTCTCAAGTCCCGCCAGGATCGGTCGTCCCAATCCTGATCCAGCCGATCTTGCTGCGAAGCCGGCACCGCTTCAACCGTGCCGAGGTTCGCCGCAGCCGCCGCATCGCCGACGAGGCTCCAGAGCCGCGGCAGCTTGCCTTGCATCGCCATAAGCAAGAAGCGCACCAGATCGCCCCGCAAGAGGAGCGGGTCACGCGCCGCAAAGCGCGCGAGGAGCAGGCCCTTCCAGGCGCTCGCCCCGCATTCGCAATGGGCATCGCGGAGCGCGGAGCGTGCCGCGTCGAGGCGGTCCTCGGCCTCGGGTGAGATCATCAGCGCGGTCGCGACCGCGCGCGCCCCGTCGCCGATCGCCTGCCGCGCCAGGAGCTCGGCGATCGGCCCGTCGAGGCGCGTCTTTTCCGCATGCACGAGGGTTCCGTCGCGCCGGATGCGCCAGCGATCGGTGAACAGGCCGGCGCCGAGCTTTTCGGTCATGGCCGTGCGGCCGAAGATCGTCGTCTCGGCGAGGATAAGGGTCGAGCTTGAATCCATCTCGACATCGAGGCTGCGCGCGAGACGCGCTCCGCCGAACAGGATCGTCTCCTGCGGCAGCCAGGCGAGGCGGGCACCAGCCTCGAGCCGCGCCGCGATGGCGACACGCGTCTCGGGGCCGGCCGAGCCATAGATACGCTCGGCCGCGGGCGTCGAGATGACGAGATTCGCTCTCTCGCGTGCCGCGATGCGGATGTCGAGCCGGTCGCCGCCGGCCATTCCGCCGCCCGTGTTGATGATGGCTCCCTCGCAAGCGCCTTGGCGCGCATGGCGGCGTGGGAAGCGCAGCCGATAGCCTCCACCCTCCTCGAGCGAGGCCGCCTGTGTCACGCCGTCCGGACGGCTTTCGAAGACCGCCTCGATGAACCCTCGGGCGCGCAACGTTGCAGGGACGGTCGGACGGGAGTGCGAAGGGAGGGGCATGCGGCGACTGTCCCGCGGCTGCCCGCGAAGTCAAGGCCGCGGGCCGCCCTTGTCAGGTTCTTTCCGGGAGGCGCCGCTTTTGGGGCTGCTTTTCCGGGCTGTCGTCGACGCAGCTTGGAACTCGCGCCCAAATCCACTAAGAGCCCGGCGCGGCCCCGAGGCCTCGAGCCTCTCAGTTCCGGCCGCGGGAGGCCGATTGCCATGGACGCGTTCAAGCCCATCCTCGCCAAGGTCGCGACAGGCCAACCCTTGTCGTCCTTCGAGGCGCAGAGCGCCTTCGATCTGCTGCTCTCAGGCGAGGTAACGCATGCCCAGGCTGGCGCCTTCCTGATGGGCCTTCGGGTGCGCGGCGAGACGGTCGACGAGATCACCGGCGCGGTCGAGGCGATGCGCTCGCGCATGTTGCGGGTCGAGGCGCCGGAAGGCGCGATCGACCTGGTCGGCACGGGCGGTGATCAGGCCGGCACCTGGAACATCTCAACGCTCGCCTCCCTCATCGTCGCAGCCTGCGGCGTTCCGGTCGCCAAGCACGGCAACCGCGCCGCCTCCTCCAAATCCGGCGCCGCCGATGTGTTGACCGCGCTCGGCGTCAAGGTCGGTCTCGACAAGGAGGGTGTTGAGCGCTGCCTCCAGACGGCGGGCATCGCCTTCATGTTTGCGCCTGCGCATCACGCCTCGATGCGCCATGTCGGGCCGGTGCGCACCGAAATGGGCACGCGGACCCTCTTCAACATATTGGGGCCGATGGCGAACCCCGCGAGCGTCAAGCGCCAGCTCGTCGGCGTCTTCGCCAGGAGCTGGGTGCGGCCGGTCGCCGAGACGCTGATGGGGCTCGGCTCCGAGCGGGTCTGGGTGGTGTGCGGCTCGGACGGGCTCGACGAGATCACCACGACGGGGCCGACCCATGTGGCGGCGATTGAGGACGGCACGATCCGCGAATTCGAGATCACGCCAGATCAGGCAGGGCTCGCCATTGCCGATCTCGAGGCGCTGAAGGGCGCCGAAGCCGTCGTCAATGCGGCCGCCATGATGCGCGTCCTGGCCGGCGAGAAGACCGCCTTTCGCGATGTTGGCGTGCTCAATGCAGCAGCTGGCTTAGTGATCGCCGGCAAGTCGAAGGATCTCTCAGAAGGAGCGCGGCTCGCCGCGGACGCGCTCGATGATGGGGCGGTGCTGCAAACGCTGCGCAAGCTGATCGCGGCCTCAAACGCCGCATGACCGACATTCTCCGCCGCATCGAAGCCTATAAGCGCGAAGAGATCGCCGCCGCCAAGGCGCAACTGCCGCTCGAGCGGTTGCAGCGGGAGGCGGACGCGGCGCCCGCGCCGCGCGATTTCGCCAGCGCGTTGCGCGCGAGCATCACGGCTGGGCGCACCGCGCTCATCGCCGAGATCAAGAAGGCGAGCCCCTCGAAAGGCCTGATCCGGGCCGATTTCGATCCGCCTGCCCTCGCCCGCGCCTATGCGGCGGGCGGCGCGACCTGCCTGTCGGTGCTCACCGATGCCCCCTCTTTCCAGGGCGCCCCGCAATTCCTGACCGAAGCACGCGCCGCCTGCGGCTTGCCGGTACTGCGCAAGGACTTCATGTTCGATCCCTATCAGGTGGCGCAAGCCAGGGCCTGGGGCGCCGATGCCATCCTCGTGATCATGGCGGCGGTCGACGATGCCATGGCGCGTGCGCTCTGCGACGCGGCCGCGGCACATCGGATGGCTGCGCTCATTGAGGTTCATGACGAGGCGGAGCTCGATCGGGCGTTGGCCCTGCCCTCGCCGCTCATCGGCATCAACAACCGCGACCTGCGCAGCTTCGCGACATCGCTCGAGGTCACTGAGCGGCTTGCGGCGCGCGTGCCGTCGGATCTCCTGCTCGTGAGCGAGAGCGGCATCTTCACCAGGGACGATCTTGCGAGGCTGCGGCGCTGCGGCGTCGAGGCCGTGCTGGTTGGAGAGAGCCTGATGCGCCAGCCGGACGTAACGACAGCGACGCGCGATCTTCTCGCGCCGAGCAGGTGACGGGCGCCGCATGAAGACTCTCACCCATATCGCGCAGGACGGCTCGGCACGCATGGTCGACGTCTCGCAGAAGGCGGTCACGAGCCGCATCGCGGTCGCCGAAGGGCTGGTGCGCATGCAAGCCGGGACCTTGGCGCTGATCCGCTCCGGCGATGCCAAGAAGGGCGATGTGCTCGGCGTCGCGCGCATCGCCGGAATCATGGCGGCGAAGCGCACCCATGAGCTGATCCCGCTCTGTCATGCGCTCCAGATCTCGGGAGTGAGTCTTGACCTCGCCCTCGATGAGCGGCTGCCCGGCATTCGCGTCGAGGCGAGCGTGAAGACCTCCGGCCAGACCGGGGTCGAGATGGAGGCGTTGACCGCCGTCTCGGTCGCTTGTCTCACGATTTACGACATGGTCAAGGCGGTCGATCGCGGCATGATTATCGAAGGCGTGCGCCTCCTCGAAAAGAGCGGCGGTGCGTCGGGCGACTGGCGAGCCGCATCGACGCCCTCCAAAGGACGCGAGGGCAGGACGAGACGTCCCGCCGAAGCTCCGGCGAAGCCGCGGAGCTCGGGCAAGGTCCCTCGCCGCGCCGCTTGGTGAGAGGCCGCATCAATGACCCGCAAATCCCCCCTACTCCCGGTCTCCGAGGCCTTGAGCCGCATCCTGGAGACGGCGGGCGAGCCGCTCGAAACCGAGAGTGTCGAGCTGGCCAAGGCGCATCGGCGCACATTGGCCGCCGACGTGGTCGCCCCGCGCAATCAACCGCCCTTCGCGTCCTCCGCCATGGACGGCTATGCGGTGCGTTCAGCCGATGTGACGCAAGTGCCCGTGCGGCTCTCCCTCATCGGCACGAGCGCTGCCGGGCACGCCTACGCCGGCTCGCTCGGCGCAGGCGAGGCCGTGCGCATATTCACCGGCGCGCCCATCCCTGCCGGCGCCGACACCATCGTCATCCAGGAGGACACGACGGCCGAAGGCGGCGTGGTCACCGTCAATGAAGGGGCGGCGCCGGGGCGCCATGTCCGGCCCGCCGGGCTCGACTTCGCGACGAGTGAGGTGCTGCTGCGCGCAGGACATCGCCTGTCGACGCGCGACCTCGCGCTCGCAGCGGCCGCCGGCTTCGCGAGGCTCGAGCTGCGTCGGCGGCCGCGCGTCGCCCTCCTCGCCACAGGCGATGAGCTCGTCCGTCCGGGCGACGAGCTGGGCTTGGGCCAGATCATCGCCTCGAACACCTTCGCGGTCGCGGCCATGGTCGAGGCCGCCGGCGGCGAGTCGATCGATCTTGGCATCGCCCGCGACGATCTCGACGAGACCCGCGCAGCCATCATGCGGGCGTGCGCCGAACGCGCCGATATCCTGGTGACGCTCGGCGGCGCCTCGGTGGGCGATCACGATCTAGTGCAGGAGGCGCTGACGGGCGCCGGAATGGAGCTCGGCTTTTGGCGTATCGCCATGCGTCCGGGGAAGCCCCTGATGCATGGGCTGTTGGCTGGGATGCGCGTGCTTGGATTTCCTGGAAATCCCGTATCATCAATGGTTTGTGCGCTGATCTTCCTGCGACCTCTTATTCGTGCGCTGCTCGGCGATGCGCAGGCGGGCGCCGATCCGACACGCCCGGCCGTGCTCGGCGCCGATGTCGCAAAGAACGATCAGCGCCAGGACTATCTGCGCGCCTCGATCGACGCGTTGACCTCGCCACCTGTGGTCACGCCCTTCGCGCGCCAGGATTCCTCGTTGATGGGCGTCTTTGCGCGCGCCGACGCCCTCATCCTGCGGCCGGCCCATGCGCCGGCGGCGCGGGCCGGCGATCCCTGCCGCGCGATCCTGCTCGGCGAATGGGAGTGAGGCGAAAAGTCGCTCGCTGCCGCTGAGTCTACGGCCTTTCCTCGGCTGCCGATTTCTTGCGCCGCATCGGCATCTCGACTACTCAAGCCTCATTGGAACCGCTCCAAAGAGAGGCGTCCCCATGAACATGCAGTTGCGGCCGGGAGCAGGGGTTGCCCGTCCCAGGCAGTCGCGTGGCGCTGGATCGATCGGCGTCGAGCTGCACGCGCTCGAGCTCGCGGTGCGCATGCGGCGCAACCGCCGCACGGCCTGGTCGCGCCGCCTTGTGCGCGAGCAGACGCTAACCGTCGACGATCTGATCTGGCCGGTCTTCGTCATCGAGGGCAAGACGGGCAGCCAGCCCATCGCCTCGATGCCCGGCGTCTCGCGCCTGACGATTGATGCGCTTCTCGCCGAAGTCGAGGAGGCGGTGAAGCTGGGCATCCCGGCGATCGCGCTCTTTCCGAATATCGACGCCGCCTTGCGCGACGAGGACGGCTCGCAATCGCTGAGGCCGGACAGCCTCGTCTGCCGCGCGATCTCGGCGGTCAAGGCGCGTTTCCCCGAGATCGG
>Ga0318562_10001033_pt1 | contig 12522 bp, 12 predicted proteins | sample GRESIP066b5f18_FD_203688 | JGI IMG/M metagenome (GOLD analysis project Ga0318562, IMG submission 203688) | Tropical soil microbial communities from Luquillo Experimental Forest, Puerto Rico - GRE.SIPMG.066b5f18 | ecosystem: Environmental > Terrestrial > Soil > Tropical forest > Bulk soil...
CGACCGCCCCAGCCGCCGCGTCCACCGCGACCACCGCGACCGCCGCCGCGCCACTCATCAGCGCTGCCTTCGTCGAGAGCAAGGTCGCTGCTATGAGCAGCTGCATGAGCATCAGCGTCTATAGCCACGTCGCTGACATTTACCATGTCGTTGGATGGTGCAATTTCGTTGGCCTGGCTGCTTATAGCAAATAATGCCAATGGCAAGCTGAGCAAGAGCCCTAAATAACGTACTTTCATAACTGTCTCCCTTCCCACGCCCTTAATTTAGGCGATGGATTAATGTTTATAGACGAGGTTTTTAGATTTTTTATGATCTAGAATCCCCTGTGCGTTGGGGGTATTTAATAGTGAGGTTATGTGTGTGCACTCGAAGATAGAAAAATATTTTTTAAGGCCCGAAAAAACCGGATAAAAAAATATAATTTTGATCCCACTTAAACCGACGCCTTCCCTATTGCTTGGCCTCGCAGAATGAGACAACTAAGGCTCATGAATTGGCCGCCACCAGGCTATAAGAGGCAAATAATCATGAATGAAAATAGGCCAGTGCGTGTACGCATCGCCCCTTCTCCCACTGGAGACCCTCACGTCGGTACGGGTTATGTGGCGCTTTTTAATTATGCATTTGCAAAAAAGAATAATGGAAAATTCTTACTACGAATCGAAGATACCGATCGCGCTCGGTCGAGTAGAAAAAGCGAAGAAGCTATTTTAGCTGCCTTACGTTGGTTGGGAATTACCTGGGATGAAGGTCCTGACATTGGAGGTCCAGCCGGTCCTTATCGCCAAAGTGAGCGTACAGCTTTTTATCAAAAGTATGCGCAAATTCTTTTGGAAAATAAATCGGCTTATAGGTGTATTTGTACAGCCGAACGTTTGGCTGAACTAAGAAAGCGCCAACAAATTTTAAAACAAGCGCCAGGCTATGATGGTCATTGCCGCCACGCTGATCCAAGCATAATCGCCCAGGCCATAGAATCTGGCGCACCTTATGTCATACGCTTAAAAACGCCTGAATCGGGCGAGCTGGTTATGCATGATGTGCTGCGTGGGGATATTACTATTGCTTATACCGAAGTAGATGACCAAGTTTTGATGAAGAGCGATGGTTTTCCTACTTATCACCTGGCAAACGTCGTGGACGATCATCTGATGGGTATTACTCACGTGATAAGAGGCGAAGAGTGGATAAGTTCTTTACCTAAGCATATTTTGCTCTATGAAGCTTTAAATTTTGAAAAGCCGGTATTTTGCCACCTACCCCTCTTACGTAATGCAGATAAATCCAAAGTATCTAAACGTAAAAATCCTGTGTCCATAAATTATTTCAAAGAAGCAGGTTATTTGCCAGAAGCGATGATTAACTTTTTGGGCCTCATGGCCTACTCCATGGAAGATGGCTCAGAGTTATTTAGTCTTGAAGAGTTTATAAGCCAGTTTAAGCTTGAAAGAATTTCTTTAGGTGGTCCTGTTTTTGATACCAAAAAACTTCTTTGGCTTAATGGGCGTTACTTGCGAGAAAAGCGCAATGTTGAGCAGTTTGTCGCTTATCTACAAGAGCAGCTTTTTAGCCGGGATTATTTGGCCAAGATAGTGCCCTTAGTAAGAGAACGCGTGGAAAAATCCGAAGACTTTATCGAATATGCAGATTTTTTCTTTAGTGCTCACGTTAATTGCGCACCCGAAAATTTCTTGCTTGGCGATTTAGATGCGCAAAAAAGCGCTGATATGATCGAGAACATGCTTGAAATCTTGGAAGGGCTGCCAGAATTTTCTTCGGAGCCTATAAATCAAGCACTCAAACTTTTTTGTGCCGACAAAGAATTAAGTGCCAAGCATGTACTCATGCCCCTACGTATGATCATAAGTGGCAAAAAGGCTTCACCGCCGTTGTACGACACCATGGCTGTGCTAGGAAAAGAGCGCTGTCGGACGAGAATCCGCGAAGCTATAAACGCATTAAAATCTTTTACAAGGAGTTAAGTTATTATGAAAGAAAGAACACTGTCTATTATTAAACCCGATGGAGTTTCAAGAAATCTTATCGGAAAAATCGTTGGTTTATTTGAAGAAAAAGGCTTGAGCATTGTTGCAAGCCGTATGCAGATTTTAAGTAGGCATGAAGCCGAAGGCTTTTATGCCGTGCATAAAGCCCGACCATTTTTTGGTGAACTTGTTGACTACATGTGCTCAGGCCCTGTGCTTCTCATGGTCTTAGAAGGCCCCAATGCGATAAAGCTTAATCGTGAACTTATGGGAGCAACTAATCCAAGCGATGCAGCGCCTGGCACTATTAGAAAACTTTATAGTAAGTCTATTGGGGAAAACACCGTGCACGGCTCTGATGCTCCTGATACTGCTGCTTTTGAAATTTCGTGGTTTTTCAAGGGAAGCGAGATTTGCGGGCGCTCATAATTATAAACTCGTAAATACATAAACAACAGATCTGTTTTTTTGGTGGCTTAGAGGGGGGCGAAGAGTTAGATACTCTTATGAAGCCAAAAAACACCGAAAGAAGCCTTCTACGGTTGATGTGGCGCTTTGGCGGCTTTGCTTTAGCGCTGCCGCTTCTGCTTCTAAATGTCATGGGTTTGATTACCATGCCACGCCAGGTACGACATACGCTTCAAGAAGATAAAGGCGTTATTAACGTTGATGCGCTTATCAAAGAAATAAATACGCTCAATAAACAAAATAAATCACAGCAGTCTTTAGAATTACTGCTCTTAGCTTTGGATCAGCAGCATGAAGATTCTTTGCTGAGGCCTTTGTTATTGCAGACTTTTGATCTGTTTTTAGACGATGAGATAAGAAAAGCTGAGCAGGAAATTAGTCAAAGCAATAAAAACATAGGGGCCTATCTAAGAGCCGCAAGTGCTCTAGAATTATTGGGCAGTCGCTACAGAGCCTTGGAAATTCTTATCAACGGTATCTGCGTTAATCCCCAAGCTGCAGAGCTTTGGATGAAAATAGGTAAACTTGAGCATAAGTCAGGGCGCGACTGGGGGGCGCTTGATGTCTTTAAAGAAGTAATAAGACTCGATCCTAAGAATAGCGATGCTTATAACAACGCGGCTTTTGTTGTAACCAAGAACGAAGAAGCCCGTCCTGAAGATCTTAAAACTGCACTTACTTACGCGCTTAATGCGCGAAAGCTTCATCCAAATAATCCAGAATATATTGACACACTGGCTGAGATTGAGTTTCGCCAAGGGCATTCTTTGCAAGCGCAAAATTTAATAAAACAAGCGATTAAGCTCGCGCCAGACAGAGATTTTTATAAAAGCCAGCTTAAAAGATTTGGGCAGCATGAAGTACAAGCGCGCCCTTGACAGCCCTGATGCATAAATTAATAAGATTCATGTGCTAAATAATCATATAATAACTAAGCCAACGCTTCACATAGTTCTAGACCGCCCTCGAATAGCCGGTAATATTGCAGCCATAGTACGCATGAGTGTGGCTACTCAATGCGCTGTCCATGTTTGTGGCCCTTTGCTTTTTGAAGGTGGCGATAAGACCAAATGGCGTGCAGGTTTGGATTATTTTTTTGGGGCGCGTTTGCATTTTCATCAAAGCCTTGAGCGCTGTTTAGGCTTGCTTAATAAAACTCCCTGGCTCATTGAAGTCGGTGGTGAGCATACACCATGGGAAGTCGATCTGGCCCTTTCTGATATAGTAATCTTAGGGCCTGAAACAGGGCTTATTAACGAGGATATTATGCAAAAATACCCTCAACGTATTTTGACCTTGCCCCAAATAGGTCCGGTGCGCTCGCTTAACTTAGCTCAATGCGCAGCAATTGTAACTTTTGAGGCTCTTCGTCAGCAAAGTACTAAATCCCAGAAAGAATCTCATATTCATAAGGGGAGTCTTTGTCATGACGCTTTCTTAGCACCATCCGACTTGTCTCTTTGACGGAAATCCATTTTTCGCCAGAAGGCATTTCGCTGAGAATATGCTTATTAAAATAAAACACCACTTCAAAAGTATCTTTTTCAAGTTTGGCTATATGCTGTACGAAAATACCCATACGCAAGTCGTTGATGCGCGGCAAAGTTTTTTCGAGTCTTTCTTTGAGGCTCAAATAATCCAAATAATTTTTCGGGTCGTCTGATCCCATATTATCTTTGAAGTCTTTGGCGACCAATTCCATGATGCCATCAACAGAACGTTTTTCCAAAGCGGCTTTGTACTGCTCTAAGAAAGTCACGATGCTCTTATTAAGCCTTGTCGCTGGGACGTTGGAGCTTGGCAAAAGACGCGGCTTACATCCTTGAGCTAAGAATAAGAGGGCGAAAATGGGAAGAAAGAGCGCATATTTGCGTATATAAGAGTCTAGTTTCATGTTTTTTCACCTGCGCAAAAAAGTAATGCATTATGGAGTATGGCATCTCTTGGTCATCCAGCCAATGGTGGGCACTCTAAGCGAGAGAAAATTATGCTAAAAAAGCTTGCCCTAAAAGCGCTTCCAAGTCTTATTTTATTAGTTTTTATATCGTGTGAATCTTGCGAAAAGAAGCAAAATTTTCAAGCAAAAAAAAACTTAACTATAGGTATTACCCAAGAGCCCGACTCGTTGTTTATACCGTTTAAACAAATGATGGCTTCCGAAGAAATAATTCGTGCTGGTATTTATACGCTTACCTATTTTGACGAAAATCGCCGCTTAGTGCCGTGGGTCGCCAAGGAAATACCCACGCGCAAAAACGGTCTTTTAGAATTATATACTAAAAACGGCGTAGCTAAGATGCGAACGACGTGGCGCATTAGAAATGATTTTTTCTGGCCCGATGGGCGTCCTTTGAGTGCAGAGGATTTTGTTTTTACTCATAAGCTTTATATGGATCCGAGCCAGGAAATACTCGATCGTAGTGTGGTCGAACTCATAGAAACCATGGAAGCTCTTGGAGAAGATAAGAAAATTTTACGTGTAACCTGGAAGCAGCCCTATGCTTATTATCATAATTATAGCCAACATGAAGCGTTACCTAAGCATATAATAGAGCCTTTGTATGACGAGGCTCCTGACCAACTTAAAAAATCACGTTTTGGCCAAAATCCAAGCTTGGCAGGTTCTTTTACGATGAGTGAATGGTCCCCCGGATCCCATCTCATAGCCAAACGCAATGCCAAAGCCCCTCAAGCGCTGTCTCCGTGGTTTGATCAAATTATCTGGCGCATTATTCCCCAAAGCAATACGCTGGAATCGAGTTTGGTTTCGGGAAGTCTTGATGCGATATCTCCTACGGGGCTTTCGCTTGATCAAGCTTTAAAATTTGAAGAACGCCATAAAGACCGCTTTAATTTTTATTATGTTGAAGGGCTTGTTTGGGAGCATATTGATTTTAATTTAGATAATCCCATACTCCAAGACAAACGCGTCAGAAGAGCCCTGGCCTATGCCAGTGACCGACAGGGCATTACTCAAGCACTTTTTTTAGGACGCCAACCTCTAGCCCATGGCACAGAGCCTGCTAAATCACTTTATTATAATAAAAATATTAAGACTTATAATTTTGACCCTGTTAAAGCTCGCGTGCTTCTTGAAGAAGCTGGCTGGCTCTTAGAGCCTGGTAAGACTATCAGAGAAAAAAATCATCAACCACTTGTACTAACCCTTATGAGCACTTCGGGTGACAAGACTCGTGAACGCATTGAGCAACTTTTGCAGCAACAATGGCGTGATGTTGGCGTTGATATTCGTATAAAAAACGAACCCGCCAAAGTATTTTTTGGTGAAACTATGCGTAAGCGTCGATTTACGGGGCTTGCGATGTATTCTTGGATTAAAGATCCGCTGAAAATTTCAGATACGCTGTGGCGATGCGATAATATACCCAAAGCTGCCAACAACTTTCAGGGCCAAAATATGCCTGGGTGGTGTGATAAACAAGCTGATGCGATGCTCAAAGAAGCGGCTCGTGAATTAGACGAAAACAAGCGTATAAAAATCGGTCAAGATTTCGAAGCACTCTTTGCTGAAGAGTTGCCTGCTCTTCCTCTGTACTTTCGTATGGAAGTGAGCGTTACCCAAAAAAATCTTAAAAATTGGAAACCTACCGGCACGGCGCAACCCGTAACGTGGAATGCGCATCTTTGGCACTGGCAAACTAAGTTATAGGAAAAACATGATATATATTATAAAACGTATTTTTTCTATGTTTATTATCTTAGCTATCTTAAGTATCGCCCTTTTTGCCCTCTTAACAGCGATGCCGGGTAATCCCTTGGATATGCTCATAACCAGCAATCCGAATATAAAGCCCGAAGATATTGCGAGACTTAAAAAACTTCGCGGTCTTAATCAACCTTGGTATGTTCAATATGGCCGCTGGTTATGGGGCTTTGCACAACCAGCATATGCGCCCGTAGTTATAAATATACCCATCCAGAATAAAAATACGCGTATAAATTTAAGCGATTTTATATACGACCCTAATTTTATACCTACTCAGCAAGAATTAGCTCTGTGGCTTGATTTGGTATGGCCCCGATGGCAAGAGTCTTTGGAAGCTGCTCGCCTGCAAGCTTATATTCACGATCGTAAAAGCAACGCTTTGCTCTTAGTGCTTGCTGATCACGACCCTGTGATGCATCGTGAGTTTAAAAATCTTATAAGAAAAGAAAGCTTTAAAAACCTCGAATTAACAGCTTTGTTCGGTGGGCATATTTTTGGGGATTTTTTAGAAATTAATTCAGAAGAAGCATATTTTGTAATAAGAAATTCCTATGGCCAACAAAAAGTGGGATATGTTACGACAAAAGACTCTCTAAGAAAAAATATTTTACATCCTATTAATACTCAGATAAGCGAAAATATTGGCGAAAAATTTGAGTTTAATATTAATAAATTTATAAATAATAATTATAATCAAAATTTATACTTCGAGCTCTTAGAAAATAGTCCTGGTATACTGAGTGCCGATGGTATTTACCAGCATACTTTTACTCACAATGGCCAAAGTGCCATAAGTTTTTTGGTGCGGGATCAGCATCAGCATGAGCAGCGTTTGGCTTTTGACATCGAACATGGGGTCGTGGCACATCATGAGAAATTTAATTACGGCTTTATCTTTTTTTTCGCAGGCAAGCGCGATGCTTTAGGGTTTTCTGAAACCTACCAACGGCCTGTCTATGATTTGCTTTTTGGCCCTGAAATTATCTGTGGTGATGGCCGCATTGATCCGGGTGAAAGTTGTGACATTGGGCAGGAGCCTCGTCATAACTGCACTTCAAACTGTTTTTTAAAGACCCAAAGCATCTTGAGTAAAATAAATACATCGATAGGTGGCTTTATTTATCGTTCGGGGCGTATAGGAAATACCATTCAACTTATGCTGCCTGCTTTGATATTATCTTTGTTCGTTGCAATCCCGTTGGGAATACTCAGCGCCTATAGGCACTCTAGCGTGCTTGATTATATAATAAATTTTTTTGCTTTCGTTGGTATTTCACTGCCAGTTTTTTGGTTTGGCATCATGATAATTTATCTTTTTGCCGAACGCTGGCTCTTATTTCCTGCTGGCGGCATACAAACGCCCGGTATATCACATGCCGGTGCTCAGTATATACTATGGGATCGTTTACAATATGCTATTTTACCGACTTTGGTTTTATCGATCTTTTATATAGGCAGATGGTTGCGTTATATGCGGGCTTCAATGCTTGAAGTATTGCCCCAGGATTATATTCGCACCGCTCGTGCGAAGGGCCTCAGTGAAAAATCAGTAGTTTTAAAACACGGCTTTCGCAATGCGTTGATACCGGTGGTTACTATATTGGCTATTTCGGTGCCGTCACTCTTTGGTGGCGCGCTCTTAACAGAAACAGTTTTTTCGTGGCCTGGAATAGGGCGTTTGCAATATGAAGCAGTCATGAATAACGATTATTATGTCGCTCTCGTTGTTTTCTTAATCTCAGCTGTCTTAGTTATCATTGGTAATCTTATAGCCGATATTATTTATGTCATGATCGATCCACGTATGAGAAAACTATAGGTGTCTTATGATAGTAATATGGCGTCGTTTTAAGCATCATCGCTTAGGGGTAATAGCGCTTTTCGTCTTAAGTATCTTGGTTTTATTAGCGCTTTTTGCATCGATTATACAAAGCTTTTTAGGAGTGTCCCATAACGAGGCCCGTCTTATTAATATCAACATGCAGCCTTCGTGGCCTCATTTATTGGGAACGAATGAACTTGGGCAAGATATATTTACCAGGCTTATTTATGGCGGACGTATTTCGCTGAGCGTAGCTTTTTTGGCGGCTTTAAGCTCAGCCATCGTTGGTACTTTCATAGGGCTTGTAGCCGGATATTATGGAGGATTCATAGATGCGCTCTTAATGCGTTTCACCGATGCTATGCTGTGTGTGCCGGTTTTGCCCCTCATGATTGTCTTTGCGGCTTTAGATCTAGGGGCCTTGGCTGAAGGAAATCTTGCGTCAGTTACCAAGCTCATCGTAATTATTGTCTTCTTTGGTTGGATGAGCGTTGCACGCCTTGCGCGGGCAAGCGTGCTGCAGCTTAAAAATTTGGAATTTGTCGCTGCGGCTCGAAGCCTTGGGGCAAGCGATATACGCATCATGATGAGCCATATTCTCCCTAATGCGCTTGCGCCAATAATCGTTGCGGCGACTCTGGAAGTTGGCACAAATATCCTGTACGAAGCAGCCTTAAGTTTCTTAGGCTTAGGAATACAGCCACCGGCTTCTTCATGGGGCACTATGCTCAATAATGCAGTCGATTATGTAAAAACAAGTCCTTCTTTAGCGTTTTGGCCTGGTTTTTTTATTTTAATTACGGTCTCTTGTTTTAATTTTCTCGGTGACGGCATGCGTGATGCATTGGATCCTCATCAGGTGCTAAAAAATGTTAAGTAATAATCATCAAATAAAAAGCATGACAGGCTCGGGCCATGCTCAAGGTATCTATGAGCATCTGAGTTTTGATATTGCTCTTAAATCGGTTAATAGCCGTGTTTTAGATATAGTTATTCGCACACCCAAAGAATTTCATGCGTTTGAGGCAGATTTTTATGCTTTGGCCAGCAAAAATATTAAGCGCGGCCGTCTAGAAATAACGGTAAATTACACGACGCAAAAATCTCTCTCAAACGAACTTGTCTTCAACGAAAAACAAGCAGAGCTATTGCTTACACAGCTTTATAATTTTTCCCAAAAATTTCCCATGCTTAAGCCTCATATATCTATAGGTGAGCTTGCTTTAATAAATAATTTAGTTGAAAAAGTTCCTGTTGAGGCTTGTTGGGAAGGGCTCAAAATACCTGCGCTTAAAGCCCTTGAGCAGGCCCTTTCGGAGCTCAAAGAAGCTCGTGCTTTTGAGGGGCATAATCTTTTTTTGGTGCTTAAAAGCTCACTTGAGTATTGCCAGAAGCTTATTGGCGAAATTACGGCTCGTTCTGATAACGACGTTAAAAATAGATTTGTGGCTATAAGTACGCGAGTTAAAGAGCTATTTTCTCATATTGGTCCTGATATTAATCCCGATCGCCTGATGCAAGAATGTGCCCTCTTAGCTGAGCGCTCTGATTTCAAAGAGGAAGTTGATAGGCTCATTGCGCATTGTGAGCACTTTGTTAAGCTCTGCGATGACCCTGAACCCAAGGGACGTCGCTTAGATTTTTTGTGTCAAGAAATGCTGAGAGAGAGCAGTACGTTGTTGACTAAGGCTTTTGAGCACGCAGTGATGGCTTTGGCTATCGAACTAAAAGCGCAGATAGAGCGCCTACGGGAGCAGGTACAAAATATTGAATAAGTTTAAAGAGGCATTATGGCACGCAAAGGTTTTCCTATAGTATTAAGCGCACCCAGTGGAACGGGAAAAACAACGCTTGCTCACTTATTAAATAATAGCATGGATAAGCTTGCTCTTAGCGTAAGCTACACAACAAGACCAATACGCGGTAGCGAGCAAGATGGAATAAATTATCACTTTATTAGCGAAGAATTATTTAAAAAAATGATCGAAGCTGAAGAATTTTTGGAATGGGCCCAAGTGCATGGTAACTACTACGGTTCAGGTGCTCAGTGGACTGCAGAGAATTTAGAAAATAATCGTCATGTTTTATTTGACATCGATGTCCAGGGTGGCCTGCAGATCAAAAAGCGCTGCGAAGAAGCGGTAACTATTTTTATTACTCCTCCGTCTTTTGAAGAACTTGAAAAAAGACTCGTTCGTCGTGGAACCGAATCTCCCGAGAGCATTCAGTTGCGTCTTAAAGCGGCTCGTGAAGAGATAATTATTGGTCTTGAAAAATATGATTATGTTATTAACAACGAAAAACTCGATAGGGCGTTATTTGATTTAACGTCAATTATTCGTACGCATCATATCATGCGTATAGATCGCAAAAAAATTCAAAATAGGCTTTTTCAGGTTGAGCAATAAATGTCCCAAAAAGTTGTAGCTGCCATGTCGGGTGGCGTTGATTCTGCTGTTGCTGCTTATTTGCTTAAACAACAAGGCTTCGAAGTAATAGGTATTACGCTCAAGCTTGCTCCCGATTCGCCAGGCGAAAAAATAGAACGTCAGGGTCGCTGCTGTTCTCTTGACGATATGACCGATGCTCGTCAAGTCTGTGATCGGATTGGTATACCTTTTTATGCTATCGACGCTCAGGCTCACTTTAAAGAAACCGTTTTTGATCCTTTTGTGAAAGCTTACGAGAAAGGCATTACACCTATTCCCTGTCTTGCTTGTAATCATACAGTCAAATTTGGCGACTTATTTAAGACAGCACAAAGTCTCAAAGCAGCTCTCGCGACAGGTCATTATGCGCGTATCGTTGACTATAAGGGCTCTTTAAGTTTAGCACGGCCTTTTGATCTCGAGCGAGACCAAACTTACTATCTTTATGGCACTGCTCCTGAAGTACTAAAGACACTTTATTTTCCCTTGGGTGAGCTTAAAAAAGCCGATGTGCGAAAAATTGCTCAAGAAATAGGCTTGGCTATTCACGACAAAAAAGACAGCCATGAGATTTGTTTTGTTCCTGACGGCAATCATGCCCGTGTAGTCGAAAAAGCTCTTGGTCGCAGTTTTTCTGGCGAAATTAAAGACGAAAAAGGTCATGTTTTGGGCACGCATGCGGGCATTCATAAATTTACCATAGGCCAACGCCGAGGTTTAGGCGTTGCTGCTCAAGATCGTCTTTTTGTCGCCGATATTAATAGCGATAATCAAGAAGTAATTTTGGCTCCTAAAGCAACGCTTGCCTGTCAAAAAGTACAGGTTTCAGAGCTCAGAGAACTCGTAGCTTTAGAGCTATGGCCAGAAGTGGTTTCGGTCAAAATACGTGCTCGTTCACAGCCAGAAGATGCCCGCGTAAGCTTTTTTGATAAGTCTACTCGTGTCATGAAGCTCGACTTCGCGGCTCATCTTTACGGTGTAGCACTTGGCCAGGCCGCGGTAATTTACGATGGTGATACTGTTCTTGGTGGTGGTATTTTAAGTGGACGCTTGGATGGAGCTTTTACGCGGGTTATGAGTTGAGCTTCAAAGCCTCTTTCAGGAGAGAATTAGTCTTTGGCATATAACTACTTATTCTTCCAGTAAGAGCAGGAGTAAAGCCGCACCAAGTTTATGCTCATCGCAGTTTGATCCATAGCCCACAAATTCGCGGTTTATAAAAATTTGGCCCCATTTTACATTGCCAACATATTCTCTGTCTTTAAAAACACTTCCGTTAGTAACTCGGCCGATAAGCTCCCGATTTCTAAAAATACTGCCATGGTCATCAACTTTACCAACAAATTCCCGGCCTTTATAAACACTGCCATAGTCATCGACGTGACCGACAGGAACATGTGAGCTATTAAAAATAGTGCAGGCATTGGTTTTTAAGCCCCAAATATAAACAAAAATAACTGCATATAAATATATTTTAGCCATCAATAACTCTCTTCTCGAAAAAGTCCTTCACCTGCTTACTGTGTAAGTTTGATCTTGGCAAACTTAAACAAAAGCTTAAATATACGAAGCAGAGAGAAACATGATACTTTAGAGCCTCGGCACCTTCTTACTTTTCCCAAGAATTTAGATTTTATGGAATGTTTTTTATACACAGAGGTTCTTAAGATGCGCGTTGTTTGAAGACTTAGGAATTTCATATGGGAAAAATTATTGTTTTTATTTTTCTCTTCGCTACGAGCTTGGCCGGCGAGCCTTTTGTTTCGTTTTTGCGTTTTAGCTTTTTCACTGATAACTGGGAAACGAGTGTTGGGTATCAAATAAACATCGATACTGATGTTATAACGTTCTATTGCACCCTCGATGGCTTTCGCCCAATAAAAAAGTCCTATGAAAAATTGCCCTATTTTCACAAAATAGTTCTCAGAACTGATCAGGATCACGCTCGCATTAATCATGACAAAATAGGCACAAGTCACTATCACTATAAGTTTATTAAAAAAGTTGATAGGGAAATTCTGGAAAAATTCTTAGTATTCATAAATGCACCAGAAAATCAAATAGAGTTTGTAGCACAGGATTTTGATG
>Ga0318562_10001034_pt1 | contig 12519 bp, 17 predicted proteins | sample GRESIP066b5f18_FD_203688 | JGI IMG/M metagenome (GOLD analysis project Ga0318562, IMG submission 203688) | Tropical soil microbial communities from Luquillo Experimental Forest, Puerto Rico - GRE.SIPMG.066b5f18 | ecosystem: Environmental > Terrestrial > Soil > Tropical forest > Bulk soil...
GGAGAGGCTGGCCGCCGCCGGCCAGCCTCTCCTTGATCCGCTCCAGCAGCCCCTTCTGCTCCGGCACCTGGTTCACGGGTTGGGGCAGGATGCCAGGAACCGGATCTGTCACCCCCGGCGGCAATGGCACGCCGTTGGGGGCGAGGCCGGCGCTCGGAGCGGCGCCGTCGACAGGCGCAGGCGCGAGCGGGTCGGGAGCCGAGGCGTCGGGCGGCAGCTGGTCGGCGGCGGGCGCGGGTTCGATCGCTGCGTCGGGAGGCGGCGGAGGAAGCTCCTCGGGCGGGGGTGGCGGTGACAGCGCCTCGACTGTGCGCGGTGCGGCGGGAGCGGGTGATTCGATCGCGGCAGGCGGATCGGCGGTCTTGGCGGCCGGCGGCCTCTCGGCGGGTTTCGCAGTTTCGCCTGACGTCAGCTGAAGGCCGAGCGCAAGCGAGCCGGACACCACGAAGGTCACCACGCCCGCGCCGAGCAGAATGCTCGCTGCGCCGACGGGCGTCATCGGCCTTGACCGCTTGACCGTCGTCGGGGCGCGACCCGAGTCCCTGCCTGCGGCCTCGTCGAGGAAGACGTCCGATCCATGAGCCGAGGCCATGGCCGCGCCGCGGGCGAGCGCCAGCTGCGCCTCAGCAGGCACGAAGACCGGCACCGCGAGTACGTCCTCCAGATGCGGCGTGATCGACTCGAGGTCGCTACCCGAGCCGACCAGAACAAGGGCTTCGGGCTGCCAGGCGGCCTGGGCGAAGATCGAGCTCAACCACCGGGCCAGGTCCTCGTCGGTGGAGACGGCGTGGTTGACCGCCGTCTGCACGGCGCCATCATGTATGTCGACCACCAGCACCACAACCGCGTCGGGTTCGATGACGCAGACGGCGGTGATCTCGTGGCCGATAACGCTGGCGATGCCGCGGGCGAGCGCCTCTGTGGCTTGCGGCAACCGCACCGCGACGACGTTGTCAAAACCCGACTCGGACAACGACTCCAGCAGAAGCGAAGCCTCTGTGTCGGCGTCCTCGCTCCACGTCACACCGATCGAATGAAGCCGGTGGCCGCGCGCCGCTGCGATTGCTTCGGTGCGCAGCACGGCAGCGGCCGCCTTCTCTGATGTGTTGACGGCGCTGACCAGACCGCGGTCGTGGACCGCGAACTCGTCCTTGTCCATCGTGGCGCCGTCGGCTTCCTGCCCCTCGACGAGAACGAGCCCAACGGTGGTCGGTGTCATCGACAGTCCGAGCACCGCGTCCATCTGCACCCCCTTGGACCTCTATTACGGGCGTGGTCTTCGTCATCTATCGGGGGTGAGACTACCCGGCTCCCGTGATATCGACGTCCCAGGGCCACCGCCGCCGACCGCCCTCTGGCGTCGAGCAAATTAGGCGATCCGTGTACCGCGTAGAGACACGTGTCACGGGCCGGAGCAGCAAACCTCAATAAGTTGCTGATTTTTCAGTGGGCGAGGATGTCGGCCAGTGCCGACCGCTCCACATTGCCTCCGGACAGGATCATCACCGTCCGGCCCTGCGGTGTCGTGCCCTGCCGGTAGGCGGCCATCGCGACCGCACCACTGGGCTCGGCAACCAGGTGCGCCCTGACGGCAAGTTCCCGGACCGCGGCGCGAATCTCGTTCTCCGACACCGTGATCATCGCGTCGACGACCTTCTGCAGATGCGCGAACGTCAGCGCAGAAGGTTGCGATCGCAGCCCGTCGGCAATCGTGCGGTTGCGGTCTTCGATGGACCAATCCGCCCTCTCACCCCGCAATAGACCTTCCGTGGTGTCGGCCGCGAGTTCGGGTTCGACGCCGAAGACCTTCGCCTTCGGGCACCTGGCCTTGATTGCCGTGCCGATGCCGGATGCCAGCCCGCCGCCGCTGACCGGAACCAGCACGGTGTCCACGTCGGGCAGATCGTCTGCGATCTCCAGCCCGATGGTGCCCTGGCCTGCGATCACATCGGGATGATCGAACGGCGGAATCATCACTGCCCCAGTCTGTTCCAGGATCTCGGCGGCCACCTTCTCGCGTTGTCCCTTTGCGCAGAGCACCACGCGGGCACCGTGGTCGCGGGTGGCCTGCACTTTGACGTTGGGCGTCTCCTCCGGCATCACGATGTGCGCGGGGATTCCGAACGTTGCCGCCGCATATGCGACGGCCTGAGCGTGGTTGCCGCTCGAGTACGCGACCACACCTCGCGCACGATCAGCTTCGTCGAGGTTGCCGATTGCATTGAAGGCGCCACGGATCTTGAACGCACCGATCGGTTGGAGGTTCTCTGGCTTGATCCAGAGCGGACGGTCCGGATCGGCCCAGCTCGCAGGGATCAGTGGCGTGCGCACCGCCGCGTCCCTGATTCGCTCGGATGCCGCCTCGATGTCCTCGATTGTGACCAGCTGCACGGTTCGAGTCTGCCTGTCAGCGTCGATCCGCGCTGAAACCCAGCAGCCCGCGAACCATGCCCTCGGCCATCATCTCGTCGTGCGGGGCGCCCGCCAGGTGAATGGCGAGCCCCTCGACGGCTGCGGTGATCGCCGCACCGAGCGTCTTGGCGGGCGGTCCAGGAGGAATCGACCCATCCTTACGGCCTGCGGAGATGACTGCGCCGAACCTCGCCGCGAGGTCTCTCCCGATCTCCGAGACCTTCGCGCCGACGGGATGCTCACGGCCGTCGAGCTCCACCCGCAGCGCCATCATCACCCGAGCGATGTCGCGGCGGCAGAACACTATGTGGCCGCGAGCGAGCGCCACCAGCACGTCGACTGGCGCCTTCGCCCGTTGGGCCGGCTCCCAGACCTCCTGCTCCCACGTGTCGGCGACCCAGTCCACGACCGCCAGTGCGAGCTCCTCCTTGCCTGCAAAGAGGTGATACAGCGCTCCGCGGGTGTACCCGGCGTCGCTTGCCACTTTCTCCAGCACCACATTGCCGTAGCCGTATCGCGAGAAACCCCTCGCTCCGGCTTCGAGGAGCGCGGCTGTCGTCCGCGCGCGGCGCTCTGCCTGCGTCCGCCGCTGGGTGTCCGGCTCGGATATAGATACGTGCATGTATGTATGTTACTGTCTGCGTCAAGGAGGGTCCCGATGAAACTCCCAGACAATGCACACTTTTCGCGGCCGTGGCGAATTCACGAGCTGACTCCCGACTTCCGGCTCGAGGACGTCTGGGCGCTGCCGACACCGGGCGGTCGGGACGACTTCCCCGGGCTGGTCCAAATGGTGTCCTCCTTCGGCGAGACGCGACAGCGCCTCTCGCTGGTCGGCCTCCTCTTCGCGGTTCGAGAGGCACTCGGCCGGGCCTTCTGCTGGGACGATGCCGCCGACGACCCAGCACGGCCGAGCCTGCGCGACCGGCTACCGGCCGACCTGCGTCACTCCCCTTCGACCGTGACACCGGCGATGGGTTTCACGCCCCTGTATCAAGTCGACGACGAGTGGGCTGCCGAGCTCATCAACAAGACCGTGCACGGGGTCATTCATCTGGGTTGGGTTACGGACCAGTCGGGCGGCTACCGCGGACAGATGGCGATCCTCGTGAAACCGAACGGTCTGCTCGGCCGCGCCTACATGACGGCCATCACGCCGTTTCGGTACCTGATCGTCTACCCACGGATGCTGAAGGGACTCGGTCGAAAGTGGTTGTCGTACAGCGGCGGTCGATCGTAGCCGGCGAACGGTTCGACTACGCCGACGCGACCTCCGCCCGCGCGGTGAAGTCGTCACCGGCGTAGCTGCTTGACCAACCGTTGGTAAGTTGATATAAACGGTAAGTGGTTACTTACGGAAGAGTGCTCGACTCCCTCGCCGACAGCACTCGCCGGGATGTGCTGGACCTGGTGCGCCGGAAGCCGTCGTCGGTACAGGAGATCGCCGACCAGTTGCCGATCAGCAGGCCTGCGGTGTCTCAGCATCTGAAGATCCTCAAGGGCGCAGGCGTCGTGACGTCCCATGCTGTCGGGACGCGCCGTGTCTACACCGTGACCACCGACGGCTTCGAGGTGCTCCGGCAGTGGCTCGATGTCATGTGGAGAGACGCGCTGTCGTCTTTCGCCGCCTTCGCTGATAGCCGGCCCAACGATTCAGGAGAAGATTCATGACCACGATCACCGATGTCCGTCGCGAGGTCACCGTTGCGGGAGCGCCGCAGCGGGCGTTCGACCTCTTCACCAATCACATGGCCGAATGGTGGCCCGCCGAGCATCACCTGGCGGGGTCTCCCGTCGTCGCGATGACGGTCGAACCGCGCGTCGGTGGCCGGATCTACGACAGCTGCGAGGACGGCGGCGATTCGGTGTGGGGGCAGGTCACCGAATGGGACCCGCCTGCCAGTTTCACCTTCGCCTGGATGATCACCGGCAACTGGCAGCTGGAAACGGATGTGGACAAGGCATCGCGCGTCTCCGTGACATTCACCGCCGACGGTGATCGAACGCGAGTCGCTCTGGTGCACAAAGATTTCTGGCGGATGCCCGAGGGGGGCCAGGGCATGGCCGACTCGGTCGGTGCTGCCGAGGGCTGGGGTTCGGGATTGCAGTGCTTTGCCGACTACGTCGCGACGTGACCGGCTCCGGTATCAGCGTGCACTGATCGGCGAAATCGACTCACGCGGAGCGGTACTGTCACGCCCATGGGAGATCAGCACGACCATGGGCCGCAGCGGGACTTGCCGCCAGGAATGGCCGAGCAGCTCGACTTGCCGTACTCGGGCCTCGTGTCTTTTGGGCACCGTCCGTTCTTGACCGAGGTCGAGCAGCTCGACTCCTGGCAGCCCGACGTCGCCATCGTCGGCGCCCCGTTCGACGTGGCGACCACGAACCGGCCGGGTGCCCGGTTCGGTCCGCGCGCGATCAGGGCCACCGCGTACGAACCCGGCACCTATCACCTGGATTACGGGCTGGAGATCTTCGACTGGCTTGAGGTCGTCGACTTCGGTGACGCGTTCTGCCCCCACGGGCTGACCGAGGTGTCGCACAGGAACATTCGGGAACGCGTGCACGCGGTCGCATCGCGCGGCATCGTGCCCGTGATTCTCGGCGGTGACCACTCGATCACATGGCCCGCCGCGACGGCCGTCGCCGACGTACACGGCTACGGCAACGTCGGCATCGTGCACTTCGACGCGCACGCCGATACCGCCGACATCATCGACGGGAACCTGGCCAGCCACGGCACCCCGATGCGCAGGCTGATCGAATCCGGCGCGGTGCCCGGCACACATTTCGTCCAGGTCGGCCTCCGGGGGTACTGGCCGCCGCAGGACACCTTCGAATGGATGGTCGAGCAGGGCATGACCTGGCACACCATGCAGGAGATTTGGGAGCGCGGGTTCAAAGAGGTATTGCGCGAGGCGGTCGCAGAGGCGTTGGCCAAAGCCGAAAAGCTCTACGTGTCGGTCGATGTCGACGTGATGGATCCCGCACACGCCCCGGGAACCGGGACACCGGAACCCGGTGGCATCACCAGTGCTGACCTACTTCGGATGGTGCGCCAACTCTGCTACGAGCACGACGTCGTCGGCGTCGACGTAGTCGAGGTCGCACCCGCCTACGACCATGCCGAGCTCACCGTGAACGCCGCCCATCGGGTGGTCTTCGAGGCGCTCGCGGGCATGGCTGCCCGTCGGCGCGACGCGTCGGACAATCCGCCGCCGCCCGGTCCGCCCGCCTATGGACCTGCTTGACCGGTCACATCGGGCCAGGCAGGCGTTCGCCGAGCTGTCGCCGGGTGGACACTAGAACTATGGCCCGAAGACGAACGCGAGTCGAGCAATGAGTGGCGTCCTCTTTTTCGACGGCGCGTGCGGCATGTGCACCCGATCCAGGGACTTCCTGCTCAAGCTCAACCGCACGGGTGACCTGGCGACCGAGCCGCTGCAGGCACCGGGAACGGTGGAACGGCTCGGGATCACGCCCGACCGTCTGATGGAGTCGATCTGGTGGCTCGACTCGTCGGGTCGGGTGTACGGCGGCGCGGAGGCGGCGAACGCCGCCGTTTCGGCGGCCCTCGGCACGAAGGTGCCGCTGATGGTCTACCGGATGCCCGGCATGAGGTCGCTGCAGGGCGCCGTCTACCGGTGGGTCGCCGATCATCGCTACCGCTTCCCCGGCACCACCCCGTACTGCGAGTCACATCCGGTGGCCTGCTGACGGCGTTGGGATTCCGTAACACCTGCTGCTGCAGCGCAGCCTCAGCTGAGCTGGTCGGTGATGTCCTTCCATGCCGGGTTGTCGTTGCGATGGTCGGCCATATTGCGGCACTCCCCGTAGATGCGCATGGTCCCGAACCGCGTGTCGTCGGGATTATCGTGAAACGTAGCCGAGACGCCGTCCCTGCTCAATTTCAGGCCGAAGTGCTCGCCCATCGACGGCGACTCCTGCCAGCCGTGCGCAACCATCGCGGCCGCTGTGTCGCGGATGTACCCGAACGAATTCGCTTCAGGCAGCGGGAAATTCAGGTACAGGGCCGCCTGATAGGGCGGATCGTGTTCATTCGTGCATGACAGGAAGACGTAGCTGCCGTTGACGTCGTGCAGATGGGCGACCGTGACGATCTGACGGGCCGAATCGATGACCTGCGTGCGTGACTGATCGTCAGTCAGCGGCGCCGACTTGCCGAGGGCGCTGACAGTGGTGTCCGGCGAGGTGTTGATGACGACGAACCCGATGCCGAGTACCAGCGAGATCGTGAGCGCGGCCAGCAGCAACGCGCGTGCTGCCGGTGTACGGAGCCACCGATCGTTGCCGCCGCTCATGACGGCAAAACTACGCGCCCCGATGGCATGCCTCCGTCGGTCCGCTCAGATGGGCCGGGACAGCCCCTGGCATTTCCATACCGGGAGTCGGTAAGGTGCGGTTGAGTACCGAAAGAAGGGGTGACGGGGATGCCGCAGGTCGCATTGGAGCAGGCAACGATCGAGTACCGCGTCGTCGGTCCAGAGGATTCACCGCATCCGCCGGTGCTGTTCGTACACGGCATTCTGGTCGACCATCGGCTGTGGTCCCGGGTTGCCGAAGGGCTGGCGCAGCAAGGGTTTCGGTGCATCCTGCCGGACTGGCCGTTGGGTTCCCACACCATTCCGGCTAACCAAGGGGCCGATCTGTCACCCCGCGGCATTGCTACGCTGATCCGCGACTTCATCACCGAGCTCGGCCTCGCCGATGTCACGCTGGTCGGCAACGACACCGGCGGCGGTCTGTGTCAGCTCGTCATCGACGCTCACCCGGAGGCGGTCGGGCGCCTCGTGCTGACCAACTGCGACGCGTTCGACAAGTTTCCGCCGTTCCCGTTTCCGGTCGTTTTCGCGCTGCTACGCGGGCCCGCATCCATCAAGTTTCTGTTCGCGCAGATGAAGCTGACAGCACTGCGCAATTCTCCGCTCGGCTTCGGGCTGCTATTGACCAATCCCGACCCGGCACTCACCGACAGCTGGCTGGAACCGTGTCGACACGACACCCGCATCTGCCGCGACCTGGCCACGCTGCTGCGACACGTCGCCAAAACCGATCTGACCGATGTGTCCACGCGATTCAACCGGTTCACCAAACCGGTCGCTCTGGTTTGGGGACAGCGCGACCGGTGTTTCAAGCCGTCGCTGGGCAGACGGATGGCCGAGTTGTTCCCGAACTCCTCGTTGACCGAGGTGCCCGATGCCAAAACCTTTGTGGCGCTGGATAATCCGAATGCGGTGATCGATGCGATCGCCGCTGTCGAACGGGCGAAGCCCTAGCTCTTGGCCAGGGTGAACTGGCAGACGTCGGTGTAGCCCTCGCGGAAGAGGTCCGCGCAACCGGTCAGGTACTTCATATACCGGTCGTAGACCTCCTGCGACTGGATCGCGATCGCTTCGCCCTTGCGAGCTTCCAGCGCGGCCGCCCAGATGTCAAGGGTGCGCGCGTAGTGCAGCCGCAGCGGTTGTACCCGCTGCACCGTGAATCCCGCCTTGATGGCGTGGTTTTCGACCACGGACACCTGCGGCAGATCGCCTCCGGGGAAGATCTCGTCCATTATGAACTTGAAGAAGCGCAGCTTTGTCATGGTGACGGGCAGGCCGCGCTCTTCGAATTCTTCGTCGCTGGGCTTGACGATGGTGTGCAGCATCATCACGCCGTCGGCGGGCAGTGCCGCGTAGGCCTTCTTGAAGAACTCGTCGTAGCGGTCGCGGCCGAAGTGTTCGAAGGCGCCGATCGACACGATGCGGTCCACCGGCTCGTCGAACTGCTCCCAACCCTCGAGCAGCACGCGCTTGCTTCTCGAGCTCGACTGTTTGTCGAGCAGCTGCTGGACGTGGGCCTGCTGGTTGCGGCTCAGCGTGAGGCCGACGACGTTGACGTCGTAGCGCTCCAGCGCGCGGTTGATCGTGGCGCCCCAGCCGCAGCCGACGTCGAGCAACGTCATGCCGGGCTGCAGTCCGAGCTTGCCGAGCGAGAGGTCGATCTTGGCGAGCTGTGCTTGCTCGAGCGTCATATCGTCGCGTTCGAAGTACGCGCAGCTGTACGTCTGGGTCGGATCGAGGAAGAGCCGGAAGAAGTCGTCGGACAGGTCGTAATGCGCCTGGACGTTCTCGAAGTGCGGCTCCAGATCCGGCGTTCCGGTCGGGGTTTCTGGCAAGATCCAGCCTTTCGGCGCGTTGATGATTTACCTCAGAACGTCCGGCGCGGTGGTGTCGACCGACGTTTAGCTGGATTAGAGGATAGCCGGTCAAGCTGAGCACCGTGGCCGCGGGCAAACGGTTGACATCGTCAAGAAAATACTTGACGCTGTCAACTATGCAGGCCTCCACAGTGGACGAGGTGCGCGGGTTCAACCGCTTTTACACGCGTGTCCTGGGATTACTCCGGCCGCAGCTGGTCGGATCGGCCTACGGCCTGACTGAGGCCCGGGTGCTGTTCGAGCTGGCACATACCGATCAAATAGCCGTGACGGAGTTGCGGCGCGCCCTCGATCTGGATGCCGGCTATCTGAGCCGGACCCTGTCCCGCTTCATCGCCGACGGACTGGTCGATCGAGAGGCCTCGGCGACCGACGGCAGACGCCAGAACGTGCGCCTTACCGACGCGGGTCAGGCGGCCTTCGCCGAACTCGACTCGTTGCAGGCCGACGCCATCGATCGCCTCGTCGACCCGCTAGACAAGGATCAGCGCTCCGACCTCGTCTCGGCGATGGGACGGATACGGCGGGTGCTCGATGACCAGCAGCCGGCCCCTGGACTTGTCCTGCGCTCCCCCGAACCGGGAGATCTGGGTTGGGTCGTCGAGCGGCACGGTGCCCGCTACGCCGCCGAGTACGGCTGGGGCGTCGACTTCGAGGCACTGGTCGCTGGCATCGTCGCCGACTACGGCTCGCACCGGGACGCGCAGCGCGAAGCCGCCTGGATCGCCGAGCTGGACGGCGAGCGGGTCGGCTGCGTGTTCTGCACGGCGTCGGACACGCCGGACACCGCCCAGCTGCGTCTGCTGCTCGTCGAAGCGCGGGCACGCGGCGCTGGGGTCGGCACCCGGCTGGTCGACGAATGCCTTCGGTTCGCGCGGCGGGCGGGTTACGCGCGAATCATGTTGTGGACCAACGATGTTCTGCTGGCGGCCCGCCGGATCTACCAGCGGGCCGGTTTCCAGCTCGATCGCAGCGAGCCGCATACGAATTTCGGCAGCGGCCTCGTCGGCGAGTACTGGTCCCGCGACCTGTAGATCAGGCGGCGGGCGCGGCGCCAAGCACGCGTTGGATGTCGGGCTTCATCGCCTGCAGCTGCCCGCCCCAGTAGCCCCAGCTGTGGGTACCGTTGGGCGGGAAGTTGAACACGCCATTGTTGCCACCGGCGCGTTGGTAGCGTGCCTGAAACTCTTTGTTGGTGTTGATCGTCAGGCCTTCGAGGAACTGCGCGGGGATCTGGGCGTTGCCAAGACCGGCGTCGAGGTCCGTCGGATTGCCGTTGCCGCTGTACACCCAGATGCGGGTCCCGTTGGACACCAGCCGCCCAACTTGCAGCATCGGATCATTGCGTTGCCAAGCGGGGCCACCGTAAGGGCCCCACATGTCCAGTGCATTGAATCCGCCCGCATCGCCCATCGCGATCCCGATCAACACCGGCCACAGCCTGTTTGATGGGTTCAAGAAGCCCGAAAGCGATCCGGCGTAGACGAACTGACCCGGGTGATAGGCGGCCAGAATCAGCGCCGCTCCCCCGGACATCGACAATCCGACGACGGCGTTTCCGGTTGGGCTGACGCCCTTGTTGGCCGCGAGCCAACCGGGCAGCTCCGAGGTCAGGAAGGTCTCCCATTTGTAGGTCTGGGTGGTGCCGTTGCCCACCGCGGGCCGGTACCAGTCGGTGTAGAAGCTGGACATGCCGCCGACCGGCATCACCACCGACACCCCTGACCCGTCGAACCAGCCGAACGCTCCGGTTTCGATGTCCCAGCCGTTCCTGTCGTCCCTGGCCCGCAGCCCGTCGAGCAGATACACCGCGTGGGGGCCGCCGCCCTGGAACTGAACCTGGATGTCACGGCCCATCGACGCCGACCGCACGCTGAGCACCTCGGGTGCTGCGGTAGCCGTCGGGGTGCCGCCGAGGATGCCGACGAGGCCGGCAAGGAGGGTCGCCGCGAACGCGGCAGCAGAGAACCTGCGGAGGATTGTCATCGCGTTACTTCCCGTCGTGCGTACAGCCCCGACAGTGAAATATCGCCGACCTCGATCAAGCAGTTACACAACGCTTGCGCCCAGAGGGACAATTTCTTCGTACCGGCAGGTCGGTTGGCGGAAGGAAGGAGTGGACGATGAAGGCCAAAGTGGGCGACTGGTTGGTGATCAAGAGCACGACGGTCGAGCAGCCGGATCAGCGGGGCGAGATCACCGAAGTCCGTTCGGCGGACGGTTCCCCTCCATATGTCGTGCGGTGGTTCAGCACTCATCACGAGGCTACCGTCTACCCAGGTCCTGACGCCGTCGTCGTCAGCGCCGCAGAGCAGGAGGCGGCCGACGAGCGGGCGCGGTCTCATTCGGCGTCGGTGCGGCAGCCGTCTGAGCACTACTTCACGAGCGACTAGCCATGACTGTTCCTGACGACATTCCCGTCGACGGCGACGATGAGGACCTCGACTTCGACGCGTCGCGCATCACGGCCGCGCGTGAGGATGAAGCCAACGAGGCCGATCTCATCGAACAGGCGATGGCGATCCCGTTAGGGGACGACGAACGCGGCTTCGACCGCTGACCGCGCTCGCGGTCAGGCCAGCGCGCCCGGATGGGCGCGTCTCGCGTCGATCTCCTTCAAAAGAAGGCCATAGCCGTTCTCTAGCAGGCTGATCCGCAGCGGGCGCGCCGCCTCGTGGATCATCAGCCAGGTCCCCAACGCGACCCTCTGCTTCTCCACGCACGCGTGGGACATGCCGAGTTCTCGGAGCAGAATGCTCGCGGTGGCGGGTTGAGTGGCCTCGCCGGCGTCGAATGCGCGATCTGTAATTGAGACGGTCATAGCTGTCTCCAGTTGTCTTGACCTGAGCGCTTTTTGTGGCGCTTTCTCTCTGGCGCTGCTGTCAATTAAGTGTAGGACGGTACCGGAGACAATTTGTCAGGAATTTCGCGAGAATCCCAAGAACTGCAGATCGGGCCGCGCGTCCGCGTTGCTGCAGAGCTAGGTCAAACTGCGCTCACCGGACACGTCGTACTCCGACACCGAGGCCGACTCGATGGCCGCGGCCTGGTCGGTGCTTGGACCGCTTCCGCGAAACGCCTCGACCGAATCCTGGGAGTGCCATCGCTCGAAGACGTTGATGCGCGATGGATCGAGCAAATCGGCCGTGATCGCGAAGTCGAGACAGCCGGGTGCGCGCCTGGCCTGCTCGATCACCTCCATGCACCCGGCCAAATAGTCGTCGCGCGTCTCGTTGCCGACAATCAGATGTCCTGCGACTATCACCATGGTGTGCTCCTCCGCGTTCCGGCCGCTACAACTAAGACCACGGATGACCGACGAATTCATCGATTGCCAAGAACGGAAAGGGATTGCTGTGAAACTGCGAGACGCCCTCGACTCGATCGTGCCGGACCCAGCCGCCGCGCACGTTTACGGGCAGCCGTACGAAACCGCTGACGGAGTCACCGTCGTCCCCGTCGCCAGGGTCCGTGGAAAAACCAAGGCGGGCGCCGACGCCGATCTTCACCTGACCGCGAGACCGGTCGGCGTGTTCGTCATCAAGAACGGCGAGGCAACCTGGGTACCTGCCGTCGACTCGACCCGCATCGCGTTGATGGGTGAGTTGATCGGGTTGGTCTCCGCGACATTCGCCACGCTGGCTATGGTTCGCCGTCCGCCGTGGCCGGACCTTCACGGGACCGTCGCCTATACCGAGCCCAGATGAGTGAACCGGCAACCAGGCTGGCCAGCAACACGATCCAGGGCAACGGCCCATGCCGGTGCACCCATCCGGCGATCGCGCCCTGCAATCGACCCGCCGCCGAGATCACCGGATCATCGGGACTGCCGCCCGCGTGGAACAGCCGAACCTCGTAGTAGCCGTAATAGCCGACATAGAGAC
>Ga0318562_10001035_pt1 | contig 12519 bp, 9 predicted proteins | sample GRESIP066b5f18_FD_203688 | JGI IMG/M metagenome (GOLD analysis project Ga0318562, IMG submission 203688) | Tropical soil microbial communities from Luquillo Experimental Forest, Puerto Rico - GRE.SIPMG.066b5f18 | ecosystem: Environmental > Terrestrial > Soil > Tropical forest > Bulk soil...
TCGCCGCCGCCACGGTCTCCACAGCGCACAGCCAGACTTACCCTGCCAGGCCGGTGACCATCGTCGTGGGCTATGCAGCGGGTGGCGGGGTCGACGCTGTGGTGCGAACACTTTCGGTACCGCTTTCCGCACGCCTGGGCCAGCCAGTCGTCGTAGACAACCGGCCCGGCGCCAGCGGCACGATCGCGGCGACCCATGTGGCCAGGGGTGCTGCCGATGGACATGTCCTGTTCGGTACTGACGGCGGGGCCCTCGCTCTCAACGGCGCGCTTTTTTCCAAGCTCGCTTACGACCCCGTCCGCGACTTCGCCCCCGTGTCCCTGATCATCCGCGCTCCGCTGCTGGTGGTCGCGCATCCGAGCTTCCCGGCATCGGATCTGAAAGGCCTGATCGACTACGCCCAGCGCGCGGGCGGATCGCTCTCATACGCCTCGCCAGGACTCGGCACGTATCACCACCTGGGCATGGAACTGCTCAAGTCTCGCGCCGGGTTCCAGGCGCAGGACATCCAGTACAAGGGTGCCGCCCAAGCCGTGCAGGACGTGATCAGCGGGCAGGTGCCAGTGATGCCGCTGGACAGCATCGTCGCCCTACCCCAACTACGCTCGGGCAAGCTCAAGGCCCTCGTCGCATTTACACAGAAGCGCCTGGTTCAATTGCCCGAGGTGCCGACCGCCGCGGAAAGCGGATTTAGCGAGCTGGACGTGTATCCCTGGGTCGGGCTGGTGGCGCCCGGCGCCACCCCTCCACCGATCGTTTCGCGCCTCGCAACGGAGCTGCGCGCCATCATCGCTTCGAAGGAAGTCTCCGATCGATTCATCGGCCTCGGCATGGAGCCCTACTCGACGTCGCCAGAGCAGTTCGCTTCATTCATTCGCAGCGAGATCGTCCGGTGGCATCCGCTGATCGAGAAGCTGGGCATCAAGCTGAGCTGAGGTCCACGGCCACCGCTGCCCCGGTCGCATGAACCTAAGGGGTAGCGCGCCTCAGCTCGGGCTGAGCACCGCGCCGCCGCAGACCGAGATCACTTGCCCAGTCACATACTGAGACAGGTCGGTAGCGAGAAACTCAAGCACGCCCGCGCAGTCCTCGACCGTCGCGAGCCGTCGCAGTGGAATGTGTGCTGCTTCTCCGGCAGTTCCGATGCCGCGCTTGGCTGCCGTGGCGACCACGCGCGAGGTCAAAACCACTCCGGGTGAGATGCAATTCGCGCGCACACCGTGCGGCCCGACCTCAGCTGCCAAGTATCGCGTGTAGTGCGCAACGGCGGCCTTGGCCGTCGCGTACAGCGACATGATTCCTTCGCCATAGACGCTGCAGGCAGTCACCGAAGAGGTATTAACGACAACGCCCGAGCCCTGCTTTCTCATTACGGGGACCACGGCCTGGCAACACAAGAGCGTGCTCAAGAAGTTGAGGTCGAACATGCGCTGGATGTCTTCGTCCGGGGCCTGCGAGGCCTTGCTGCGCTCCACCGGCGTCAGACCTCCGCCCGCATTGTTAACGAGGATGTCCACTGCGCCCAGGGTTTGCACGACGGTGGTCACCACGCGCTCAGTCTCCGAGCGCTTCGTCAAGTCCGCTTCGACACTCAACGCGCGTACGCCGAAGCGCTCCACTTCGGCCGCGACCGAGGCCTCGGTCAGCTGCTCTCCGAACGCAGCCGCAGCACCCAGGTCGATATCGACGACCGCCACGTTTGCGCCAAGCTTCGCGAGACGGAGGGCATAGGCACGCCCGAGACCGCGCGCACCTCCGGTCACGATGGCAGTCTTGCCCTGCAGTCTCATGGTCGTTTCTCTTCGTAGCGCGTGCGGGTTTCGCGGATCATCTGGACCAATGCCTGAGAGACGTCGCGTCCGGAGCGTTCGGCCTGCTCCTTGCAGGCGACCCAAGCGCGTAGATCCTCGTAGCCTTGCTCGGTGTGCTGGTTCCACTCAGCATCGATTGGCGTTGTAATTTCGAGCCGGATCCCGTTCGGATCGCGGAAGTAGATGCTCAGTATGAGGCCCTTGTGATCGGTTGGCCCGATCACCTCAATCTTGTTGGCGGTCAACCAGTCCCGCCAGCGCAGCACGTCCTCACGCGTGTCGGCCTGCATGGCGAAATGATTGAAGGTTTCGTATGCTGGATGCGACGGCTTCGCTGGCAACGGAACGCCGGGGGCTTCGAAGAACGCGATCGTGGAGCCGTCCCCCATCCGAAAGAAGATGTGGAAGTACGGAAAGTCCTCACCCGTGGAAGGCACCTTGTCGTCAACGACGGTGCTGGCGAGCTCCATGCCCATGATGCGTGTGTAGAAATCGGCCGTGGCGGCGACGTCATGGGTGATCCAGGCTGCATGGTGCAGCATGACCGGCGTGAGGCCCGGATTGCGCGGCCCGCGCGCTGGAGGTGTGGTGTCGCTCGATAGCATCAATGGTTCCTTTCAGGCAAGAGAGGCATGCTGGTAGTCGAGAAGGCCTTGGGCCTCGCCGATGAAAAGCGTGGACTTGTCGACTTCGTTGAGAGGTACGCCTCGGCGGAACCGGTCCACTAGGTCCGGATTGGCCGCGAACGGCCGGCCGAAAGAAACCAAGTCGGCGTCGCCTGCGTCAATAGCCGCCGCTGCGGCCCCGGCGGTGTAGCCGTTGTTGGTGATCCAGACGCCTTTGAAGCGACGGCGCAGGGACCGGTAGTCGAGGCCGGCGACCTCTCGAGTCCCGCTCGCGGTACCTTCCACGATATGCAGATACGCGGCGCCGCACCGGTCAATCTCATCGACGAGTCGAGTGAACAGGGTTACCGGGTCAGAGTCAGAAGCGTCCTGCGCTGCACCGGGCGCCACCCGAATACCGACGCACCCGGCATCCCATTCCGACTTCACCGCTTCAAGCACCTCGAGCGTCAGACGGATCCGGTTCTCGATCGAACCGCCATAGTCGTCGCTGCGCTCGTTGGAGCCATCCTTCATGAACTGGTCGAGCAAGTAGCCATTAGCCGCATGGATCTCGACGCCGTCGAAGCCGGCCACGCGCGCGCGACGAGCCGCTGCGCGGAAATCCGCGACGATCTCCGGGATCTCGCCAAGAAGCAGTGCACGCGGCTGCGAAAACAATGCAAAGCCGTCGGAAGTTAGCGTCTTGCTGTTGCCGCGGATCGCGGAAGGCGCCACCGGCGTGGATCCGCCCGGCCGGCTCATCACGTGGCTTGCCCGGCCCGCGTGAAGAAGCTGAAGGAAAACTCGTCCACCTGCTTCATGAACCCGATCTGTCACTTTGCGCCACGCATCAACTTGCGCAGCCGAATAAATGCCCGTACACCGATAACAATTGATGCCCTGCTCCGAGACGGCGCAAGCTTCTGTCACGATCAGTCCGGCGCTTGCTCGCTGTGCGTAGTACGCCTCCAGCAGCGAGTTCGGCGTATGCGATTCATGGCGGCCCCGCCCACGGAACATGGGCGCCATGACGACGCGGTTAGGCAGTTCGAGATCTCCAATCCGGAAGCTGGTGAACAGCGGATCGTGCAGGGTCATCGCGCAGCCCACCCGTCTACCACGTGACCATCAGGCGGCGCAGTGCCCGAAAAGAGGTGTTAGGGGTGTACTCCCATGCCTGCCCGGCTACAAGCTCCATGGCCGGGATGCGGCGCGCCACCTGCTCAAGCATCACTTTCACCTCAAGTCGCGCCAGCGGAGCGCCAAGGCAGTAGTGCAGCCCCATCCCGAAGGAGGTGTGCTGCAGGACGTTGCGGCGATCCGGCTCGAAACGATCCGGCTGCGGGAACTGCTGCGGATCCCGGTTGGCGGCCGCGAACATCAAGAGCAACCGACTGCCCGCCGGAATGAACACGCCATCGAGTTCGACATCCTCTTTCGAGAGTCGACGCCATGCCTGCACTGGCGGATCGAAGCGAAGGCCTTCCTCAACAACCGGCATGAGCGCTTGCTCACCCGAGCAGATCCGACTCCACAGGTCACGTTCTGGCAAAACCGCCTTGAAAAGATTGGCGGCCGCGCTCGACGTCGTCTCATGACCCGCGAATAGGAGGTTGAAGGCCATGGCTGACAGGTCTCCCAGACAAACTCTGGTGTCATCGCCTGCGCGCATGCGGATCAGGTCGCTAAGGTAGTCGTCCGCAGGCGCCTGTTCCTTACGCGCCACCAGGCTTGTGGCATATCGAAAGAACTCCACAGCTCCAGTCGCGAGTCGCACTTGCTCATCGTCGGTGGGCCGGCCCCATGTCAGCACGACACGGCTATCGGCATAGGACTTCACCATCGCGACGTCTTCCGCAGGCACGCCGAGGAGCCTGAACAGCACCAGGGCGGGCACGTCCCAGGTCAGGCCCTTCACCAGGTCCGCAGGGCGCCCTCCGGCAAGCAGCCGATCCAGGTAGACATCAACGGTTTCCCGAATGAACGGCTCGAGTGATTCGAAGCGTGGCCGATTGAGCGGTTCGCTGAAGAGGGCCCGATAGCCGGTGTGCGAAGGAGGGTCGTTGTTGACCAGCATGGGCGGAACGTCAAACTCCGATCCAGTGATGATGGCGCGGGCATGCGGACACAAGGGCTTGAGCGGGTCTGATGCGATGGTTGCCGAGAACCTTTCTGAATCACGCAGCACTTTTCGAACGGTCTCGTGTCGAGTCACGACCCAAGTGCCAAGTTCCGGCGAAAAGAAGACCGGCTCGTTGGCTCGCAGTTGCGATAGGACAGGATAGGGATCCTGCTGGTATGGCGGGTCGAAGGGGTCGAACTGATGGCTCGCGGCGGTCACAGGTCCCGTGGCGTTCGATGAAGCGGCGGTGGATAGCGGACGCATAGGTCATTGATGCGAAGTGTTTCCAATGACTCTACGTCGATGCGCGGTGCGCCGATGTCCCGCTTCAGGGGGACTCATTGCTCCCCTCGGGGATCCTAAAGTCAGCTCACATCCCTAGCTAGCCTGCCATGTCCCAACCACTCTTCGACGTGACCACCGACTGGGTCCACATCCAATACGAGGAAACGTCCGCATTCACCGAGACCTATGGCTTTGCCGGCAATCAAGGAGCCGTCCACCTCGAGGCGATTCTGATGCGTCCTCGGGGTCAAGCGTCGAGCACCCTGGTCGTCTTCATGCACCCATCCTCCACCCTCCAGTTGCTGCCCTTGCCGCGCTCGCTAGCGGCGTCTGGAACTCACGTGCTGTGCGCGGCAAGCCGGTACGCCAAAAACGACACTGCACTGATCATGGAGAAGGTCGCCCTCGACTTGGGTGCCGCAATCCGTCATGCGAAGGAAGTCCTGGGCTACGAACGCATCGTGCTCGGCGGATGGAGCGGCGGGGGGTCGCTCGCAGTTTTCTACCAGTCACAGGCGGAAACCCCAACCATCACCCATACGCCGGCCGGAGATCCGGTTGACCTTCCGGGGGCGCGCCTGATCCCCGCCGACGCGCTGATCTTCCAGGCCGCTCACCTATCACGCGCGCAACTGCTCCTGGACTGCATTGATCCGTCGGTCCAGGACGAGCTCGCTCCTGACGACCGCATAGAGGAGTTCGACATTTATGCTGCCGGAAGTGCCAACCAACCTCCCTACTCGCGCGAATTCCTTGCACGCTACCGCGCCGCGCAACTCGCACGCATCCGCCGGATCACGTCGAGGGTTAAGCAAACGCTAGCGGATCTGAGGGTACGCAAGACCGGTGAGATGGAGCGAGGCTTCGTGGTGCACAGGACCCTGGCCGATCCGCGATTCCTTGATCCGTCTCTCGACCCCAACGATCGCAAGCCGCACTGGTGCTACCTAGGCGATCCTGAGACGGTCAACACGGGCCCCGTCGGCCTTGCCCGCTTCAGCACCCTGCGCTCCTGGCTGTCGCAATGGTCGATCGATGACTCCCAAGCAGACGGGCTCAGATGCGCTTCGTCCCTGCGAGCCCCCCTGCTCGTCATCGAGAACAGCGCGGACGATGCTGTGCCCCAAACGCATACCGGCCGCTTGTTCGCGGCGGCAGCCAGTCCCGACAAGACCCTCCGTGTCATTCACGGGGCGACGCACTACTACGCCGGCCAGCCAGAACACCTGGCCCAGGCAAACAACCTGATCCGTAGCTGGCTGGCAGATCGACGGCTGCTGGAGAACGAACAATGAACATCTTTTCCCTGCTGGCTCAGACCGCCCGCCGCTACCCGACACTTGGCGCGATCTACCGGGGCACCGATCCGGTGTTGACCTATTCAGAACTGCACTCGCGTGTGCTTCGGCTCGCATTTCGGCTTCAGAAAGACTGCCCACCCGGGGCCCGAATCGGGGTGGCGACGGACAACTGCCCTGAATACGTGGAGCTCATGTTCGCGGTGTGGGCGGCCGGATGCGTGCTGGTGCCTATCAACTTCAAATTGCATCCCCGAGAGATGCTGCAGATCATCGAGGATGCGGGTGCTCAAATCGTCTTCGCTTCAGGAGCATTGCGTGATGCCATTGCAGCGCAAACAGCCGCGCAGGTGGTGACCATCGGATCTGCGGACTACGAACGCTGGATTCACGAGGAGAGCTGCGAACCTGCGCAAGTGCGACCAGAGGCCCTTGCCTGGCTGTTCTATACGAGCGGCACCACTGGACGCTCGAAGGGCGCCATGCTCTCGCACCGCAACGTGATGGCCATGACGCTTGCTCACCTTGCAGATGTCGAAAGCATCGATGAGAACATGAGCCAGATCCATGCTGCACCGATGTCGCACGGATCCGGCCTCTATATCCCAGCCTACGTGGCCCGGGGAGCACGGCAAGTAGTTCCGGCGTCCGGCGGTTTCGACCCGCAAGAATTCCTTGCCCTCTGCGACGAGCACCCGGGCTGCGGCGCATTCCTAGCGCCCACAATGGTGCAGAGGATTCGCCGCGAAGCGGAGAGTAGGTGTCGCCGACCCGCTCATCTGCGAAGCATCATTTACGGCGGCGGCCCAATGTACCTCGAAGAACTTAAGAAATCCCTCAAGACGTTCGGGCAGGTGTTCGCACAAATCTATGGTCAGGGTGAATCGCCGATGACCATCACGAGCCTTCGCCGCCAAGACCACGCGTTACCCGATGACGCGATACTGAGCTCGGTCGGTTGCGCTCGAACCGCCGTTGAAGTGGCCATCATTGGAAATGATGGCCACCGTCTGCCGGACGGCGAGATCGGCGAGATCGTATGCAGGGGCGATGTCGTCATGGCCGGGTACTGGAACGACCCAGTCGCCACCGCCAACACACTACGCGATGGATGGCTGCGCACAGGCGACATGGGTTCACTCGACGCGCGCGGCTATCTGACGCTGCGAGATCGGTCTAAAGACGTTGTGATCAGCGGTGGAAGCAATATCTATCCGAGAGAAGTCGAGGAAGCTCTTTTGAGCCATCCCAGCGTGAGCGAAGTATGCGTGGTTGGCCAAACCGACGATGAATGGGGTGAGGTGGTGGTCGCATTCGTCGTGGCGTCTGAAGGATCGCGACCGAGCGCTGAAGACTTGGACCGTCACTGCTTGGAACGCATTGCCCGTTTCAAAAGACCAAAACACTACCGTCTGGTTTCCTCGCTACCAAAGAATAGCTACGGGAAAGTCTTGAAGCGCGAGCTAAAGGCAGGCCTTCAAGCAGAGTGAGAGCGCCTTCTGGACCAAGATCGTCAGTCAACAGGACAATCGTCAACCGCACGATGCACCGACACGGCCTGCCTACGACGCAGAAGAACACGTCGACATGAACGGCATGATCGAACGGCGGATCGGGCCCGCAACCACATCTCTGGGCGTGCACTCGGGGAGATCGAACTCGAGGCCGGACGTAGCTCGAACGATCTGACACCCTTCAGCCCAATATTCACTCGCTGTCACGCCAGGATGCAGCTCCACTCGAGTCGTACTGTGCGATTGAGCCCTTTAACCTTTCACTTCAAGCAATTGGAATGAAACGAGTTTAGAGGTAAGCAGGAAAGCAAATCGGAATCCCGTACGTGGCTACTCGTTTGCGAATGTCGAAACGCCTTGATAGCCGAGTAGTGCGTCCTTCCACCAGTTGCCCCCTCCGTGGCGCGGTTCGATGTGAATCCGCCAAAGCGCTGCCCGAAACGCCTGAGGAGGTGTTGCAGAGAGGCAGATCCGCTGTCAGAAAGGTCGCACCACCTTGTCGCCCGTCATTCCGATCGCGCAAGAGAATACTCACCACAAACGTTGAATTCCGAAGAGGCCAAGAGGTGCAAATCTACAACGCATACAAGAATGCAATGAAGAGTTCTGATCACTTCTCTGGTGACTCTGCATAGTTCACGCTGATCTTCCACAGGTCTCCGATTGAATAGCTGCAACCTCCCTAGAACAAGGGAGGTTAGCCCGAGGCCACATAACTGCACGACATAGTGCCAGCTATATCTTGTGGGCAAGGAGTCTGTACTAAACCTTAAAGAGACCTGCAATGAAAAAATCTCTAGTTGCCCTGGCAACCATGACTGTCGCCGGCATTACCGCAGCTCAGTCGTCTGTTACGATGTTCGGCGTTGTTGATGCTTCTGTCAGCGGCTACACGAACACAACGAAGACCGCCCTCGGAACGAGCATCAAGACGAGCAAAACCGTCTTGACCAACTCTGCATACAACGCCAGTCGTTGGGGACTCCGCGGCACGGAGGACCTTGGCGGTGGTCTCGCAGCCAGCTTCTGGCTGGAAAGTCAGCTTCTCAACGATGACGGAAACGCAGGCGCGGGCGCCGGTAGCAGTCAGCTTTTTAACCGTCGCTCAACCATCAGTCTCTCGGGCGCGCTCGGCGAAGTACGCTTGGGTCGCGATTACGTGCCGTCATTCTGGAACGACACCGTTTTCGATCCCTTCGGAGGGGTCGGCGTAGGGATCAACATGATCATTTCGGCGAGCGGCTTCACGTCAACGGGCGCCACAACCAATGGTTTCGGAGCCAATCCCCAGTCGATCCGTTCCAGCAACTCGATCGGATACTTCCTGCCACCAAATCTCGGCGGCTTCTATGGTCAGATCATGTATGCATTCAATGAACAGACGAGCTACGATCCGGGAAGCTTGACGCCACCGACAGCCGCCGCTATTGCCGCAAACCCCTCGCTTGCCAATACGGGAAACAACGCTCGGGCGGGAAAGTATGTCGGCGGTCGCTTCGGCTACTCGAACGGCAGGCTGGACGTTGCTGGCGCCTATGCAAACAGCACCATCGCATCCAACTACTTCCTGGGCACGACGACCACTCTCGATATCTGGAACCTGGGCGCGTCATACGACTTCGGAGTCGTGAAACTCTTCAGTGAGTACTCGAACAATAAGCTCAAAGTGGATAGTTCGAATCCGCTGCTCCTACGGCCAACTGAAGTACAACAACATTACGCGTTTGAACCAGGTGTTCGGATTGCAAGCTTCTCCCAAGGTCGACAAGTGGGCTCTTGGCTATGTGCACAATCTGTCCAAGCGCACGGCGCTGTACGCCACAGTGGCTCGATTGAACAACAAGAATGGAGCCGACCTGATCGTGGGTGGCCCGAACTACTACCCAGCCTCGACTCTGACAGGTCCGTTGACCCCCAGTAGTTCGACTGGCTATGACGTTGGCCTTCGTGTCGCATTCTGATCAGGTGTAAGGACGGAGAGGCCCATCCTTCAAGATGAGGCCTCTCTACGGCCGTACTGCTCTCTCATGAAGTCAGTCAAGCACTGCGCGCCTCTGCCAGTACACGGCTCACAGCCGACCGCGGATCTGATCGATCTGAACGATTTGCGCGTGTTCGCATACGTTGCATCGCTGGCCAGCTTCTCACTAGCAGCCGTCGCCTTGAGAATGCACAAGTCGAGCGTTAGTAGGAGTATTGCCAGGCTTGAGACTGCGCTGGATAAATCGCTGATTTATCGAACCACACGCACAGTTCGGCTGACCCGGCACGGCATGGCCTTGAAGAAACCATGCGACGACGTGCTTACGCGCATCAATGAAACGATTGGGTATGCTGGAAGCGTGAAATCGAGTTCCGGTTTCACCGATCAGCAGACCGACCAGATGGCCCTGGACTCCGCACATTGAGAACGCGACGACGCGGAAATCCCGCCTTCCAATTCCTGTCGAAGTGTTCTCGGCTTGATGTGAACGCGGCACATGAACGCCTAGAAGTGATTGTTGCGACCGGAACAGCCGGCTCCGTCGCAAGCTTTCAATCACCTCAGTTGACGTCTTGGTATGCCGCAGGTACTGGGTCGTTTTGGGGTCTTGCGTCTTTCTGGCTTCAGATCTGAATATTTGATTCCCGCTGCTGCCTAAGCGTGCGGTCGGAGGCTCACTGGCCTAGCGGGACCAGATCGACAAGGTCCCGACGTTGGGTCTTGCTTGGCCGATCCGGATACTCTCTCCGATATTGCCGTTGGCACGAATGCGTCGCGATTCGAAGCTCTTGGCTAGATTGAATTCAAGTCAAGCAGCTCGAGGAATTCCCCCAGGTCGGTGACTTCCTCGAGGCGCTCCACGGTGTCAAGGATACGCTCCCCGAGCTGTCGACGATGCGCCTCATTCTTCGAACCGGCGGGCGCCACCATCCCGAAGAACTTCTCCGTCAATTGTCGGTCTGTGAGCAAAGTCTCGGTACGCCATGGGTCACCCCGCGCGTTGTCAATCGTCTCCGAGAACACCCTTCCACGGGCGTGGACATCGACGCCACCGGGCAACCGGCGAAACTGCCCGCGTTCCACCCACCTTGCAAGATCCGCGGCCAATGGCTCCGGAATGACTTCGACACGTTCTCGGAATGCCCGGACACGGTTCGACGCCATGTTTTCTTCCCAATACCACGCCGGGCCCACCGGGATATTCAGCGCAAGCATTGCAAAGGAGTGCGCATAGCTGAACTGTGCGTTGATCACCGTCGTCGGCTGTTGAACGTGAAAGCGCCTGGATACAGAAAAAGGATTCGCGCGCACTATCACCTTCTCAATTTCTTCAGCGGAGATCTTATGTTCCAGAAGCAAGTTTTCCAAAGCAGTAAGGGGATAGTGAATCCAGCGACAGCTTGGCCACGCTTTGTAGGTGGTGTCGAGAATCAGCCAATCCTTACCTAGTCCACCCAACAGTGCATCGCGATCGAGACGGTCGCCACCAAAGAAGCGCCAGAACCCCACATCGCGATCAAGCAGTTCGGAATACCCTGTGCTTCCGAGACTCGCCAGCAGAATGGCCGCGATTCCCATTTGCGACACCCAACCGGGATCTGCCACTTTCATCATAGGTAGGTCGACTAACCCGGCCCACTCCGAGAGCGTGGGAAGGGGCGTATTGACGCCCGCGATTCCGAACGCGTGCTCAGTTTGTTGAGCGCTAAGCCGCGCGCTGCTTGCCGCGGCACCAATCGCAGCCCAGGCCTGTGATACCGACCCACCTCCTCGATCTGTGTAGCCAACGACCTTTCCACCTTCGATCTTGAATGGCAAACCAATTGCGTTGCACAGTCGAGCACCAAGGTCAAAGCCGACAGCAATCGAAGTGATCAGGTCGCGCCCCGTGCGATCGTAGTGCTCGGCGGTTGCGAGGGCCGTGAACGCTGTCGTGTTGCCAAAATGGCCCAGGCTTGGAAAGGTATCGTCCGCATCAAGCACCCCGCCGAGGCGTGCGTTGGCATAGGCAGCCATCATCGGGGAGGTTCGTCGGCCCGTGCCCACGATAGTGGCGGACGGGGCGCCTCCAACGACATCTGCGAACGCTAGTCCAATACGGCCACTCTCGGTATCGAGCGCTCCTAGGGCGCAACCAAGCGAATCGATCAGCATTCGCTTGCACTCCCGCACAACTTCACCAGGAAGGTTCTCATAGCGCGCGCCAATGGCGAACTCGGCCAGTTGCTTGGTGTGGCCGACAAACTCTTGCTTGCTCATTGCAGTACTTCGAATGGTTATCGGGCGGTGAGCCCTCCGTCAACCACAAATTCGGCACCAGTCACGAACGACGACGCGTCGCTCGCAAGATAGACCGCCATGTTGGCCACATCAGTCGTTGTACCTATTCGCCCCAAGGGGTTGGTAGCTCCAACTGACTGTGCCTCGTTCAAGTCTCCACCGGATTTGTTGAGGCGCTGACGAATCGCGGACAAGCCCATGTCCGTGTCAATAACGCCCGGATGGATTGAATTCACCCGAATGTTGAATGGGCCGCATTCAGCAGCGGCCGCCTTGCTGAACAAACGAATACCACCCTTCGTGGCGCAGTAGGCAGCGAGGTTCGCCGATCCACGCAGACCACCAACGGAAGACATATTGATGATGGAAGCGGACCGATCTTTTCGGCGGGCAGGATCCTTCATCGCCTGAATGCCGTACTTCGTACCAAGAAACGCGCCCTCGAGATTGACTGCCGAAAGCGCCTTCCACTGATCAAGTGTCATTTCCTCAATGGAAGCGTAGATGCATAGGCCCGCATTGTTGACAAGGACGTCAAGCGCTCCAAAGCGTCTCGCCGCCATGTCAACGACGTTGGCCCACTGCGTTTCAGACGAGACGTCATGAGCAACGGCGAC
>Ga0318562_10001036_pt1 | contig 12517 bp, 11 predicted proteins | sample GRESIP066b5f18_FD_203688 | JGI IMG/M metagenome (GOLD analysis project Ga0318562, IMG submission 203688) | Tropical soil microbial communities from Luquillo Experimental Forest, Puerto Rico - GRE.SIPMG.066b5f18 | ecosystem: Environmental > Terrestrial > Soil > Tropical forest > Bulk soil...
TTCCCGGGGAGCTCTGCGCATAGGAACCATAATGTGCCGTGTATTCGGCCGAAGCCAGGAGGTCCAGCGCGATGCTGCTCGCAGGCGTTCCTCCTTCGAGCGCGGACGTAAAGGATTCGAGGCCGGACGCATCCGGGACGCGGCCGAGAATCGTCTGGTAGAGAGCGTAGATGTCGCCGATGGGGCTCGTCACATCATGTGTCACTGTGCCGAACAGGCTCTCGTTGGCGGCAAGGGTGAAGCTCAGCGAGGCTGTGCCGGTATTGCCGGCTACGTCCGTTTCGCTCGCGATGACGGTGTGGGGGCCGTCCAAGACCCCGCTCGGCGTGAAGGTCCAGTCGCCGGCAGCATCAGCCGTCGCGGTGACGGCGCTCGCAACGCCGTCCACCGTGAAACCGACCACGGCATTCGGATCTCCCGAACCCGCCAGGCTGTCACTCAAGGTGATGGCGCCGGGGGCCTCGGAGCCCGCGTCGTTCGCGAGGCTGATGCTCACCGAGGGAGCCGTGGTGTCGATCTGCAATGTGCCGGCCGGATGGTAATAGGCTGCGCCCGACACGGCGGCGTCGGCGCCAGCCGCGCTCCGGATCGTCGCTCCGTTCAAATCGAGCGACGACACGGCGAGCTGGGAGGTGTTCTGCCCTGCCGAGACCACATAGGCGAAGGTCAGGGCAGTGGTGCCGGAGCCACCGAGATAAGTGGCGCTGCCGCCATCGTCGAGAGCAAGCCTCGGCACACCGCCTCTCGTATCGACCGTGACGGCCTCGCTGAAGTTGACAGAGAACATCACGGTCTTGCCGGCGTCGAGGTCGCCGTTTCCGTCGACGATCTGAGGGCCGGAGGTCGCGATCGAGCTCACCAGCGGGGCCGTGCCGCTGCCGCCCGTGCCGGAGCCCGATGGCTCATAGGCCTGCATATAGTCGATCTGCATCTGCGCAGGGAACTGGGTGCTGGCGTCAGGACTGCCGGGCCAATAGCCGCCGACGGCGAGGTTGGCGATCATGTACATCGGCTGGCGCATGTCCGCAGGCGTCGGGGCCTGGAACACCTCCTGGCCGTCGAAATACCAGGTGATGGTATCGGGCTCCCAATCGACCCCGTAAGTATGGAAGCCGGTCGTCATGTTCGCGACGCTCGTCCCCGCACTCGTATCGTAATGTGTCGCGGAGAGTTTGGACGTCCCGGAAACCGTGCTGTGAACCGTTGTGGCGAGCGTGGTGGGGTCGCTGCCCATCATCTCCATGACGTCGAGTTCGGGCGGCCAGGAATTATTCTCGGGCAGGAGCCAGAAGCTCGGCCATAGCCCTTGGCCGGCGGGGAGCTCGGCCCGCATCTCGAAATAGCCATAGGTCTGGGAGAACTCGTGATAGGTGTCGATCGAGCCCGACGTGTAGGGATAGTTGTTCACATAAGGGGCAATCGAGGCAGGGGTCGGCTGCGCCGTGATCGTCAAGACCCCGTTGCTCACACTGAACGGGTTGACCGATGCGGTCGGCGGATAACCGGGCTGGATATACCATTCCTGTTCGCCGTTCCCGGTCTCGGTAAAGCCTGAATCGTATTGTGGCCACATGGCCCAGCCCAGGCGAGTATCCAAGCCGGTCGTGCCATTCCAGAGGTCGAAGGAGTTGAAATCCTCGTCGAAGGTCTGAGTGGCGGTCGCGGCCAGATTGTTCGGATCGATCGTCATGGGCGGCCTTTGAGTGAGTGCGCCTGCGATCACACTACGGAAGGCGTTTTGCTTGGGTTGATGTCCCGCGGAGAATTGTACTATTTAGCCGAGACAGTCGCCGAGTTGCGGTGACAGCTTGCGGCTGTGGGCTTCCCACTTCGGGAACTCGCGACGGCGGCTGCCCTTCCGAAGGCCTCGCGCGCGCTGCTGTCAGCCACGGCCGAGGGAATGCCGGCGCGACGCCGTTTACCCGACCAACTTCGCTGTATTTCGCCTGTTATTTACAGGGGCCGGGCGGCCGGACCGAGACGGTTCACGACCTCGCGCGGCACGGCGTAATGGGTGATCACGGCGACGCTGTTGTGGAGCCTGCACGCGTCCCTCTGCACGAGGAGATACCACAGCGCCTCTCCGGCCTCGGCGACGAGGCTCTCGCGCCGCCCGTGAGGCTCGCTGCCCGGGGCGGCGTGATCGCGGGGCTCGGCATCGAAGGCCCGCAACGCCGCGAGCGCGGCTTCGAGCCTTCGGCCTTGCCGGCCGAGCGCCGACGCCTGTTCCTGGACGATCTCGAATTCGAGGGCCCCAATGGGGTTCTTGAACGCTTGCATCGTGCGAACTCCTGGTGCCCAGTGTCAGACGCAAATGTCCGAAGGTCCAGCGATAAGGCGGGCCCCGGCGATGAAGTCAGACCGAGAGCAATCCCTTGCTAAGATCGTCGAGCAGGTCGTTGACGTCCTCGAGCCCGACTGAAAGACGGACGAGATCGTCTCCCACGCCCTCGGCAAGGTGGGCCTCCGGCCGGACGGTCTTGCGGGCGCGGTTCAGGCTGGCCGGATGCATGAGGAGCGATTCCGCGTCGCCCAGGCTGACGGCGCGGCTGAACAGCGAGAGCCGGTCCATGAGCCGCCTTGCACCCTCGAATCCCGCGTGCAATCCGAATGCCAGCATCCCCGATTCCGCAGACATCTGCTTGCGGGCTATGGCGTGGCCCGAGTGAGTGGCGAGCTGCGGATAGCTGACCCAGCGCACGGCCGGATGTGCTTCCAACATGCTGGCAATGGCCAGCGCGCTGCTCCCATGCCGCTCCATCCGCAAAGGAAGCGTCTTGAGCCCCCGCAGGATCAGCGCCGCCGTCATGGGCGACATCGTCGCGCCCGTCAGATAGCGCAGCCCATGGCTGTGCATGCGATTGATCGTCTCGGCCGGGCCGAGCACCGCGCCGCCCAGCGCGTCACCGTGGCCGCTGATGTATTTGGTCAGCGAGTGGATCACCAGATCGGCCCCGTGCTCGATGGGGCGCTGCAAAGCGGGTGAGGCGAAGGTGCTGTCCACCGTGACGATGATGCCTGCGGCATGGGCGCGCGCCGCAATGGCTGCGATGTCGAGCACGGCACTGAGCGGGTTGACGGGTGTCTCGAAGTAGACGAGTTTTGTCCGAGGCGTAATCGCGGCATCGAGATTGGTCGGGTCGGCAAGGTCGATCGGGATGACCTTGATGCCAAAACGCGGCAGCCCCGTCTCGGTCAGCGCGAGGGTATTCGAGTAAAGCGTCCGGTGCACGACCACCTCGTCGCCCTGCGAGCAGCGACAGCATGAGCGTGCCGATCGCGGCCATGCCGGTCGCCAGGGCAAGGCAGGCTTCGGCACCTTCGAGGCTTGCAAGCCGGGCCTCGAGTATGGAGGTGGTCGGATTGTACTCGCGGCCATAGAGCACGTCGCCCTGGCCCGCCGCCTCCTCATTCTCTGCGACGCTGGGAAAGGCGTAGGTCGAGGTGAAGTAGACGGGTGGCGCGATCGCCCCATGGTGATCGGCAGGGTCATAGGCATGATGGATGGCGCGGGTCGCGAAGCCAAGATGGCGTGCGTCGAGCCGATGGATCCGATCCGGCCCGACCTGACGCGATCTGTGAAGGCGTGATCACTTGACCCACTGAAGCACCATCTCCCGGAGCAGAGCCAGCCGGCGCCGCCGCGGCACGGTCATAGTGGACGAAGTCGGCGAGGTATTACGGCCAGTTTGGGCAGATTTCGGCGGGCCAGTGCCCGGGTGGACGCGACTGGCCCGATCACATAGTTGGGAACTGGCCCATCACCACAGTGAGGCCGCGCTCTATCGGAATGCTCGACTGTGTGGCCAAAGCGGAGCCCGTTGTGTCGAAGGGAAGGCCGAGCGCCTCGGGGCCGCTTCTGATAGGCGTCAACGCGACGGAGGTGATGCCGTGATGTCCGAAGCAACCGTAGAGGCCGGCCGATCCGAGCCCAACTTCGGGCGCGCGCCTGCTTGGAATGGCGCCGTCACCCATCTGCACATCACCGCGCGCGCCTTTCTCCCGATGCGGACGCAAGAGAGCATCGAGCTCGTGGCAGGGCGTGGCATCATCGGCGACCGCTACATGCTCGGTACAGAGCAGGGCTATTACTCCGAGAAGCCGGAGGATGGGCGCCAGGTCACGCTGTTCGAGAGCGAGGCACTGGAGGCCATATCGAGGGACTACAAGATCGAGCTCTTGCCCGAGGAGCATCGGCGCAACATCACCACCAAAGGCGTGCCGCTGAACTGGCTGGTGGGCAAGCGGTTCCGCATTGGCCCGTGCCTCGTGGAGGCGACGCGGCTCTCCGTGCCTTGCCGCCACATCGAGCAGATCCTGGACAAACCGGTCTTCGACCCCATGGTCCATCGTTCCGGCCTCAACTGCCGTATCCTCGTCGGCGGCACGGTGCGGGTGGGGGACGAGATCCGGCCGGAGTAGCTGGTCCATGCCGCAGCACATCACGCTGGTCGTCCGGCGCGCGATTCCAGACGGGCCTGCCACACGTCGCCTCGTCCTGCAGGACCCGGATGGCTGGCCATTGCCCCGGTGGAGGCCGGGCGCCCATCTCGACATCCACGTGCCCGATATCGGCCACCGGTCTTACAGCATGTGCGGAGACACGGCGCGGAGCGATAGCTGGGAAATCGCAGTCAAGCGCGAATCCGCCTCTCGCGGCGGCAGCACCTGGCTGCACGATGTTCTGAGCGAAGGCGATATCATCGCCGCGTCGATGCCGCGATGCACCTTCCCGATCGCCGACAACGCCGCTCGGCATGTGATGGTCGCGGGCGGGATCGGAGTGACCCCATTCATCGCGATGGCCTACGAGTTCGAGCGTCGCGGCGCCGATTGGGCACTCCACTTCCTGTCCCGAGGCAAGCCTCCCTGCGCAACCTCTCTCGCAGGTTGGGCCGGCTCTCCTCGGATACGGATTTGCGACACGACGAAGATGTCTCGGCCCGGTTGGGACGAACTGTTAGGCGGTGGCCCGGCACCGGACCTCCATGCGTATTGCTGCGGGCCGCAGGCGATGCTCGATGGCTTCGAGGAGGCGACCAGCGCTTGGCCGGCCGGATCTGCGTCGATCGAGCATTTCGTCCCGCCGCCATTGCCCGCAGCCGAGGGTGCGAAGCCTTACCGGCTGTGCCGGTCCACGACCGGGGACGAGAGGGAGGTCGAGCCAGGCGGCAGCATGCTCGCGGCCCTGCGGGAGCTCGGCGCCAAGGTCGATGCGTCTTGCGAGGGCGGCATTTGCGGCGCTTGTGAGGTGCGCTGGCTTAAAGGCGATCCGATCCACCGCGACCGGGTGCTCTCGCCGGAGCGACGCCGCACTCATCTGATGGCCTGCGTCGCTCAATGCGCCTCGGAACGTCTGGTGGTGGAGGCCTGATCGCCCGTTCACCGCGGCTTGTGCGAGCCGATGAGTTCGGCCAGCAGCTCGACCCCCTTCTCGATGCTGGCCACGCTGAGGGCGGCGTAACCGAGGACGAGGCCGGCGCGATCCGGACGCGGGGCATTTCCGCTACTGTCGTACAATGGGCTGATCGGGTAGATGCCGAGGCTGGCCTTGGCCGCTCGCGCAACAAACGCCTCTTCGGCCGATCGGGGGATGCCGTTCAGCCAGGCGACGATATGGAGACCAGCCTCCGTTCCCGACAGCGTCACGGCTCCGGGCAGGCTGCGGGCCAAGGCGGAGAGCAAGGCGGCACGCCGCTCTGCGTTCCTGCGACGTACGCGCCGCACATGTCGTTCATAGGCGCCGCTCTCGATCAGCGCGGCGAGTGCCTCCTGCTCGAGGCTCGGTGTATGCCTGTCCGCCAGCCGCTTCGCCTTGGCGAAGACCGGGGCCAGCGCCGCCGGGACCACGAGATAGCCGAGGCGCAGCGTCGGCGACAGTGTTTTGGAGACGGTTCCAAGATAGATGACCCGTCCCGCATCGTCGAGCGCCTGCAGCGGGGGGATCGGTGCGATATCGAAGCGGTATTCGCTGTCATAATCGTCTTCGATCACGAAGGCACCGCTGTGCTGCGCCCAGGTCAGAAGCTCCCGCCGACGTCCGGCAGACAGGACGCCACCGAGCGGAAACTGGTGGGACGGTGTCGCATAGGCGAGCCGCGCCTCGGGCAGCTCGTGCGTGCGCAGGCCCTCGCTGTCGACGGCGACGGGGATCACCTTGGCACCGGCGGCCACGAAGATCTGATGCGCGAGGTTGTAGCCTGGATCTTCGGTCACGACCCGGTCCCCGGCATCGAGCAGCAGCCGCGCGCAGAGGTCGAGGCCTTGCTGCGAGCCGTTGACTACGATGATCTGCTCCGGCTCGCAGCGCAGCCCGCGCGCCCGCCAGAGATAGCCCCGCAGGGCGACGCGAAGGCTCAGTGAACCGCGAGGGTCGCCGTAGCGCAGGCGCGCCCGCCGGCGCAACAGAGCGCCGGTCACCGCCTTCCTCCAGGCGGGGAGGGGGAAGTCGGCGTCGGCGAGATCGCCATAGCGGAAATCCGCGATCAGCAGCTTCGCCCCGGCGGTGGGCGGAAGCGGAAATTCCGCCAATCGCTGGCCGATGGCCGAAAGGCGGTCGGGAGCCGCCTGAGCGGCGGACTGTCCCGGCTGCGCCGAAGAGCGGCCGAGAGCCTGCGCCACTTGCGTCCGGGCGCCCTGCCGGGTTTCGAGATAACCCTCGGCGCTCAGCTGCTCATAGGCGGACGTCACCGTCGTCCGCGAGATGCCCCATTCTGCCGCAAGCGACCGGGTTGAAGGCAGCCGGGCGCCGGGGCCGAGCAGGCCGGAGGCGATCTGGCCCTTGATGGCCTCGCAGATCCTCTGGGTGATGCGTTCGGGCGCTTGTGCGTCCTGTGTCATGGCGATCAACTGGTTCGGCGTTTTTGCAGGAAACTGGATATTCCTTGTGGACCAATCCTGCGGCAGGGTCGAGGCTAATCCAGGAGCCACGCTGATGTATGTTCCGCCTGCTTTTCGAGTGGACGATCTTGCCGCCATGCACGGGACGATGCGCGAGGCGCGCCTCGCGAGCCTCGTCACCGCAACGGCCAGGGGTCTCGTTGCGACCCCGCTGCCGCTTATCCTCGCGGCCGAGGAGGGCCCTTACGGGACGCTCTACGGCCATGTGGCCCGTGCCAATCCGCAGTGGAACCTGCCGCCGATGGGCGACGCCATGGCCATGTTCATGGGGCTCGACGCCTATATCAGCCCCTCCTGGTATCCCTCGAAGATCGAACACCACAAGGTCGTGCCGACCTGGAACTACGTCGCCGTGCACGCCTATGGCCCGGTCGAGTTCTTCGAGGATGCCGATCGCTTGCTCGAGATCGTCACAAGGCTGACCAAGCTGCATGAGCAGCCCCGCGCCGAACCCTGGGCCGTGACCGACGCGCCCGAAGCCTTCATTCGTGCGCAGCTCAAGGGGATCATCGGCCTGCGTCTGCCGATCACGCGCATCGAAGGCAAGCGCAAAATGAGCCAGAACCGGACCGCCGCCGACCGGGCGGGCGTGGTGGCTGGGCTCGGGGCGAGCGAGCGCGCCTCCGACCGCGCCGTCGCGGCGCTGATTCCGGACTGAGAGCGAGATCCAGGATGCACGCAATGTTTCGCGGTCTCTCCGCCTTTCCGATTACGCCCGCCGACCCGCATGGGCGCGTCGACATCGAGGCGCTCGGGCGCCTGGTGCAGCGTCTGGTCAAGGCCGAAGTCGATTCGATCGGTCTTCTCGGCAGCACTGGCACCTATGCGTATCTCAGCCGTGCCGAGCGGCGGCGAGCCATCGAGGCCGCGGCGGGCTATTCGCGTGGGCGCGTCCCATTGATCGTGGGTGTCGGCGCGCTGCGGACCGATGACGCTCAGGATCTCGCCCGCGACGCGAAGGCTGCCGGCGCGGACGGCCTCTTGCTGGCCCCCGTGTCTTACACCCCGCTGACCGAGGAGGAGGTGTTCGAGCACTTCCTCGCGGTGGCGCAAGCGGCGGATCTGCCGCTGTGCATCTACAATAACCCGGGGACGACGCATTTCACCTTCAGCGATGCCCTCATCGAGCGGCTGGCGAAAGTCCAAGGCATCGCCGCCGTGAAGAATCCGTCACCCCCTGCCGGTGAGATGCGCGCGCGCCACGAGGCGCTCCGCGCCAAGGTCCCCGCAAGCTTCGCCATCGGCTATAGCGGCGACTGGAACGCACCTGATGCCATCCTTGCTGGTGGAGACGCCTGGTACAGCGTCGTCGGCGGGCTGCTTCCAGCACCGACACTTGCGCTGCTGCGCGCGGCCCAGGCAGGAAATGCGGCCGAAGTCGCGCGCTCGAACGCGCTCTTCCAGCCGCTATGGGAGCTCTTCAAGGCGCTGAGCAGCCTGCGTGTGGTCTACGCCGCCGCCGACATAATGGGCATCTGCCATGCCGAACCGCCACGGCCGCTTCTCCCGCTACCGCAAGCTGCCCGCCAGCGCTTGGCCGCGGCGCTCGAGTCGCTGGATGACGGTGGCCGATAGCCGTGTCCGACTGACCGAGATTCCGTTTTCCGAGATGAGCCCATAGTCATGCCGGATACGAGCCAACTCGCCCTCTATTTCGCCGCAGCTCTGCTGCTCGCCATCGCGCCCGGTCCGGGCATCTTCTACGTCGCGGCGCGCACGCTCGCCGGCGGTCGCGCCGAAGGCGTGGCTTCGAGCTGCGGCACCGGCTTGGGCGGCATGGTCCATGTCCTTGCCGGCGGCTTCGGCGTTTCCGCCATCGTGCTCGCCAGCGCCGAACTCTTCGCCGCGCTGAAGCTCATCGGTGCTGCCTATCTCATCTGGATGGGCCTTCGCACGTTCCTGTCGGCGCGCTGCGACGCCTTGGCAGCTTCGCATGACGGGCCCGCGGCACCGCCGGTCGGGCCGAGGCGGGCCTTTCGCGAGGGCGTGTTGGTCGAAGCGCTGAACCCGAAGACTGCAGCCTTCTTCCTTGCCTTCATTCCGCAATTCGTGAATCCGGCCGAAGGCTATGTCGCATTGCAATTCGTGATGCTCGGCTTCGTGTCGGTCGTGCTCAACACGCTCGCCGATGTCGTTGTCGCCCTTGGGGCAAGCGGCATTCGGGACGGTGCCGCAGCACGTCCCGCGGTCATCCGCCGCCTGCGAGAGGCCTCTGGAGCGGCGATGATGGCGCTCGGCATCGGCCTCGCACTGGCGAAGCGCCCCGTGGCGTGATTGGCCAGCAAGCTGGCGCTCCGATGGAGCGTCTAACTCTGAGCCAGGTGCAGCCGATCCGCATCCGGACGCAGTCGAGGGGCATCCTCCGATTGAGTTGGACCATAGAATGGTCTAAATAAGCCGAGACGGTATGGTCCGGTCTTGAAGGCGTTGCCATGCGAATATCTGTGACCGAAGCAAAGGGGCAACTCACCGAGCTGGTGCGTCGCGCCGAGGCGGGCGACGAGGTCATCTTGACGCGCCACGGCCATGCTGCCGTGCGGCTCGTTCCCGTCAGGCCTGCGGCCGACGCCAAGTCCCGCAAGGCGCTGCTCGAGGCGGTGCGTGCTGCCGCGGCTACGAAGGTCACAGCCGGTCCGAGCGCCGCGCGCAGCCAGGACTTCCTCTACGGCGAGGATGGCCTCCCCGGATGATCGCAGTCGATACTTCGGCCCTGATGGCGATCGTGTTGAATGAAGCAAAGGCCGAAGCCTGCGCCGGCGCGCTCGAAGCCGAGGATCGTTTGCTGATCTCCGCCGGCACGGTTGCCGAAGCGTTGATCGTGGCTAGGCGGCGCAATGTCGGGGAGGAGATGGAGCGGCTGATCGATGGGCTCGGATTCGAGATCATCAGCGTGACACCTGCATCTGCGCGCCGCATCGCCCAGGCCTACGAGAATTGGGGAAAGGGCGCCCATCCGGCAGCGTTGAATTTCGGAGATTGCTTCGCCTATGAGCTCGCGAGGGAGCATGACTGCCGGCTGCTCTATGTGGGCGACGATTTCTCTCGGACCGACATTGAGGGTGTTCTGTAGTCCGCGCCAGCTTCCTTCCAAGGAGTCATGATGCTCTCCCGTCCCCCCACGATTTCCCTTGGCGAGGCGCCGCTCACGCTCCGCGACGTCGCCGCCATTGCCCGCCGAGAGGCTGGTGTCGCGCTCTCGGCCGAGGGGCGCGAGGCGGTAGAGCGGGCCCGCGCCGTGGTCGACCGGCTCGTCGATGAAGGCATCCCGGCCTATGGCATCACGACTGGCGTCGGTAGCCAGAAGGATTTCGGCGTCAGCCGCGAGGCCATCGCGCGCTACAATAGGCTGATGATCACGGCCCACGCCAGCATCGCGCCTGGGCCGAATGCCTTGCCCGAAGTGGTGAGGGCGGCGCTCGCCATCCAGCTCGCCCTCTTCGCCAAGGGGCGCTCGGGCGTGCGGCTCGAGCTCGTCGAAAGCCTGCTCGCGCGCCTGCAGGCGGATGACTTGCCGGGCGCACGGCTTGGTTCCTCGGTTGGCGCCTCCGACATCGTGGCGATGAGCCAGCTCGCTGTGCCGCTGCTCGGTGGGCAAGGCGTGACGCCAGGCGGCGCGGGCCCAGCGCCGCTCGAAGGTCTCTCCGCCAAGGAGGCGGTCTCGCTGCTCAATTCCAACAGCCTGATGCTGGCGGAAGCCGCGCTCGCGCTCGCCGAAATCCGCGCCCTCATCGATGCGGCAACGCTCGCAGGCGCCCTCTCCATGGAAGGCTTTCGCGGCAATCTGCGCTCCTGGCGCGAGGAGGTTGACCGCGCCCGCGGCCAACCCGGCCAGATCCGCACCGGCCGGGCGCTGCGCGAGGCGCTTGCGGACAGCCGGCTCTGGCAGGCGGGCGAGGCCCGCTTCCTGCAAGATCCGCTCAGCTTTCGCTGCATCCCGCAGATCCATGGCGCGGCGGAGGCGGCCTATGACTTCGCTCACGCCATCTTCGAGACCGAGCTGTCGGGCGCCTGCGACAATCCCCTGATCGATGCCGCAACGGGCGCCTTCATCTCGCACGGCAATATGGAGACCAGCGCCTGCTGCCTGGCCATGGATACGCTGCGCCAGGCCCTTGCCAAGGTGATCGAGGCCGCGGGCCAGCGCATCCACAAGATCCAGTGGCCAGCCTTCACCGGTCTGCCCGCGAGCCTTGCCGCGGAGCCAGGTGCGATCGGCGGTGTGCAGTTCCTCAATTTCGGGCATATCGCGGGCGCGAATGTCGGCGCCGTCCGGCAGGCTGCCTTCCCGGCCCTGCTCAATTATTCCGGCCAGCTCGACGACGGGGTCGAGGATGTCGCCGGCAACGCTCCGCAATCGGTGGCGGAGACGGTGCGCGCCCTCACGCCAGCCTGGAACGTCGTCGCGCTGGAGCTTGCCTGCGCGGTCTGGGCCATCCATCGCCGCGACGTGCCGCTCGACGCGCTGGGCCTCGGCCTACGCCCACTGGCAGGCGAGATCCTGGCGCTGCTGCCGATCGGCCGGGAAGGGGAGGCGATCTTCGATCTCGGCCCCCTGGTTGCGGCGGCGAAGGCGGCCGCCGGCCTGCCGACAGGAGAGAACTGACATGGCCGATCAGAGTTTTCGCGGCATGCTCGAACGCCTCGCCGGCTGGGGCGACCTGCACACCGTCGAGCGCGAGGTTGATCCGCGCTTCGAGCTCGGCGCGGTCATGAGCCTGCGCCAGCATGACGAGCCGCAGCTCTTCGCGCAGGTCGCCGGCCACAGCATGAAGGTCGTCGGCAATCTGATGAATTCGCGCGAGCGCATCGCGCGCCTCCTCGATACCGACAGGGCCGGGCTGCCCGGCCGCATCCTCGCTGCCTTGGGGAGGCAGATCCCGCCAGTGCTGGTCGAGACCGCTCCGGCACAGGAGGTGGTCCACCAGGCGCCCTTCGATCTCGCCGCGCTTTTGCCCGTGCCGACCTGGTTCGAGCACGAGAGCGGTCCCTACATCACGGCGGGCGTGATCGTCGCCAAGGATCCGGAAACCGGGAAACGCAACGTCTCGATCGCCCGTTTGCGGCTCGATGGCGGCGGACGCGTGATGGTGGGCATCGCCAAAAACCACCACCTCAACCTTCTCGCCGAGAAAGCCAAGAGCCTCGGCCAGAGCCTGCCGATCGCCGTTGCCATCGGCAACCATCCAGCCGTGCTCCTCGGCTCGCAGATGTATCTCGGCCTCGGCGATGACGAATATGACGTGGTCGGCGGCCTCCTGGGCGAGCCGCTGCAGCTTGTGCGTTGCCTCACCGTGCCGCTGGAGGTGCCGGCCGGCGCCGAGATCGTGCTCGAGGGCGTCATCGATGCGGACGACCTCGTGACAGAGGGCCCCGTTTCCGAGTTCCACGGCTTCTATGTCACGTACGGTCCGGGCACCGGCGGCACGATCAGCTGCGTGACGCATCGGCGCGGTGCCGTCTACCAGGCCATCCTGCCGGGCTATGCGCCGGAGCACTGCCTCCTCGGCGCCATCGCCATCGAGGCGGTGTGCTGCGCCGCGCTGAAGCGCGTGATCCCGGCCGTGCGCCGTGTCGTCGTCACCGAGGGCGGCATGGGGCGCCTGCATGCGGTGATCGT
>Ga0318562_10001037_pt1 | contig 12504 bp, 16 predicted proteins | sample GRESIP066b5f18_FD_203688 | JGI IMG/M metagenome (GOLD analysis project Ga0318562, IMG submission 203688) | Tropical soil microbial communities from Luquillo Experimental Forest, Puerto Rico - GRE.SIPMG.066b5f18 | ecosystem: Environmental > Terrestrial > Soil > Tropical forest > Bulk soil...
GTTAGCGGATGGCCTCCTGCAGCGCATCGTGATAGCGCTGCTCCCGCGTACGGGTGTCCTCGGGCCCGGCCGGGGAGGACAGGGCGTCCAGCACCGCGCCGACCACTGCGGCGCACTCCGGGGTCAGGTCCCCGTTGAGAACGCCGGCACCCTGGAAGGTGGTCATCAGCCGCACCGCGCGGTCCTCCAGCGGACCGTCCGGGTCGTCATCGGGCAGCTCCGAGCGCGCCCGCTCGTACATCTCGGCGAACAGTGCGGCCAGGTCCCGCAGATCCAGGCCTGCCGCGGCGGCCGCGATGAGGAGTTCGTCGGACTCCTCCCGGAACTTCTCCGGCAGCTTGTCGGTCCACTGGCAGATCGCTCGGCCGTAGGACTCGGACAGGTCCTCGGTGATCAGCGCCGCGACGACCTGGGGATGGGCGGAGGCCCGCTTGGCCCAGGCGGTGTGGCTGGCGGCGGCGCCGCGGGTGATCCCGGTCTTGTGCATCAGCCAGGCCCGCGCGCTGTAATCCGCATCCTCGGTGTAGCCCTGGCCGATGGTGAACGCGGACAGGAACGAGGCCCGCACCGCGGTGCTGATCGCGTCGGTCCGCTCCAGCCCGCGCAGGCACTCGGCCTGGGCCTCCGTCGGCTGCGCGGTCGGGTCGGCGGCGGCCAGATAGGACAGGCCGGCCAGCACCATGTCCATCGCTTCGCTGACGCTGGCGAAAGCCGGGGGTTCGGGGGTGTCCACCTAGGCTGCCTCCTTCCCGATGCTCGCGGGCCGGTCCGGGCAGGTTTCTAGGCTTCTAGTTCGATTCTACTTCCTGGATGTGACATTCCGGGGACATCCGCACCTGCGTCGCGAATCAGGTAGCCCCGGGTTAAATGAGCCTCGTGATACTGACGGGACACGGCTACCCTGCTCTGGACGAGCCGCCGAGGCGAAACCGCACCGTAGGTTCCTGCGGCCACCGTGACCCCGCATCCGTTACCTGCGTACACACACCGACGGCTTCTCGGCCCGATCGTCCGTTAACCCCGCGGGACGGGTACTCGTGCGCTGGATGACCTGCCAGCTCGGCGGGTCTTGTCCGGCTGACGGTTCATGCAGGCCGAGGGCGATATAGGCACAACGCTTGCCCTGGTCGCGCAGCGATTGCCGCAGGGTGGTCAGACCCGCCGGTGCGGCGGCGTCGCTGTCGTCCCATCCGGTGACCGCGACGGCGTCCGGCACCGCGCGGCCGGTGCGGGAGGCGGCGCGGAGCGCGCCGAGGGCGAGTTCATCGCTCATCGCGGCGATCGCGTCGGGCGGGTCGTCGCCGCGGAACAGTTCGTCGGCGAAGGCTTCGCCGTACGCGGTGGCGTTGCCCGGGCACATAGCGATCCGCAGGTCCGCCAGGGCGCCCCCGGCCTGCCGCCGGTCGTCGAGGAAGCCGTCCCACCGGTGCCGGGTCACCGGGTAGGTCACCGCCGGGCCGGGCGGCCCGGTGCACAGCGCCTGAGCGCGGTCGCGGTTGGCCGGGAAGCTGAGTACCACCGGCCGGGCGGCGCCGAACTGCTCACCGCGGCGGGGCTGCGCATCGCTCAGGCCGCCGCCGCCATGAGCGGTTTCTACCTCGGCATCCTGGTCGGCCGTCTCGGCGGGACGTGGCTCACCCGCCGCGCCGGGCGGACCGTCCCGCTGCTGTACGCTTCCCTGGCCGTCACCGTCGCCGGGTTCCTGGCCTTCTGGCTGGCCGGAACGCCTGTCCTGGCGATCGCCGGGCTCTTCGTCTGCGGCCTCGGCATCGCCAACCTCTACCCTCTCTCACTCGCCCTCACCCTGGCCGCCGCGTCCGGAAACGGCGACACCGCCAACGCTCGCACCCAGCTCCTCGGCGGCGTGCTTGTCATCGCCGCCCCGTACCTGCTCGGCAGCCTCGCCGACCACCTCGGACTTCGTACCGCATTCACGATCGAGCCGGTGCTCATCGGGGCCTGCGCACTCCTGCTCCTGGCCGGAGTCCTGCTCCGGCGGCGTGCAGTCCGGCCCCCAGGCCCGTAGCCTGGGACGAAGCGCACAAAGCCGCGGGGGAGCCGTTCATGGTCGCCATCCACCAGCACAGCTGCACGCTCTGCGAGGCGACCTGCGGGATCACCGTGACCACCGACGGCGACCGGGTGGTGGATGTCCGCGGCGACGAGCACGACCCCATCTCGGGGGGCTACATCTGCCCGAAGGCGACCGCGCTGGCCGACCTGCACCACGACCCGGACCGGCTCAAGCGGCCGCTGGTCAAGCGGGACGGCGAGTTCGTCGAGGTGAGCTGGCGCGAGGCGTTCGACCTGACCGGCGAGCGGCTGCGGGCTATCCGGGCGGCGCACGGCCAGCACGCGCTGGGCGTGTACTACGGCAATCCGGTCGCGCACAATCTCGGGCTGATGATGTTCGGCATCCCCTTGTTCCGCTCGCTGGGCACCCGCAACGTGTTCGCGGCGACGTCGCTCGACCAGCTGCCGCAGATGCTCGCCGGGTACCTGATGCTCGGTCACCAGGGGATGCTGCCGGTGCCGGACATCGACCGCACGGACCTGTTCGTCTGCATCGGCGCGAACCCGGTGGTGTCCAACGGCAGCCTGATGACGGCGCCGAACATGCGCAGGCGGCTCAAGGCGCTGCGGGAGCGGGGCGGCCGTGTCGTGGTCATCGACCCGCGGCGCAGTGAGACCGCCGTCGCCGCCGAGCACGTCTTCATCCGCCCGGCCACGGATGCCCTGATGCTGTTGTCGCTGGTCAACGTACTGTTCGAGGAGAACCTGGTGCGGCCGGGTCGGCTCGGCGAGCACCTGGCCGGCACGGGCGCGCTGCGGGCCGCGGCGGCGGGCTACCCGGCGGAGCGGACGGCCGGGGTCACCGGCGTCGCGGCGGAGACGGTCCGCGAGCTGGCCCGTGCGCTCGCGAATACCGAACGGGCCGCGCTATACGCTCGCGTGGGCGCGTGCACGCAGGAATTTGGCGGGCTTGCTACCTGGCTGGTGCTGGCGGCCAACGCGCTCACCGGGCACCTGGACGAGCCCGGCGGGTGCATGTTCACCTCGCCGGCCATCGACCTGGTGGCGCTGGCCAAGCCGATCGGCCAGACGGGCAGCTTCGCCGCTTACCGCAGCCGGGTGCGCGGGCTGCCCGAGTTCGGTGGCGAGCTGCCCGCGGTGACCATGGCCGAGGAGATCACCACGCCCGGCGACGGCCAGATCCGGGCGCTGATCACCGCGGCCGGCAACCCAGTGCTGTCCATCCCGAACGGACGTCGGCTGGACGCGGCCCTGGACCAGCTCGAGTTCATGGTGTCGATCGACCCGTACCTGAACGAGACGACCCGGCACGCCGACGTCATCCTGCCGCCCACCGCGCAGCTGGAACGCTCCCACTACGAGCTCCTGCTGACCGTGGTCTCGGTCCGCAACTGGGCCAAGTACAGCCCGGCGGTGTTCCCGCGCGGGGCCGGCCAGCGGCACGACTGGGAGATCTGCCTGGAGCTGAGCGGCCGGCTTCTCGGCCCGGACACCCCGCTGGCGAGGCTGCTCAGGCGGCTCGGCCCGGCGGCCGGGCGCCGGCTGGGGCCTGAGAGCCTGATCGCGCTCGGGCTGCGCACCGGCCCCTACGGCCTGCGCCAGCCGCGCGGTGGCGTGTCACTGCGCAGGCTGCGCCGTGAGCCACATGGCGTCGATCTGGGCCCGCTGATGCGGCGGCTACCCCGGCGGCTGTACACCGAGGACCGCAAGATCCATCTGGCGCCGGGCGAGTACCTGGCCGACCTGGACCGGCTGCGCGGCCGGATGGAGTCCTGGGCGCCCGGTGAGCTGGTGCTCATCGGCCGCCGGCAGCTGCGCAGCGGCAACTCCTGGCTGCACAACAGCGAGCGGCTGGTCAAGGGCAAGCCCCGCTGCACGCTGCTGGTCAACCCGGCCGACGCGGAACGCTACGGCCTGGCCGACGGCGAGCCCGCGGTGCTCTCCTCGGCCGCGGGCCAGATCGAGATCCCAGTCGAGGTGACCGACGAGATGATGCCGGGGGTGGTAAGCCTCCCGCACGGCTGGGGCCACGGCCGACCGGGCGTTCGGCTCGGCGTGGCCAGCCAGCACCCGGGCGCGAGCATCAACGATGTCACCGACGACCAGTTCGTCGACCAGCTCACCGGAACGGCGGCGCTGTCCGGGCAGCGGGTCACTGTCCGCGCCGTGCTGCCCGTCGTCCTCTAACGCCAGCAGCGCCGCGATCGCGCAGGCCGCCGGCTGAGACCGGGACGGGCGGGTCGTCAGCTCGTCTCAGCCGCGCGGATGCGCCCGGCCATACTCGACATGACTTGCAGCGCGAACATAGGCGTCTCCTGGACCAGGAACAGGAACTTGGGCCGGTCGATCACCGCCAGTTTGGTGTCGGCCACGGCCACAGCCGTCCCGCTCCGGGGAGAGGAGTCGATGATGGCCATCTCACCGAATGTTTCGTCGGGGCCGATCTTGCGAACCGCCCCATTAGGCAGTCGCACCTCGACCTCTCCTTCCACGACGCCGAACATTTCCGCCCCGCTCGTTCCCTCCTCGAAGATCACCGTGCCGGCCGGCACGTCCTTGAAGGTCTTAGCGTTATGAAACAAGCCCGGAACCTTCATGAGAGAGAACCTCCGCCGCTGCGCTGTCCGACTGGCCAGTGGTAGCTCATAGTATGCTCCCCGCTGTCCGCCAGCTGTAGCACCCTGGCACCGCAGGCAGCTTAGTCACGAACTGTTTACGCCGAATTCAACCATCGGCCACTTGAGCAGGCACTGCTCCGCCGTCGCAATCCGGCCTAACGTCATAGACGTGGTCGACGCTGGAGGTGCTTCGCGATCGATTCGACGGCAAGATATTCGTCGCCGGGTTCTCCTGTGGCGCGACGTTCGCGGCGTACGCCGCTGTGCGGCGCCCGGAACTGGTGGCGGCACTGGTCGCGGTCGGCATGGACATCGACATTCCCGCGGCCGAGGACAACGCCTATGTTCTTACGACATGGGGGTGGCATCCATGCCGTATCAGCGCGGGACGGCCGGGAACGGGAACGCGACAGGAGCCACGGCAGCCGCAGGATCACCCCGACACGCGTCCATGCGCCCCCGTACCAGTTCACCGCGCGTTCACGGCATGGCATAGTGAAACCAGAGGAGCGAACCGGAGCGGAACGGAGCGCCCAAGCGACCGGCAGGTTCGCGGGGATGCGTGTGTTGGCCGATGTGACTGGCGAGAATTTGCGTCTGTGGCGCGAGTCCAAGGGCTGGGACGTGCCACGGATGGCGCGTGAGCTCCGCAAGGCCGCCAGGGACAGCGGCGAAGACGTTGCCGCCCACCACGGCCTGGTGAAGATGATCCCGCAATGGGAACGAGGCGGCCGCGCACCGCGCGAACGGTACAGGCTGCTCTACCTCAAGGTCTTCGAGGACATGGCCGACGGCCTGGCGCAGAGCATGGCACCCGGCGTGGATTTGGTGATGCGGTTCGCTGAGATCCGCTCGCACGCGGCCGGCCTGCCCGCCCCGGACGAGATCAGGACGCTCGAAGCCGCCGCCCTGGCCAAGCCAAGGAAAACCATGACTCCAGCCGAGATCCGCGCCCGGGCGGCGGAGGCGATAATCCATCTACGCGAGGTCGCCGCGCAGATCGCGGAACTCTCGGCGCTGCTCGGTGACGACGCGGTCGGTGAGGGCAAGTCATGAGCGCGCGTGATGACAAGATCAGGCGGGTCGTGGCCGAGCTGGACGCTCATATCGCGGCCGTCGAGGCCAGCGTCGCAGCCCTGAAAGCGCTCCTGGCCGAAGACGAAGCCCCGGGGCGAGAAGACCTCAGTTGAGCTCCAGGCTACGGTTGTGGCCCAGGACAGCACCTGGGTCCTTGGTTGCCCTGGGTAGCTTGCGATCGGGATCGGTGACCGTCGCGGTGGAGGCCGGCTGATGAATCCGCTGTCTGGTATCGCTGACATGGCGGTGGACCGCATGCTCGGTCTTCGTTCGGCCGGGGTGCGGTACGTACTGCGGCGCGATGTCGCGGTGGAGATGCCAGATGGCGTGGTGCTGCTCGGTGACCTGTACCGGCCCGCCGGGGATGACCGGCCGCTTCCGGTGGTGCTGATCCGGTCGCCGTACGGCCGGGCGGGCCTGTCGGGGATGGTGTTCGCGGCGCCGCTGGCGCGGCGGGGCTTCCAGGTGTTCATCCAGAGCAACCGCGGGACGTTCGGCTCGGGTCTCGCGCAACATCGTGGACGGCATCCGGCGGCTGAGCCCGCAGACCGTGCCCGCCGGAGACGTCCAAGCCGGCGACGACCAGGCCCTGGCGGTAGAGGTGGAGCTCTACCCGACCGCGTACCGGATCCAGGCCGGGCACCGGATCCGCGTGCAGGTCAGCGGGGGCGCGTTCCCGCGCTTCGCCCGCAACTTCGGCACCGGGCGGCCCTTCGCCACCGCCACCAGTGCGGTGCGATGCCGGTTCGAGATCCACCATGACTCCCGGCACCCCTCCTGCGTCCTCCTCCCCGTCCTGCCCGGGCGGATCACCGCCCCGGCCAGAACGGGTCCCGGCCGATAAAGCCCAGCAGTCTGGTCTGGGTATCGGCACCGGCGGGTACCTCGACCCGGGGGCCGTACTGGCCAGAGGAGCGCATAACCTGCTCCATCGGCTCCATCCCGCTGAGGAGCTGGGCGCAGAAGCCGGGGTCCAGCCGGTCGTCCTGGCCGGTGGCCCGGGACAGATCCCAGGTATGCATGAACACGTCAGCGGTGTAGAACTGGTCGATCGCGGTATCCAGGGGCAGCTGGCCGATGTGCGGGTTGGCGAGTTCCCGGTGTGGCGTCTGCGGATCGTCCAGTACCGCCTGCACGCCGTCGCAGTGCACCTGCCAGGCGGCGACCGGGTCCTCGTCGACCGACGGTCCGCGGGGCAGGTCGATGCCAGCGCCGGCGGCGAGGAACGCGGGGAACCACTCGGTCAGGTGACGAATCACGTCGCGGGCGGCCCAGCCGGGGACCGGCGATGGCGCGTCCCAGGAGCGGGCAGCCCGGACCCGTTCGGTAAATAGCCCGGCAACCTGCCGGTGCCGCTCGGCCGGGCGGTCAGACCGTGCCATCTCAGAGCGTGCCATCTCAGACCGTGCCATCTCAGACCGTGCCATCGGCGAGCATCCCGTCCAGCTTGGCGTAGCCTTCGTCGACGCCGACCTCCATGCCGCTGCGCAGCCAGGCGTCGCGGCCGGCGAAGCTGTCGACCAGCGATTGGGTCCGCAGCCGCGTGCGGCCGTCGCCCAGGTCCTCGAGCCACAGCGTCTGCAGCGCGACTCCGTCGGGATCGCCCTCGAACGTGAACGTCTGCACGATGCGGTCGGGCCGTACCTCGTGGAAGCAGCCGTGGAACGCGTACTCCGCGCCGTCGTGTACCGAGACGTACCGCCAGCTGCCACCGGTACGCGCGTCCCAGTGTTCGATCCGGGTGGTCAGCGCGTCGGGCCCCACCCACCGGGCGAACAGCGCGGGATCGGTGTGGGCGCGGAACAGCTGCCCGGGTGTGGCCGCGAAGTCACGAGTCATCCGGATGACCGGCAGCTTCGGGTCGGCTTCGATGGCCGTCTGCGTGATCTTGTTCATGCTCGTCTCCGTTCATCTCCGCCAGGACGGCGTCAAGGCGGCGGTAGCGCTGCTCGACGCGGTCCCGGTAGCGCTCGATCCAGGTGTCCATCAGGTCGAGGGCCCGGACCTCCAGGCGTACCGGGCGGGGCTGCGGCCCTCGCGGCCGGCTGACGAGCCCGGCGTCCTCGAGCACCCGCAGGTGCTTGTAGACGGCCTGCAGCGTCATCCGGTACGGCTCGGCCAGCTGGCTCACGGTCGCGTCGCCCTCGGCGAGCCGGGCCACCATGTCGCGCCGGGTCGGATCGGCGAGGGCGGCGAAGGCTCGGGACAGCACGTCCGCGGTCATCAGGCTCCCCGTTTCAACTCAATGGTTTAAAGGACGGTAGACCATAAGCCGCCCATCCGTCAACTCTGCGGTTGAAAGCGCTGCTTGATGCGATGTACCCGCCGACCTGCTCGATGGCAGGACAGCGGGGATGACGAGGTCGCGGGACCTTGGTAGAAGATGGATGCGTGATTGGTGACCGGTGGGGCGTGAGCGAGCGCGAGACCCTGCGCCCCTACCCGTGCGACGACTTCGCCCCCTCCCGCGGGCTGCAGGCGTGGCGGGGCGTGTGTGTCGAGGCGCCCGCCGAAGCGGTGTGGCCGTGGGTCGCACAGGTCAGGCTCGCGCCGTACTCCTATGACTGGATCGACAATCGGGGCCGCCGCTCACCCCGGGAACTGGCTGACCTTCCGGAGCCTCACGTCGGAGACGGTTCACCATCGCGGGCGGGCGTGCGCTCGGCCGGATCGTCTCGGTCGATCCCGGCAAGCAGCTGACCGGGACCATCATGGGCGCCTACATGTCCTACGTCCTCGTGCACGGGGAGCGGGAAGTAACGCGTCTGCTGCTCAAGGTGATCATGCGGACCACCCGCTGGACCGCCGTCGGGCTGTCCGTAGGCGACCTGATCATGGCCCGACGGCAGTTGCTGAACCTAAAGCGACTCGCCGAGCGCCACTACCGCCAGGCCGCGGTCACACCGGGGCGCGGTCCCTGAGTGTGCCTCTCAGTTCCGCCATCAGGTTGCGGAAAATGCCCGGGAGGTCCGGCTGACCAGACTCGCTGACCCAGCGCGCGAAGGCGACCTTGAAGACGGCGACCCGGGCTCGGCGGCCACGCTCGCGGTCGGCTCGGGGATACCGCGGTCGCGTAGCGCGCCGGCCACCGCGGAGGCGAACGCCGCGAGCTTGATCAGCTCACGCTCTCGTAGTTCCGCGTTCGCTGACACGATGGCGTCGCGCACCCTCACTCGTTGCGGTTCTCCGTGATGACAGCGACTGACATCGCCATGCTAGGCTGATAACAGCGACTGACATCAGGAGGTTCTCATGCGAGTTTTCGTCACCGGCGCATCCGGCTGGATCGGCTCGGCCGTCGTCCCCGAACTCATCGGCGCGGGCCATCAGGTCCTCGGACTCGCCAGGTCTGACTCCTCGGCCGCCGCCATCGCCGCCGCCGCAGCCGAAGTCCTCCGCGGTGACCTGGACGATCTGGACACCCTGCGCGCCGGGGCCGCCAGCTCCGACGGAATCATCCATCTCGCGTTCATCCACGACTTCACCGACTTCGAGGCGTCGGTAATCGCCGACCGGCGGGCCATCGAGACGATGGGTGCCGCGCTCGAGGGCTCCGGCAAGCCCCTGGTCATCGCGTCCGGGACGCCCGCACTGCCCGGGCACGTGGCGACCGAGCGCGACGAGTCCGCGCCCGGCTCACCGGTGGCGGGCCGGTTCGTGACCGCCCAGGCGGTTCTCGGCATGGCGGCACACGGCGTCCGGTCCTCCGTCGTCGGACTGCCCCGAACGGTCCACGGTGACGGCGATCGTCACGGCTTCATCGCCCGCCTGATCGGAATCGCCCGCGACAAGGGCGTCTCCGGCTACGTCGGCGACGGCTCCAGTCGCTGGCCCGCGGTGCACGTGCTGGACGCCGCACACCTGTTCCGCCTGGCGGTGGAGCAGGCCCCGGCGGGATCCAGGCTGCACGCGGTCGGCGACGAGGGCGTGCCGATTCGCGACATCGCCGAGGTGATCGGGCGTCACCTGAACGTGCCGACGGCTTCTGCCCCGGCGGAGGACTTCGGCTGGCTGGGGCAGATCCTCGCGCTCGACCAGCCCGCCTCCAGCACGCTGACCCGCGAACTGCTCGCCTGGCGGCCGGTCCAGCCCGGACTCATCGAGGACCTGGACAAGGGCCACTACTTCGGCTGATTACGGGAGCCGGGCCCGGGGCCTGGTTAAAGGCCGTGGAGGTCGGGGTGGTTGTGGTGCCAGATGACCAGGATCGCCTGGCCGATGATGCTGGAGCCCCGGATGGGCCCCCAGTAGCGGCTGTCGCAGGAGTCGGCGCGGTTGTCGCCCAGGACGTAGAACTCGCCGGGCGGGACACGGTAGGGATGCTGGCGGCTTGCGATCGGCGGGCCCAGCGGGTCGTAGGCCGGCAGGTACGGCTCGGCCAGCCGGTGCCCGTTGATGTAGATGCTGTTGCCAGCGGAGTAGACCGTCTGGCCGGGCAGCGCGATGACACGCTTGACAAGGTCCCCAGCCGGCACTCCGGGGCAGTGGTCCAGGGGCGGATCGGTGAACACCACGATGTCGCCCTCACGCACGTCGTGCCAGGTGAAGAACGCCTTCCGCACCAGGATCCGGTCGTACACGGCGAGCGTCGGGACCATCGAGGCCGACGGGACGTAAAAGCTCTGGCAAGCGTACGTCCGCAGCAGGGCGGCCAGCAGCGCCGCCGCGAGGACGGTGATGACCGTCTCGGTCAGTGACCGCCATCGCCTCCGCCGCCGCGGGCCGGTCGCGGCGGGCTCGGCGCCGGCCGGATCGGTGCTCGCGGGACCGGTGCTCGCGGGACCGGTGCTCGCGGGACCGGTGCTCGCGGGACCGGTGCTCGCGGGACCGGGGTCAGCAGGACCGGGCATGAGGGACGGGGCGACACGGGGTGAGCTGGTGCGGGGAGATGGAGGCGGCGCCAGGGGGCGCGGGCTTGATCCTCGGGGGGACTGGGCCGGACGGCGACTGGGTCGTGCCTGCCGCCCGGGCCGGCACGGACTCGGCAATCAGTGCCGCCGACAAGCCCAGCAGGCACGTCGCGGCCAGCAGCGCCGCGGCTACCGTGCTCAGCGGCCGGCCGGGACGCGGGGCCAGCCACTCGCGGGCCGCGCCGGCGAGATAACTCCAGGCGATCGACGCCGCCGGGGTGCCGTCCGCGATGAGCAGCGCCGCTAGTTCGGCGGCCTCGGCGCCGTGGCGCCGCCGCCAGCGGCCTGGGTAGCAGCGGAGCGCGGCATCGATCAGCTTGCCGTTTCCGGCTTCGCGGGCGCTCATCAGGTGCCGCCCGGCTGCAGGCGCAGCCGTCCGGCCGCGCTGACGCGCTCCAGCGAATCGAGGTGTACCCGCAGTGCTGCCGAACCCGGTGCGGTAATGCGGTAGGGATGCCGCCGCTCCTCGGCGGGCAGCGGCTCGATGAGCCCGAGCCTCTCCAGCCGGTCCAGCGCGCCGTAGAGCGTGCCAGGCCCGAGCTCGACGCCCGCGAACTGCCTGATGTCCTGGATCAGCGCATAGCCGTGCTTCGGCCCGCCGGCCAGGCTGACCAGGACCAGCACCGACGCTTCCCCGGCCCGGCGCAGCACGTCCTGCTCCCGTATACTCATCCGCCCTCCTATTACGTTGACGAATATATCAGTCAACGTAATAGCCGGGCCAGCCGTTACCCTCCAGCGAAACCACGCGCTCTCCGGCCCGCATCCCATTGGCGGCCTTGCAGGTCCCCCGGTCGCCGGCAGCGGGGTCACGGTGGCCGCGGGGAACCCGCGCTGCAGTGCGCCCCAGCGGGCTCGTCGAAGCTAGCCAGGCGTCTCCCCTCAGTATCACGAGACTCATTAATTCAGGGATTAATAATTCGCGACGCAGAGTGATTTTTCCGGTAAATGTCATAGCCGGAAGGTAGAATCGAACTGAAAACCTAGAGATAGACCTCAAAAGGAAAAGAGACCGGCAGGACTAGCGGCACATCGGCGCACCCCGAGGAGGTGACCCGGATGGGTTATGCCCCAGCATCCGCCTCTGAGGCCATGGATATGGTGCAGGCCGGGCTGTCCTACCTGGCCGCCGCGGATGCCGCTCAGCTGCCCGCCGAGACCCAGGCCGAGTGCCTGCGGGGGCTGGAGCGGACCGACGCGATAACGACCGCCGTCCGGGCCTCGTTCCTGTCCGCGTTCACCGTGGGCAAGGGGTACTCGGCGGACGCGGACTACAGTCCGCGGGCCTGGCTGATGCACAAGACCGGGATCACTCGGGGAGCGGCCGCCTCGCATACTGCGTGGGCCAAGCGGACGGGTACGCATCCGCGGGTCGTCGCGGCTTTGGTCACCGGGGACCTGTCCGAGTCCTACGGGCGGGCGATCTGCCGGTGGACCGACCGGCTGCCGGAGAAGTACCGGGAGGAGTCCGACGAACTGCTCATCGCGGCCAGGTCCGCCGGGCTGGGCCTGGCGGACCTGGCCGCGCTGTTCGCCGAGATGTACGAGCGGGCCCGCGCTGATCTGCCCGATGAGGACCCGGACCGGGACTTCGCCGACCGCGGGGTGCGGCTGGAGACCACCTTCCAGGGCGCCGGGGTGCTGACGGGCGACCTGACGCCGGAGTGCGCGGCGCTGGTGGGCGCGGTGCTGGACGCGCTGGCCGCCCCGGCCGGGGCCGAGGATGACCGGACCCGGGAGCAGCGCTACCACGACGGCCTGCAGGAAGCGATGCGGCGGCTGGCCGCCAGCGGGCTGCTGCCGGAGCGGGCCGGGCAGCCGGTCAAGGCCTGGGCCCACATGTCGCTGGCCGACCTGCTCCGGCT
>Ga0318562_10001039_pt1 | contig 12495 bp, 9 predicted proteins | sample GRESIP066b5f18_FD_203688 | JGI IMG/M metagenome (GOLD analysis project Ga0318562, IMG submission 203688) | Tropical soil microbial communities from Luquillo Experimental Forest, Puerto Rico - GRE.SIPMG.066b5f18 | ecosystem: Environmental > Terrestrial > Soil > Tropical forest > Bulk soil...
AGGATCAGGAATTAGTCACATGTTTTCATGAATGTACCTTAAATGTTAAAAAGCCCGAAAAAGTCCAGTCCTGAAAAAACTGTATCGATTGTAGCCCCTGTCAGCCCTTATCTGGTCAATACGGATGCAGCGGGTCATGTTATTTCCATCTCTGACAACTTTTCGGAGTTACTGGCGGCCCATTCCATTGAGGTTCATCCATATACCCATATTGCAGAATTATTTTCCAGCCTGACCCCCCACTGTCCCCTGCAGGCTGATGATATTACCGATAAAGGATTCCCGGATTTATTTGAACTTCCAGTGAGTACTCCGGCTGGCGAAGTCGTCATGATCCGCTGGATGTCCGCACCGGTTTTGCTGGATCGAACCCAGGTGATCGAGTGGCAGTTGACGGGCATCAGGTTGATCTCCAAAAATCAGGATTCACTCGCCCGATCCCACAACGGGACATGGGTCCTGCAGAAAGAAAAAGACCTCTCCGACCTGATCATAAACAGTCTGCCCGGAATTTTTTACCTTTTTGACAGCGCCGGGAAATTTCTTCGCTGGAACAAAAGACTCGAAACCATCTCCGGATACACCCACCAGGAAATCAGCCGGATGAAGCCAACTGATTTTTTCAGTGATACTGAAAAAGCTTATATTACCAGTAGGATCCAGGTTGCCTTTGAGCAGGGAATGAGTGATGCGGAAAGCGCCCTGGCGACCAGGAGCGGCCAGGAGATACCCCATTATTTCAACGCAAGACTGATAGCCTACGAAGGAGTCCCTGCCCTGATCGGTATGGGCATTGATATCACAGAAAGAATCCGGGCTGAGGAAAAAACAAGGCTTTCCAACGAAAGGTATATTCTTGCCACACGGGCCACCAATGATGCCGTATGGGACTGGGATGTCAGGCTGTCTTCCCCCTTGTGGGGTGAAGGTTTGTATTCCCAGTTCGGATACCAGCCTTCCGAAGCGGTCAAGGACAACAAATTCTGGGAAACCAGGATCCATCCCGCGGACCAGGACCGGGTGACAAAAAGTATAGCGGAATTCATCCGTAGCAGGTCCGAAGGGGTGTGGTCTGAAGAATACCGGTTCAGAAAAGCAAACAGCGAGTACGCCATAGTGGTTGACCGCGGCTTCCTGGTATTCAGTGATGACGGGATGGTCAAGCGCGTGGTGGGTTCTATGCAGGATGTAACGGAAAAAAAGAAACTGGAGCAAAAACTCCTGCAACAGGAATTGAACAAACAGAAGATAGTGGCAAAAGCCATGATCGACGCGCAGGAAAATGAACGCGCGGAAATAGGCAAGGAGCTTCATGATAATGTCAACCAGATCCTGTCCACCAGCAAGCTTTACCTTGAATTATACAAAGGAAATCATGCAGAAGGAGCCAACCTGCTGGATCTGTGCCTGCTCAACATCAGCCATGCCATCCATGAAATAAGAAATATTTCCAGAGCGCTTGTGCCCTCCACCATCGTTGACCTGGGTTTGCCCGATTCAATCCAGGACCTGCTGGAAACCATCAGGCTTACCGGGAGCATCCATGTCGAATTCCATGCCATGGACTGGTATGATGACGTGACGAGCAAAGAACAGAAACTGATGCTCTTCCGCATCGTCCAGGAGCAGGTCAACAATGTGATGAAGCATGCCCAGGCAAAAAACCTTGTCATCCGGTTGTCCCTGAACGAAGCGGCCAATATGATCAACCTGAGTATCGCCGACGACGGAAAGGGATTTGACCCGGACAATACCAACAAAGGACTCGGGCTCTCCAATATGATGAGCCGGACCGACCTGTTCGGAGGGAAAATCTCCATCGTTTCGTCGCCTGGAAAAGGTTGCAAGATCAGCGTAGAAATCCCCATCCATAATTTTTCAAAACCCTATTAAGCTTATGAGCAAGATTAGTATTCTGATTGCCGACGACCACAAATTGATCAGGGAAACATGGACCTTTATCCTGAACAGTGACCCGAGATTCCAGGTGATTGCTACCTGTGGAGATGCTGACGAAGCGGTCCAGATTGCAAAAGAAAAAAGGCCGAATATCATCCTGATGGATATCAACATGCCTCCGTATTCCGGTATTGAAGCAACGCAGCAGGTGAAAAAATTTTCCCCGGAAGCCCGTATCATCGGGGTCTCCATGCATTCCCAGCCGGCCTATGCCAAAAAAATGCTGCAGATAGGCGCCAGAGGATACGTCACCAAAAATTCTTCCAAGGAAGAAATGATCAAGGCCATCCTGGAGGTACAGGAGGGTAACAAATACATTTGCGAGGAAATCCGCAATATCATTTCCGACCAGCTCCTGGATGAAAAAGAATCATCCCCCGATATCAACATCCTGACGGAAAGGGAAATGCAGATCATCAACCTGATCAAGGAAGGATTTTCCTCCAAGGAAATTGCGGGCAGCCTCACTATTTCGCTGAAAACCGTCGAAGTACACCGGCACAACATTCTTAAAAAGCTCAAACTGAAGAATTCAGCGTCCCTGGTCAATTTCATCAACACGAATGCCACCTACATTTAGCAAATAATTCTCTTTATGGTCTTATGAATTAGAGCTAACTTTGCGCTTCATTTTTATTAACGACCGGTGTCCGCGAGGCCCCCGGTCCCATAAAAAATAGACTTGAGCGACGAAATAAAACATGAATGTGGTTTGGCATTCATCAGGCTCCGTAAACCTTTTTCTTACTATTTGCAGAAATATGGAACGGTGCTGTATGGCTTGAACAAGCTGTACCTGCTCATGGAAAAGCAGCACAATCGCGGCCAGGATGGAGCCGGAGTGGCTGCAGTGAAGCTGCATGTGGAACCCGGCCATCCTTTCCTGCACCGGATCAGAAGCAATGACAACCAACCCATTGCGGACATTTTCTCAAAAATAATGGAGGAAGTCAGTGAACTGGAAAAATACCAGCCTGAGGTCAGCAAACACCCGGGCCTGATGAAAGGGCACATTCCCTATGTAGGAGAACTTTTGCTCGGTCATCTGCGATATGGCACCCAGGGAAGAAACAACGTCGAGTTTTGTCATCCCTTCATCAAGCGCGATACCATACCCGCCCGAAACCTTGCCCTTGCCGGCAATTTCAACCTGGTCAATACCGATGAACTTTTTGCCCTCGTCAACATAGATCCGGGTGAATTCCAGAAACAAAGTGACCTTGCCGCCATGATGGAGGTCATCCATCATTTTGTGGTAAAGGCCGACGAAGCTTCGCCGGCCGATCTGGATGTCAGCAGCATCCTGCGCAAGGCCGTCTCCCTGTTCGACGGTGGTTTTACGGTGGGGGGTCTGCTGGGCAACGGGGATGCCTTCGTATTTCGAGACGCCAACGGCATCCGTCCTGCCTATTATTATATTAATGACGAAGTGGTCGTAGCTGCTTCGGAAAGGTCAGCCATCCGCACGGTGTTTAACGTGGGGGAAAATGAAGTGCTGGAACTGATGCCCGGTATGGGTCTGATCGCCAAATCCGGGGGGCATGTTTTCACGGAAAAAATACTGGAACCCAAGGAACGCAGGGCCTGCAGCTTTGAACGCATTTATTTTTCAAGGGGAAGTGATGAAAAAATCTACCGGGAACGCATAGCCCTGGGCTATAACCTGAGCGAGCAGATCCTCAACGCGATCAACCACGACCTGAAACATACGATCTTCTCCTTTATACCCAACACCGCAGAAGTGGCCTTTTACGGACTCTGGAAGGGCATGGATGATTACCTGAAGAAAGTCATGGTCCAGCGCATCCTGTCCTGGGGAAAAGACGTCACCGAAGAAAAACTTTCGGAGATGATCAACCGAAAGATCCGGATCGAAAAGATAGCCATCAAAGATGTGAAGATGCGGACTTTCATCACAGCAGACGTGGGCCGCAATGAAATGGTCCAGCACGTCTACGACATCACCTACGGAACAGTCGAGAAAGGTGTGGACACCCTGGTGGTGATCGACGATTCCATCGTCCGGGGAACCACCCTTCGGGAGAGCATTGTCCGGATGCTGGCAAGGCTTGAGCCCAAGAAGATCATCGTCGTAAGCTCCGCACCACAGATCCGGTACCCGGACTGTTATGGTATTGACATGAGCAAGCTAAAGGACTTTATTGCCTTCCGGGCCGCTATTGAACTCACCCGGGAAAGGGGCAAGGAAGCCTGCCTGCAGGAACTGTACAACTATTGCAGGGAGCTCCAGCGTACCGGCCAGTTGCATACGGAGAACGTGGTCAGGCAGGTCTTTAAACCTTTTACCACTGAAGAGATTTCCGACAAGATCGCCCAGCTTATCACCCCTCCGGAAGTAAAGACACCTGTCCGGGTCATTTACCAGACCATTGAATCCCTGCATGCCGCCTGCCCCACCAATACCGGTGACTGGTACTTCACAGGCAACTATCCCACCCCGGGAGGAAACAAGGTGGTCAACAAGGCTTTCATGAACTATATGGAAGGAAAAAATATCCGCGGATACTGACAGATCAGTCCGCCTATCCTGTCTTCAACCCCCCTTCTTACAAGGCCGGCTTTACGTATTGCAAAATAACAGTATAGAGATTTTCCGGGTTAAAGGGTTTGACCACGATGTCAGTAAGCCCCGCCGCATAAGCCTCCCCCTCCACTTCCTGTGGCATATTGGCCGTCAGGGCAATAATGGGCAGGGTTTCACCCTTCTCTCTCAGGCGCCCGGTGGCCTCATAGCCATCCATGACGGGCATGTGCAGGTCCATCAGGATCAGGCGGTGTTTTTTTGCGTTGAAGGTATGCAGGGCTTCCTGACCATTGGTAGCCACATCGATCTGGGCGCCGCTGTTTTCGAGGATTGTCTGAGCAACCAGGACGTTGAGGGGATTGTCTTCCACCAAGAGGATGGAAACCCCTTTGAGGAGCTGCTTCCTGGATTCGTTATTCGGATGGGCCTGCAGAGAGCTATGTGCCCTGTCCCTGCTGAATGAAAATGTCTGGCAAAAATAAAAGCAGGAGCCCTTCGATGGTTCACTTTTCAACATCAGCCGGATTCCCTGCAACTCCAGGATTCTTTTACAGATTGCCAGTCCGAGGCCGGTTCCCCCGTAACTCCTCGATGTGGAAGAATCGGCCTGCGTAAACCGCTCGAAGATCAGCTGGTGTTTTTCGGCGGGAATACCGATCCCCGTGTCTTCCACGCTCACCAGTACGGCAACGGATTCCCGAACTACGGATTCTGCGCGGATGGAAAGCTGCACCCAGCCCTGCCGGGTAAACTTGATGGCATTGTGGACAAGGTTGTTGATGACTTGGCTGGTTCGTGTAGGATCCCCCATGACTTCGCACTTCAGCCTATCGTCAACGGATAGCCGGATATCGATCCCTTTTTCATCTGCTGCCATTTTGAAACCAGCCACAATATTTTGCGCAATCATTTCCAGGCTCATCGGGATGTGTTCAAAGTGTATTTTCCCCTCTTCAATCTTATTGTAATCAAGAATATTGTTCACGATGGACAACAGGTTGTTGGCCGAAAAGAGCAGCACATCCAGGTCTTTTTTCTGGTCTTCCCGGGGTTTGTTGCCCAGGAGCAGGTGGGTCATTCCGATTACTGCGTTCAGCGGGGTCCTGATCTCATGGGACATGGTGGACAGAAATTCCGCCTTGGCCTTCAGGCCCTGGGCTGCCTGCAGCGCAGCCATCTGGAAGCTTCGGGCAAACCGGTAAGAAAGGGCCAGTGACTGGAGAAAGAAAAAACTGATATACCCGGCAAAGACCAATCCTTTCAGCGGAGGTATGATTCCAAAATAATTGAGGTTGATCAGCAAAAAAATGAGGAGTACAACCGCCGTGCTCAAAAGGGCAAATACAGATCCGCTTCTTTTGTTCCTGGCTGCTTCTATGTTCACATAAAACGCATAGGCCACACAGAGGAACATGACTCCCAGAAAGAGGTTGACCAGGCCCGTAAAAACGATTGTCGGGGTGAGCAGGACGATGGCCGCATATAGCAGGCAGAAGCAGACCATGATCCTCATCAGCAGCGTATTAATGTCCTCCCGGTAAAGAAAACGGGTGTACCTGGCAAACAGGGCTACTCCCACGACCAGGCTCAGGTATTCCAGCCGGATGGTAAAGAACCAGCTCAGTTCGGGGAAAAGGGAATGCAGGACATAAAGGTCTGTTCCGATCATCCGGTAGCTGTAGACTATACAGAAAAGAGAGAAATACAAGATTGTCACATCCTTTCTGCCAAACAGGTACAGTCCGAGGAAGAACAGGCCGCCCATGAACAGGCAGCCGGTCAGCAGGAGGTCGTAGGCCCTGTCGCGGGAAGCCGCCAGGTAGAGTTTGTCCTGCTCTCCGAGCAGAATCTCCTTATACGGACCTCCCCGGGCATGCCAGAAGTTGGAAACCTGCAGCAGCAGGGATAGTGTGTCGGAGGTTTTTTGCAGGTATACTGTCCTGGTAGTCCAGAAAGGCGTTGCTTCGGCAGGAGTTTTTCCCGGACGCCCGTTGCGCGCAACCAGTTCGCCATTAACGTAGAGGGCATAGGATGAATAAAGGTCCGGAACCTGGAGGGCCAATCCAGGCCTGCTGCGGGGCAACAGGACGGTCAGCCGGTAAGTTGCGTAGCCCTGCGCAGAAACAGGTACACCTGGGAGGCTGCCCTTGTTCCAAAGTGATGGAAAATTCAGGTAACTGGGAGCAGGCAGGGAATCAGATGGGGAGAGCAACCGGTTCCAGAAGAAAAGCCACTGACCGTTCAGAGCAACCGGATCACCGGAAAGATCCTGCTGCCTCAGATCGATTACCCCTGAAACCGCCTCCGGCATGCCGGAGGACTGCGCTGCAGCCCACTGGTAACCGAATGAAATGGCAATCAGCAAACAAAACGGCAGGGTCAGTTTTTTGGCTCTTTTCATAGATATTTCCACCGGGGCTCATCGAGGTCGATCGCCCGGAATTTAGAACGCTTTTTCCGGAATTAAATGATAATGAAGGAACAAAAAGAAAAAAATCCCCTGGGGAGGGAAGGAGCGCCCTAAGGCCTGCGATACGGTCGGATTATCTGCCTGCCCGTCTGCATTTCCAGAAATTTCCCTGAAAACCGAAGGCCGCTCCCGGTGGGAAGCGGCCTTCAGACAGAGTTTTTTGGGCTTATTTTAAGATTTCTTTTCCAGCAAGTTGAAGAACTGATCAAGCTGCGGCAGAATCACGATGCGGGTTCTGCGGTTTGCCTGGCGTCCTTCCTTGGAATCGTTGGAAGTAACCGGAACATACTCGCTGCGTCCTGCGGCCGTGATCTGTGCAGGATTCAGGCCATATTCCTTTTGCAGGATTCTTACAACAGAGGTCGCGCGCTTTACGCTCAGGTCCCAGTTGTCGATCATGCCCGGCCTGTTTCTGAGAGGGACATTGTCGGTATGGCCTTCCACTTCAAACTCGATGCTGGACTGTGCTTTCAGCACGGCGGCTACCTTTCCAAGAACCACTTTTGCGTTCTTGGTCACATCGTAGCTGCCGCTCTTGAACAGCAGCTTGTCGGAGATATCGATAAAGACGACGCCCTTATCAACCTTGATATTGACATCGCTGTCAGCCATGTTGCCAACGGCTCCTTTCAGGTTGGTGACAAGCGCCATGTTCATGGAGTCCTTGTGGGCGATCGCTGCCTGAAGATCCTGGATATAAGCATCCTTGGCTCCGATATTTTCCAGTGATTTCTTGATGCTTTCGGCTTGTGAGGCAGAAACAACGGAAAGATCCTGCAATTGCTTCAGCGCCTGTGTATTGTTCTCTCTCAGGAAAGCGACTTGTTTATTCAAATCGTCGATCTTGCTCTGCAGGTCACCCTTCTGCCTGTTCAGATCAGCCGTCTGGGTGTTACAATCTTTTAAGCTGTTCTGCAATTTGCTGTATTCTGCCATCAGGGAATCAAAACGCGCCTGGGCAGCGGCCTGGGCAGCCTTGAATTTTTTTGTACTAACGCAGGAAGTGAAAAGAAGTACCGAACAAAGCCCTAAAAGTAAAATGTGCCTAAGCTTCATAAGAATTGTTTTAAGTTAGTTAAATGATTAAAGTCTTATATTAGTTAGTTTGTTGTATATGATTGAGACAGCAATTGCCATACCAATCAGGGCGGTAAAGGTAAGCAGGAAATAATAAATTATTATTTTATCTCTTATTTTTCTTTGGTTACGAATACTTTCGGAGTGTTTTGGATAGGGAGATAGGCCGCCTGGTCGAGGTGGAATCATGCAATCGGGCGCTAAACTATGAAAAAAACAGAGACGTTAGTCCATTTTGCAAAAAAATATCAGTCCCCGGCTTGTTCCCAAACCCCGTAAATACAGGAGCCCTAACCGAAGTTCTCAACCCGGCTAAGGTTGCCGCCTGCCAACATGCTGATTTATGCGGACATCCCAAAAAAACACTTACCTGAAATCGTGTTACCCGGCCAAATCTTACAGACCCTTGTAATGCCCGGTAAGCAGATGTGGTTGAATCTCCCGGAAATCCCAGAGCTGAAAATGGACAGGGGGAAAGCAATAAAGAAACTGGCCGTCAACTAACCCGCTGCCGGGATCTAAGGTTCACTTATTTTTAAATGCAGCACAGTTTCTAATATACTACACAGTGGGTATTTACTATTATTTATCACATGGCTGCAACAAAAGTTAGTGGGAGGTTACCCCCATTCAAGCTGAAAAATCTACCACAAAATGGTATTGAAATTCTGAGCGAATCTTTGTCACTTTATACCGCAAAGGTTTAAGCAATACACCTTTGATGCAGCTCTTTCAATCGGAATTTTCTCGTGACAGCCCTGCCGTCCTGGCGGGGCTTTTTTGCGGCCAAAATAATTAGCCGGGTTCTGCTAAAATAATTAGTGTTGATAAATTAATTCCCTTAACTTTACCGAATCAATAAATTTGAGATACAAAAAATAAGATTATGTCAAACGCTGAAAAACTGAAGGCTTTAAAACTAACGATGGACAAGATCGACAAGGATTTCGGGAAAGGAAGTGTCATGCTGATGAATGAAAGAAGTCAGGAACCTATGGAAGTTGTCTCCACCGGGTCCATCGGGCTGGATATAGCCCTTGGAATCGGCGGATTGCCCCGTGGACGGGTAGTCGAAGTTTACGGTCCGGAGTCATCCGGTAAAACCACGATTGCCACCCATGTGATTGCAGAAGCGCAAAAGAAAGGTGGAATGTGTGCAATTATCGATGCGGAACATGCTTTTGACAGCAGCTATGCCAAAAAGCTGGGTGTTGATGTCGATAACCTGCTGATTTCCCAGCCCGATTACGGCGAACAGGCGCTGGAAATTGCCGACCGCCTGATCCTTTCCGGAGCCCTGGACGTGGTGGTCATAGATTCTGTGGCCGCGCTGGTTCCAAAAGGTGAACTGGAAGGGGAAATGGGTGACAGCAAAATGGGATTGCAGGCCCGCCTGATGTCCCAGGCGCTTCGAAAGCTGACAGCAACCATCAGCAAGACCAACACTATATGTATTTTTATCAATCAGCTTCGGGAAAAGATCGGGGTCATGTTCGGAAACCCGGAGACCACCACGGGGGGCAATGCGCTTAAATTCTATGCGTCTGTCCGCCTCGACATCCGCCGGATGGCCCAGATCAAGGATGGGGAAGAGGCCATCGGCAACCGGGTAAAGGTGAAGGTGGTCAAGAACAAAGTGGCTCCTCCCTTCCGGAGTGCCGAATTTGATATTGTTTTCGGGGAGGGTATCTCCAAAATGGGCGAAATCATTGACATGGGGGTTGACCTCAATATTGTCCAAAAGAGCGGCAGCTGGTTCAGCTATGGCAGTGACAAACTGGGTCAGGGAAGAGACACGGTCAAACAATTGTTGCACGATAATCCCGAACTGGCGGCAGAAATTGAAGGCAAGATCAGGGAGAAGATCAAGGAGATGCAGGCCATTTGAGGAGCCAAATCATTGGGTTAGTTAGTGAGCGTCCTGCCGGGCCAAATGGCACCTGGCGGGACTTTTTTTTATGGTCCGGGGGCCCGGAACCCCCTGAAATAAAAAAGGGGTCAGAATAGATATTCAACCCCGTTTTAAAATCCAATATCCTATGAAAAACCATTGTAAAGGTACTAGTATTCGCCCAATCCTGCAATACTCTTTTGTGGTAAATTTCTGGGCGTAAAAATACGGTCCTGTAATACTCAGTTCTTTAAAAGTTGTTCAGAAACAACCCGGTTGCTGTCCCGGTCAGCTATTTTGAGTATATAACTGCCCTTTTCCAGGGAAGAAATATTGATGATTTGCAATCCGGGAGCGAGTTCCTTACTGATCCGGACAGATCCCCCGGGGTCCAGGATGGCCACCTCTATATCATGACCGGTCCGGATGATCAGCAGTTTGTCGGCCGGATTGGGATAGAATTTGAAGTCCAGATCGGAGGACAGCGCTACGCGGACAGGCCTGGAATAGCTGTATTCCCCGGTTTTCCCCAGCCATTTGACCCGGTAAAAAAGGGTTCCGCTGAAGGGGGAGTTATCATTGAGCCGGTAGGTCATTGCCGTATCGGTAACGACCTGCGCGCTGAGGGTCTCATAGAGGTTTCCATCCCTGCTTCTTTCCACAATATAATAATCTCCTTCCTTGACGTTGTCCGCCTTCCACTCCATCGTCACGCTGCTGGTATTCCTGGCCAGGCAACTGAAGTCGGTAAATACGGGGGATTTCAGCTGGATGCTGTCGCGGGCCTGAAGGGTGACAGGTGCGGTGGTCTCCTGGGTAAAACCAGAAAGACTCCAGAAGACAAGAATGCCCGCAAACAAGGAATGCCTACTCATAATTGTGGTCTCTAAGAGGAAGGTTGAAGTTTTATCAAAATCTGTGCCGACATCAAAAACGAAATTGGATCCGTTTCATTTTTTTTAGATTGTTATAGTCTTCTTAAAAAAATCTACATTAGCTGGCACCTCCGTTCTGAACCAAACCATACAGGCATGCAAACCCGAAGAATAGCCAGCAGTAAGCGAATCGCCCTGATTGCCCATGATCACAAGAAATCTGAACTGATAGAATGGGCTGTATACAATAAGCAGGTTCTTTCAGGGCATCAGCTCTTTGCCACTGGTACGACAGGTAAGCTGCTCGAGGAATCCCTGGGGCAACCAGTGACCCGGTACAAGAGCGGACCGCTGGGCGGTGACCAGCAGATCGGGGCCCGGATAGCTGAAGGAAAAATTGACGTGCTGATATTTTTCTGGGACCCGATGGAAGCGCAGCCCCATGACCCGGACATCAAGGCACTCCTGCGCCTGGGTGTTGTATGGAATATTCCCTTTGCCTGCGACCGGGCAACGGCCGATTTCCTGATGACCTCCCCCCTGATGCATCAGGAGTACCAGGTGATCATGCCCGATTACAGTCAATACCTTAACCGGATAAAAAAATGAGCATTGAACTTCTTCTCTGGAAAGAAGCAGACATTCCGTCCATACTGCAGCATGCCAATAACCGCAACATCTGGAACCATGTGAGAGACGATTTCCCCCATCCCTATACGCAAAAGGACGCCGAGGAGTGGATCGCCCGCAACAAGGCACAGGATCCTCCGACAAGCTTTTCCATATCGGTCGACGGGAAAGCGGTCGGGGCCGTTGGTGTGGTTCTAAAATCCGACGTGTACAGGAAGAACGCCGAGATCGGGTACTGGCTTGCCGAGCCCTTCTGGAACCAGGGCATCACTTCGGAAGCGGTCCGGCTGTTTTGTTCCTATTGCTTTGCCAGTTTTGACGTGGCCCGTCTCTATGCAGGGGTATTTGCCAATAACCCCGCCTCCATGCGGGTGCTGGACAAAAATGGTTTTCAGCAGGAGGCCATCCTGCATTCAGCCGTTTACAAGAATGCCAGCCTCATGGACGAATACATCTTTGCCAGACTCAGATCATGAGTCTTCGAAATTGAATCCTGCCTGGGCATTTTTCAAATGAGTTTGTTCGTAATTTCACCCCTCGTGAATTTTCTTTTTTTGCATTTCAAACCAAACTACCAACATGAGAAAATTAATTCTGTGCGGTCTGTCGCTTGCCCTTACCTTCCCGGGACTGGCGCAGACAAAAACGCTGTCGGGTTTTGATGAGACCGCAGCAAAGGACCAGTTCAGCCTGGAAGAAAAATTTGACAACAATCTGCAGGCAAAAAACGTGGGTGAGTATATCCGCGAGATGTCCGCCCGTCCACACCATGTGGGGTCACCCGGCGGAAAAGCCGTCGCGGACTATATCTTTCAAAAGTATAAACAATGGGGCTTTGATGTCACCGAGGAAACCTTCTACGTCCTGTTCCCGACACCCAAATCCAGGCTGCTCGAAATGACGGGCCCCACCAGGTACAAGGCGCTCCTTGCAGAACCCCCCTTAAAGGAAGACGCCACTTCAGACCAGACCTCAGAACAGCTTCCCACGTACAACTGCTGGTCACCGGACGGAGATGTCACGGGCGAACTGGTATTTGTCAATTATG
>Ga0318562_10001042_pt1 | contig 12454 bp, 23 predicted proteins | sample GRESIP066b5f18_FD_203688 | JGI IMG/M metagenome (GOLD analysis project Ga0318562, IMG submission 203688) | Tropical soil microbial communities from Luquillo Experimental Forest, Puerto Rico - GRE.SIPMG.066b5f18 | ecosystem: Environmental > Terrestrial > Soil > Tropical forest > Bulk soil...
GAGATGTCCCGCCCTTGAGAGGGCTGCCTTCTCCAGGTACCGGGGACGGGGAGCCCGCAGCGTGGGGGGGTTTGCTGCGGGCACCGCGGCGGGTCACGGGGGGAAACCCGGCCACGGAATCTGGGGTGAGGTTCGTCATCGCGCGAGCCTCCGGTTACACACCGGGCAGCGGTCCTTGCGGTCCCGGAACCGGCAGTACCAGTCCTGGAGGGTGGCGATGAAGCGGAGGATCATTGCGCCGCCTCCAGTGCTTTCGTGGCGTGCTCGACAGCCTCAGCCGCGCTGAGCTTCCGCCAGATCCGCCCCGCGCCGGGTTCGGCGATGAGCAGGATCTTCAGCGGGGCGACGTTGAGGATCGCGCCGTTCACGATCACCCGCTCGTGCTTGCAGCCCTTATCTGAGCAGCGAGTGAGGATCTTGTGCGCGGTCACCTGATAGTCGCCGGGCCGGATCCAGCAGGCGTACCAGGGCAGCGCGGGCTGGCCGCCCTGGTCGGCTGAGTTCTCCGGGTCGGTGACCTGCCATCCGTCGCAGTTGCAGGACGGGTCGGTGCATTTGGCTCCCCGGTGCCCGGCTGAGACTTTCGGCCGGTCCGGGTAGGTGACGGTCCGGCCGCCGACCATCGGGCAGGCCCGCGAGGCGTACAGGGCGCACGGCGGGCAGACTGGCGGCTCATCGAAGCGGCTGGTGAGGATCTGGCGGGGGCCGCAGACGAGCACGGCCCGGTCGCCGGTCGGGTTTCCGCAGGACTGGCACAGGCAGTTCGTCCATGCCGCCTCGTACCGGGCGTGATGGGTCGAACGGTAGTCGGCTCCGCCATCTGCCAGTTCGACATTCACCCACGGTTGAGCGATGCCGCCCTTCACGGGGCGATCGGCCAGCGTGGCGGGGATCGGCGGCCGGGTCTCGATGCCGGTCACGATGCCGCCTCCTGTCCGTGGTGGGCACGCCAGGCTTCCCGGCCGGCGTGCTTGACGGCATCAAGTTCCTGTTCCCGTTTCAGCCGCCGCGGGATGAGCACCGCATCCAGCAGGGAGTCCGTGTCCGGTGCCCGCTCGTCGCAGACAGACGGGTCGGTGAACGCCCGGCCGAGCGGCCCGCGGATCACCACCCAGGCGACGAGACGGCGGCTCATCCGGCTGCCTTCCCGCGCTCGAGGATGGACACCGGGCGTTCGTCCGCGTCCGCCGCCGGCTGGTCCTGCTTCTTCGGCGGGTTCACGAGCCGGAGCCGGTCCCCGACCTGCCGCATCATCGCGCGGCGTTCGGCTATCAGCGCGAGGATGATGACGACCAGGCCGGCGATGGCGATGACTGCGGGGGCGTTCACGCGGGCTTCCTGTCCTGCTGCGGGCGTCCCAGCCAGGTACGGGGCCGGTCAGCCTCGTAAGGAATCGCGCCGACAGCCTCAAGGACGGGGTACAGGGCATCCGCCGCCGCCGCCCAGTCGCCGTCCGTGGCGTCGAGGGCTTTGCCCGCGAGGCGCAGGCAGGCATTACGCATCTGCTCCGGCGTGATTTCTGCGAAGTCGAGAGCCAGCAGGTTGTCCGTCACGTCACCCGCCTTCCGATCATGGCGACGTACGCGGCCAGGAGAGCGCACGACGCGGCGGACAGGAGCAGCCATGCACGGCGGTCCCGGGACGGCTCACGCTGGCACTGGGCCGCGGCTGCGATACCCGTGGCGAACAGGGCGCCGGAGGCAAGCATGGCGGCGTTCACGATGCCTCTCCGATCGGCGGTGCGCCGCAAGGATCGAACCGGGCGTCAAGAGGGCCGCAGGGAGCCCACAGCCGGGGTACAGTCACCGGGCCCCGTTCTTGCTGCTGCGGCCTCGGCGGCGGCTCCGGGTGGTCTTCTGCGGGCCTGGCCAGTCCCGGCCAGCGGAATATGAACGCCATCAGGTCCCCTCCTCGTCGCTGCTGCCGGGCAACTCCAGCGCCCGGCCGCTCCGCGCGAGGACCGGGCCGATAACCAGCGCCACGCCGAACCCCAGGGCGAGCCACGCGGCGAGGACGAGCAGGCCGATGCAGAACCACTTCACAGGTGCCCCCCGTCGGTCGGCTCGAGGATTTCCGCCACCTCATCCGGGGTCAGGGACCGGATCCACGCCTCGGCCTGCCAGCCTGTCCACCGTTCGGACATGCGGGCATGGATCCAGGCGGCGAGGGCGAGGAGGCCGCATCCCGCGGCGGCGGCGAGGACCAGGCCGATGATGCCGCAGACGAGAAACACGAGGACGGCCCCGGGGTTGTGAGTGGTGCTCATGCAGCCTCGCTGGCAGGGTCGGTCTTCCACCACGACGGGAGCTTCTTGCCGCCGCGCCCGGAGTTGATCAGCTCGACGGCCGCCGCTGCCACGCAGTGTGCTTTTGGGTTGCCGGTCTGCTTGCGGAGGAATTCCGCCTTCCCGAGCAGTGCGTTGACCCCCCCGAATGCTTTGGACAGGGCTGTCGTGGCGCGCTCGTCGGACAGGTTCCCGTTGTAGCGCTGGCACAGCAGGCCGATCCCGTCGATGATCGGCGCTTCAAGGCCCGGATCGCCATACGCGTCGCGAATGATGCACAGGGCGCGGGACAGGCTTTCCCGTCCGCCACGACGGTAGACGCGGCGGAGCGTGTTAACCGCGGACACCGACCCGTCCTTCTTGTCCTGGCTAACCCGGAGCCCGCACGACCGGACAGTCTGGTCAATGTCGCATTCTTCCTCGCGGCCCGCCAGGATCGAGACCTTGAACTTGGCGAATGCGTTGACGGTCAGGATGTCGTTCAGTTTGAGGAACTTGTCCGCTTCCTCCACGTCGCTCAGGCCCTGGTAGGCCCAGCACTGGATCTGCTGGTCGCCGTAGCCGATCTGGATGAGGGCGTTGACCCGGTGCTGGCCGTCAATGACGTACCAGTGGCCGTCGCGGTGGTTGACGGTCGGCGTGCCAAGCTGCTCCAGGTCGAAATCGGCGGCGAGCCGGTCGACGCGGGCTTGGTTCAGGTCCCGCTGGGCGAGCGGCGAGACGCGCATGCCATCGATCGGCACCCATTCGAGGACGGCTTCGCGCTGGACTCTTTTCGGGGCCGGTTCGGTAGGCTTGGTGCTCACTGGATGATCTCCTTCATCGTCTTGACTAGCCGGTTGAGAACCCGGATGGATTCGGTGAGGGAGGTCGTCCAGGCTGCTATCTGGTCCTGGTCAAGGTCGTCCGGCTCGACGAGCTGGACGCCCATGGCGAGGCCTTCAAGGGCGTGGACGGTCTCCCGCACGATGCGGTTGGAGTCGTGGATGTGGGTCTTGGCGATCACGGCGTCAGCGGGGATATCGATGCCGAGTTCGCGGGCGATCCGCCGGATGGCGTCGTCGCGCATCCCCAGGAACTCGGACATCTGCCGGGAGCTGTAGCCCTGCCCGGCCCAGACGCGGATCAGCCTGCGCCGCTGGACGGGGGCGTCGCCGTGATTGTCGCCGGGTTCTGGTATCCACTCCCCTGCCCGCGCTTTGCTGGCGCGGGTTTTGCGGATGACATTGGCGCGGGACAGGTTTCCTTCGCCCTTCGCCTCGCTGACGGCCTCCTCGAACTGCTCATCGGTCACGCTGTCAGTCATGGCGTAGACCTCGTTGATCGTGCTGCCGCCGCGAAGGAAGCTTTTAGGGGAGATGACGGAAGCGTTCGTGTCCCGAACTTCTCCACTGGCAGCCGTGTACTGGTTGCCCTGGTGCTCGCCTTTGCCGCGGATCACGCCGGCTTCTTGGCCTTTGCGGATGGCGACGCCGATGCCCCGCTCGGCCCGGCGCACGATCTCCGTTGCCGACAACTCGGCGTCCTTGCCGAGCTGCTTCTGCATCGTGTAAACCCGGATAGCCTCAGCCTGGGACTTGACCTCGGCTATCTGGTCGATGTCGCCATGGTCGAGCACCTCGCGGAGCCACACTTTGGCTCGTTCGCACGCCTGGATGACGAACTCGGCAGGGTCGGCTGACCGTTCCAGGAACCCGGGGTCGGCGGCGAGGGCAAGATCGGCGGTCATGCGGCTTCTCCGTCTTCCGCGTACTGGGCGCACACGTCACGGCCCCGGCAGCACAGCGCATCGTGCCGGATCAGGCCATGCCGGTACCCCCACTCAGGGCCGTCTGCGAGAAGGCCATTACAGGGCCTGCAAGTAGGAAAGGTGTTCTCCTCGTCGGTGATTGACCCGCCTTGGCTGCGCCGTACGATCTCGTGAAGGTCCGACGCCCATCGGTCGCACCAGTCCGGTTGCGTGGCTTCCCAGACGGCGCACATGACGGTTCCGTCGCGGCGGTCGGGCCAGAGCCGGTCGGCCATGGCGCGGCGCTGGCGGTTCTCCCGCTGCCGCTTCACGGACACGGGCCGCAGCCGGGTGCGCCTGCGAGGTCCCGGTCCCGGCTCCAGCGGGGTGACACGCACGATCGGCGTTCGCCTCATCTCATCGCCCCGTACATCGTGCGGACACTGGAACTGATCGACTGCCAGGCGATGAGTTCCTTCTCCACCGCCCGCGCCGTACGCTCGGCATGCTTGTAGGCGATGTCCGCGATGTCCGCGGCTTCCCGCTGGGCCATCGTCAGGATGTCCGCCTCGTACCGGCGCTCGTGGACGGGCCCTTCGGCACGTTTGTAGGCGTGGGCGTAGGCCAGGTCGAACTCGCGTTTCTTCGCCCGTGCTTCCCGCTCGGCTGAGGTGACGACGCCTACCCCGGCGGCGATGCGGTTGATTGTTTCTTCAATCTTTCGTTCCACGTCCACGGGATTGAATACGGGCGCGGTCATGGTGGCGGTCATGAAGCGCGCCTTTCCGCTGCCGGAAATTCCCGCGCACCCGAGGCCGTATTACGCCATGCCTGCGTGTAGTCCGCTTCGGCCGGGATGATGAACGAGAAGGCTCCGGCGCGGCCCCCGTCAAGGCAGGCAGCGAGGAAGGCAGCCGGCTCGAAGTCGAGCGTCCACTGCCGTTCCGCGTGCCTGTCCGTGACTACCAGGACCCCGCTGGACGCCCTGACCCACCATGCTCCGGGGAAGGCCCGGCGGGCAGCGCGGGCTACCGGGTTCTGCGAGGGTGTGGCTACTGCCCCGTTGATGTCCTCGCCCGTTACCCGGATCAGGTGCGGGACGGGGATGGGCTGCTCGCAGGTGAAGCAGATCCCGTTGTCGGCGTCGGGGCCGTCGCAGGCCTTCTCGTAGTGGCCTGCCGCTTCCCAGGCATCCCAGGCGGCCCGGCTCCATGCCTCAAACGTCTCGTCAGGCAGCATCGGATTCCCCCTCCGCGGGAAGAATGGTGATCCCCGCGTCGTACTCATAGCCGGACCAGTAGTAGTAGGTCTTCCGGCCCCACGCCGCTATGCGGTAGGTGCCGGGCTCGGTGATCGGCGTGCCGCTGTACTGCAGCGAGTCGGCCAGGCCGATGTCGCCTTCCTGCCAGCCGACATCGCAGACGTAGACACGGACGCGCCCGTCGTACATGTCTTCCTGCTGGCAGGTGGGCGGGTGTTCCAGGTCGTACTCGAACTCGCCGCCGTCATGCTGGCTGGGTGCGATGCTTATGGAGTGAACGGTGAGGGTGTGCGGCTCGCCCTGCCATTCAGTGTCAAGCGGCATCAGATTCCCCTTCCGGTAGCGCCAGCATGGCGTCCAGGCTGAGCCGCCCCGACCGCCACGCAGCCTTGATCGCTTCCTCGCCGCCCGGCTGGAACCTGACCGTCAGCCACTCCTTCCCGGTGACGAACTCCACCCCCGGCACCACTTCCCCGGTTTCCGGGTCGATCAGCTCATGGGCCTTGTCCATGGCTTCCAGGAGGGCCTTGCGGTAGGAGTCCCGGACGGAGGTGACGACCTCACCGGGCCGGTTCTCCTGGACCCAGGCGAAGAACTTCCCCTCGTCCGTGACCCTGGCCGACGTGTTGCCGCCGGCCCGGTTCAGCGTGGCGACTTTCGTCCCGTCCGGGAGCCTGGCGGCGAGGGAGTCGATTTCCAGGGCGTCCATGACGTCCTTCAGGAGAGCCCGGCCGTCGTCGGCGGTTGACGCGATGACCTTTTGCAAGGCCTTCAATACGGCGGCCCTGAGTGTGTCCTGCGGCAACGTGTCCATGCTCATGACGCCGCCTTGCCGTTCACGGGGGTGAGGTGGGCGCGCTGCGCTGCGGCCTTCGGCTTCCGCTCCTCGCCGACCCGGAACAGGATCTTGAGCAGCTGCTCCTCGTCGCCGGTCTCGTTCTCCAGCGTCACGCCGTCGTACTGGAGTTCCTTCGCCTCCGCGTACAGTTCGCGGATCCGCTTGAAGTCCGTCGTCGTCTCCAGCGCCTCGTCGCGGATCTGCTCAGGAGTCCGCTGAGCCTGCAACTCGGCCAGCTTCCGCGCGTGAGCATTCGCCGGGTCGCACTTCAGCAAGCCGAAGATGACCCCTTCGAGGCTCCAGTCAGCGGCGAGGGTGATCGGGTCGTCCGAACCGGGGCGGACGCCGACGTGGACGGACCGGGCCCCGACCATGACGGCCGGCTTGTCGCGGAACAGCCGGATCCAGCACGAGGCGTCGAACGCGAGGTTCTTGTTGCCTTCGACGCGATATTCCTTCGTGTTCTCGATCGGCCGCCCCTTGGCATCCAGGGCGGCCACGTCCTTGCCGCGGGCGGTCATGATCACAATGCCGGGAAAGGTCATCAGGATCGTCATCAGCTTGCGATGCCGGGCGGTCGCGTCATTCCAGAGGTTCATCGTGACCTGGACCTCGGCGTTAGGGTTCTTGGCGAGCTTGGCTTTCCCGGAGTCGGAGTTCCGGGCGCGCTGGTCAGCCCAGTCCTTCAGCAGGTCCCATTCGGCAGTCATCGAGTCGATGACCAGGACCAGCGGCAGGTCGCCGGCCTCGGACGCCTTCGCTGCTTCCTCTTTCGCCGCTGCGACCTGCCCGATGATCGAGGGCCAGGTGCCGTCGTGCTCGATGACCTCGTAGCGGGCGCCCTTGATCGCGCCGTACTCGTCGGCTGCCCCTTCGTTCAGGTCCAGCCATACGGTGCGGCCGATCTTCGGGGAAGCGGAGAGCAGTGCGGCGGTAAAGGACTTTCCGCTCTTCTCGCCGCCTTCGAGCAGGATTAGCGGCCACGGGACTGCGCCCGTCGGCGGTCGCGTGTTAAGCGGCATCCTCGTCCCCCAGTTCCCCGCTGCTGACGTACGTGGCGGCCTCGTCGCCCATGTCATCCCTGACTGCGGTCACGAGAGCCCGGGTCCACTGGGCGCACAACTCGACTGTCCTGTCCTTGGCCGCCTCGTCCTTGTCGCTGCCGATACGGGCGAGTGCGTCTTCGAGCGCCAGCAGGGCGATGTAGGTGTCCCGCAACTTGTCCTGGCCTCCCCGCCAGGCTCCGCATTCGGAGCGGGCGCGCAGCAGGGTCTCCCGGGCAGCAGCGATCACGTTGAGGCGGGCGTCGGTGATCTCGGCAGCAGTCAGCACGGAGGCGGTTGCGGTGGGCATTACGCGGCCCTCCTCGCTGCCTCGACGCGCCGGTAGAGCGTCTCGAAACGCCGCAGGCTCCGCTCCGCCGCCAGGTCGAACTCCGCGTCGATCGTCCGCGCCGCCGCGATGTGATGCGCGGCGTAATCCTCCAGCCACCCGTCCCGCAGGCCGGCCTGGATCCGCATCCACTCGCCGTCTTCCCGGTCGTACAAGGTGACCCCGGTTCCGGGACGCTGGCCGTACCGGCAGGTGTCGCACCGGCAGGGGCCGTCGTAGCCGCTGCCCAGGTCTATCGCCCACCGGCACAGGTCGCACAGGCACGGGCCGCGGTCCGGTTCCGGCGCGGTCGCGGTCCCGGGCCAGCCGGGCAGCGACCCGAGGACCCGGGCGTCCTGCTGTGCCTTGCCGATCAGGTCTGCGGCGCCTTCGGGGGTGAGGTTGCCGTTGGCGAACTCCAGGAGGGCGGTTTCGGCTTCGGCGGTGGTCATCTCGCCGTGCTCGACTCTGGTGGCGAGCCAGCGGGCCCGGATCAGGGAGTCGCCGTTCATGCCGTCATCTCCTTGCGAAGTTCGTCTGCCTTGGCGATCAGCAGGTGCCCGAGACCGTTAGCGTCTTCCGCGTTCAGCCAGACCGAGGAGCCGAACGCGGAGTAGGAGTCGACTTCAACCCGAACCCGTTCCTGCCGGATGGTGACCTTGACTCCGGTCTCGTCGTCATCCTGGAAGTCGGCGAGGTCGATGAGGGCACCGTGCAGTTCAACGCTGCCGCCCGCCTCGCGGGGCATGTCCTCGGTGATCCTCATGCTGCCGCGCTCCTTGCCAGTTCACGCGGAGCGTCCTCAGCCGGGGAGTCGAAGTGCTCGGCCATCGCCACCAGGTCCACCTGAAGCCCGGACGGCAGGACGGCGGTCAGGATGTAGTGGGCGGCGCTGCCGATCTGGGTGCGGCGAGGGAAGAACGCGGCGAGGAGTCCGGACCGCAGGATCGTCTCGGCCTCGGCCATCGCCTGCCTGGCCTCGGCCCGGTGGGTGATCCCGACGAAGAAGAACACGGCCCGGTCCGGCGCGATGCGCGGGAGGGGCAGGCCGGGGGTTGTCTCGGTGATGTTGATGATGGCGCGCACGTCCCGGAACCAGCCGGCGTGGCCTTCGGGGTGGTTCATGTCCTGTTGTCCCTTTCAATCGGTCTGTTAGAATCTGGCTGTTGTCCCCGCTGCATTGCCCGCCGTCCTACCGGCGGGCTTTGCGTTTTCCCGGGGGTTATGCAGCCGGTTTTCGCTGGCCCGGCGCGAGGTGCGCCGTGACCCACGCTTCGATTTCGGCGAGGTCCGTGCGGTGCCCGTCACCCTGGATGGCTCGTGCTGCTGTCCCGGGGCCGCTGGTGCGGGCGAGACGGGCGGCAGGAGCGGACCATGCGGCGTAGGCTCCGGCGGCTTCGGTGAGGGCCTCGTCGCGGGTGGCGGGGGTACTCATGCCGCGACCTTGCGTGGCATCAGGTCAGCGATCGTGCAGCCGAGCGCCCTTGCCAGCGCGCCGACGGTCTTCGGGTCCGCGCTCTGGGTGCCGCGTTCCATCTTCGAGATGTAGCTCTGGCCTACGCCGGCGCGCCCGGCAAGTTCGGCCTGGGTCAGTTCTGCCTCGACCCGTCGCCGCCATAGCTCGTCCGGGTCGATCGTGCTCCGGCTACCACTCATAAGGCGAGGCTACCGCGGACTATCGGAGACTGTCTATAGCCTGCGCTAGCTCGTTTGCATCTTTGCCGATCTGTGACATCACGTGTTTCAAGGCGGCTATACACAGGCAGTAGATGCTGTCTACATTCAGCAATAGTCACCGCGCGGCAGCAGGGAGAACGTGTGCATGGAACCGGACATAACCCCGGCACCACCCGAAGGCGGCGTCATCAAGACCGCCCGTGAAGCAGCCGGCATGACCATCCAGGCCGCATCCGACCGGTCCAGGCGCCTCGACCCGCAAGGCAACGGCGTCAGCCCCGTCTACTGGGGCAACATCGAACGCGGCGAAGGAGGCCGGCGCGGCCAGCGTGTCACGGCCAGGGCATCAGACATGAAGCTCGCCCTGATGGCCCGCACAGTCGGAGTGACGCCGGAACAACTCACATGGGCCGCCCGCGGGGGCGCGGCCCATGTGCTGAGAGTTATCCTGCGCAGTAACAACCCTGCCGGAACCGACGACCGGCCCCTGCCGGTCAGCGAGGCAATCGCCGAGCGCATCGCCCGCCACCAGCCCGCCGTCGAGGAACTCGTCCTGCGCGCCCACACCGCGCACCCGGGCCAGCCGCTGACCGGTGCCATGATCTTCGGCGACGGCAACCCTGACGCGGCGAGCTGGGACGGCATGGACCCGGCCTGGGCTGAAAGCAAGAAGATCCACATGATGAGCTTGCTGTGGGTGGATGACGAGGAGCAGATCGCGAAGAAGCGCCGCCGCTGGGACGGCTTAGTCCCGCCACCTGCGCAGCATAGTGACAGCCTAGTAACATCGCGTCTATCCGGCGTGAAAATCGTTGCCCGCGATACGCGGGCATCATCATGTTAAAGACGGCACAGAGCGGACTGGGGGGTTCGCGATGTGCACGTGCGGCAGTATGAGTGTCGAGTACAGGGAGCCCGCCGCAAGGGCCCTGGGAGGGATAAACAGTGGGTGAGGCAACCGGCCCGGTCGCGCCGCTGACGCTGACCGTCGAAGACGTCCTCAGTGACGTCGCGGCCCGTCTTGACGGCATGCAGTTCGCGCTCGGCGAGGCAGTCGACGCGCTCGGCCGCATCTACCCCGACGAGCAGCGCCGGAATGTCGCGATCCTCACCGCGCTATCCAGGTTCGCCGACGCCGAGCGGGAAGTGATCGAGGTGCGCCGCGCGCTCACGGAGGCCGCGGCAGCGCAGACTGACGCCGCTACGGCACGTACCCGCGAGGAGCTGATCGCGGCGCGCCGGGCGCGGCTCTCGTCCGTCCCGGCGCGGCCGGGCCGTCACCGCCGGGTGGACGGCGAGCACCCGATCCTGAACCTCGTCCAGGACGACGCCGGGGAAGGCTAGGTGCCGTGTCCCGCCGCCGGGAATTCCCTCGCACCCGAGGCTCTGTAATACTTTACAGAGCGGCCGGGGTGGGGTACTGTCTCGTTCAGCGGCGAGCCGGATTGGTCCGGTTATCGTTGCGGGAACGAGAGGTCGCGGGTTCAAATCCCGCTCACCCTCCGGGGTGGTAGCTCAGTCTGGGAGAGCGCTAAAACCCGGGTCTAGCCTATGCCCGCCGCGTCAACTGAAGATGTAGTCCCGTGAGCCGGATGGGTCTGGTTATCGGCTATTAACCGGGTTGTTGCGGGTTCGAGTCCCGTCCCCCTCCGGGGGGTAGCTCAATGGCAGAGCACCTTATCGGGTCCGCTTTTATGCTCACGGGACCTGCACTAACTGAAGATGTGCAGGTGGCGAGCCGGAATCAGTCCGGTTATCCAGGTATGCAACCTGGCGGAAACGCCTCCGGGCCGAGCGATATGCCCGCCACCTGAATCAAAGCCAGGGCCCTGCGAGCCGCTGGCAGCCGGTTATCGCCTTGTAACCGTCCGGCTGCCGTCTTATGCCCGCAGGGCCTGACTCATGAAAGGACCAGCCATGCCGGACTCACTGTCCATGATCGGAACCCGGATAACCCCCCAGTCGCAGCCTGCCGATTCCCGGCAGGTGCAGAATCACGCGGGCGGCTACTCGTTCCAGGCTCCCAAGCTGGCCCGGTTGCACCGGTTCCTCACCCTCGGCACCGAGGGCGGCACCTACTACGTCCGCGAGCCCGAGCTGACGAAGAAGGCGGCCGGGCTGGTCGTGCAGATGGCCAGTGACGGCGACCCGGCTCTCGTGGACGAGATCGTGGCGGTCAGCACAGCCGGACGCGCGCCGCGCAACAACCCGGCGCTGTTCGCTCTCGCCGCGCAGTGCGGCCTAGGCCCGGCTGACGCCCGCGCCCGCGCACTGACCGCGCTCCCGAAGGTGGCCCGCACTGGGACGCACCTGCTGACGTGGGCGGGGTATGCGGAGCAGTTCCGCGGGTGGGGGCCGGCGATGTGCAAGGCGGTCGGCCGCTGGTACAACGACAAGGAACTGTCCGAGGTCGCCTACCAGTGCCTGAAGTACAAGCAGCGGGGCGGCTGGTCCCAGCGTGACCTGCTGCGGCTGTGCCACTTCGGCCGCACCGGTCTCGCGCTGGACCGCAAGCTCCTGTACGACTGGCTGATGGGGAAGGACATTCCCCTGCCGGAGCTGCCGCTGGTGCAGGCCGTCGCGCAGGCGCACCGCGCCTCGGGCAGCCGCGAGTGGGTCCGGCTGATCGGGGAGAACCGCTCCCTGTCCTGGGAGATGCTCCCGTCTGAAGCTCTGGCCGACGCGGACGTGTGGTCGGCGCTGATCAATTCGGGGCTGCCTCTCGGCGCGCTCCTGCGCAACCTAGGCCGCCTGACCAGCCTCGGGGTGCTCAAGCCCATGGGCACCGAGACGGGGACCGTCGTCGCGCGGCTGGCGGACCCGGAGAACCTCCGCAAAGCCCGCATCCACCCGGTGAACGTCCTCGTCGCGCTGCGCACCTACGCCAGCGGCCACGGGGCACGCGGGACAGGCTCATGGAGCCCGGTCACGGCAGTCTGCGACGCGCTGGACACGGCATTCTACCGGTCGTTCGCGACGATGGAACCGTCCGGGAAGCGCACTGTGCTCGGCGTGGACGTGTCCGGGTCGATGACGCAGCCGATCTCCGGGCTGCCGCTGACGTGCAGCGAAGCGGCGGCGGCACTATCGCTGGTCACCGCTGCCACCGAGCCGCACACGGCAGTGATGGGGTTCTGCCACCAGTTCACGCCGCTGGACATCAGCCCGAAGATGCGGCTGGACGACGTGATCAGCAAGACTTCCCGCCTGTCGTTCGGCGGGACGGACTGCTCCCTGCCGATGCGGTGGGCGCTCCGCAACGGCATCCAGGCCGACCATTTCTCGGTGTACACC
>Ga0318562_10001043_pt1 | contig 12438 bp, 13 predicted proteins | sample GRESIP066b5f18_FD_203688 | JGI IMG/M metagenome (GOLD analysis project Ga0318562, IMG submission 203688) | Tropical soil microbial communities from Luquillo Experimental Forest, Puerto Rico - GRE.SIPMG.066b5f18 | ecosystem: Environmental > Terrestrial > Soil > Tropical forest > Bulk soil...
AGTGTGGCGAAACCAGGGATTAACCATACGGAATTTGCATATCTGATGCCTGAGTTTCCCTTAATTCGCGGCAAAATTGCATGTCAGGCCACTTGACCAAGCCACCACAACCTCTTCACATGCAGCAGAAAATCGGAGGAACGCATGCATATCCTGGTGACCGGCGCTGCCGGCATGATCGGACGCAAATTCGTGGAGCGTGTGCTGCGCGACGGGCGCCTCGGAGGGCGGACGGTCGAGAGGATGACCCTCACCGACATTGTCGCGCCTAAGCCTTCGAAGGCGCCGGGCGCCATCGCGATCGAGCCGCGAGCCGACGACATCGCGGCCGAAGGCGTCGCCGCTGCCCTGGTGAAGGGGCGGCCCGATCTCATCGTGCATCTCGCGGCAATCGTCTCGGGCGAGGCGGAGAGCGATTTCGACAAGGGCTACCGCGTCAATCTCGACGGGACCCGCCATCTTCTCGAGGCGGTACGCCAAGTCGGGAGCAGCTCCGCAGGCGGCTATTGCCCGCGCTTCGTCTTCTCATCTTCGATCGCCGTGTTCGGCGCGCCCTTTCCGGAGCAGATCCCCGACGAGTTCCATCTGACGCCGCTCACGAGCTACGGCACCCAGAAGGCGATCGGCGAATTGTTGCTCGCCGACTATACGCGGCGCGGCTTCCTCGACGGCGTCGGCCTGCGCTTCCCGACGATTTGCGTGCGCCCCGGCGCGCCCAACAAGGCGGCGTCGGGCTTCTTCTCGAACATCATCCGCGAGCCGCTCGTGGGCAAAGAGGTGGTGCTGCCCGTGCCCGAGAGCGTGCGCCATACCCATGCCTCGCCGCGCGCCGCCGTGAACTTCCTGCTGCACGCAGCCACCATGGATACGAGCCGCATCGGGCCGCGGCGCTCGCTATCGATGCCGGGCGTATGCGTCACGGTCGGCGAGCAGATAGAGGCGCTTGGACGCATCGCTGGCGAAAAGGTGGTGAAGCTGATCCGGCGCGAGCCCGACCCCGTCATCACCCGCATCGTCGCCGGCTGGCCCGAGCGCTTCGATCCGGTGCGCGCGACGCAGCTCGGATTTGTGGCCGAGACGTCCTTCGACGACATCGTGCGCGCCCACATCGAAGACGAGCTCGGCGGCAAGATCGGCTGAGCCGAGGCGCCCCTTCGTCATGACCGGGCTCGTCCCGGTCACCCACGCCTTACCCACATCCGAGCAGCGCCGGCGCCGAAGTCGTGGGTGGCCGCAACGAGTGCGGCCATGACGGCCGTGCTTGAGGGCGGTGTTCGCCTTATTGCTGCGTGTCGGAGCCGCGCAGGGCCGCCTGTACAGCGCCCTGGTCGATCGAAACGCCGAGATCGCGCTCGAGCCGCTGCACATAGGCCTGGGCCATGTCGTCCTCGAGCGCGAGCTTGAGCCGCGGCGAGAGGTTCGCGGTGGCGGTCGGGTCGGCCGACGGCAGGCTCGCCGACTTCACTTTGAAGACGATGCGGCTCTGGCCGTCGGCGCCGAGCGCATAGCCTGCACCGTCTGACTTGACCGAGAACACGGCGTTGACGGCCGCCGGCGACAGGCCGGGAGGCGTCGTCTGGCGCGTGACATCGTCGACGCTGTTGACCTCGACCCCGACCTCTTTGGCGATGTCGGCGATCGGCGTGCCGCCCTCGAGGCGCTTGACGAGATCGCCCGCCTTCCTTGCGAGCAGGATCGAGCGCTGATCCGCCGTCCAGGCCTGCACGACTTCGTTCTTCACCTCGGCAAGGGGGCGATCATGGGCCGGATCGATCTTGTTGACGTCGAACCAGACATAGCCGCCATTGCGCAGCGAGACGGCATCGTTGTCGCCGCCGACCTCCGACTGGAAGGCGGCCTTGAGCACGAGGTCGCGATCGGGGATGTCCTCGATGAGCTTGCCGTCGCGGCCGCGGCCCGCGGCATCGACCGCATCGATCTTCACCGAGGGCAGGTTGAGCGCCGTCGCGACATCCGCGACCGGCTTCGCCGAGGCGCGCTGGTCCTCGATCTTGTCGCGCAGGTCGCGCAGGCTCGTCTTGACGCGCTCGGTCGCGATCTCCTGGCGGAGCTGCTGCGCGACTTCCTCGAAGGGCTTGACGATCGCGGGCTCGATCGACTTCACGCGCAAGATCACCGGGCCGAATCCCGTCTCGACGACCGCTGAGGGGACGTCTTGCGGCTGCGTGAAGGCGGCCTCGGCGAGCGCCTTGTCGGCGATGGCCGATTTCGTCAGCGAGCCGGCGCCGATCGACAAATCCTCGGCCGAAAGCCCGAGCTCCGAAGTGAGCTGGTCGAAGCTCGTACCCGATTTGAGCTTCGCCTCCGCGGCTTCGGCCTCGGCCTTGTCCTTGAAGGGGATGCGCTCGAGGCTGCGCTTCTCGGGCGTGGTGAAGCGCGTATCCTTCAGCTTGTCGTAGGCGGCGCGCGCATCCGCCTCGCTGACGCTCTCGGGCTTGGCGAGCTTTTCCGGATCGAGCGGCAGGAGCACGAGCGAGCGATATTCGGGGGCCGCGAACTCGGCCTTGTGGCTGTCGTAGAAACTCGTCAGAGCTGCATCGTCGGGGGCCGCGATCTCGCCGACCGAAGCCGGTGCCAGCACGATGTAATCGATGTTGCGCGTCTCGGCCGTGAAGCGGTGCAGCGCGTCGAGCATCAGGGCGGGAATGGGCGGGGCGCCGGCGATGCCGGAGACGAGCTGGCGGCGCAGATAGAGGCCGCGCTGCTCGTGCTGGAAGCTCTGCTCCGTATAGCCGCTCTGGCGCAGCGCCTCGCCGAATCGTGCCGGATTGAAGGTGCCGTCCGGGTTCTTGAAGGTCGGGTCGGAATAGACCGCCTGCGCGATCGTCGCATCCGACAAGGCAAGGCCGAGCTGGCCGGCCTTCTGGTCGAGCGCCGCGTCGGCGAGCATCGTCTGCAGCAATTGGCGGTCGAGGCCAAGGGCCAGCGCCTCGCCGGTCGTGAGGTTGCGTCGCGCCTGCTGAGATTGGCGCTGCAACTCCGTCTGGAAGGCGTCGCGATAGTTGAGGGTGGTGATCTCGCGCGAGCCGACGCTCGCCACCACTTCACGATGCGTGATGCGGAAAATGTCCCCGATGCCCCAGATCCCGAAGCTCAAGATCAGAAAGCCGAACATCACCGTCATGATGATCTTTCCGAGCCAGCCCTTCTGGGCTTCGCGCATTCCGCTGAGCATCGATGACGTGTTCCTGGCCGATAGAGGTGATCCGCACCCAGGCTGTGGGGCGCAGCGAGCCGGCATCTATACGAGCGCGTGGCCGTAGGAGCAACGGGGCCGGAACGGGGCCTGAAAGCAGGCGTCAAGTCCTTAACTTGGCCAAGCGGGCGGCGCATGGTATCGGGGCGCTTCCTCAGGAGCGCAGCGGATAGGATCGTACATGACCGCACATCAGACGAACTTCGCCGTCCCCCGCTCGAACAGCTTCTTCTCGGCTCCGCTCGCCGAGGTCGATCCCGACATCGCCCGCGCCATCGAGCTCGAGCTCAATCGCCAGCGCGACGAGATCGAGCTCATCGCCTCTGAAAACATCGTGTCGCGCGCCGTTCTCGAGGCGCAAGGCTCGGTGATGACCAATAAATACGCCGAGGGCTATCCGGGTCGGCGCTATTATGGCGGCTGCCAGTTCGTCGATATCGCCGAGAAGCTCGCCATCGAGCGCGCCTGCAAGCTCTTCGATTGCCGCTTCGCGAATGTTCAGCCGAATTCCGGCAGCCAGGCGAATCAGGGCGTGTTCCTGGCGCTCATTCAGCCCGGCGACACCTTCATGGGGCTCGATCTCAATGCCGGTGGCCATCTCACCCATGGCTCGCCCGTCAACATGTCGGGCCGCTGGTTCAAGGCGGTGAGCTACGGCGTCGATAGGGCGACGAGCCGCATCGACATGGACGAGGTCGAGCGCATCGCCGAGGCGCACCGGCCGAAGCTCATCATCGCGGGCGGCTCGGGCTATGCGCGGCATTTCGAATTCGCGCGCTTCCGCGCCATCGCCGACAAGATCGGCGCCTATTTCATGGTCGACATGGCGCATTTCGCCGGCCTCGTCGCCGGCGGCGCGCATCCGAGCCCGTTCCCACATGCTCATGTGGCGACCACGACCACACACAAGACCCTGCGGGGCCCACGCGGCGGCATGATCTTGACCAATGATGAGGAGACCGCCAAGAAGGTGAACTCGGCGATCTTCCCGGGGCTGCAGGGCGGCCCGCTGATGCATGTGATCGCGGCGAAGGCGGTCGCCTTTGCCGAGGCGCTGGCTCCGAGCTTCAAGGATTACGCGAAGTCCGTCGCTGAAAATGCTGTAACGCTTGGCGAATCTCTAAAGTCGCGTGGCTATGATCTGGTCACGGGCGGGACCGACAACCATCTTCTCCTCGTCGATCTGCGCGCCAAGAACCTCACCGGCAAGGCGGCGGAGGCGGCGTTGTCGCGCGCCCATATCACTTGCAACAAGAACGGTGTGCCCTTCGATCCGCAAAAACCGATGGTGACCTCCGGCATCCGCCTCGGTTCGCCGGCCTGCACCTCGCGCGGCTTCGGCGCGTCGGAGTTCAAGGAGGTCGGCGCCATGATCGCTGATGTGCTCGACGGGTTACTGGCGCATGGCGAAGAGGGCAATGGCGCGGTCGAGGCGCAGGTCAAGGAACGCGCGCTCACGCTCACGCGCCGCTTCCCGATCTACTCCTGAGGCTCGCCCTCCTGCCTTTTCCGACCTGATTGTTTCAGGTCTGGCTCTAGATATTTGTTTTGACGGCATTATCTGTGCCGGACGGGTGACCGTTCCGGCGCGGAATGCCCGAGAGGAGATCGCGAGGCTTCATGCGGTGCCCTTATTGCGGCGGCCTCGAAACGCAGGTGAAGGATTCGCGGCCTTCCGACGACAATGCCGCGATCCGGCGCCGGCGCGTCTGCCCGGCTTGCGGGGGCCGTTTCACCACCTTCGAACGTGTGCAGCTGCGCGAGCTCACGGTGATCAAGCATAACGGAGCGCGTGAGCCCTTCGAGCGCGACAAGCTGATGCGCTCGCTCGAGATCGCGCTGCGCAAGCGGCCGGTCGAATCGGAGGCGATCGAGCGCATGGTCAACGGCATCGTGCGCCAGCTCGAAAGCTCGGGTGAGAGCGAAGTCACGAGCGAGACGATCGGCGAGCTCGTCATGAACGGCCTCAAGGCCCTCGACAGTGTCGCCTATGTGCGTTTCGCCTCGGTCTATCGCAATTTTCGCGAGACGCGCGATTTCGAAGAGCTGATCGGCGAGCTGACGGCGGAGGCGGTGCCCGATCACGACCAGTCGGGGGCGGTTTGACGGCGCCGAGCCTGGCTGCGACCGTGGTGCCTTCTGGCAGCGCGGGCGAGCGCCCCACCGATCGATCCCTGATGCGCCAGGCACTAGCCTATGGCGAGCGTCATTTGGGGCTGACGTCGCCGAACCCCTCGGTTGGGGCGATCATCGTCGATGAGAAGCAGTCTCCGCCGGCGATCCTGGCCCGCGCGGTGACGGCGCCGAGCGGGCGCCCGCATGCGGAGCGTCAGGCGCTCGAGATCGCAGGCACTCGCGCCCGCGGCGCGACCGTGTTCGTGACGCTCGAGCCCTGCTCGCATCACGGCGCGACGCCACCTTGCGCCGAGGAAGTGATCGCAGCCGGCATGGCGCGCGTGGTGGTCGGGATCGAGGATCCGGATCCGCGGGTCGCCGGCAGGGGAACGGGCATGCTGCGCGCGGCCGGCATCGAGGTGGTGCAGGGCGTGCTGGCGCGCGAATGTCTCGAGCTCAATGCAGGCCATGTGCTGCGCGTGACGCAAGGGCGACCGTTCGTGACGCTGAAGCTCGCCATGACGGCGGACGGCTTCGCCGCGACGAGCGCGGCGCGCCCTTTGGCGATCACCGGGAGCATCGCCAATGCACAGACGCATCTGCTGCGGGCGCGCTCCGACGCCATCCTGGTCGGGGTCAGCACGGTGCTCGCCGATGATCCGCGCCTCGATTGCCGCCTGCCCGGGCTCGCGTCCCGAAGCCCCATCCGTGTGGTCCTCGACACGCGTCTGCACACGCCGTGCTCGGCGAAGCTCGTCGCTACGGCGGAGAGCCGCCCGAGCTGGATCATCGCCGGTCCCGACGCGCCGCGCGCGGCGGAGGACGCTCTCGCCGCAGCCGGCGTCGAGGTGATGCGGGTCGAGCTCGGCGCCGACGGGAGGGTCGATATCGGGGCGGCGCTCAGGACGCTCGGCCGGCGCGGCGTCACCCGGCTTCTCTGCGAGGGCGGGCCTCACCTTGCGGATGCCATCGCTCGCGCCGATCTCCTCGACGAGGCGATCCTGATCGCTTCGCCGATGCGGCTCGTAGAGCGCGGCCTTGCTGCACAGGGCCCCGCGCTGACGCGGCTCGTCGAGGAAGGCCAGATCGTCCCTGTCGAAACACAAGGGTTCGGCGAAGACCGCTGGACCCGCTATGCGAGAGCTTGAGGCATGTTTACCGGAATTGTGACCGATATCGGCGAGGTGGTGGATGCGGGCGGCATGCAAGGCACGCTGAAGCGGCTGCGCATCCATTCCGCTTACGCGGCCGACAGCATCGATATCGGTGCCTCCATCGCTTGCGGTGGCCCGTGCCTCACCGTCGTCGCCAAGGGAGAGCGGGGATCGGGCTCCTGGTTCGAGGTCGACGCGGCCGCCGAGACGTTGGCGCTGACGACCGTCGGCGACTGGAGCCCGGGCACACGCATCAATCTCGAGCGCTCGCTGAAGATCGGCGATGAGCTCGGCGGCCATCTCGTGACCGGCCATGTCGACGCTATGGCCAAAATCCTCGCTCGCGAGGACGTCACCGGCGCTACCGATGAATGGGGCGCGACCTCGCGCTTCGTCATCGAGGTGCCGGACGAGATCGCCCCCTTCATCGCCCGCAAGGGCTCGGTCGCGCTCGATGGGGTGTCGCTCACCGTGAATTCCGTCGAGCGCTCGCGATTCTCGGTGCTGCTCATCCCGCACACCCTGCAGGTCACGACTTTCGGCGATCGCCGGGCCGGCGATCGGCTCAATATCGAGGTCGACCTGATGGCGCGCTATGCCGCAAGGCTTGCGCAGGCCAGACTTGCCGAGCCCAGACTTGCCGAGGCGCGGCCCGGGCGCTAGGTAGTCGGCCCTCACTCAGATGGGCCCTCGCCGGCCGCCGGTGTTACATGAAGCGCGAGCCCGATCACGGGACCAAGCATAGTCCCCGTTTCGAGGGGGCACGCTGCCTCATCGTCGAGGCACGCTATTATCAGCATATCGCTGACGAGCTCCTTCGCGGCGCGCGCGCGGTGCTGGAGAAGGCCGGCGCCGAGGTCGAGGTGCTGACCGTTCCCGGCGCCCTCGAAGTGCCGCAGGCCGTGGTCATCGCCCTCGAGGCGGCCGATGAGCAAGGCACGCCCTATGACGCCGTGGTGGCGCTCGGCTGCGTCATCCGCGGCGATACCGGCCATTACGACATCGTCGCCGGCGAAAGCGCGCGCGCCCTGATGGATATCTCGGTCGCCTACAGTCTGCCGCTCGGCAACGGCATCCTCACAGTCAATACTGAGGAGCAGGCCCTGGAGCGGGCCCAGGTCGCTCGGCTCGACAAGGGGGGCGGGGCGGCCGAGGCCGCGCTCGCGGTGCTCGGGCTCAAGCGCGCCATGTGGCGAGAGCCGGCCCAATGAGCAAGGGTGGCGCAACCAGAATGGCGGCGAGGCTCGCCGCCGTGCAGGCGCTCTACCAGATGGATGTCGCGGGCAAGGGCATCCTCGAGACCATGGGCGAGTTCGAGAGCCATTGGATCGGGCGCGAGGTCGACGGGGTCGATGCGGGCGCGGCCGATCGCGGGTTCTTCCGCGACCTCGTCGCCGGTGTGCTGCGCGAGCAGGGGCCGATCGACCGGGCGCTCGACGAGACGCTTGCGGAGAATTGGCGGCTGGCGCGGCTCGAAGCCGTGTCGCGCGCGATCCTGCGGGCCGGCGCCTATGAGCTGTGGTTCCGGCGCGACGTGCCGGTCGCGTCGACGATCGCCGCCTATCTCGAGGTGGCGTCGGGGTTCCACGACGATGCCGAGACGAAATTCATCAATGGCGCGCTCGACGCGGTCGCAAGGCGCCTGCGCGAGGACGAGGTGAAGCCGAAGGCGCAGACGCGATGATGCGCCGCGGCCCTATGCCGCGATGAGCGCGAGGGCACCCTCGGCCGAGGACGAGTTCGTCGCGCGGCTGATCCGGCCGCTCGCGGGCGAGGGGGCCTTCGATCTCAAGGACGATGCCGCAAGACTCGTGCCGCCCGCCGGCAAGGAGCTCGTCCTTACCTCTGACGCGATCGTGCTCGGCGTGCATGCCTTCGCGGAAGATCCGCCCGATCTCGTGGCCCGCAAGGCGCTGCGCACTAACCTCTCCGACCTTGCCGCAAAAGGCGCAGAGCCCCTCGGCTTCCTGCTGACGCTCGCTTTGCCGGCCAAGCTCGACCAGGGCTGGATCGAAGGCTTCTTCGCCGGCCTCGCTCTCGACAGCCGGGCCTTCGCCTGTCCCTTGCTCGGCGGCGACACCACGCGGACGCCGGGGCCGCTCTGCGTCTCGATCACGATCATCGGCGCGGTGCGGGTGGGCCGCATGCCGACGCGCCTCGATGCGCGTCCCGGCGACGTCATCGTGGTCAGCGGGACGCTCGGCGATGCGGCGCTCGGCCTCGTCCAGCGCCTCGACAAGGCGCGTGCCGCAGGCTGGGGCCTGACGCCTCAGGAGAGCGAGCATCTCGCCGACCGCTATCTCCTGCCTCGCCCTCGCAATGCGCTTGCCGCAGCGGTCGGCCGTCATGCGCGCGGCGCCATGGATATCTCGGACGGGCTCGTCGGCGATCTCGAGCGCCTGTGCCGCGCCTCGAGAGTGTCGGCACGCATCGATGTCGACCGATTGCCCCTGTCGCCTGCGGCGCGCCAGGCGCTCGCCCGCGACGATAAGGCGCTCGAGCCGGTGCTCGCGGGCGGCGATGATTACGAGCTCCTGCTGACGCTCGATGTCGCCTCTTGGCCGTTCCTGCGCGTCGAGGCCGAGGAGCTTGGCATCGCCTTTACCCAGATCGGGGAGATCGGTGGGGGTGAGGCCGGGCAGGTGAGCGTGATCCAGGGCGCGCGCGAGCTCACCTTGAGCCGCAGCGCCTATTCGCATCTCTGAGGCGGCGTAGGAACGCGGGCGGCAGCATCGCAAGTCGCTTCGCGAACCGCCGCCATGAATGCCGCCCAGCCGCCGCGCGGCATTCCGATCATGGCCTTTGTCTCGTGGCCGTCGTGGCCTGGGAGGCCTCACTGCAGCTCGCTCGGCGCCTTGTCTTTCAGGTCGACCCATTTTTCGTTGGCGGTCGCGATGTTGCCGGCGATGTCCTGGTTCCAGCGTGCGGCGACCGGCGGGGCGAGGTTCAGATAGAGTTTGTTGTCGACGATCTTCCAGACATTCGGGTCGCCGTCGACCTTATAGCCCTGGGCGGTGCCGAAGGCGCAGAAGCCGCCGAATTGCGGCAGGTATTTGGTCGGGTCCTTGACGAACAGGGCCTTGTGATCCTCGGAAGCGAAGCGGTAGGTCGCCCCCTCATATTGCGCCGTTATCGTGAAGTCGCCGAGCACCGGCTTGCCGTCGGTGAAAAAGGCAACTGGGTCATAGCCTCGCAGTGCAAGGCCGGTGATTGTGGCATTGACTTGCGGGCCGGCCGCAAGCGCGGGGGGCGTCACGGCGAGGCTCGCCGAAACCGCGACAGCGGCAACGAAGGCGATCAAGGCACGTTTGTTCACCATAGCATCATTCTCCAAATGCGAGTTTACGATATTGGAGAGCCGTGCGATCGCATTCACCATCGAATACGGTAGTTCTTAGAAGATTATCGACGACATTTCTGTAATTGACAGAATAACGCGGTCACGCGACGAGATCATCTCCATCGATGACTTCGTGACCGGCGAGGGCTGCGTTACGTCGCGACCGGGAATTGCGGCTGCGGGCCCCGTCACGTTCGCGTGAGACGCACGGTCGGCCGGTCTTGCCGGACGCTGCACGCTCAGGACGCGTAACGCCGCGCGATCAGGTGATCGAGCGAGAGGACGCCGGCGCCTCTCGCGATCACGACGAGGAAGCAGGTCGCCCAGACGCCATGCGTCGGCCAGGCATCGGGGTAGACGAAGACCTCGATGACGAGGGTCATGGCAAGCAGGGCCAGCGCCGCGAAGCGGCTCGCAAGTCCGATGATGAGGAGGATCGGGAAGAGGTGCTCGGCGCAGGCCGAAATATGCGCCGCGACGACCGGATCGATGAGGGGCAGCCGGTATTCCTCGCGGAAGAGATCGATGGCGGTATCCGATACGTGCCAGCCTTCGATCTTCGTTTGCCCGGACTGCCAGAAGACGGCGGCAGGGAAGACACGCGCTGCGAGGCTGAGGGCCGAATCTGGAATTCTGTCGAAGAGACGCGTGATCGAGGCTGTGAGCCGAACGGGCGTCGTTGCATCAGCCGGGGCTGCAACTGCGGCACCTGCACCGGGGAGGACGGCATCCTTGCGCATGCAAAGCTTTCCCTCAGGGAGCGGGTCTGATGCCCGCGACGACGCCTGCCTCGAGCATCGCTGCGAGGTTGAGCGTGAGATCGAAATCGGCGGCCTCGGCGGCAGCCCTGTCCACCGCCTCGGCCAGGGCCCCGCCTGCCGCGAGGCTCTCGAGGAAGGCGGCACCACCGCGCGGAAGCCGGCGGACCGTGACCAGGAGATGCGGGCGCAGCACGAGGGCGTCCTCGCCCAACCACTCCTCGATCGGGCGAAGCTCGGCCTCGCCCGTATTCATGGCCCAGATGGTGACGACCGGATGCGGCGAGCGCAGGATCGTTGCTGAGGGGTGCAGCTCGACGCGAAGCGCTGAGAGCAACTTCGGATCGAGCTGCGCCAATTCGCCAGGATCGAGGGGCGCAGCGTCCCGCGCATGATAGGCGCGGGCGCGCGCGGCCTCGAGGCGGATCACGTCAGGCAGATAGGCGAGCTCGGCCGCGGGCTCGAAGCCAGCGACGAAATCGGCGAAGCCGTCGCCATAGGCAAGCAGTATGGGCGAGCGCGGCGGATGGCGCTCGATGAAGGCTCTGGCCATGGCAGAGAAGAACTCTTCGCCGACGATCCGGACGCATGCCGGGAAGCGCGCCGCGAGCGCGCGCGCCAGGCCATGCGCCACATTGTTGCGGTAGATCACGAAGCGCTGCACCGGCTCGGCCCCGGACCAGGAGGCGAGGCCTTGCGGTATGCCTCGCCCATTATTGAGAAGGGCTGCGGCGAAGCGGGATTGGGTGTCGCTGCGCATGCTGAGGCGTCCGCTCAGGCCGCATTGCGGCGACGGGCCCGATCGAGGATCGCCTGCGCCGCGACGGCTTCGCCCCGCAGCACCGGCCATTCGGGCACGTCATTGTCCCATTCGACGAGGCTCGGCAGGGGACCCGTCCTCGCGATGACCTGCTCATAGAGGGCCCAGACTGGATCGGTGACGGGGGTATCGTGCGAATCGATCAGCAGCGTCGCGCCGACCTCGTCTTGCGCCACCGCATGGCCGCTGAGATGGATCTCGCCGACCTGGTCGAAAGGGAAGGCGGCAAGATAGGCGCGCGGATCGAGCCGGTGATTGGTCGCGGCGACGAAGACATTGTTGACGTCGAGGAGCAGGCCGCAACCGCTGCGGCGCGCGATCTCGGTGAGGAACTCGACTTCCGGGATCGTGCTCTCCTCGAAGAGGATATAGGTCGACGGGTTCTCGAGCAGCATGCGCCGCTTCAGCGTCATCTGCACCTCATCGACATGCTCGACGACGCGTGACAGCGTCTCCTTGGTGTAGGGGAGGGGCAGGAGATCGTTAAAGAAAACCCCGTCATGGCTCGACCAGGCGAGATGCTCCGAGAAGCTCTCGGGCTCATAGCGGTCGCAGAGGCGGGCAAGCCGCGAGAGATGCTCGAGGTCGAGAGACTGCATCGAGCCGATCGACAGCCCAACCCCATGGATCGACAGCGCATAGTCCTGGCGAAGCTTCGAAAGCTGCGCATGCGGCGGCCCGCCTTCGCCCATATAATTCTCGGCATGGATCTCGAAGAAGCCGATCGGCTGGCGGGCGGCATCAATGGCGCCGAAATGCTCGGGCTTGAATCCGACGCCTGCCCGGGGCGGAAGCTCGCTGACTGCGGTCATGCGTGTCGTCTCGCGATTGCGAAGGAGGCGGCCCGACGCGGGGTCGCGCCGCTTCGATGATCAGCTCGGACGTTTGATCGGCACGAGGGAGCCCGGCCCAAACGGGGTCGTCATGGTGGTGCAGGTCCCCTTCGGGACGAGCTTCCAGGAGTTGCCCTGATAGTCGATCTTGGAGGTTGCGGCGCAGGTCGTTCCAGGGCCGGCCGCGCAGTCATTCTGGCC
>Ga0318562_10001044_pt1 | contig 12422 bp, 9 predicted proteins | sample GRESIP066b5f18_FD_203688 | JGI IMG/M metagenome (GOLD analysis project Ga0318562, IMG submission 203688) | Tropical soil microbial communities from Luquillo Experimental Forest, Puerto Rico - GRE.SIPMG.066b5f18 | ecosystem: Environmental > Terrestrial > Soil > Tropical forest > Bulk soil...
GCCGAGGCCGACGAAGAAGCGCATGATGGTGAGGTAGATCCAGCCGTTGTCCGGCGTGAAATAGAGCAGGCCGGTGGCGATCGAGAAGTTCAGCACGGTGCCGATGAACACCGCCTTCCGCCCGATGCGGTCGGCGATCCAGCCCCAGACATAGGCGCCGATGATGGCGCCGACGCCGGACGACAGGAGCACGATGGCCGACTGGCCGAAGGTCAGTTTCCACGGTCCGATGATGAAGGCCAGCACGTAACCGATCAGGAAGTAGTCGAAGAATTCGAGCGCATCGCCGATCACCGCCGCGGCGATGATCTTCTTCTGGTTGCCGGTCAAACGCGTCTGACGATCGAGAACATCGAACATGGGCGTTCCTCCAAGTGCTTCTTGTGAGCACCTGTAGAAACGCTACGCTCTCGCTGCTTCGGACGCCAACCGCCCGGTTTGCCCGTCGAAACTCGTTGTTTTCAGGGGGGAACGCCATGCACTGGACCGACCGCCGCAAGCGCTTCCGCGCTGTCCTCGCAGGCGAGCGCTGCGTCCATCCCGGCTCGGTGTTCGATCCGATCTCGGCCCGCATCGCCGAGGATCTCGGCTTCGAGATCGGCATGTTCGCGGGCTCGACGGCCTCGCTCACCGTGCTGGGTGCGCCCGACCTGATCGTGCTCACCTTGAGCGAGTTCGCGGGCCAGGCCTATCGCATCAACCGCGCCGGTGGACTGCCGCTCCTGGTCGATGCCGACCACGGCTACGGCAATGCGCTCAATGTGAAGCGCACGATCGAGGAGCTCGAGACGGCGGGCGTGGCGGGGCTCAGCATCGAGGACACCGACCTGCCGACGCCGTTCGGCACCGCCAAGCCCCGGCTCACCACCCTCGAAGAGGGCGTCGGCAAGATGAAGGCCGCGCTCGCCGGCCGACAGGACCCACTGCTGTGCATCGCCGGCCGCACCAGCGCGATCCAGATCGCTGGCCTCGACGATGCCATCGCGCGCGGCAAGGCCTACGAGCAGGTGGGCGTCGATGCGCTGTTCTTCGTTGGCGTCAGGACGCGCGCCGAGCTCGATGCGCTATCGGCTGCGACCAAGGTGCCGATCATCCTGGGTGGCGCCACGCCCGAGCTCACCGACCGTGACTATCTCGCGAGCCGCCGCGTGCGCATCGCACTGCAGGGCCATCATCCGTTCGCCGCCGCGGTGAAGGCCATCCACGACACGTTGAAGGCCCTGCGCGAGGGCACGCCGCCCGCCAAGCTCACCGGCGTGGCCGATGCCGCGCTGATGAAGCGCGTCACGCGCGAGGGCGACTACGCGAGTTGGACGAAGGAGTTCTTGGGCGGCTGACGCTCTGCGTGCTGAGTACGCTCTGAGCGCCGGCTGGGGGCGGGCCGTGCCGAGTCGGCACCGAGGTGATCGTCGTTCGTCGGACGATCAGGGCCGTGGTCAGGATCCGACGCACGGCGGCATCATGTCCGGGGTTGAGCTTATCAGGGACAGGCTTTTCCATGGCGGCACCCTAGAATGCTCGCCGCCTGTATAGCGCGGTCGGCGCCGTTTGTGGACTCAGCCTGTCGGGACCAAGGTCACATCCACCCCATAGGAGTGCGAGTCGCCGCCCAGGATCACGCCACGCAGCGGGCTGACATCGGAGAAATCGCGGCCCCAGGCGACGGCGACATGGTCCTGGCTCGCGATCAAATCGTTGGTCGGGTCGAGATGGACCCAGCCGGCTTGCGGGCCGCACCATAGCGCCGCCCAGGCATGGCTGGCGTCGCTGCCGCGCAGCGCCACTTCCTCCTTGGAATGGACGGTACGGAGGTAGCCCGAGACGTAGCCGGCGGCGAGGCCATGGGCGCGCAGCGCCGCCACCATGACATGGGCGAAGTCCTGACAGACACCGGCCTTGCCCTCGAACACCTCGTGCAGCGGCGTCGAGATGTCGGTGGCGCCGGGATGGTATTCGAAATCGGCCTTGATGCGCTTCTTGAGCTCGCTCGCCGCCTCGAGGATCGGCCGGCCGGGGGTGAAGGACTTGGCGCCGTAATCGCGCAGCGCCGGATCGAACGGCACCAGGGGCGAATCGTACACGAACTCGCTGGCCGTAATCGGGTCGGGGAAGCCGCCGCCATACAGTATCGCGCGCACGTCCTCCCATTTCGGAGTCTGGCTGGACGGTGGCGGATCGGGGAAATGCACGTCGACCTCGGCACGCACTTCGATCTCGAAGCGCTGGTGCGGCTTGTCGATGCGGTAGATGTCGATGTGGTTGCCGAAATGGTCGATGTGCTGCGCAGCCATCGCCGGCTCGGGCGCTGTGGCGATGCTGATCGAGCTCACCTTCTGTCCTGGGAACTCGCGCGCCCGCAGATGGGCGATGTGATGCGCGCTGTCGACGCTCGCGGCATAGCTGTACGAGGTGCGGTGCGAGAGCAGGTATTTCATCTCATCGACCCACCGACGGCCTGCGCTGCCGGCACGTGGCTGAAATAGGCGCGGGTGATCGCTTCGCTCAGCGCCTCGAGGCGCTCTTGGCCCTCGTTCGCCACATCGCGCAGCAGGGCAAGCGCCAAACCCTCGTGCCGCCAGCTCTTCTCCTCGCCGCCGAACTGGCGCACCACCTCCTGCAGGTCGCTCTCGAAGGACTCGGGCAGCGGTGGCACGTAGGCGCCGGAGGCCTGGCCCAGCCGCTCGAGGTGGCTGCTGATCGAGCGCAGCTGGAAAGCAAACGCGCGCGGGTTGCTATCGTCGAGCACCACCAGATCGAGCACCGGCGCCGGCTGCAGCTGGCCGAGATAGCGCCAGCGGTAGCTGATGGTGCTGTCGCACAATTCCAGCGCAATGCGCATGGCGGCGTCCCAGTCGATCGGCGAGTGATCGAACGGCCCCAACGCCGAGGCGAGTACGAACTGTGCCCGCTCGATGCGCCGGCCGAGATCGAGGAACAGCCAGCCAGTGCCGCGCGTCATGTTCTCTTGAGCAAGACCGGAAAGCGTGGCGACAAAGCGCACGATGTCGTCGAGTGCCGCGAGCAGCGGATCGAGGTTGCCGCGCGAGGCGAGCAGGCGATGGCGCAGATCGATCATCTGTGGGCCGGCAACGGCGGCCATGTCGGCCGAGAAGCGGTCGCGCAATGTCGCCGTGAGGCGCTGGATGGCGTCGAGCACCGAGAAGAGCCCGCGCTTCTCCGACGCGACCGCAGCCAAACCTTGCTGGAAGGCGGCGCTCTCCGGCATCGACAGTGCCGCCGAGCTCGGCATCAGGTTGGCGCGGTCGAGCAGGCGGGCGAGCAGGCGGAGCTCGACGGCATCGCGCGGGCCGATCACGCCCTGTGCCACTCGCGTCACGGCGGTGCGCAACAGGCGCGCATCGTTGTCCAGCCGCTCGATGTAGCGGCCGAGCCAGTAGAGGTTGTCGGCGACGCGGCTCTGCAGTTCAGCGCCGCCGCGATCGACGGCGAGTTGGTGGAAGCGCCGGCTGGGCGGGATCTGCACGTCGGTCGCGTCCTCGGTCAGCACCCAGACATCCTTCAGCGTGCCGTTCAGCCGTCCTGTCCCGGCGAGGGGATTGTCGCCCGTCGGTTCGTGCGCCAGCCCACCCGGCAGCACACGATAGCCGTAGCCGTCGGCAACGACGAAACAGCGCAGTACCATGGTGGCGGGCTCGAGCCCGCCTTTGCCGTCCCATTTAGGGCTGAGCGAGGGCACGACGGGATATTGTGCGACGAACTGGCCGGGTTGGCTGGCGATACGCTGCTCCAGCGCCTTGCGTGCGGCGGGGTCGAGCTTGGCGATATCGATCGGCTCGCGATCCTGGCCAAGGCAGGGCCGCACGATCATCGAGCCGAGCTGGGACATCGCGAAGGCATAGGCCGGGGGCTCGCCCAGCCACCACACGTCGAGCGAAGGGAGTTCGAGCTTCTGGTTGAGCAGGCGCTTGCACAGCCGCTCGAGGAACGGCATCAGCGCCGGCGTTTCGACCAGGCCTGAGCCGAGCGCATTGGCGAGCGCGATCCTGCCGGAGCGCGTGGTCTCGACCAGGCCGGTGACACCGAGGGCCGAGTCGGCGCGCAGTTCCAGGGGATCGGCGAAAGAACTGTCGAGGCGGCGCAGCAGCATGTGCACGGGCCGCAGGCCCGCCAGCGTCTTGATCGACACCGCGCCGTCGCGCGCCACCAGGTCGCCGCCTTCGACCAGCGGCACGCCGAGCGTGCGCGAGAGATAGACGTGCTCGAAGTAGGTCGAGGACAGCGAACCCGGCGTCAGCACCGCCATGTTGGGATTGGCCACTTCAGTCGGCGCCATGGCCGCGAGCGAATCGTGCCAGCGATCGACGAATGGCCTGAGATGCCGGACCGGAATGGAACGGAAGGCCTCGGGCAGGCTGCGCGCCAGCACGCGGCGGATCTCCAGCGCATAGCCGATGCCAGCCGGCACTTCGGTGTGGTCGGCGAGCACGTACCAGCGGCCGTCGCCTTGTCGCACCAGGTCGACGGCGTATTGCGCCAGGGGATGGGATGGCGCCACGCCGTCGGTGACGCGGCAGGCGCGCAGGAAATGTCGGTTGGCGTGCACCAGCATCGGCGGCACGAGCTTCTCGGCCAGAAGCTTCTGCGGGCCATAGAGGTCGGCCAGCACGCCGCCGAGCAGGGTGGCGCGCTGGATCAGGCCAGCCTCGATCGAGGCCCATTCATCAGGCGTGACGACAAAAGGCAGCGGGTCGAACGACCAACCGGGGGTGCCGCGATCGTCGAGCAGGTTGACGGTGGCGCCGGATTCGGCGAGCTGCCGGCGCGCGCTTTCGACGCGCTCGCTCAGTCCGCCGCCCGGGAGGGCACGGATGATGCTGAGGATGCCTTGCCAGTGGTAGCGGATCGACTTCTGGCCGGTGACCAGCTCGTCGTAGGCGCTTGCCGGCGATGGGGAGAGGCCGCGCAACGACTCCATGGGTCCGCGGAAGGAGGAACTGGACTGGGACAGAGAATCGCATGCCGTTAGCGCTGGGTCCACCACCGCCACCTTGCGGTTCGGGCTGCCAGCCGGTAGAGAGCCTGCCTCGTGATGCAGGGGCAAGTAGCAGGGGCGGCGCGCAATATCTGGCGCGCCACGGCACTGGTGGCGGCGTTTGCCGTAGGCGCCGCGCTGTTGCCGTCCGCGTCCTGGGTTTGCGCGTGGGCCGTATTGCTGGGGCTCGCCGGCGTTGTGCTGCTGCCCGACAACCGCTGGCGCACCGGCTCGTTGCTGGCAGCGGCGGTCGCCATCGCGGTCGGATTGCTCAATGCCTTTGCCGGCGTCTTGGCATCGGCGCCGGTCGGCGTCGGTGTCGTGCATACCACCGACCCTAAGGAGTGGATCCCGCCCGAGCCTGTCCTCGGCTATCGCCTGTTGCCCAACATCACGGTGGTCGAGACGGCGACGCGCGGCAGCGAGACGGTGTATCGTGTCACCTATACCTCGACCGCCGACGGCACACGCACGACGGTGCCGGCTCCGCCGGGCGCCGACACCTATATATTCACGGGTTCGTCCTTCATCTTTGGCCAGGGTCTGCCCGACGACGAGACGCTGCCGTCGCAGTTCGCCCACCTCAACGGCGACAAGGTCCGCACGGTTAACCTCTCACTGCCGGGCTATGGCGTGAACCATATGGTGCGCGCGTTCGAGGCGGGCCTGTTCGATCGCTACAAGGCCGACGGAAAGGTCAAAGCGGTCATCACCTGGATCACGCCCGCGCAGCTCCAATGGGTGACCGGTGACGATGAGTGGCTGCTCCATTCGCCGCGCTACGTGCTCGACGACGGCGTGCCGCGCTACACCGGCAGCTTTCTCCGCAATCGGCTGATCAATCCGATTGCCGGCGCCAGCTATCTCACCTGCAAGTACTTCGCCTTCGCTCGCCAGATCGGCGAGGCGCAGCGCCAAGCCGAGCAGGCTGATCTTTTTGTCGCCCTGATGGTGCGCCTGCAGCAGCTTGCCCGGGAACGGTTGGGCGCGCCGCTCTACATCATCTACTCCTGGCCCGACGACTATTCGCGCCCGGAGGACAACGTCTCGCCCAACGATCATTCGCCCCTGGTGAAGGTGCTCGACCGGTTGCGGCAGGCCCGCATCCCGATGATCTCTGCCGATGAACTGACGCGCGGCTATCCCGTGAACGATATCGTGATCCCTTACGAGGGCCACCCGACCGCACTCGCCACGCGCCTCGTCGCTGCCGGGCTGAAACGGCGGCTGACGAATGACGGTTATCTGAACTAAATCCTAGGCGCGCCGGAGGTCGAGCGTCAGCGGATGCTCGGGATTGTCGACCGGCTTGGGAAGCGGCGCCTGTCCCGCGGTATGGCCGATCGGGAAGAAGCGGGCGCGCCGGCGCGCCTCGGCCTCGTTGGCGTTGACCGGCATGCGGTCGTAGTTGCGTCCGCCGGGATGGCCGACGTGGTAGGTGCAGCCGCCGAGCGACCGGCCGTTCCATTCATCGTGGATGTCGAAGGTGAGCGGCGCATGCACGCCGATCGTCGGATGAAGCGAATTGGCCGCAGCCCACGCGCGATAGCGCACGCCCGCGACGTACTCACCCGGCACCCCGGTTGCGCGCAGCGGCAGGCGATAGCCGTTGCAGGCGATGACGTGGCGCGCGTCGTTCAGCCCCTCGACCTTGACCTGCAGGCGCTCGACCGAGCTGTCGACGTAACGCACGGTGCCGCCGCCGCCCGGCTCCTCGCCCAGCACGTGCCAGGGTTCCAGCGCATGGCGTAGCTCGAGCTCGATGCCGCGCTGCGCCATCGTGCCGATCTGCGGGAAGCGGAACTCGAAATGCGGTGCGAACCAGCCGGGCTGGAAGCGATAGCCGGCGGCGGCGAGATCGTCGAGCACGTCGGAGAAGTCCTGCCATACGAAGTGTGGCAGCATGAAATCATCGTGCAGGCGGGTGCCCCAGCGGCTCAGCCGCTTCTCGTAAGGCCGGTCCCAGAACGCCGTAACCAGGCCACGCAGTACCGCCTGCTGGGCCACGCTCATGCGCCAGTGCGGCGGCATCTCGAAGGCGCGCAGCTCGAGAAGACCGCGCCGGCCGGCGGCGCTGTCGGGCGTGAACAGCTTGTCGATGCAGAACTCGGTGCGATGCGTATTGCCGGTCGAGTCGACCAGGATGTTGCGGAAGATGCGATCGACCAGCCAGGGCGGCGTCTGCCGGCCGGCTTCGATCTGGCGGAAGGCGATCTCCAGCTCGTGCAGGGCGTCGTTGCGCGCCTCGTCGATGCGTGGATGCTGGCTGGTCGGGCCGATGAACAGGCCCGAGAAGAGGTAGGAGAGCGACGGGTGATTGTGCCAGTATCCCAGCAGGCTCTTCAGCAGATCCGGCCGCTGTAGCAGCGGCGATTCGGCGGCCGACGGGCCGCCCAGGGTCACATGGTTGCCGCCGCCGGTGCCGGTGTGACGGCCGTCGATCATGAATTTCTGCGCGCCGAGCCGAGTGCTGCGCGCCTCGTCGTAGACGATCTCGGTCTTGTGCACGAGCTCGCGCCAATCGGCCGACGGGTGGATATTGACCTCGATCACGCCGGGATCTGGCGTGACGCTGAAGCTCTGCAAGCGGGCGTCGCCGCCCGGCGGCGGATAACCTTCGATGAAGACCGGCTGACCGAGCTCCTCGGCGGTGTCCTCGATCGCCGTGACGAGCTCGAGATAGTCCTCGGTGCGCTCGACCGGTGGCATGAAAACGTGGAGATGGCCGTCGCGCGGCTCGAAGGAGATGGCGGTGCGCACGATCCCCGCCGGCGACGAACCCACGGCGGGGCGGTTGCCATTGTCGGGCGCCAGGGCCCGCCTCCAGGCTTCGCGGCGCGCCGCCTCGTCGCCGCGGCCGTTGGCATCGGCTGGAGGGCGTTGGTCTTGCCGACGCAGCACCGGCGCGCGGCGGAAGGCATCGATCGGCGGCAGGGCCGGATGGCTGATCATGGGATCGGGCTCGGCGATGAAGCCCACGTCCATCGGTGCGGCCCACGGCAGCGAGTCGAGCGGTAGGCGGTAGCCGAGCGGCGAATCGCCCGGGATCAAGTAGCACTTCTCGGAGCGCAGGAACCACGGCCCGCTGCGCCAGCGGCCGCGGCCGTTGTACTCGCGCATGACGGGCAACACGGTCCCGACGGCGCTTTCCAGCCCCTGCTCAAAGAGGCGCGACAGCCGCTCGCGCTCAAGCTCGTCCTTCACCTTTGACTCGTCGACGGTGACGTTGCCGGGCAGCCGCCGCTCGCGCCACAGGTAGTACCAGGTGTCCTCGAAGGCCTGGAACAGATAACCGGGGTCGAGCTGCAGGCGCTCGGCAAAAGCCATGGCGAAGCGCTGGGCGCTTTCCGGCGTGGCGCCGACCGGCTTGGATTCGAGCGCGGTCAATGCCGGGTCGCGCCAGATCGGCTCGCCATCCTTGCGCCAGTGGCAACCCAGGGCCCAGCGCGGCAGCTGCTCGCCTGGGTACCATTTGCCCTGGCCGAAATGCAGCAGCGGCCCCTGGGCAAAACGATCGGCGAGCCGGCGGAACAGCACGCCCGCCAGCCGCCGCTTCTCGGGACCGAGCGCCAGCGTGTTCCACTCCGCGCCATCCATGTCGTCGACCGACACGAAGGTGGGCTCGCCGCCCATCGTGAGCTTGAGGCCGGACTTGGCGATGTCGCGCTCGATCGCCTCGCCGACGCCGAGCAGCGCGCCCCATTGCTCGTCGCTGTAGGGCTTGGTGGTGCGCGGCGTCTCCCTGACGCGGCTCACCTTCATGTCGTAGCTGAAGGTAACTTCGCTCTCCTCGACAGCCCCTTCGATCGGCGCGGCGCTTGAGGGCTCGGGCGTGCAGGCGAGCGGAATGTGGCCCTCGCCAGTGAATAGGCCCGATGTTGGATCGAGTCCGATCCAGCCCGCGCCGGGCAGGTAGGCCTCGCACCAGGCATGAAGGTCGGTGAAGTCGTGCGTCGAACCTTCGGGACCGTCGAGCGGTTTTTCGTCGGCCACGAGCTGAATCAGGTAGCCCGAGGCGAAGCGTGCGGCGAAGCCGAGATGACGCAGGATGGTGACCAGCAGCCAGCCGGTGTCACGGCACGAACCCTTGGCAAGCCCGAGCGTCTGCTCGCAGGTTTGCACCCGGGTTCCATCCGCACGATGTAGCCGATTTCCTTCTGCAGCCTTGCATTCAAGCTGACGAGGAAGTCGACGGTGCGCGGCTTGCCCGTGCGGTCGACCTTGGCAAGCCACGCCTTGAGCAGCGGGCCTGGCGGTTCGACCTTGCGGAAAGGCGCGATCTCTTCGGCGAGCGAAGGATCGTAATTGAAGGGGAAAGTCTCGGCCTCGGGCTCGAGGAAGAAGTCGAACGGGTTGATCACCGCCATGTCTGCGACGAGATCGACGGTGACCTCGAACGTCGTGGTCTTCTCCGGAAACACCAGCCGCGCCAGGTGATTGCCCTGCGGGTCCTGTTGCCAGTTGGTGAAGTGATCCTTGGGCTCGACCTTGAGCGCGTAGGAGAGGATCGGCGTACGGCTGTGCGGCGCCGGTCGCAGGCGCACAATCTGAGGGCCGAGCATGACCGGCCGGTCGTAGCTGTAAGTCGTGCGATGATGCAGCGCGACCTGGATGCTCATGGCGAGATGCTCATGACGGCCTGTAGTTTCGCCCCTCAATACACTTAGCAAGTGACATGCCAGCGTCAAACGTCTTGAGTCGCAGCATGACTGACCTGTTCGACCTCTCCGGCAAGGTGGCGCTGGTGACTGGCGGCAGCCGCGGCCTGGGCTACCAGATGGTGAAGGCGTTCGCCGCCCATGGCGCCGACGTCTTGATTACCAGTCGCAAGGTCGAGGCCTGTGAAAAGGTCGCCGCCGAGGTCAAGGCGATCGGGCGCCGGGCGGCGACCTACGCCTGCAACGTCGCCAACTGGAACGAGCTCGATGGCCTGGTGGAGGCGGCCTACCGGGCGTTCGGCAAGGTCGACATCCTGGTCAACAACGCCGGCTCCTCGCCGCTGGCGCCGTCTTCGCTCGAGACGCCCGAGCAGCTGTTTGACCGTATCGTGTCGCTGAACTTCAAAGCGCCGTTCCGGCTGATGTCGCTGGTCGGAAGCCGCATGGCGGCGGGCGAGGGCGGCTCGATCATCAATATCTCGAGCGCCGGCGCGCTCAGGCCGCGGCCGGCGATCGCGCCCTATGCCGGCGCCAAGGCGGCGCTCAACGCCATCACCGAGGCCTTCGCCTTCGAGTACGGCCCCAAGGTGCGGGTCAACACCATCTCGCCCGGCCGCTTCCTCACCGATGTCAGCAAGGCGTGGAGCGAGGAGCACAAGCTCAACGCCACTGCTGCGCTCAAGCGCAGCGGCCGACCGGAGGAGATCGTGACGGCGGCGCTCTATCTCGCGTCGAGCAAATCGAGTTTCACGACCGGCTCGGTGGTGCGGGTCGACGGGGGGATTGCCTAGCTGTTATTGCGCGGCCTTGCGCGGAGTTATGGCGCAGTCGGAGTTCGGCAAGATGCTGCCGATGCGCTTGCCTTGCTGCCACACAGAGATGTGTCCGGCAGGCGATGTGGCTGCATCGACGTTCTCGTAAGTCGGGCCACCTTTGCACCGAACATCGTAGATGTCGAAGTGATCGGTCTTGTCCTCGTCCTCCTTGCAGGCGACAAGACTCACCAGAGCGAACGAAACAAGCAGGCGTTTCATCGGTCTCCCTTCGTGAAACGGAGGCCGCTACTCTATCACCCCGGAGGAATCACCGCATGAAAACCAAAGCTGCCGTCCTGACAGCCTGCGGCCTGCCGCGCCCCTTTGCCAAGAGCAAGCCGATCCACGTGCTGGAGCTCGATCTCGATCCCCCGGGCGAAGGCGAGGTGCTGGTCAAGGTGGGTGGCGCCGGGCTCTGCCACTCCGACCTGTCGCTGCTGAACGGCGATCGTCCGCGGCCGACGCCACTCGTGCTGGGCCACGAAGGCGCCGGCGAGATCGTCGAGGTCGGCGCCGGCGTCCATGACGTGAAGAAGGGCGATCACGTCTGCTTCACCTTCAACGTGAGCTGCGGCCGTTGCCGGCGGTGCCTCGAGGGGCGGCCTTATATCTGCGAGCGCTCGGTGGCGCCGCGCGCGGCGGGACAGCTGCTGAGCGGCCATCATCGCCTGCATCACGACGGCAAGCCGGTGAACCACCAATCCGGCGTGTCGTGCTACGCCGAATATGCCGTGGTCGATCGCGGCTCGGTCGTGGTCATCGACAAGACCCTGCCGCTCGACGTCGCCGCACTGTTCGGCTGCGCCGTCGTGACCGGCGTCGGCGCGGTGGTGAACACCGCCCAGATCCGGCCGGGCAGCACCGTGGCGGTCGTCGGCTTGGGCGGCGTCGGCCTGTCAGGCCTGCTGGGCGCGGTGCTGGCGGGTGCCAGCCGTATCGTCGCGATCGACCTCAGCGACGACAAGCTTGGTCTCGCCCGCCAGCTCGGCGCCACCGATACGGTCAATGCCAAGGATGCCGATCACGTGAAGCAGGTGCGCGACCTCACCAATGGCGGCGTCGACTATGCGTTCGATCTTGCCGGCACCATCAAGGCGATGGAGACGGCCTATCTCGTGACGCGCTGGGGCGGGACCACGGTGACGGCCGGGTTGTCGCCGATCGCCGCCGATTTCTCGTTCAAGCAGAGCGTGCTGGTGAGCGAGGAGAAGACCATCAAAGGCTCATACATGGGAAGCTGCGTGCCGGTGCGCGACATCCCGCGCTTCATCGCGCTCTATCAGCAGGGCAAGTTGCCGGTCGATCGCATGATGAGCAAGCGGATCGGCTTCGACGAGCTGAACGAGGGCTTCGACCGGCTGCAGGATGTGGCGACGGTGCGCCAGGTGCTGGTGCCGAACGGCTAAAGCATATCCGTTCGACTGGGAATCAGCCGAACGGAATATGCCCTTCGGTCGAGGCGCTTCGTGCAACGCGTTTCCGATCAGATGGAACCGCTCGCGGTTCCATCTGATCGGAACCCGCGCTAGCCTAGAAGGAAGAAGGTCTCCTCTCCTTCGAGATCAGCACGTCGTTTTTGTAGCAGAACCAGTGCTGGTAGTTCTCGGTGTAGTACTCGCCAGCACAGGCCCTGGTCGGATTGCCTAGCATCTTCTCGACCTCCCTGACCGACATGCCTTCCTTGACCGGCCAGTCCGGCTTCGGCCGCGCATTGTCCAAGCTGCTGGTGCTCAGGAGCTTGTTGTAGCTGAACACCGCAAATCCGCTGTCGTAGTACAGCACCCAGTGAGTGGGCGGCCCGTATCGGTTCTCGACCTGCTCTCGGGTCATGCCGTCCTTGATCGAGGCGAAACGGTCCTGCGGATCGAAGGGTGGCGCCATGCAGGCGCCGACGGTCAGGCCGAGCAGGAAGACGTGGGCGAGAGGCGGCAGCTTCATGGTTGCATGGTTCACCGC
>Ga0318562_10001046_pt1 | contig 12408 bp, 9 predicted proteins | sample GRESIP066b5f18_FD_203688 | JGI IMG/M metagenome (GOLD analysis project Ga0318562, IMG submission 203688) | Tropical soil microbial communities from Luquillo Experimental Forest, Puerto Rico - GRE.SIPMG.066b5f18 | ecosystem: Environmental > Terrestrial > Soil > Tropical forest > Bulk soil...
CGCTGGACGCCGGCGTGACCGCCGACAGCGTGATCAGGATGTTCTCCTTCATCGTGAGCGCACGCTGCAGTTGCTGCTGGTACGCGGGCGGGCCCGCGGGCGTCGGCCACACACTTTCGGATGCCACGGGGGCCGGGTTCTGTTCGGTCATTTGAAGCCTTTCTTTGACTCCTAATCAAAGAAAATCTGATACCGGCTTGTCAAGACCCAAAGTCGATGCAATTATTCTTTGATCGCAAACACCGATTGAGGAGACATGGCACGACGCAAGGATCAGGACGCAGCGCGTGAGGCGATCATGTCCGCGGCGCTACTGGCGATCCGTGACAGAGGGCTCGACGGTCTGCGCATCCGCGACGTCGCCGAGATCGCAGGCGTGTCATCCGGGACGGTCCACTACTACTTCACCGACTTCGCGGGATTGCTCACCGAGGTGTATCAGCGCGCCAGTGAACGGTTCTTCCGCGACCGCATGGACGTCGTGACCGAGCTCGTCGACGCACGCGAGAAACTGTCGGCGATGATCAGCACCGGCATCCCGTGGTCGTCGGACGACGCCCTGGTCACCGCGCTGTACCGACTCGATTCCCACCTGGCGTTCCGGGACACCCACTCCGCGCTGGTGACGGCGCTCTATGACAAGCAGGTCGCCCTGTACCTCGGCATCCTCGAAACAGGGCAGGCGCAAGGATATTTCGAGCTGCAGAGCAAGCCGCTGGACATCGCGCAGAACCTCGTCGCCCTCGAGGACGCCTACGGCCTGCACATCACCACCGACAACCGCGCGCTGCCGCCACCGCGCGCCGCCGCACTGATCCACAGCTACGCGGCGGTCGCCACGCGTTGCACTGACATCCCGGAATGTTCCGAGCCCGCTGACCCACCTCCGATGGCGGTGACGCGATCGACGGGCAAGCCCACGAGGAAGAAAAGCAATTGACTCCCAAGCACACTCGCGCTCGTGACCTCGGCATCCAACTGCGCGGCGAGCCGGGCCCGCAGAACGCCATCACGGATGTCGTTGGAGTCGAAGTCGGCTATGCCACGCTGATCAGCGGCGACGGCGCGATGACCGTCGGCAGCGGGCCTGTCCGAACGGGCGTGACGGCCATTCTGCCCCGCGGCCGCGAAGGCGTGGGAAGGCCCTGTGCTGCAGGACGATTCAGCCTCAACGGCAACGGCGAGATGACCGGTACGGCATGGATCGACGAGGTCGGCGAGCTGGCCTTGCCGATCACGATCTCCAATACCCACGCCGTCGGCGCTTGCCATACCGGGGTAATCGAATGGCTGAACGAGGTACACCCGCGCCTCGCGCGCCAGTGGCTCCTCCCTGTGTGCGCCGAGACCTGGGACGGCTACCTCAACGACATCAACGGCGGGCATGTCACACCGGCCGTCGCGCGGCAGGCGCTCGACTCAGCACAAACCGGCCCGGTGGCAGAGGGTTCGGTCGGCGGTGGGACGGGGATGAACTGCTACGGGTTCAAGGGCGGCAACGGTACGTCGTCGCGGCGTGTGCCGTTCGGCCACACCACCTACACGGTGGGTGCATTCGTGCAGGCGAACTTCGGCTCGCGCGAGGAACTCACCATCGACGGTGCCCCTGTCGGCCAACTGATCGACATCGAGAATCCGATGGAGCAGACCGACTGGATGGCGGATGATCTCCGCGCACCGGCCGGTGCGGGATCGGTGATCGTGGTGGTGGCCACCGATGCGCCGCTCAACGCTGCGCAGTGCACGGGTATGGCGCGGCGAGTTCCAATGGGGCTGGCGAGAACCGGCACGACGGGCAGCATCTTCAGCGGCGACCTCTTCTTGGCATTCTCGACCGCCAACGACGGCCCATCGCGTACCGGCTTCCCGACCGGAGAGCCGTCCGACGCCGAGATCTACACGGCCCGGCACCTGCCATGGAACCGCATCGATGCGTTCTACGCGGCCACCGTGTACGCGGTCGAAGAGGCGGTGCTCAACGCCTTGGTCGCGAATGAATCGATGACCGGACGCGACGGCCACCGCTCGCCCGCACTGGACCACGACCTGCTCCAACCGCTGCTGCGCAGCTGAAATATCGGCGCATCCCCATCGGGATTGCGGTATTGGCGACCACAGGAACGCGAGCGCTGTTCAATATCTGTGAGTTCCCGGGGAGGTCCGATGGCGGCGGTGTGCTCGACCTGTGGCACCGAGCCGATGGAGAATGCCCGCTTCTGCCACGGATGCGGATCCCCGATCGGCCAGTCGGAGGCCTCGGCGGAGTACAAACAGGTGACGGTGCTGTTCGCCGACGTGGTGCATTCGATGGACATCGCCGCCGCCGTGGGCGCGGAACGCTTACGCGAGATCATGACCGATCTGGTGCAGCACGCGACGCTGATCGTGCAGCGCTACCGCGGCACGGTGGACAAGTTCACCGGCGACGGAATCATGGCCGTCTTCGGAGCACCGGTGGCATTGGAGGACCATGCGTTTCGTGCATGCCTCGCCGCGCTCGATCTTCAAGTCGAGGCGAAGCGGTTGGCGCGCGAGGTCAATGACCGGGACCACGTCGATCTGGCTCTTCGGGTGGGCTTGAACTCCGGTGAGGTGATCGCTGGCGAAATCGGATCGGGCGCAGGTGCTTACACGGCCATCGGCGAACAGGTCGGAATGGCCCAGCGGATGGAGTCGGCGGCGCCGCCCGGCGGGGTGATGCTCAGCGAGTCGACCGCGCGACTGGTCGAAGAAGCCGTCATTCTCGATGAGCCGGAGCTGGTCCGCATCAAGGGATCCGAGCAACAGGTGCCTGCCCGTCGGCTGTTAAGCATCGCCGAGCACCACGCCATCGGCGCCCGCGACACGACTCTGGTTGGCCGCGAATGGGAATTGGCCGCACTCACCGGAGTGCTCGACCGGTCGATGACGGGTACCGGAGCCGTCGTAGGCATCGTGGCACCGCCAGGAGTCGGCAAGAGTAGGCTCGTCGCGGAGTTGGCGGCCCTCGCTGCCAGCCGCGGGATATCGGTGTACTCGACATTCTGCGAGTCTCATGCCACTGAGATTCCGTTCCACGCCATTTCGCGACTGCTTCGCGGCGCCTTCGGAGTCGACGAAAACAGCCACGAGGACGCTCGCGCGCAGATACGAAATCGAGTACCAGACGCGGATGCCGAAGATCTTCTCTTCCTGGAGGATCTGGTTGGGATCCGCGACCAAACGGTGCCGTCTCCCGACATCGCACCGGATGCCCGCAGGCGGCGCCTCACCGCTCTGGTCAACGGGGCACTGCTGGCCCGCTCGTCTCCCGCCATTTACGTCGTCGAGGATGTGCACTGGATAGATGAGGTCAGCGAGTCGCTGCTGGCGGATTTTCTCGCGGTCATCCCCCGGACACCCTGTCTGGTGCTGATGACCTTTCGGCCTGAATACCGCGGGCCGCTCAGCACGACACCCGGCGCCCAGACCATCGCACTCGCACCGCTGAATGATTCGGAGACGGGTGCGCTGGTCACCGAGATGCTGGGGCCGGACCCGTCGCTCGCGTCGTTGACGACTCAGATCACCGGCAGGGCGGCGGGCAACCCGTTCTTCGCACAGGAGATCGTCCGGGACCTTGCAGGCCGCGGAGTGCTGCGCGGCGAGCGCGGTGGCTATCGGTCAGACGGTGCTGTCGCCGAAGCGAGTGTGCCCGCCACCTTGCAGGCCGCTATCGCTGCCCGTATCGACCGGCTGGACGCGGTTGCCAAGCGCACGCTGAACGCCGCGGCAGTGATCGGCTCGCAGTTCGACGCCGAACTGCCCGCGACCCTGGTGGGTGAAACTGCGCTGCCGCAGTTGATCCAGGCCGAACTCATCGACCAGATCAGGTTCACACCGAAGGCGGAGTATGTGTTTCGCCATCCGCTGATTCGCACGGTCGCCTACGAGTCTCAGCTCAAGTCCGACCGTGCCGCATTGCACCGTCGGTTGGCGGACGACATGGAACACGTCGACGAGAACGCAGCCATGATCGCTGAGCATCTCGAAGCAGCGGACGATCTACTCGCGGCGTACACCTGGCATATGCGTGCCGCGACGTGGGCAGCAGACCGCGACATCGTCGCGGCGCACACAAGCTGGCGCAGCGCCAGGGCGGTCGCGGACAGCTTGCCTGAGGACGTCCCTGAACGAATGGCCATGCGGATCGCGCCGCGGACACTTTTGTGCGCGAGCGCATTTCGCGTCGGTGGCAGCGGCGCCGACACCGGTTACGACGAACTACGCGAGTTGTGTGACGCCGCGGGTGACAAGCGCTCGCTCGCGATCGGCATGACAGGTTTGATCGCGCAGCAGTTCACCCAACATCGGACCGAAGCAACGGAGCTCGCGACCGAGCAGATCCGGCTCTTCGACGCCATCGGCGACCCCACGCTCACAGTCGGATTCGCCCTCGGTGCGCTTGCGGCAAAGACTCAAGTCGGCGAGGTGCACGAAGTGTTCCATTTGGCGGATCGGGTCGTCACCCTTGCCGACGGCGACACCACGATGGGTAGCGGCCTCATAGGGTCCCCGTTGGCCATCGGACTCACCTTCCGTGGCATCAGCCGCTGGGCCGTCGGGAAGCCAGGCTGGCGGGACGACTACGAAAACGCCCTCGCCATCGGACGAAGCGCCGATGGGGCCACTTTTTCTGCGGTGACGTTCTGGGTGTACGCAACCGGGGTGCCATGGGTTCTGCCAGTCGACGCAACCGCATTGCGCGACACCGAGGAAGGACTGGAGCGGGCCATGAGGTCAGGCGACGATCTCGCTTTGGACCTCTCTCGGTGCGCTCGGGGAACCGTGCTGGTCTGTCGCGAAGGCACCGAGCGAGAAGCCGGGCTCGCTCTGCTTGCCGAGGCTCGGAAAGACGTCGAGCGCAACCGCTTCAGCTACGCGATGCTGGGCTTCCTCGACAACCTGGAAGCGACGGCGAAGGCGGCGGAAGGGGACCTCGATGCCGCGGTCGAGCTATCGCGCAGAGCTGCCGATCAGCAGTTCCCCACCGGGGAGAGTATCTGGCCGCTAGCCACCGCGACCTTGGTGGAATCGCTCGTCCGTCGCGGCGGCAGGGGTGATAATGACGCGGCCCAGGCGGCACTCGACAGGGCTGAGGCCGCGATGCCCGCCGATGACGTGGTTGGGTTCGATCTGCACTACATGCGTGCACGAGCCTGGATTGCGCGTGGGCGAAGAGACCAGAACCGCTATCGGGAACTGGCGGACCGATACCTGGCGACCGCGACTTCACTTGGCTTCCATGGACACATCGCTGCTGCCAAAGCGCTGACCTGATGCGCAAGACGACATTTGCATCGAGTTCGCCGACTGGAAAGCTTGCAGCGGTAACTTGACCGGGCGTGACCTCGGTGATCGCGCTTCCGGCGCTAATGGATCCGATGTACTGGCTGGGCAACGGCGGGGTGTTCGGATCGGCGGTACTCGTCGGCGTGATGGTCGTCATCTTCATCGAGACGGGTCTGTTGTTTCCGTTCCTGCCCGGCGACACACTGCTGTTCACCGCCGGAATGATTGCGGCACAAGCGACTACGCCCGTGGACATCTGGGCGCTCACACCGTGCACGGCCGTCGCCGCGGTATTGGGCGCGCAATGCGCCTACGTCATCGGTAGACGCGTCGGGCCCGCGGTGTTCAGGAAGGACGACTCGCGGTTCTTCAAGAAGCGCTATCTGACGACGTCGCACGAGTTCTTCGAGCGGCACGGCGCCAAAATCCTCGTCATCGCACCCTTCATCGGCGTGGTTCGCACATACACGCCGGTCGTGGCCGGCGCATCGATGATGCGGTATTCGGTGTTCCTCACCTACAGCGTCATCGGCAGCATCGCGTGGGCCGTCGGGCTCCCACTGATCGGGTTTTGGCTCGGCGCCATCCCGCTCGTCGAAGACCACCTGGACCTGATGATCGTCGTGATCGCGTGCGCCTCGGTGGTCCCCGTCATCGCCTCGGCGGCGGGCGGCGCGGTGTTGCGCCGGCGACGCGGGGCGGACGCCGGCGCGTCCATCGACTAGGTCACGGCGCCGCCTGGGCTGTGGGACCATCTGCGCATGAGCTCTGACGAGGACCCCGAGGCCCGTATCCGGGAGCTCGAGCGATCGCTCAACGATCAAGCCAAGGCAAGTGAACTGGGTGGCAGCCAATCGAGTAGCGGCTCTGCATACCTGCCGCCGCCGGTGTCCGGGTACAGCCAGTCCGACTACAGCGGTCAGAACTACGGGACGCAGCCGTACACGGCACCGCAATACGGGTCGCAGCCCTATGAGACTCAGCAGCCCTATGGCACACAGCAATATGGCGGCGCGCCTTTCGGCACTCAATTCCCCGCGCCGCGGCGGCGGTCGTCAGGCGGCATTCCGTGGGTCGTATTCGCGATGATCGCGGTCGTCCTCGCCGCCATCGCGGCGGGCGTCGTCGTCTTCACAACGAAGATGTCGCATGTGTCCGGCGGCGGAATCATCAACATACCAAGCGTTCCCAGCTTTCCGAGCATGCCGAGCATGCCCGCGGCACCGAACGCTCCCGCGGCGCCCAACGCACCAGCGGCACCGGGCGCGCCGGATTCCGAGGTCATCACCGCATCACCGGATACGCCGGCCAGCGTCTCGGGCATCGACAGCACCAAGACGATTAACTGCACCGACGGCACTGTCACCATCAGCGGCATCCGCAATACGGTGAACATCACGGGGCACTGCGTGCGGATCGCCGTGTCCGGAATGAACAACAACGTCACGGTGGATAACGCCGACGCCATCGGCGCCTCTGGTTTCGACAACCGGGTGACCTTCCATTCAGGATCTCCACAGATAGACAACGCCGGATCCAATGTCGTGGAACAAGGCTGACCATCGGCAGGACCCTGCTATCACGCCCACGGACAGGGTGATCGGCCGATATCGTGAGCCGGGTGGAGGGCAGCGAGCCGCCTGAAGGCGCGGAGACGCCTGAGGGCACGACGCCGCCGAAAGGCGCCGAGCCTGCGGAGGGCACGCCCTTCGGCCGCTACCGGCTGATCGAGTTGCTGGGCCGCGGCGGCATGGGCGAGGTGTGGCGCGCCTACGACACCGCCATCGACCGCGTCGTCGCGCTGAAGATGCTGCTCCCCCACTACGCCAAGGATCCCGAGTTCGACAAGCGGTTCCGCCGTGAGGCACGCGCCGCCGCGCGTCTGGACGACCCGCACGTCGTCCCGATCTACGACGTCGGCGAGATCGACGGTCGGCTGTATGTGACCATGCGGCTGATCAACGGCACCGACCTGCAGACGCAGATCGACCAGGGGCCGCTCGAACCCATTCGTGCGGTGTCGATCATCGAGCAGATCGCTTCCGCGCTGCACAACGCTCATCGCGCGGGGCTGGTCCATCGCGACGTCAAACCGTCCAACATCCTGCTCGACGGAAACGACTTCGCGTACCTCATCGACTTCGGTATCGCCCGCACGGCCGAGGACACCGGCGTCACGCAGACCGGCGCGGCGATCGGCACGTGGGCGTATATGGCGCCGGAACGCTTCAACACCAACGAGATTCACCCGAGCTCCGACATCTACGCGCTGGCATGTGTGCTCTACCAATGCCTCACGGGCCAGCAGCCGTACCCGGGGAGCACGCTTGAGCAGATCGCCGTCGGCCACATGGTCGCCCCGCCGCCGCGGCCGTCGGAGAAGACGGGCACCGTCCCGTCGGCGCTGGACGACGTCATCGCCATCGGGCTCGCCAAGAAACCCGCGCAGCGCTATCCGACCGCGATTGAAATGGCTTCTGCAGCAAGAGAGGTCGTCTCCGGATCGAGCGGCCCTCTCGCCAAGGCCGCACCTCCACCGCAGAGCGCTCCGCAGACTCCTGTGCCCTACCAGCACTCGGCGCCGACGCAGTTCAGCGGTCCCCATTCGCAGCCGCAGCTGCTGCCGCCGCGACAGCCACCGCCGCCCGCGCCGCCGAAGCGCCAGGGCAATCGGCACGGAATCCTGGTCGGCGCCTTGGTGTTTGTTGCGACGCTGGTGTTGATAGCCGGTGTCGTCGCGTTCATCGAAATCACTCAGCACAACGATTCTGGGAGTACGGCACCGTCAACCGCGGCCGCAGGCGGCGTCGAGTTCAGCGGCGACTATCGCGTCGACTACGGACCGGGGACCGACCTGTCGGACAAACCGGTTCCCGGTGCGCCTGCGACGACGAGCGATTGGGCGGTGCGCTCGCAGTGTGGTGCGGGTGGGTGTGTGGCGACGGCGGCGAACCGCAGTGACGGCGGTATCGCGCTGGTGTCGAATCTGACGTTCGATCAGCTGGGCGGCGCATGGGTGGCGGTGGGACTGGCGACGGCGGCGTGCGGGGGCGATCAACCGTCGGAGATCTGGGTGATATACACGTTGAAGCCGCAACCCGACGGCACGTTAACGGGCGAGACGATCCGGGCGTCCACCGATAGCCTCTGTGCCGCAAAGAGAGCCGTGAAGTTCACTCGAACCGGCGACCCCGACCTCAGTAAGGTGCCGGATCCGTCAGTCCTGCCTCCGCACGCGGCGAGCCCCGCCGACGCGCTGCGCGGCAGCTATCGGGAGACGACGACGTTCACGAACGGCAATGTCGTCCCGCCGAAGGTGCTTTCCGCGAATACGTACTGCCTTCGGACCGGCGACCGCTGCATGAGCCTGTTCCACGCGGGCCCGGAGGCCGTCACGCTGATCTATGACGCCAACAAGTGGACTCGCAACGAGAAGGGAAACACGTCGTGCGCGGCGGGCGGCACCTCACCGATCACGATCACGGCGGAGTACCCGGAACCGAAGCAGATGGACGACCCGATCGCGGTGCTCACCGGAAGCGGCACCCAGACGGTTTTACCGGGCGGTGCATGCACCGGCGGCGGTGATTTCCAGGACAGGTTCGAGCGGACGGGCGATTAGCCCGTCGAGTGCAGCCGACCCGTCAGCAGGCGCAGCGCGAGAAGAACGCGCCGGTGAAGATGGCGATGATCAGGGCCTCGGTTGTCAGGCCCATCACCGCCGTCACGACGATGGCCGCGATCGCGGCGACGCCGATGACCACCAGCAGGATGCCCCACCACATGTGGGCATGGCTGCGTGACGGTGTGGCACGCGACGCGCTGGCCTGGGACGCAAGCACGGCGCCGTTGTGCACTTCTGCCATGGGATGCCCTTCTATGTGACAGCAGACACAATATAGCGCGGTAGTGAGCCGGATCACAGTAATCGACCGGTTTCAAGATCGTTAAGCCTTGGCGGCCAGCCGACGCTGTGAGCAGGGATTTTGTATTCATCCGGGCGCCTGTTCAAATGCGCCCACCGCTGCGCGACAATGTCGCTGCGGGACGGGCACAACTCGTATCAACGGATACAGGTGGCATCGTGAGCGACAAAACGACATGCGCGGTCGTCGGTGGCGGCCCGGCGGGATTGTTTCTGGGGTTGCTGTTGGCGCGCGCAGGCGTCGAGGTCACCGTGCTGGAGAAGCACGCCGACTTCCTGCGGGACTTTCGCGGCGACACCGTGCATCCCATCACCATGCGGCTGCTCGACCAGCTCGGCCTGTTCGAGCGGTTCGACGAGCTGCCGCACAGCGTGGTCGAGAGAGGTCAGTTCGACGTCGACGGCCACCTGTACACGCTCGTGGACTTCCGTCGTCTCCGTTCGCAGCCCCATCCCTACGTGGCGATGGTTCCGCAGTGGGACCTGCTCGACCTGATCGCCGATGCCGGAAAGACGGAGCCCACCTTCTCGGTGCGCATGCGGCACGACGTCACCGGCCTTCTGCGCGAGGGAGGCAGGGTCACCGGCGTGCGGTACACCAGTCCGGATGGCGACGGCGAGCTGCGAGCAGACCTCGTCGTGGGATGCGACGGCCGGACGTCGGTGGTCCGCCGCGACGCCGGTCTGCCCATCCGCGAATACCCAGTGCCGTTCGACGTGTGGTGGTTTCGGATGCCGCGTGATCATCAGGCGCAGTTCTCGCTGATCCCTCGCACCAAACCCGGACGGGCGCTGATCATGATTCCGCGCGAGGGTTATTTTCAGATCGCATATCTGATACCGAAGGGAAGCGATGCGGAGTTACGGGCGCGCGGCCTCGACGCGTTCCATGCCGAACTCGCCGAGCTGATTCCCGAATCGTCGGCAGAGGCCATCACGTCGTGGGATGACGTCAAGATGCTCGACGTGAAGCTCGACCGCCTGCGGCGGTGGCACAGCGACGGCGTGCTCTGCATCGGCGATGCGGCACATGCGATGTCGCCGGTCGGTGGGGTCGGCATCAATCTGGCGATCGCCGACGCTGTCGCCGCCGCAGGCCTTCTCGCGCAACCACTTCGGACGGGCCAGGTCACGGACAAGGCGTTCGCGTCGGTGCGTCGGCGTCGAATAGTGCCGACTGTCGCGACGCAAACAGTGCAACGCATCCTGCATCGCGTGCTGCTCGCCGCCGTTCTGCAGGGCCGCGAGGCGGCACGGCCACCGGCGGCGCTGCTGAAGCTGTTGGAGCGCTTTCCTCAGTTGACGGTGATCCCCGCCTACCTCGTCGGCGTCGGCTTACTTCCGCAATCCGCCCCGGAGTTCGCCCGCCGCTAGAGGTGTGCGGGCAACACGTGGTCGGCCGGGGCGTCAGGCGTTGAGGGCGCTTCCCTTGCGCCACTGGTCCCACGGCACGGTCCAGTCGCCGTTCTGGGCGATGGTCAACGGCGGCCCGCCGGTGTTGCGGACCTCCACGACGTCGCCGGGAACGGAGAAGTCGAAGAACCATGCGGCGTTGTCGCCGTTGAGATTCAGGCAGCCGTGCGATGTGTCGGTGTTGCCCTGCGCCCAAACAGTGGCGTTCAGCTGGTGCAGGTAGATGCCATCCATGCTGATGCGGGTCGCGTAAGGAATGGTTTCGCGGTAGCCAAGGCGCGAATTGATCGGCAGCCCGAAGGTCGAGGAGTCCATGATCACCGGATTGGCCTTGTCCATCACCGTGTAGACGCCCGGCGGTGTCCAGAACGACAGCGTCCTGTCCCCGATGGTCTGGGTGCCGCCCATGCCCATGGAGGTCGGCATGGTGCGGATCAGCTTGCCGTTGTCGAACACGCTGACCTGTTTGGTGTTGTCGTCGGCGATGGAGACGTGCGCGTCTCCGATCTTGAACGAAACATGTTCGTCCTCTTGGCCATACATGCCGTCGCCGAGCCGCGAGCCGTAGATGTCGGCGGACACGTCGACGGAAGTTCCTGGGGCATAGTACTTTTCGGGCCGCCAGTGGGCGTTCTGGTCGTCGACCCAGTTCCAGGATCCAGCGATGGGCGGGTTCGTGGTGACATGCAAGCGCTTCTCGGCGGCGATCTTGTCGGTGATCGGTTCGTCGAAGTGCGCGACGACGACGGTGCCGACGCCGTAGGTGTTGCCGTCGACGAGCGAGAAGCCGGCCGTGGTGTTGAGGTTGACAGCGGTTTCGTAGTCGGGCGACAGCGTTGTGAAGCTCGACGTTTGACGCGACGGCATGCCGCTGGGGCCGCGCGCGGCGACGGTCAAGGTGTAAGTGCGCCCATAGCCGAGCTGTTCGGTCGGATGCCAGCCCCTGCGGTCGGGCGTCAGTGCGCCTGGCACGGCCCTGCCCCAGTCGTTGACCAGGTTGACGTCGTCGATGGTTCCGGAGAAGGCGGTTACGGATACGGGTGCGGCGGGATTGACGTCGTCGGCCTGCGGCTGGGGAAAGACGCCGAGAGCGGCGGGCTGGGGAGCGATCGGTTCAGGTGCCGACTCGGTGTGCGCTGCGCTTGCCACTTGGCACTGCGTCGAACACTGGGCGGTGGACGTCGATGCGACGTCGCCGCCGAGCAGCACCAACGCCGCCACTGCCCCGACGGCAGAGGCGACGCGAACGCGACGAGACCAAAGCAATTGCACTCCAATGTGGGTCGGCATGGGCCGGGATTGTCGGTCGGGCACGCCCGACCGGGCTCCAACTATAGAACGCGCGTCGGAGCCTCGCCGACCCTATTGGTTACGCCTTGGTGGCAATTTCGAATATCGGGATCACGCGGTCGGTGCGCTTCTCGTATTCGGCAAATCCGGGAGCGCGTTGTTTGACGGTCGCGAAAATTCGGTCGCGATCTTCGCGGGGCAATTCGTGGGCGACGACGGGCTTCGACGGATCCGCGCCGATCTCCACCTGGACGTCGGGATGGGCGCGAAGGTTGAACACCCAGGCGGGGCTCGCGTCGCGGCCTGCGGCCGAGCCGACGATGTAGATCTTGTCGTCGATGTCGAAATAGCCGACGAGGTTGACGCGCTCGGCGCCGCTCTTCGCGCCTCTGGAGGTCAACAACAGCAATGGGAACCCTTCGAACTGTCCGCCTACCTTGCCGCCGTTGCGGCGGAACTCGTCGATGTTG